>Ga0315905_10001932_pt1 | contig 21976 bp, 19 predicted proteins | sample LakEriMetagenome_5_FD_203522 | JGI IMG/M metagenome (GOLD analysis project Ga0315905, IMG submission 203522) | Freshwater fungal communities from buoy surface, Lake Erie, Ohio, United States - Buoy 4 MA121 | ecosystem: Environmental > Aquatic > Freshwater > Lake | place: USA: Lake Erie, Ohio...
TCCGCTGGCATTCAGCAGCGGGGAGTTGGCGGCGATTCAGGAGATCTGGAAGCGAGTGAGTGAGGATTATGCGCCGTGGGAGGTGGATGTGACGACGGAGGAGCCGCCGCTGGAATCGCTGCGGAAGACGACGACTACTGATACGGCATACGGGATTCGGATGGTGATTGGGGGTAGTTCGTATGATTGGTTCGGACAGGGAGCGGGGGGAGTGGCGTATTTGAATTCGTTCAGCTGGAACAGTGATACGCCGGCGTTTGTGTTTCCTGCGCAGCTTGGGAACGGATTTCCGAAGTATGTGGCGGAGGCGGTGAGTCACGAGGCCGGGCACACGGTGTCGTTGTCGCATGATGGGGTGAGTGGGGGTGCGGCGTATTATGCGGGGCACGCGAACTGGGCACCGATCATGGGTGTTGGGTATTACAATGCGGTGACGCAGTTCAGCAAAGGTGAGTACACGGATGCGAACAACACGGAGGACGACATTGCGAAGATAGATGGGTTTATTCCGCGGAGTCCTGATCTGGCGGGGAACGACATTATCACGGCGGTGCCGCTGAGTGGGACGACGCTGAGTGCGACGGGGATTGTGGAGCGTGCGAGTGATGCGGATCTTTACCGGATTGATGCGGGAGCGGGGACGCTGACGGTGACTGCTGGGACGGCGTCGCCGGATGCGAATGTGGATATTACGCTGTCGTTGTATGACGGCACGGGGACGCTGGTGGGGAGTGCGAATCCTGCGACGCTGGGGTCGACGCTGGCGGCGACGGTACCTGGAGGGACGTATTATGTGGCGGTGGACGGGACGGGAGTGGGGACGGGTGCGACTGGGTACACGGATTATGCGAGCCTTGGGCAGTTTTCGTTGAATGGGACGGTGGCGGCTCCGGTGGGGTTGCCTCCGGTGGTGAGTGTGGGAGCGACGGTGCCTGCGAGTGGGTTGGCGGTGAGTTTTTCGAGTGCTGGTTCGAGTGATCCTGATGGTGGGGCGCTGATATACGACTGGGATTTCGGGAATGGGGCGACGTCTGCGGCGGCGAATCCGACTTATACGTACGGGGCACCTGGGACGTACACGGTGTCCCTTGTGGTGATTGATGCGAGTGGGTTGTCGCGGGCGGCGGCGACGACGGTGACGGTGGTGGCGGCGACTCCTGTGGTGTATGTGGCAGGGATCACGATGTCGAAGGTGGTGAGTTCTCGGGGGACGCAGGCGCGGGCGGTGGTGACGGTGCGTGATGGGTCTGGGAATCTGGTGCCGAACATCACGGTTAATGGGAAGTGGAGCGGGCTGACGAGCAGCAATGTGAGCGGCAAGACGGGAGCGACTGGGACGGTGACCTTGTCGAGCGCGGTGACGAAGGCGAACGGGACGTTCGTATTTACGGTGAGCGGGTTGAGTGGAGCGGGTTATGTCTACAATGCTGCGCTGAATACGGTGACGAGCGGATCGATTGTGAAGTGAGGGAGTATTGAGGGAGATTGAACGAACGACGCGCGAAGCGGCGGCTGGGAACGGCCGCCGCTTTCTGCGTTGAGGAGGAGAGAGGGTGGGAGCGGGATCAATCTGCGCCGTGTCCGCCTGTGCCGCCGGTTTTGGGTTGGCGGGGCTGGCGGGAGCGTTCGACTGGTTTGGCGGACTGGCGGGAAGGGGTGACGCGCTTGGAGGTGGCGCGGATTTCGTTGGATTGGTTGACTGGGGTGCCGGAGGGGAGTTTCTTTTTCATGGTGTGGGGGGGGTTGGGGGATTTATTCGAGTGAGCACCTGCGGAAGAAGGCTTCCTGCTCGTTGATGAGGGAGCCGCCGGGGAGGTCGTCGGCGAAGGCGTCGGCTGGGGAGATGGCGAGTTCGACGTGGACGCCTGCGTCGCCGAGGGAGGAGTGCTGGGCGGCGCGTTCGCAGAGGAGAGCGATCTGGTGTTCGATGCGGACGGTATCGGCTTCGATTTCGTCGAGACGGCCGAGGCGCATGCGGGCGGTGCTGAGGCGTTGGTCGAGGAGGTCGAGGGAGTGCTGGCGGGCGGTGCGTGCGGCGTGGGTTAGGGAGGGATTGTTGAGGTCGGCGGCGATGGCGTCGCGTTCTGAGGCGAGGGTATCCGGGGAGCTGAGGGCCGCGCTGTCGTTGAGGTGGTCGCGGGCGATGAGGAGTTTGAGGTGGAGCCAGAGGAGGTGTTCGCCTGGGGCGATGACTGAGGAGGAGGGAGTGGGGGTGAGGTCGCCGAGCCGGGAGACGAGGGAGTGCATGGCGTTGTAGCGCTGGCGGGAGGAAGGGCTGAGGCTGGCGACGAGTTCGGAGTTACGGAGGAGGAAGGCGGCGCGCTGTTCGTTGATCCATGCCTGCCTGGCGCGATTGCGGACGGCGGGGAAGAGCATGCCGAGGGCGATGCTGGAGGCGACGGCGATGCAGGCGGCGAGAGGGAGCATGGCCCATGCGTCGCCTTTGCCTGCGAGGTCCAGCCAGCGCATGAGGCCGAGGAGGGCGAGGCCTGCGGCGCCGAGGAGGAGGTGGTTTTCGAAGAAGGATTTGAGCCAGCGGGCGTGGAGACGGCAGGATTCGCCGAGGAGAGCGGCCAGCGTGAGTGGCGGGATCATGAGAGGGATGGTGTGCGGGAGGACCGGGGCAGATCCTGAGGGTGAAGGTACCCGGAACCGGGCCTGAATGCACGGTAAATCGGTGGTTGGGCCGATGGTGCGGGATGAGGGGGGTGATATATTAGTGCTTGAAGCCCTTGAAACGGCTTGTAGCATCGCCCGCCAAACCAACCCCTTTACCAGCTTTTCAATATGGGCAAACAACTCAACAAAGAAATCAAGCGTCGTCGCCGCAAGCAACTGATCAAGCGCCGCAAGGAAGCGGTACGTGCCGCGAAGGCGAATCCTGCGGCAGCGAAGTCGGCGGCGGCAGCGAAGACTGCGGCGGCACCGAAGAAGAAAGCGCCAGCGGCGAAGAAGCCGGCGGTGAAGAAGGCTGTGGTGGCTCCGGTGGTGGTGGAAGCCGCGCCGGTTGTGGAGACAGCGGTGACGGAGGTCGTGGAGACGGTGGTTGCGGAAGCGGCTGCTGAGGAGACTGCGCCTGCTGCCGAGTGAGGATTCTGGAAATTATTTGCCATATCCTGAATATTCGGGCATAAGGCGACGTCGAAGACATGGGACGATCTTGTGTCCGACAACCTCCTTCCATTATGAGAACCATCAGCATCAGACTTACGTTGATTGCGGCGGCAGCCGCCCTTGTTTCCTGCGCGTCGGGACCGAATGCGACCACTGGGACCGCGCTTGGCGGGCTTGGCGGCGCGGCCCTTGGCGGGATTATTGGTCACCAGAGCGGTCGCGGCCTTGAGGGTGCGGCGATTGGCGCGGTGGCTGGCGGTGCGGCTGGCAACCTGATTGGCAACGGTCAGGACCAGCGGAATGCGCAGCGGTACTACGGGCAGCCTGGGTACGCGCCGCCTCCTCCGCAGCCATACTACCGCTGAGGAGCGGAGGTTGGCGGAGAGCCGACCGTAGAGAAATCGAGCGACACCCGGACTGGAAGCGGTCCGGGTGTTTTGCGTTTACGCGATTTCCCGCATTCGGCTGGACTTTTTTTGTTGCCCGAGGCGGGGAGGGCGGGCAATCTCGCGGCCCGTGCGTTGGCCCCTCCCGAATCAAGAGCCGCGGCTGTCTGGCAGGCGAATTCTGCCCGCATGCAAACTCCCAAACTACAATCAATGAACAACGAAGGTATAGCACCTAACGCCAAACGACTGCTGTGGGCAGGGTTTATGGCCATTCTGGCAGCTGGGCTTGGATTTGCCATCCGTAACGGGATTGGCGCGGCCTGGGGGAAGGAATTCGGATTTACCAATCTTCAGACCGGTTTGATCGGCGGGGCAGGTTTTTCGGGATTCTGTTTCGGCATTATTATTGGCGGGATCATTGTGGACAAGATCGGGTATGGGAAGCTGATCATTTCGGCGTTTCTGCTGCATGTGGTATCGGCGCTGGTGACGATGGTGCCGACTGGGGCGATGGGGCAGCAGACGGCGTTTCTGCTGTTGTTCACGGGGACGTTTATTTTCTCGCTGGCGAACGGGACCCTTGAAGCGGTGGCGAACCCGCTGGTGGCGACGCTGTTCCCGCACAACCGGACGCATTACTTGAACATTCTGCATGCGAGCTGGCCTGCGGGGATGATTCTCGGGGCATTGATCACGCTGGCGGTGGGGAACAACTGGAGCTGGAAGGCGCAGCTGGGTCTGTATCTGATTCCGACTTTGATTTACGGGGTGATGTTCCTTGGGCAGAGTTTTCCGAAGTCGGAGGCATCGGCGAAAGGATTTTCGCTGGGCGAGATGATGAAGGAAGTGGGGATTCTGGGGGCTGCGGTGGCTGGGTTCTTCCTGTTCCTGTTTACGCGTGATGCGTTGGGTGGGAACATCCTGTTCGGGCTGACGCAGAACGCGTTCTTCACCGGGCCGGTGTGGGAGTATCTCTCGATGGCGGTGGGTGCAGGGTTTGTGCTGTGGGTGGCGGTGATCACCGGGTTTTCGCTGGGTCATCCGATCCTGTTCATTCTGTTCCTTGCGCACGCGATTCTCGGGTCGCTGGAGCTGGGGACGGATTCGTGGATTGAGAACATCAACGGGACGATTCTGACGCCTGAGCAGGGCAAGATTCTGTTCATCTTTGCGTCGGCGATGATGTTTGCGCTGCGGTTCTGCTCGCACTGGATTGAGAACAAGCTGAAGCTGTCGCCGGTGGCGATTCTGTTTGTGTGTTCGCTGTTTGCGATTGCCGGGTTGTTCTTTGCATCGGGAGTGAACGGGATCACGGCGGCGTTTGGGGCGATGTTCATTTACAGCGTTGGGAAGACCTTCTTCTGGCCGACGATGCTTGCGGTGGTGTCTGACCGTTTTCCGCGGACTGGAGCGGTGGCGATCAGCATCATGGGTGGGATTGGGATGCTTTCTGTGGGACAGCTGGGTGGTCCGGGGCTTGGGTATGCGAAGGACCGGTTCACGGCTGAGCACATGAAGGAGAGCGGTCAGGGAGCGATCCTTGAGGCGAATAAGGCTGAGAAGACGAGCAAGTGGCTTGGATTTGCCGAGGTGAGTGCGCTGGACGGGAAGAAGGTTGGCGAGGCGAAGGAGATGGCGAAGGACAAGCGGACGCCTGAGCAGAATGCGATGGTGGAAGGGGAGATTGCGGGGAGCCGGAAGACGCTGCGTTACGATGCGCTGCTGCCGGTGGGGATGGCTGCGATCTACCTGCTGCTGCTGTTCTACTTCAAGGCGATCGGTGGTTACAAGCCGGTGCAGATTGAGGAGAAGGCGGCGGCTTGAGTGGCTGCTGAGGATTGAATCGAATTGATGGGCGGCCCCGCAGCGATGCGGGGCCGCTTTTTTTGCTTTCCGGGGAGGGTGCGGGCAGATTTACTGGGGGAACATTTCCCCCTGAAGTGCTGAACCCCCTGACCTGATTGAAGCCATGAGAGACGCTGCTGCTGACGAGAAGCCTGACATGAAGTTGTTCTGGGCGTGTTTCATTGCCCTGGTGGCGACGTCGTTTGTGTTCGGGATCCGGAGTGACCTGATTGGGGAGCTGGCGGTGAAGTTCAATTTATCGGAGAGCGACAAGGGGGAGATCCTTGGAGTGGGATTGTGGCCGTTTGCGCTGAGTATCATCGCGTTCAGTTTTGTGATTGACCGGATCGGGTACAAGACGGCGGCGGTGTTTGCGATGGTGTGTCATTTTGCGGCGATTGCGATGACGCTGATGGCGAAGGACAAGACCCTGCTGTACTGGGGGACGTTTGTGGTGTCGCTGGGGAACGGGACGGTGGAGGCGTTCATCAATCCGGTGGTGGCGACGGTGTTCCGGAAGGACAAGGCGAAGTGGCTGAACATTCTGCATGCGGGGTGGCCTGCGGGGATTGTGCTAGGGGTGGTGTTCAACAAGCTGTTCGGGGGATTGGACTGGACGGTGCGGTTCGGGATGTGTTTTGTGCCGGTGCTGGTGTACACGCTGCTGATTCTGCCGCGGAAGTTTCCGGTGCAGGAGCGGGTGGCGGCGGGGGTGTCGTACCGGGAGATGCTGCGTGAGGTGGGAGGGATTGGTTTTCTGATTACGGGTTGGCTGGTGGTGATGGGGTTGTCGCAGATGTTCAATCTTGGGTTAGGGTTGTGGGCTTGTGCGGGGATCGGGGCGGTGATCGGGGTGGCGCTGGGGATTTATACGGGGTCGGTGGGGAATCCGTTGTTTTTGCTAGTGCTGGTGACGATGCCGTTTCTGGCGACGACGGAGCTGGGGACGGACACGTGGCTGCCGGATCTGCTGAAGCCTGAGCTGGGGATGAATGCGGGGTTGGCGCTGGCGTGGAGTGCGTTGCTGATGACGGTGTTGCGGGCGTTTGCGGGGCCGATTGTGCATCGGTTTTCGCCGGTGGGACTGCTGGTGGTGAGTGGGGCGGTGGCGGTGATCGGGTTGCTGGTGCTGGGGACGGTGAGTGGTGGGGTGGCGGTGCTGCTGGCGGTGACGCTGTATGCGGTTGGGAAGACGTTTCTGTGGTCGACGACGCTGGGGATGGTGGCGGAGCAGTTTCCGAAGGGTGGGGCGCTGACCTTGAACGGGGTGTCCGCGGTCGGGGTGCTGGGGATGGGGATTCTGGGGAGTGTGGCGATGGGGTATTTTCAGGATGTGAAGGTGGCTGGGGATTTGAAGGCGGCGGGAATTTATGAGCGGGTGGCTGGGAAGCCGTCGCCGACGTACTTGGGGGAAGCACCGTCGCTGGACGGGGCGAAGGTGGCGGCGCTGCCGGAGGCGGAGGCGGCGAAGGTGGAGGAGATCCGTGCGGTGCACCGGAAGGGGAGTTTCATCCGGCAGGCGGCGCTGCCTGCGTTCATGCTGGTGTGTTATCTGGGCCTGTGGGGGTATTTCCGAGCGCGGGGCGGGTATCGGCCGGTGGAGCTGGGTGCGGGGCACTGAGGCGGGAGCCGGGGGTGAGTGAGGGGATTTGCGGGGTGTTTACAAAATCGAAGGGCGGCACCTTGCGGCACCGCCCTTCTCCCCTTTTTGTTTTGCGCAGCACCCTCTGTTTGCGTGTCAGAGGATCCCGTGCCGACGGCTTTGCGGACCGGCAGCGCTTACAGGATGGCAGAGAGGAGGCTGGCTGTCGTCGGGGTTGATGTGCCGATTTTGTTGCGGAAACGGGGGCGCGGCGGCTGAAAGGGCGTGCCTGAATGACGCTAAGATAAGGCGGTTAGGGATGAAATGGTATGCGGCTTTGCTACAGAACGCCGGACTCGGGCGGGGTGGTACCCAGAGCGGTGCTGTGGGCTCTGGGATACGGTGTCCTGTTAGGACCCGGGACGGAGGTGAATGGCGCAAAGATGAGAGAGGTCGCCGGTTGAGATTTGCGTTCTGCGCTTGTTCAAATTCGGCGATCGCCCGCCTTTTCGTAGCGCCATTCGGGGCGGGAGGGCGTTGGTGCGGTTTGGGCAGAGGAGGAGGCTCGGGTTGAGACAAGGGCGGGACGCCCTTGCTACGTGGGGGCATAGGGGGCGTGTGGGGAGACGAGGGCGGGACGGTGTTGGTGCGGGGGGTGTTATTGAGTGGCTGGGTCGAAGACGGGGAGGCGGAAGACTTCGATGAGACGCCAGAGGATGGCGGCGTTGAGGGACCAGAGGAGGGATTGGTAGGACCATTCCATCCAGCGGGGGCCGTTGCCCATTCTGATGCGGGTCATGATGCTTTCTGCGGCCCAGATGAAGGAGAAGACGAGTGGGAGGTAGAGGGAAAGCATGAAGCGGTCGCCGCGGCCGATGGGGGTGTACCAGCCGTAGGCGATGCCTGAGCCGAGACAGGCGGCGAGGGTGAACATGGCGGCGGCTCCCGCGCCGCAGGGGAGGCGGAGGCATTCGAGGTCGGCGGGGCAGCGTCGGATTCTGAGGAAGGCGGCGGCGGTGAGGGTGATGGCGAGGCAGGCTCCGAGGTAGATGCCGCGGGAAGGAAGGATGTGTTTCCAGCCTTTGAATTCGGTGTTCCGTTTGGGTTTTGAGGAGCGAGGGGCGAGGAATTTCGACCATTTTTCCCAATAGCCGTCGGTGAGGCGCTGCCAGATCTGGTCTTTGGAATGGGTGCGGTTGTAGTTGGCGAGGGAGGGGCGATCGGCTGTGGGGACGGCTTCGAGGGCGGCTTTGTCGGGGTGGTTGCGCATGTAGGCGGCGCCTGATTGGAAGTCATCCATCCACATCCAGAGGCCTGGCCATGTGTGAGTGGGGCTGCCGAAGCGGTCTTCTGCGAAGTTGTAGCGAGGGCCGCAGACGGCGAGCCAGCCGATGGCGAAGGCGACGAGGCCGAGGAAGTGGTTGCGCGGGGACCAGCGGCCTTCGGGGGCGGTGTCGTGGTGGCGGCTGCAGACAGCGATGAGCCAGCGCCATGAGGCGGCGCAGAACCATGCGAGGACGATGATTTCGCTGGAGGTTTTGGCGAGCCATGCGAGGCCGGCGAGGATGCCGAAGAGGGCGTGGAGGGCGACGGAGTTGCTGAGGAGGAGGCGGATGGCGCAGATCCACGAGAGGAAGAGGAGGACGAAGTAGAGAGGTTCGGGTTGGAAGTAGACGGCGCGTGGGAGGAGTGCGCCGAAGGTGCCGAGGAGCATGACGGTGATGGCGGCGGCGGGGCGGAAGCGGCGGGCCATCTGGAAGCCGAGGAGCCACATGACGGCGAGGACGATGCTGGTGTTGAGCCATTTCCCTTTGGTGAAGAGGGCGCGGTCTTCGGGGGAGACTTCGAGTTCGTTGTAGGGCTGGTTGGGCGAGGCGATGCGGGAGGCGAGCCATGGCCAGAGCGGGTTGACGATGCCGTCGGTGTCGTGGGGGAGCCAGCGGGAGAAGCTTTCGGTGAGGGAGAGTGAGGGGTCGCGCTGGAGGTACTGGCGGGCGAGGAGGGAGCGGTTGATGTTGTGTTTCTGGTCCTGGTCGCCGCGGACCTCGCCGGTGACGGGGTCGGCTTTGGGGCCGAGGTTCTGGTTCTGGGTGGCGATGAGGATTCCGGCGAGATGGAGGGCGGCGGCGACGATGAGGATGACGGCGACTGCGGAGAGGCAGAAGGATTTCATGCCCGGGGCGGGCGGGATGATGGCCGGGGAGGGATCGGGATCCGCGGTGGGCGGGGAGTCTGGGGAATCGGGCACAGGGAGAGGGAAAAACGGGCTGATAGTGGAGGAGAGGGGGCGGGTGGTCAAAACGAATTGGCAGAGGATGGGGTTGAGGAAATCCGGTGCGTGGAGGAGATGGCGGGCGTAGCGGATGGGCTGGGACGATGATGAACGGAACTTTTCTGACCCTTGGACGGCTGCTGGCGCGTGCGGCGCTGCGTGGCTGGCTGGCGCGACCGGGGATTGCGGTGCTGAACGTGCTGGGGATTGCGATCGGGGTGGCGGTGTATCTGGCGATTCAGATCGTGAATCACAGTGCGACGCGGAGTTTCCGAGCGGGATTGGACCTGGTGGCTGGGCGGAGTCATCTGGAGGTTGGGGCGGGGCGCGGCGGGGTGGACGAGCGGTGCTGGCCTGAGGTGGCGGCGGTGGGCGGGGTGGCGGCGGTTTCGGGGCTGGTGGAGGGCTATGCGACGGTACCGGCGGTGCCTGGGGAGTATCTGAGGATTGTGGGGCTGGATTTATTCAGTGCGGGGCCGTTTCTGCCGCCGGGGGTTGGGGGAGCTGGGTGGCAGGAGCGACCGGAGGAATGGATGGCGGGGGCGGGGCGGGTGGTGGTGACGGAGGGGATGGCGCGGCGGTTGGGGAAGGTGGTCGGGGACGAGGTGGGGTTGCGGTGTGGAGGGAGGACGGTGGTGGTGACGGTTGCGGCGACGGTGGCTGACGAGGGTGAGGGGACGGGTCATGCGGCGTTCATGGACATCGGGTGGGCGCAGGAATTGCTGGATTGTCCGGGTCGGCTGACGTCGCTGCAGATTCTGTGTAATGATCCGGGGGCGGCGGATGAGGTGGCGGCGGCGGTGCGGGCGGTGCTGCCGGCTGGTGCGACGGTGGATGCGCCGGTGCGGCGGAACCGTCAGGTGGGATTGATGCTGCAGGGTTTTCAGCTGAACCTGACGGCATTGAGCATGGTGTCGCTGCTGGTGGGGGTGTTTCTGACGGCGAACACGATTGCGGCGTCGGTGGTGCGGCAGAGGCGGGAGATCGGGATACTGCGGGCGGTGGGTGCGTCGCGGGTGCAGGTGCGGGTGTTGTTTCTGGCGGAGGCGGCGTTTTCCGCGGTGCTGGGGGGAGTGCTGGCGGTGCCGCTGGCGCGGTGGCTGGCGGGTGGTTTGCTAGGAGCGGTGTCGCAGACGATATCGGCGCATTACGTGCAGATGAGCATTGAGCGGAGTTATTTGTCAGGATGGCATGTGGTGCAGGCGCTGGGATGCGGGCTGGCGGCGGCGCTGGTGGGGGCGTGGGTTCCGGCGCGGGAGGCGTCGGCGGTGGATCCGGTGCAGGCGCTGCAGCCGGGGCGGGGGATTGAAGGGATGAGGAAGGAAGGGCGGTGGCCGCTGGTGGCGGGAGGAGTGTTTCTGTTGGTGGCGGGGGTGCTGTCGTGGCTGCCGCTGCATGGCGGGGCGGCGTGGCTGAGTTTCGGGGGATGTCTGGCGCTGGTGCTGGCGTTTGTGCTGGTAGCGCGTGCGGCGACGCTGGTGGCGGCGGAGGCTGGGAGGAAGGTGGCCGGGTGGTGCGGTTGGGTGCTGATGCGGCTAGGGGCGGAGCACCTGAGGCGATCGCTGCATCGGGCGGCACCGGTGGTGGCGGCGCTGCTGACGGCTGTGGCGATGGTGTTAGGTGTGAGCATCATGATTCACTCGTTCCGGGGGACGCTGGAGGTCTGGGTGGAGAGCACGCTGCGAGCGGATCTGTACATTGCGCCTGCGGCGAATGAAGTGATCCGGAACAGCGACACCCTGCCGGAGGGATTGGTGGGGTACCTGCGGGCGCGGCCGGAAGTGGAGACGGTGGAGACCCTTGTGGAGGAGCCGGTGTTGCTAGGCGGGGGCGAGTACACCTTGCGTGCGGTGTCGCGGACACCGGATCATCCGCTGTCGTTCATGGGAGGGCGTGCGGCTGAGTGCAGTGCGGCGTGGTTTGCGCCGGGGCATGTGGCGGTGAGCGAGATTCTGGCGGGGCGGCTGGGGGTCGGGGAGGGCGGGCGGCTGACGATACCGGTGGCTGGGGGGGAGCGGGAATTTGTGATCGCGGGGGTGTTTTACGATTACTCGGATGACCGGGGATGTCTGTACATGACGGATGAGGAGTTCGGGCGGCACTGGCCGGGGCGGAAGCATCACGCGGTGGCGGCTTATCTGCGGGATGGCGGGAAGGCCGGGGTGCTGGAGGAGTCGGTTAGGAGTGAATTCAGTGAGGCGGGGGAGTTAGCGGTGTATCAGAACGGACGGTTGAGGGAGCGGGTGTTCACGATTTTTGATCAGACCTTTGCGGTGACCGGGTTGCTGCGGGTGGTGGCGATCGCGGTGGCGGTGCTGGGGATTGCGATGGCGTTGAGCACGCTGGTGGCGGAGCGGCGGAGGGAGATTGCGGCGCTGCGGAGTCTCGGGGCGGGGCGGTGGCAGGTGGCGGGGATGCACCTGACGGAGGCTGGGTTGATCGGGATGGTGTCGGCGCTGCTGGGGATGTTGTGCGGGGTGATGCTGGCGATGATCCTGACGTGGGTGGTGAACCGGGCTTTTTTTGGGTGGACGGTGCGGTTTGCGGTGCCGTGGGTGGAGGTACTGCTGACGCCGGTGTGGGTGACGGCGGCGGCATTGAGTGCGGGGCTGGTGCCGGCGTGGCATGCGGCCGGGGCGGAGCCTGCGGAGGCGCTGCGGGCGGCGTGATGAGGGGCTGTTAGGTTTGTCAGCCGCGGTGGAGGATGCCGGAGGTGAGGATGCGGGCGCGGAGGCCGCCGCGGCCTTTGAGGGCGGATTCTGCGCCGGGGTGGAAGGCCTGGTCCATCCAGTAGCAGGGACTGCATTCGCAGATGCCGCGGAAGCGGATGCCCTGGAGGTCGAATTCCTGACCGATGAGGGAGTTGAGGTCGACGCCGCTGACGATGACATTGCGGCGGAAGACGGAGGGTGGGACGCCGGTGACGCCGAGGGAGGCGCAGAGGTCCTTGTAGACCTCGTGGGAGAAGAAGGTGATCTGGCCTTTGTAGTCTTCCTTCCAGCCGAAGAAGCGATCGCCTCCGATGCCTTTGCCGGCGACGAGCGAGGCTTCTTCGAGTTCGATGACGGGGGATTGGCCGGCTGGCTGGCCGTGGTGACCGAAGTAGTTGTGTTCGGGGCTGATGTAGAGGTGCTCCACTGTCATGGGGGATGAGAGCGTGCGAGGAGGGAAGGTGCAAGACCGCGTCAGAAGGCCTTTATGTTGACTTCGACGTAGATGAAGTCGGAGGCGTCGGGGCGGATGGTCTGGCTGATGAACGAGCCAGGGGAGAAGTGGGCGTAGCCGAGGATGGTTTCGAGATGCGGGGTGATCTGCCAGCGGGCGCGGAAGTCGAATTCCTGGCCGACGCTGCGGCCGCTGCGGCCGGAGGGGTCGCGGACGGCGGCGGGGAAGAAGCGGTCGCGAGCGCTGGCGAGGGCGTACCAGTTCCAGCCGGTGTCGATGCGGAGCTTGCGGTGCGGTGTGATTTCGAGACGGACCTTGGGGGCGCTGATGTTTTCGAAGCCGGCGTATTCGCTGGCGGACCATGGCCTGGCGAAGCCGTAGAAGCGTTCGAAGCGCTGGTCTTTGGAGTCGTTAGGATTGCGGTCGCCGGAGGCGTAGCCGTAGAAGGCGCTGAGGCGGGGCTGCCATGGGAGGGGGAAGCGGTAGCCGAGTTCGGCGGTGGTGCCGAAGGCGGAGAGGGAACGGTCGCCGGTGTGGCCGGTCTGGACGACGACGTCGGCGTCCCAGTCGAAGCCGGAGTTGCCGATGATGCCGTAGGCGCGGAGGCCTGGGGAGTGGACGATGTGTTCCTGGGCGGTGCTGGTGGCGGACTGGCGGAGGGCGAGGTAGAACGGGTCGAGGGTAGCGACGTCCGACCAGCGGCGCCAGTGGCCGATGGCTCCGAAGAGCCACTGCCCGTGGATGGGTTCGTCGGGCTGGTGCATGCGGCGGGCGAGGGGCTGGACGGCGAGGAGGTCGAGTTGCCAGTCGTTGATTTCCGCGCCGAGGGAGCTGTGGAAGCCGAGGAAGGTGTTGGCGGTGTTGCGCCACTGGTTGTTAGCGACGAGGCGGCGGTCGAGGAATTCGAAGTTATGGATGCCCCAGCGGAGGAAGGCTGGGCGGGCGTGGCCTTTGGGGTCGTGACCGAGGAGATCGGCGTCGTGGAGTTCGGCGTAGAGCCGGATGATTTCCCATTCGTTGACGTCACGGTTGTCTTCGGGCCACTGACTGTTCCAGCGGCGGGAGTCGGCGACTTCGACGGCGAAGCGGAAGGGGTCGAGGACATCGTGGACACCGGCGTAGAAGCGGGTGCGGTGGAGGAAAGGTTCGTCGGTGCCGGCGGAGGGGCGGCGGATGTCGTCGTGGCGGTATTCGAAGCGGATGCGGTGGTCGAGGCCGAGGTCGAGCCATGAGGGGCCCTGCCAGTTGGCGGGGCCTTTGACGGGGGCGCGGCTGGCGTATTTGGGGGGATCGGGGTCGCGGGTGGTGCTGACGCTGAGGGGAGCGCGGTAGTAGCCGGGAGGTTCTGCGGCCATGGCGATGGCGGGCGGCGATGCGAGGAGCAGCGCGCAGGAGAGAGCCATGGGGAGGAAGGGCGGCGGCATGGGTGTTTCTGCTTATGGAAACTACATTGATCAAGTAGGAATATGGCGAGTGAAACGAAAAGACTTGCATATTCCTCCATGCTCATATACAGATTCTATGAACCAAGAAATGAAACTGATGAAAACGATGCAATGCGGACAAGTGAGTGGTGAGATGGGTGGGTGTTATCTGTTGGATGTGCGGACGCCTGGGGAGTATGCGGGGGTGCACATTGATGGGGCGGAGCTGATGCCGTTGGGGGAGATGGAGGTGGAGCGGGTGAAGGGGGCGATGAAGGGGAGGCGGTGTGTGGTGGTTTGTCAGTCTGGGATGCGGGCGCGGAAGGCGGCGGAGCAGCTGGAGGCGGCTGGGGTGGAGGCAGTGGTGCTGGAGGGTGGGATGGCGGCGTGGGAGCAGAAGGGGTTGCCGGTGGTGAGGGGTGAGGGTGGGGGGGTGCCGTTGCAGCGGCAGGTGTTTATGGTGATTGGGGCGATGGTACTGGCTGGGGTGGGGTTGTCGTGGTGGGTGGATCCGCGGTGGCTGGGATTGTCGGTGTTTGCGGGGTGCGGATTGATAGTGGCTGGGGCGACGGGGTTTTGTCCGCTGGCGCTGATGATGGCGAGGATGCCGTGGAACCGGGTGAAGCCTGCTGGAGCGGGGTCGTGCTGTGCGAGTGGGTCGTGCTGTCCGTGAGGGGAGGAGAGAGAACGAATTAACCTGACTGAATTATGAAGAAGCGAATTCTGATTGTTGGTGGAGTGGCTGGCGGGGCATCGGCGGCGGCGCGGTTGAGGCGGCTGGATGCCGGGGCGGAGATTGTGATGCTGGAGCGCGGGCCGTTTGTGTCGTTTGCGAACTGCGGGCTTCCCTATCATGTATCGGATGTGATTGCGGACGAGGCGTCGCTGACGGTGGCGTCGCCGCAGTTGTTCCGGGAGCGGCACGGGATTGAAGTGCGGACGGGGCATGAGGTGGTGTCGATTGATGCGGGTGCGAAGACGGTGCGGGTGAGGGTGGTGGCGAGTGGTGAGGAAGTTGAGGAACGTTATGATGCGCTGGTGCTGTCGCCGGGGGCGTCGCCGGTGCGGCCGCCGCTGCCGGGGATTGACCTGCCGGGGATCCTGACATTGCGGAACATTCCTGATGTGAGGAAGATCCGGGAGTGGATCCGGGAGCGCGGGGTGAAGCGTGCGATTGTGGCTGGTGCGGGGTTTATCGGGCTGGAGATGGTGGAGAATCTGCATGCGATGGGGATTGAGGTGACGGTGCTGGAGATGCTGCCGCAGGTGATGCCGCCGTTGGATGCGGAGATGGCGTGGTGGGTGGCGGAGCATTTGAGGTCGAAGGGAGTGACGCTGGCGCTGGGCGATGGGGTGGCGGCGTTTGAGGCGACGGAGAGTGGCGGGCTGGCGGTGCGGACGGCTGGCGGGGTGCGGCACGAGGGGGACATGGTGATTCTGTCGATCGGGGTGAGGCCGGAGACTGGGCTGGCGAAGGCGGCTGGGCTGGAGCTGGGGCCGCGCGGGGGGATTCGGGTGGACGACCGGATGCGGACGTCGGATCCGAGCATCTGGGCGGTGGGGGATGCGGTGGAGGTGGTGGACCGGGTGAGCGGGCAGCCGGCGCTGATTCCGCTGGCTGGGCCTGCGAACCGACAGGCGCGGATAGCGGCGGCGTCGATCTGCGGGCACGAGGCGCGGTTTGGCGGCGTGCAGGGGACGGCGATCTGCGGCGTGTTAGGATTGACGGTGGCGGCGACGGGAGCGAGCGAGAAGGCGCTGGAGCGTGCGGGGGAGAAGGATTACGAGAAGGTGTATCTGCATCCTGCGAATCATGCGACGTATTATCCCGGGGCGTCGTCGATGCATCTGAAGGTGGTGTACCGGAAGACGGACGGGAGGTTGCTAGGAGCGCAGGCGGTGGGAGGCGAGGGAGTGGACAAGCGGATGGATGTGCTGGCGGTTTTCCTGCAGATGGGGGCGACGGTGCATGATCTGGCGGAGGCGGAGCTTTGCTATGCGCCGCAGTACGGTTCGGCGAAAGATCCGGTCAATATTGCGGGGATGGCGGCGGTGAATGCGCTGGAGGGACTGAGTCCGCTGACGCATTGGAACAGCCCGCGGGACGGGGCGCTGCTGGTGGATGTGCGGGAGGAGGACGAGTTCGAGGAAGGGCATGCGGAAGAGGCGGTGAACCTGCCGCTGAGCGGACTGCGGGAGCGCTGGCGGGAGCTGCCGGCCGGGCGGGAGCTGCATGTGTACTGCGGGGTGGGGCTCCGCGCGCACAATGCGGTGAGGTTTCTGCGCCAGCAGGGGTATGCGGCGTGGAATCTGTCAGGGGGCTGGAAGTCCTATGCGGCGGCGAAGGCGACGGGCAAGGGGTGAGGAGGTGGCGCAATCCCGTTGGGGTTGGGGAGGCTTGTGTGGAGACAAGGCCGGGACGGCCTTGCTACGGTTGGGGGCGTGCGAATTTGCTTCGTGTGGTTACGTGTTGAGGCTTTGGCATTGGGGGTCACAGGCAGGATGCCCGTGCCACTTCCCAGAGTCAGGCGGGGAGGAACCTGGTGATGAGAGGGCCGAGGTTCTGGACGGTTTCTGTGGGCCAGAGGTTCTGTGGGGTCATGATGGCGTGGTCGAGGGAATGGTGTTCCGGCCATGATGGTTCGAGAGGGATGCGGGGGATGGCGGCGGCGATGATTTCGCGGGCGGCGGTGGCATTGGCGGAGAGGTGGCCCATGACGGTCTGGGCGCTGACGGGATCTTCCTCGTGTTTCCAGCAATCGTAGTCAGTGATCATGGCGAGGGTGGCGAGGGCGATTTCGGCTTCGCGGGCGAGTTTGGCTTCCGGGAGGTTAGTCATGCCGATGACGTCGAAGCCGAGCTGGCGATTGGCCTCGCTTTCTGCGCGGGTGGAGAAGGCTGGGCCGTCCATGTTGACGTAGGTGCCGCCGTTGTGGACGCGGCGGTTCTGTTCGGAGCAGACCGAGTGGAGGAGAGTGCGGAGATTGGTGCTGACGGGGTCAGCGAAGCCGACGTGTGCGACGATGCCGTTGCCGAAGAACGTGTGGTGTTCGCGGCGGCTGGTGCGGTCGAAAAACTGGTCGGGGAGGACGATGTCGCGTGGTTGATAGGCGTCGCGGAGGCTTCCGACGGCGGTGACGCAGATGATCCAGCGGACGTTGAGGGAGCGGAGGGCCCAGAGATTGGCGCGGTGATTGAGTTCGGTGGGGAGGAGCCGGTGGCCGCGGCCGTGGCGTGGGAGGAAGCAGACGCGGCGGTTGGCGAAGGTGCCGGTGGTGATGAGGTCCGAGGGGGGGCCCCATGGAGTATCGACGGCGATGTCCTGACGGTTAGAAAAGCCGTCGAGGTCGTAGAGGCCGCTGCCGCCGATGATGGCGATGGCGGGAGGAGAGGAGACTGCGGACATGGCGGGATGGGGAGGTGACGATGATCAGCGTTCGCGGAAGAAGTCGGTGGTGCCGAGGACTTCTTCGGCATTGAGGCGGTGGCGGGCGAGCGGGGAGGCGGAGGCGCGCGGGGGCGGGGGTGGTGGTTGGGCGGCGAGGCAGTCGCGGAGACGGGCGGCGGTGCGGGTGGAGCAGGCGCGGACGAGGGCGAGTCGGGTGTCGTTGCTGAAGACGGTGAGGAGGAGGAAGCGGGAGTCGACGGGGCCGAGGTGGAAGTGTTTGTGGCGGCCTTCGTGGGAGAGGCCTTCAAAGGCGGATTCGCCGAGACGGCGTGCGGTTTCGCGGACGGCGTGATAGGCACCGGCGGCGAGGGCGGCGGTTTCGCCGTGATCGTTGAGGGAGTCGTCGCCGGCCTGGGCGCAGACGGTGCCGCTTTCTTCGATGAGAGCGGCGCAGGTGGCATCGGCGTCGTGGCAGTGCGCGACGAGGATCTGGCGGAGCGCGGCGGCGGTTTCCCGGTCCATGAAGAGAGGGCTTGAGGGAGCGGAGAAGAAGGGATCCATGGGGAGCGGGTTCAGAGGGCGGCGGTGGCGCGTGAGTGGAGCGAGTGGAAGCGGCTGACGACGAGTCGGGCGAGGGAGTTGAGGGTGTTGAAGACGCCGGTTCCGGAGGTGGCGGAGGCTTCGGTGACGGTGAGGTGCGGGGCGGAGCTGCGGAACGATTGATCCATGGCGGCGCGCGGGAGGGCGTCGGGGAGGTCGCGTTTGTTGTACTGGAGGACGATGGGGAGGGAGTCGGGATGGGTGCGGTTGGCGGCGAGGTGCTGGTGGAGCGCGTGCCACGCGGCGAGATTGTCAGGGGCGCGGCGAGGGTCGCTGTCGGCGACGAAGACGAGGCCATCGGCTCCGCGGAGGACGATCTGGCGGGTGGCGTTGTAGTTTGCCTGGCCGGGGACGGTGTAGAGCTGGAAGCGGGAGCGGTAGCCGTTGATGAGGACGCTTTCGACGGCGAGGAAGTCGAAGAAGAGGGTGCGGTCGCTCATGGTGGCGAGCGTGATGAGGTCGCTGCGTGCGGAGCTGTCGAGCCGCTGGTGGATCCAGGCGAGGTTGGAGGTTTTTCCGGCCATGGGGGTGCCGGTGTAGACGAGTTTGAAGGTGATCTCGCGGGATTCGTCGTTGAGGATGGCCATGGCGCGCGAGGGTCAGGAGGCACCGGCGAGGGCGCGGACGGTCATGGTGAGTTTTTCCCGGAGGCCGTCGGCGAGATGAGGGGAGGAGTGTTCGACGGCGAGGCACCAGTCGTTTTCGATGAAGAAGCTGCGGGAGAGATTGGCGCACTGGACGGTGAAGGTGCCTGCGCTGTTGAGGTCCATGGCATTGGAGAGCGAGCGGAGGGCGGCGGCGGCGGCGGGAGCGGCTTGGCGGAATCGGGGGAAGGCGGGAGAGGTTGCGGGTGCTTCTGCGGCGATTTCGTGGCCGTGGAGGAGGAGGCACGAGAGGATGCCGGGCAGGGAGGCGCAGTGGGCGGCTGTCATGGCCGGGGTGACGGGGCCGCGGCACATGAAGAGGGCTTGCAAGGCGAGTTGGGTGCGGTCGTCGGGGACCGGCTGGCATTGCAGGGTGACGGGCTGGGCGGGTGGAGCGGCTGGGACGACTGGGGTGGCCGGGATGGGGGCGTTGCGATCCGGGGATTGCGGAGGCGGCAGGCACAATTCGGTGGCGCGTCTGGGCGGGCCGAGTTCTGCGAAGCCGGGCACGTCGGGTGTTTCGCGGGACGTTGTGGGGATTTTGGTGGCAGAGGGTGCGGGGAGGAGGTCGCGGTCGTCTGCGGTGGTGACGGGGCGTTGGAAGAGGCTGGGGCAGGCGTGGTAGACGGCGGAGAGGCGGAGAGGAAGGTGGCCAGAGGTGGGGAGAGGCAGGAGGATGAGGGTGTCGTCTGGTGGGCCTGCGGGGCGGATGAATTCAGGGGGGAGGAGCCTGCGGAGATCCTTGGCGGTCATGGCCCCGGGGATGGGGGAGGCGGCGTGCTGATGGGCCGGGGCTGCGGGGGCGGGAGATGCCTGCGGGGAGTGATCCGGGATCCCGGAGGGGTGCGGACGACGGAAGAGATGACGCAGATCGAAGGACATGGCGGCTACGCCGCGACCGCTCGCGGGACAGCCGCCAGTAGTCAGGAGACGGACGGCTTGTCAAGATGATTGAACCTTCTGGAGGGGTGAATGAACGGATGGGTGAGGGAATCGGTGGAGGTTGAACAGTCCGGTGGGTGAGGTTGTCGGAAGTTCCGAGTGCCGCTGCCGCGTTCCCGCAAAAATCATGTTGCGTGGCGTGCGGCGGCCAGACGACATCCAGAACTGATTTTCCGCTGCTTTTTTCCCGTTTAATTTCATGAACCGCACTGCTGTTTCCGCTCTTGCCGCTGTCTGCCTGCTTCCGGGTTGTACTGCCATTGATCTGCTGCTTGATCCTCAGCCGCCGTTCAAGGCAGCGGATCCGATGGCGGTGGTGCCGCAGGATTTTCTGTTTAACCGGTATGCGCCGCTGAACCGGTGGCTGGACACGGCGGAGCGGGTGCTGATTCTGGACACGCCGCTGAAGAGTTGTTTTGATCATGAGGCGCTGCGCGGGATCCGGTACCGGTGGGTGATTGAGCCGAAGGAGAATCCGGTGATCAACATTGACCGGGTGGCGATGACGCGGCGGCAACTGCTGTGGGCATTGGGGCAGGATCACCTGATTCAGATGACGCCGAAGTTCGGGCCGCAGGGGGAGCTGGAGTATCTTGAGCTGCGTTCCCGGAACAGTGCGCTGCAGGATCCGGGTCGGTTCGGGTTCAGTGAGGCTGACCGCAAGCGCAACTGAGGGCTGCACGGACATGGGATCACCAGCTGTTGTCAATTTTGCGCCGGAAGCGGGTTCTGTGGAGATCCGTGAGATCGAGGTGCCGGAGATCGGGGACGAGGACGTGCTACTTGAGGTGGCGGCAGTGGGGGTCTGCGGGAGTGATCTGCATCAGTGGACGGCGGATCATTCGTGGCCGGTGAATTATCCGGTGGTGCTAGGACATGAGTTCGGCGGGAGGATTGTGCGTACGGGGAGTGCGGTGACGCACTGGAAGGAAGGGGAGCGTGTGGTTTCGGAGACGGCGGCGATCATCAGTGCGGACAATCCGATGAGCCGGCGAGGGCTGTACAATCTGGATCCGACGCGGAAGGGATTTGGTTATGGGGTGAACGGGGCGATGACGAAATATGTGAGGGTGCCGTCGCGGATTCTGCATCATGTTCCGGACGGGCTGCCGTTCGAGCAGGCGTGCCTGACGGAGCCCTGCTGTGTGGCGTACAATGCGGTGGTCCGGAATGCGCGGATCGAGCCGGGCGACCGGGTGGTGGTGCTGGGGCCTGGGACGATCGGGATACTGTGTGCGGCGATGGCGCGGTTGTGCGGGGCGCAGGTGGCGCTGGTGGGGCTTCCGAAGGATGCGCACCGGCTAGAGATTGCGCGTGGTTACGGGTGCGAGATCATCATCGGGGATGCGAAGCCGTGGGCGATGGAACGGGACGGGCTTGGGTGCGACGGGGTGATTGATGCGGCGGGAGCTAGTGCGACGCTGAAGATTGCGCTGGATATTGTGCGTCCGGCGGGATGGATCAGCAAGGTGGGCTGGGGTCCGCAGCCGTTAGGGTTCAATCTGGATCCGCTGGTGCAGAAGAACATCACGCTGCAGGGGAGTTTCAGTCACAACTGGCCGATCTGGGAACGGGTGATTGCGCTGCTGGCGAGTGGTCAGCTGGATGTGCGACCGATCATTGGCGGGGTCTGGCCGGTGACGGAGTGGCATGAAGCGTTTGAGAAGATGCACTCGGGCGAGGTGGTGAAGAGCGTGCTGCGTCCGGTGTGAGGGGTTTGTCAGGGGAAGAGGAGGGAGTTCTGGTTTTCAGGAGTCTTCGAGCAATTCGCGGATGATCTGCCATTCGGAGGCGAGGTCCTGGGAGCGGCGCACGGTGCGGCTGAGTTCTTCGTAGAGGCAGGCACCGACGAGTTGACGGAAGCGGCTGAGGGCGACGGTGACGTCGCGGATTCTGATGCCGAGTTCTGCGGCGAGTTCTGAGTGGGAGCGAGCTGGGCCGGAGCCGTCGAGCATGGGGCGGAGTGCGGTGAAGAGGGCGGCCTTGCCGCGACGGGTGCAGCGGGTTTCGGCGGCGGTTAGGGCTTTTTCGAGGAGGCAGAAGGCCCATGCGCGGTCGAATTCGAGGTCGGGGCCGCGCTCGGTGCGGTCGGCGAAATCCGGGTGTGACGAGGTGTGGCCGTCGAGCGGGACGAGCAGCTGGCCGCCGCCGCGTTTCTGGGCGGCGCGGTTGCGCAATTCGTTCCAGATGAAGCGCTGGAGGGCGCGGTGGAGGAGACCGCGGAGACGGCCGCGACCGCGGAGGGCGCGATCGGGGAGATTCCGGCCGAGGACGATTCTGGCGAAGAATTCCTGGCAGAGGTCGTCGGCTTCGTGGGCTGGGAAGCGGCTGCGGAGATAGGCGAGGACGACCGGGCGGTAGCGTTCGCAGAACCAGGCGCGGCCGATCGGCGAGCGGGCGGTCTGCTCGAGACGCGTCCACTGAGTGCTGGGGTATACCGGGAGGTCTTTCACTGGTGCGGCTTGGTGGAGGCGTGGGAGAGACTGCGCCCAATGAGGTCTACCCGAAAGCGGCGGGAACATCGCAGAGATTTTCGGCGGGGGGGGGGCGAAGATTGACAAAGGGATAGCGAGATGTAAATTTTACATCATGACAAGGACGCAGATCCAGT
>Ga0315905_10001933_pt1 | contig 21974 bp, 16 predicted proteins | sample LakEriMetagenome_5_FD_203522 | JGI IMG/M metagenome (GOLD analysis project Ga0315905, IMG submission 203522) | Freshwater fungal communities from buoy surface, Lake Erie, Ohio, United States - Buoy 4 MA121 | ecosystem: Environmental > Aquatic > Freshwater > Lake | place: USA: Lake Erie, Ohio...
CTCACCGCTGCGCGCTTCCCGGCGAACTTCAACTGCAGCAACACCAACAACTCGCGCGACAACCGCAGCCGCCAGAAGGGACCGGAGCCGGAGGGGGTGACGGTCGGCGTCGTGGCGGGCAGGCAGTTCATGTTCGGCTGCCTCGAACGAGTCGGCGGGGTGATCGCCTGGAACATCGAGGATCCCTCGGCACCCGTCTTCCAGGACTACATCAACCCGCGCGACTTCACGCAACTGCCCTTCCAAGGCAACGCGGGCGACTTGGGATCCGAGGGGTTGGCCTTCGTCCGGGCGGAGAACTCGCCCAACGGCAAGCCGCTGCTCCTGGTGGCGAATGAGGTCAGTGGAACGCTCTCGGTGCTCCAGGTCAATGCAACCTGCTCCGCAGCGGGTGACCTGAACGGGGACTGTGCCATCGACGGCAACGACCTCGCGGTTCTGTTGGGATCCTGGGGATCCTGCCCAGCGGGCAAGGCCTGTCAGGCCGACCTCGACGGCAACGGCGTGGTCGATGGCGGGGACCTGGCCCAGATGCTGGGCAGTTGGGGGCAGTGATCCTTACAGAGTCTTGACACTCGCTGAACGCACGGACAGCGGATTTGAGGCATCTTGATCTCCGGAGACGGTTGAGGGCCCCCGTTTCGGGGTGAGTCCAGGTTCATTCCCTTCCCCTCACGGAGTCCCCTCATGAAGTCTGCCCTGATCGTCGTCGGCCTCGTCGCCGCTGTTGCGTCGCCCGCCTTCGCCACCATCCGCATCACCGAAGTGATGAGCTCGAGCAACGGCCTCGGCTCCCCGACGCCGGACTGGATCGAAGTCACCAACTATGGCTCGTCGGCCGTCAGCCTCGCGGGCTGGCGCATCGATGACGGCTCCTTCAGCTTCGCGGTCTCGGCTGCCCTGAACGGCATCTCGTCGATCGGTGCCGGCGAGAGCGTCATCTTCATCGAGTCGGCCGGCGGGGCGGGCATCGCCGGCTTCCGCAGCCACTGGGGCGGCCTCTCCGGCATCCAGGTCGGCTCCTACTCGGGCTCGGGCCTGGGATTCTCGTCGGGTGGCGACGGCGCCTGCCTGTTCGATTCGACCAACGCGATCCTGAGCCAGGTCAGCTTCGGCGCCGCGACGTCGGGCTCGTCGTTCTTCTACGGCTGGACCGCCGGCGCCCTCGACCCCGCGTACAACGGCGTGGTCAGCACGGTCGGCACCATCGGCACCCAGATCGGCTTCACATCGACCGGTGACACCGGCTCCATCGGTACCGCCATCGGCGTGCCCGCCCCCGGCGCGCTGGCGCTCTTGGCCGTGGCCGGCTTCGCTGGCCGCCGCTCGCGCTGAACCCCGGCTCTTGCCGGACCACAGTGACTCATCACGCGCGGGCGCCCCTCGGGGCGCCCGCGCTGCGTTGGGTGAACGCCGATGCATTGCTGCCGCCCGTGCCCGACCCGGTCAGTCACGAGGCTGTCGTTGCCGGGCGACCGACAACCTGCGATGTTCCGCTCTATGGTCGTCTTCGTCGCCGTCGTCTCAGCACTGTTCGCCGTCCATCACCCAACTCCTGCAGCTCACCCTGAGCAGACGACGACCGTGTTCGTGGCGCGCGAGGTCGTGACCATGGATGCGGGCTGGCCCACGGCCACCTGCGTCGCCGTCCAGGATGGACGCATCATCTCGGTGGGCCGCACGCTGGAGGACCTCAAACCCTGGATGCAGGCCAGCTCGGCCGGCATCGAGCGCGAGTCCGCACTCTTCCGTGCGTTCTTCCACGATGCTCGCGTGCCGCTGCGGTGCGTGGCGGTCTCGTCGGCAACGGCGGTCCGGACCCCCGATGGCGGCGCAGACACCGCGCGCCTGCGGGTGCTCGAGGAGTCGAGCGACGACAAGCTCATCTTCCGCGGCGTGAAGTTCTTCGCCGATGACGCGTTCCTGCCGCTGGGCATGGCCGTCGAGAACCCTGGCTACACCGATGGGCGCAAGGGTCTGTGGATCACCAAGCCGGGCGAGCTGGTGGATGCCTATCGGCCCTGGTGGGATGCGGGGTTCCAGATCCACACGCACACCAACGGCAATGCGGGCGTGGATGCGGTCGTCGCGGCACTGCGCGCGCTCCAGCAGGAGAAGCCCCGGTTCGACCACCGCTTCACGATCCAGCACTACGGCATGTCGACGCCGGAGAACGCGCGCCACCTCGCATCGCTGCAGGGCATGGCCAGCGTGAACCCGTACTACCTGCACAATCGAGCCGACCTCAACGTGCCGTACCTCGGCACGGACCGCGCGGAACTCTCCTCCCGCCTGGGCACGCTGGTCGGTGCCGGCGTGGTGACGGCCATGCACACCGACACGCCGGTCTCGCCGCCGATCCCGCTCGAGAGCATGTGGATCGCGGTCAATCGCATCGGCCGGTTCAGCGGCAAGGTGCTCGGCGCGGGGGAGCGCGTGAGCGCGATGCAGGCCTTGAAGATGGTCACGATCGATGCCGCGTACACGCTCGGCGTCGAGGACCGTCTGGGCAGCATCCGCACGGGCAAGCTCGCCGACTTCACGGTGCTCGACCGCAGCCCGCTCGCCGTCGAGTCCATGGCGATCCGCGACATCCCGGTGTGGGGCATCGTCGTGGGTGGCGTGAAGCACCCGGTCGCGGACATCACGCCGCGCCCGGCCGTGAAGGCAGCGGCGTGGGGCACGGAGCCGATGGCGCCGCAGCGTGCTCCGCGCGCCTTCGGTTGCCGCTATGCCAACGCAGCTGCGCTTGAGGATCCACAGGCACTGTCACAGCATCTGGCGAGCTGCTCGATGGAGTTCTGGCGCACGATGGCGCGCGAGCAGGGGCCGCTGGTGCTGGCCACGCCGACAGTGGAGTGAGGTCGACACCAAGCAGCGGGGCGGCATGACCTCATGCGCCCGTGGTGGCGTACACAGTGGCGTACAGGGTGGCGTAGCAGGCCGTCGCGCCCCATCGCACGCTCTCGCGACGATCGACGCTAACCCCAGAAACGCTGCGTGGTTGCGCGAGTCCTTGCGAGACCCTGCAACCACGTGCGAAACCGACGAATGGGCGATGGGGGACTCGAACCTACAGCGAATTCCCCGGGGAATCCTGGGCAGTGTCCGAACAGTGGTGCAAAAAGCGACGCAGTTGGGACCCCCGTACCGCTACCTGACGCGCAGTCTCAGGGCCGAGAGTGGGATAAGTCGATTTCTAGGCTCTCAGCGGCACGCCAACGGCTGATCTGGGAACTGATCTGCGGGCTGCTAGATGGCTGAGCCTACTGAGCCAATTGATTGTGTCAGGAGTCTGATCATCGCTTGGTGGCACGAATCTTGGCATCGCTTGAGGTATCAGAAGCGTCCTCGGCGCTTGATCGAGCTGCGGAGCGTGGTAGCTTCGCTACGGAATGACCAGTGCTTCCAAAAACGCTGCGCTTCGTGCGGTCTCAGTTGAACTCAAACTGAGATCTGGTGCCTTTTCTCGCTGGCGGTTGGGACTGTCCGCGCTGATCTGTGCGCTGGGCCTATCCAATGCTAAAGCGGATGTGATAACCGTATGTCAGGACGGCGATTGTGACGCGGCGACTCTAGCGATGGCGGTTGGAATCGCTCAGGACGGAGATGTCATCGAAATGGGGCCAGGCGTGTTCCCTGTGTTCGCTCTTGAGGTAACGGGCAAATCCATTGTGATCCGGGGTACGCGGGCCAAGAATGGTGAACTGCTGACCGTCATCGATGGACAGCAGAGGCCGATTCTTAAGTGCTCCCGCGTAGCTGGTCCAACCCGTGTTGGGCTCCAAGATCTTCGGCTGACGAGGGGTTTTCGAGAACCCTACTTGGGCTACGACGGAGGAATCGTTGTTGAGTTCACTACAGAGCTCTCTGCTGTTGCGTGTGAAATGGATGGTTTTTCGGGCGGCGTCATCAAGTGCAGTGGGGGCGCTGTTTCTTTGCAATCGTGCCGTCTTCGAGACAACATTGCCTATCGGGATGTGGCCGGAGTGTCCGTCGCATACGGCACTCTGACCGCTACTGACACGCTGTTTGAACGCAATCAGGGGATCTACAACGATGGGGCCGCTCAGTCGGGAGCGCTGTTGGCCGTCTATGGCAATGCGACCCTTGAGAGGTGCCAGTTTGTTGAGAACTTGGGCACCTACGTCGGAGCGGCCTACTTTGAGTTCGCGCAGGTCGCGGTGCGGGAGTGCTTGTTCTCGTCAAATGTAGGTGGAAACATCAGGGCGTACGGTGGATCCCTCACAATCGCAGACAGCAAGTTGCTCAACGCCACTTACGGACGCGGTGCCTATCTTGGCGGCCTCGTCGGCTCAATCTCGCGTTCGGAGATATCGGGGAATACGGTGTACCTGCTCACCGAGAGTGCCCCCTTGGTTGGAGGTGCCGGCCTTTCGATCGGTGCGTGCGATCTCGATATCAGTGACTGCCTGATACGTGGCAACATCGCGAGCACTTCCTGCTGTTCCACCGGTGTTGGTGGCGTACTCATTAGTCCAAGCAGTGGCTCTGGCCACGTTCGAATCAGCGGGACTTCGATCTGCGGGAATCTCTCTCCGCATGTCTGGAACATCGCTGGGCCATGGATTGACCTGGGGTCGAACTGTTTTTCCGGAGTTTGCAGCAACGAAGATATCGATGAGAACGGGGAAATCGACATGTGCCAGAAAACAGCTGGTGATCTGAATCTCGACGGAGTGGTCTCGGGTGGCGACCTTGCGGTCATTCTCTCGAACTGGTCGGACTACATCCAGCCGCCCGTCGATGGCGATCTGGATGGCAACTCGTTTGTCAATGCTGCCGATCTTGCACTTCTCCTAAGCCGCTGGACCGGCAGTCAGTAAGCCGCTGCGCGGGCCAGCACGACCCGAAGTATCCGTCAGCTGCCAGGTGCCCAACCAAGTCGACCGAGGCAGTCATGAAGCCGGCGCAGTGCTCGGACTTCACGGTCATCGACCCATTGGTCCTTTGTGAACTGGGAGATGGCACTGGCGAAAGCCCGTGCGTGAAGCACTCGGACCTGTTCTTCCTTTAGCCCGCCACGTTGCCGCTCCCCAGCGATCAGATCCATTTCATCGTCACTGATGCTGAGGTCCATGACCGCACACTTAAGTACTTCCCAATACGCGTTCATGGCTTGCTGAGAGCTGTCCAGACCGGCCAGCTGTGCGCGCCTGGGCTTTGCCACACTCGCAGTCTTCAAGCCATAGTGTTCCGGTGCGCGAAATGGCGGCAGAGCGAAGCTCTTTGTAAACTTGTAGTCCTTCAGTTCACCGAGTTCCGCAAAGGTCTGAACTCCTTGTCGGTTTAGCTCTTGGCGGTAGACGCCAAACAACCTACTCGCGGCCAAAGCGTCGTCGGCCGCAATGTGCGTGGGTGTGTACTCAATTCCGAATCGTTCGCAGGCTTCCGAGAGCTTGCATCGGCGCCCAAGCCCAAGCATGGGTTGCAGGTACATGAGACAGAGGTACGGCGGATCGTGAAAGACATCGGCAAGGCCCAATTCGGTGCGCATGAACTCGATGTCGAAATAGACGTTGTAGGCAGCAATGATGCACCCTTGACACGCAGCAAGGACATCCCCCGACAGTTGACTGAACGTGGGAGCATTGGCAACATCAGCATCCGTAATCCCATGAATCTCAGTGCACGACACCGGTCGTTTAGGGTTAATCAGGCTGTTTAGAGCGAGTTTTGAGCTGCCATCGGGTTCAATGCGTACGATCGACAGTTCGACTGCTCGGTCGTACCCAGGTGTCAAGCCGGTCGTTTCAAAGTCGATTACGGCAATCGGCAGGTCAGAGATTCGCTGATTCGACACACCCTCGTCAGCGGTAGGTCCTGTGTCGATGCCGATACTCAAACCGGAGGATTTGTTGCGTGAGGCCATTACGGAGCCAGTTTAGCGATTGCACGAACGGATTCGCGTGTCCACACCCGCGCTCCGAGTGTCGGCTGGATGGCCTAAGTGCAGGCGTTGTCTTGCTGCACTGTTCACTAAGGTAGAAAACAAAATCGGAAGAAAATTTTGGCTGGGCCTCTTCCCGCACCTACATAGTGCATGGAAGACCGCTGGCAGTCAGATAGAGACCTCATTCAATACCTAAGCCAACAGCCATGGACTGTGGCATTTCACCTATGCCCAGAACTGCCTTGGCTTGATGAGCACTCTGCAAGAACACTGGGGAATCAAATACTCAGTGAGGTAGAGCGCCAATTGTTCGATGAAACGCCTGCGTCACCGATGAGCATGTACCTGGCAGGTGAGACCCAGCCTGATGGAACCCGATGGCACTATCACGGTGCTGCGCACATAGACAGCCAGCGAAGGCAGAAAAAGCTCCTTCGAATGGGACCATCGCTCGTCAAAAAATTAGTAAAAGAATTTGTTCTAAGTGGTGGTGTGAGGTTGCCATCAGGTTGGCAACGACTGGATCAGCATGCACTGGAGAGGAAGGTCGTTGAGGTCATTCGACCAGATGTGCGAATCGAGCGATGGCGACCCTGTGGCGGTCTAGTGCGGTACTCAGCAAAGAGTTGGTGGCAGGGGAATGGGGAGCCAGTCGTTTGTCTTGTTGGATCAGCGGGGGAGGTATCCGGGCATTCCTGACGTCGAGTCACGTCGTAAAGGGGATGCGTGGATACCGGAATCTAGGTTCGTGGCGAACTTCCTTTGATCGGAAGCGGACGCGCTGTTTCTCTATGAAAACTCACTAGCAACTAGACTCACTTGTAGTTGTACCGACGGTCTGCTTGGACTACCCGATTCGGGATCTCTGTAACGCCATGTCACGTCCGTAAGAAACCTTCCGCGACTGTCCCCAAACAATGTTCTCGCTGCACACCTGAAAGATCACCCCTTCTCGAGTGATGAGTAGTTAACTGACGGTTGTCCCCACCTTAACTTCACCCGATTCCTCAAGCGACTGGACCGCTCTCGAATGACAATTGTTTTCCCCACGATTGCCCCGCGCGGACTTGACGCCCTGGACTGTGTCGCAGTTCTAGCAAGGCGGACCTCCGACGACTCAACTTGGTATTGCGCAGGGTTTGTTGTCGTAGTTGGGCTATTGGTGTGGATTGGATCAGTCGTGAGAGACCGAAGTGTGGCTCATGCGAGAGTCCTCGAGATCGAGAGTCACGTGGGCTACCTCAAACAGGAAGTGGTTAAGGCGCGAGGCGCCGCTAGCGATGAAAAGTTGGTGCTTCAGAAACGGCTGAGTGATCAGCTACAGGCGGCGAGTGCTCGTGAGTCTGAGCTGCAGCTTCAGCTACAAGCATCAGTCGAACGTTTGACGAGAGCTGACGCTGAACACGAGGCGGAGCTCGAGGATCTAGAGGATGAGGTTGATGCCCGACTGGAGCGGGCAAAGGAGGTTCACGCGACTTGGGTTCGCGAAGTCGAGGTGTTAAGCGCGCGGCTCGTCGCGCTTTCCAACGCCTTTGGCGAGAGTTACATCTCGGGTCGGAAGTGGCTCCTCGACGCCTATCGAGAGCATTTGGACTGGCATGATCGTCAGCACAAGACGGCACTGACACTTACGGCGAGGCCAAACACCGCGATAGCGGATGAGCTGGAGGAAGTGAAGGCTCAGCGTCGTGAGCTGGCCGTTCGTGTGAAGGCTCTGGAGTGGCAACTGGCGAGTTACGAGGAGTATTTCCCGGAACTGATGGAGTATCGAGATGCGATACTCAGTGAGGCCGTTGACTTACGTCGTTCGGGGCGGTCGGCGATCAGCGACATGGACCCCGCGTTGGCGCGGGGCTACTTGACGAAAAAAGAGTTTGAAACTCTGGATCGAGTGGCGAAGTTCCAGCTCGCACTTCAGAGGTACGTGGAACGCCGAAAACAACCATGGGAGATCGGACGGGATTACGAACGCCAGATTGGATATCAGTATGAGCGTAGTGGCTGGAGAGTGCACTACCAGGGAGCACTGCAAGGGCTTGAGGATTTAGGTCAAGATCTGGTTTGCAGCCAGCCCGGCAAGTTGATTGTCGTTCAGTGTAAGTGTTGGCGCGAGAGCAGAGAGATCCGAGAGCGGCATGTACTACAGCTCTTTGGAACAACCACGCTGCGAGCCTTGGAGAATGGTTTGTCGCAGGACCAGGTTACGGCGGTTCTTGTCACTACTGGGAAACTCTCAGATGTGGCGTCTCGCATTGCGACGCGACTCGGCGTCCGAGTAGACAAGGTGCCCCGCGCCGCCTACCCACTGATCAAGTGTAACGTTAGTTCGGAAAGCGGAGAAAAAATTTACCACCTTCCTTTCGATCAGCAGTACGACCGAGTCGTGATTGGAGACCAGCCTGGAGAATGCTACGTTGAGACCGTAGCAGAGGCAGAGCGAAGAGGATTCAGGCGTGCGATGAGATGGCAGGGCGAACAATGAGCGTTGTTGCCGATCGATCAACAGCACTTCAGGATTGGTCGGCCACCCTCCCTATACGTCTCGATAGAGATGATCTTGGAAGGTTGATTGAGAGGTTTGCCGTGGCAACCTCGACACGCGCTAGCCAGTCGATCGTCAGAGTCGCGAGTCCTTACCAGGGCTTTGAGACGGAAGAAACCCTCGAAGTGCTAGAACGGTCGCTACCAGCGAGCGTGATCGCGCGGGTGTTGCACTGCCGGGAAACTCGTCAAGTGTGTATCGACGTTGCTAGGGGGGGCGACAGTGAAGTCGCGAGGCAGCTAGCTGCAGACTTGCGTGATTGCCTCAATGCCTCGGAATAGACTCGGTCTCAAGAAGGCGTATCCGTGTTTCATTCCCAGCGGACAGGAGGCGCTCTGCCGACGAGCTGTGCTGCGGTGGCATGCTGTGTCAGGTCTCTGGCACCCTCCGCGAGCGAAGCCGTCGAGCAACTTGTTTCAACTCTAGCCCGGCTTGACGCGCTCATTGCGGTGTTGGGCGTCCTCGTTGAAGACCATCAATCGCCCATCAATGTAGGGTTGAGAGTTGCAGAAAATGGATCATCGCCTCATCGGCTGTTTCGCTTGCCGTGTGGGCCACTGCGTCGCAACTAGGCTAGTTTGCAGGGAATTCGCTTGATCTAGAAGTGCCGTACACGAATACGTATCTTGTCTAGTCGAAAGGGGTTCGAATCATGACCCGTCGCTTGCTCGCACTCTTTGTTTTGGTCGTTTCCCCCTGCGATCCTGAGTTCGCATACGCCCAGGGAACTAGCACCCCCGTGTCGACGGACTGGAAACACCTCGATGCAGAAGTTCGACGACTTCATGCCGCGGGCTTCTTCGTTGAGGCGCGGCGGGATGCTCTTCTTGCCGTTGAGCGTGTGGTCGCAGAGGCTGGCCCCGACCACGTAGACGTAGCATCCACCTTGGACCTCCTAGCAGCACAACATGAGATTCTCGGGGCTAGCGAAGAAGCTGAGCGCGCACTTGAGCGCTCCCAGTCAATCTGGGAGCGAGTTGCGGGACGAGACAGCGCAGATGTACTGCCCAGTGTGATGCGGCTAGCAGAGTTCAATTTGCGTCGCGGGGAATTACCCAAGGCAGAGCTGTATTTTGAGCGAGCTCTATTGCTTTGTGAGAGGGTGCAGGGGCCGGACCACCCGAATGTGCCGCGCCTTCTGCAACTCGCTGCGGCTGTAGACATCAGGTTGGGCAAAGGCGCAGAGGCTATAGAGAAGTTGAAGCGCTGTATCGGATGTCGGGAGATTTCGCTTGGCCCGGAACACCCAGATGTTGCAACAGCGTTGGACGACCTTGCCGAGCTCTACACTGAAGAATCCCAAACTAGGGAGCAGCTTGTACTGCGAGCGCTATCAATTCGGGAGAAGGCGCTTGGCTCAGACCATCTAGATCTTGCTCGGAGCTTGGAAAACCTGGCGATCATTCATCGCTCTCGGAGGGAGTTTGCACGGGCAGAACGGCTGTTAATGCGAGCGCTTTCCATCAGGGAGAGAGTTCTTGGTCCGGATCACTTCCTTCTGGAAGCTAGCTTGCGCGGGCTGGCTAACGTCTATGACTCGGCGGGCGAGTACGCACAGATGGAATCTATGCGTAGACGATGGTTGAGCTGTCTTGAATCGCTTCGCTGCAACCAACCAGCAAGAGCTGTTGGGTTTGACTTTTTCGAGGCGAGCATCGCAAGAGCTTGGCTAGGTCTCCGGGGCTTCAACTACGAACGCGCTGAGTTATGCCTGAAATCAGCCTCGGTTCATCTCGCTAAGTCAGTTGGTCCGGACCACCCCTCAATGGCGAAGTGCTTGATCAACCTCGCTCAGCTACATCGGGCCCAAGGGGAGTATGTGAAGGCAGTACCGCTGACCCAGCGTGCAATCGAGATCCAGAAGCGGGCTCTGGAAGCAGGCCACCCGGACTTGACAAACAGTTTGAAACTACTTGATTTGCTCGGTCGCTCGCCGATGAAGGGGGAGGATGCTAGATCTCCCAATAGAGCGGGGGACCTTGAGTCAGAGGGCCAACAGGTCGTCCCTTGACGACCGTTGTCAGTTCCCTGACGAAGTGCCTGCAAGCTGTAGTCCTCGGTGGGCGGACAGAGTGACCCAGTGCAAGGCCCTTTCGAAAGCCTGAACGTGGCCTGGCTGAGCGGAATCTAGCAATTATGATTGACAAATAAGGAAAGTTGACTATGATGTGCGTCAATGAAAAACGAGATTCAGAAAACATTATTGGACGTTTCAGAGGGGGCGATCTCCTCGCTTCGAGCTCCGCAGCCCGGAGCTGCCCTGAACGATGAATGCCTTCGGCAGTGGGCGGCCACGTTGCCGGCCGCGGCCTACGTGCGGAGCCTGAGCACCGACGTGGGAAGGTCATCTACGGCTGCCGTTCTCGCCCTGGCCGGCTCAGTCCTTGCCCCAAGCGTCGTTCCGCCGTCTTCAGGCAGTGGGCGTCGTGGAAACGCGGCTGAGCGGTTCTACGTGGCCGCGCAGCTTCCCTGGGCAACCCTCAGGGCTGATCGACTTGCGGAGCTCAAATCCGAACTCCGTCGGCTGGAGTACTCGGTGAACACCATCAACCAGACCCTGTCGGCTGTGCGAGGAGTGCTGACCCAGTGCTGGCGTGCGGGTGAGCTTGGCTCCGATGAGCTGGCCCGGCTGAAGGAGTCATTGAAGGGAGTGCGGGGGTCAACGATGCCGGCCGGCAGACATGTTGAGCGGGAGGAGCTCCAGCGAATTCTTGAGCAGTGCCTTCAAGATGTGACCGTCGCGGGCATTCGTGATGCTTTGATCGTCTGCCTGTTGGCAGCCGGACTTCGGCGCGCCGAGGTCGCGGCTATTCAGCTTGAGGACTTTGACCTTCGGACTGGACGCCTTGTGGTCAGGGGCAAGGGCAACAAGCAGCGGGAGACCTTCATCCTGAAGGCAGGCCAGAGTGCAGCTATCCGTTGGCTGGAACATCGAGGATGGGATCGTGGCCCCTTGCTTCGGGCCGTGAACAAGCACGGCTCGGTCTCAAGCAAGCTTGGCATGACATCCCAGGCGATCTACAACGTCTTGAAGAAGCGAGCCGGTGGGGCAGGAGTAGAAGTCACCCCGCACGACCTGAGGCGCACCATGATTGGCGAGGCGTTTTCGAGTGGATTCGATATCGCCAGCATTCAGGCCCTAGTAGGGCACGCTTCGCCTGCGACGACCAGTCGGTATGACCGGCGACCGATGGACTATCGACGAGCCATCATGAGCGAACTGGCGCTGAACGATGGGCAGGGAGGAGTCGAACGATGAATGACGCGGGTGTAAAACCCATCATGACCAAACAGGAATTGGCGGAGTACTTGGGCATCTCAGTGAGGAAAGTTGACTATCTGAGAAAGGACGGGCTCCCGTTCTTGAAACTGAACTCAAGCGTTCGGTTCGTCAAGGAACACGTCGTCGCCTGGATGACCACTAAGTCGGAGGGGAAGAATGGCATCGCTGTACCAGTGCAAGAATAAGAACTGGATCCTCGACATCAACTACGGTGGCAAGCGGCGTCGATTTCGGCTGGGATCAATTACGAAACGATCCGCCGAGTCCATCGAAGCGCACATCACCGCACTCATCGAAGCAAAGCGCGCTGGGGACGCCGTACCGGCACGCACGGAAGCCTGGCTTCAGGAGTGTGACACGCGACTCAGGGAGCAGCTGGAGAAGCTTGGTCTCGTCAAGGCGATCAGGGCGAGCAAGCAAGTCACCTTGGGTGAGCATGTCGACCAGTACATCAAGTGCAGTACATCGAAACTCTCAACCAAAATTTCGTATCAGCAGACGATTGCGAAGCTGCTGTCTCACTTTGGTACAGCCAAACTTCTGACGGAGATCGACGCGCTTGGAATGGACCAGTGGGTAGCAGGACTATCGGCCGATGGGAATGCCCGTGCAACCGTAGGAAAGCATGTCAAGAATGCGAAGGCGATCTTCAATAGTGCGATCAGGTGGGAGTGTCTCGACAAGAGCCCAATGATGCATATTCCCAAGGTGTCCCAAGCCAACCCCGGCAGAAGTCGCTATGTTGAGGGCTCGGTGATTCGCCAGGTGATAGACCAGGAGAGGAACCCGGAGGTGCGAACGGTCATCACACTCGCGCGGTACTGCGGATTACGGGTTCCCTCCGAAGTGAAGGGCCTGACTTGGGGTCATGTGGATCTTGTGAACCTGAGACTGCGGATCGTTGCACCAAAGCTTGCGAACAAGCCCGATCAGCAAATGAGGCATGTCCCTATTCCAGGGATTGTTGAATCGATGCTTCGCGCCTTGCCTCGGGGTGAGCGTGACGATCTGGTCTTCCCTCGGCTCCTGTCCGCGCAGTACCTCGGTAGGCGCTTGAAGGAAATCTGCCAGCACCTGCACATTCCGATGTGGCCCAGAGCCCTACAGAATCTCAGAGCAAGCTGTGCCATCGATTACTCCCGCTCGGTGAGTCCTCCTGTGGCCGCACAGTTCATGGGGCACTCCATGCTGGTCGCCGAGACCCATTACGTCAGCCCTCAGCAGAGTGACTACCAGCGGATCATTGACGACCCTATCTTTGCCGAGTTGGATACCGCTGCATTCGCGGGTGCAAAAAGCGACGCACTGGTGACGCAAAATGCGACGCAGCACGTGTCCGCATCGGTTTGCACCGATTCGCACGACTCGCTGCAACTCTTGAATGTGCTTGGATCTATGCACGTCGATGCGCAGACGTGCGCATCGGTGCAAGGACTACTAATGGGCGATGGGGGACTCGAACCCTCGACCTCACGGGTGTGATCCGTGCGCTCTAGCCAGCTGAGCTAATCGCCCTGACGGGAGGCGGAGTCTAGCGAGGCGGCGCGACGCCGTGCGCATGCGATGACGAGGTGCGGTTATCAGCCAACCAGAGCATCGATCTTTGGAACTTCACGCGACGAATGTGACGATAGCCCCGAGTGCTGACGATCACTTCACCACGGCCCTCCGTACGCGACCAACGTCGACAGGGTGGTTGGCCGTCCCTGTCCGGATCGGGCTTCGTGCCGAGGTGATGTCGTGATCGAGATCCTGACCGTCGGCTTCTTCGTGATCGCCTGCCTGATGGCAGTGCGCGACGCGGCATGGGCGCTGGCACTGGTGGTCTCGATGTACGCCCTCGAGCAGGCGCTGCAGGCGTCCTCCGGGATCTTCATGCGGATCACGCCGTTGGCCAACGTCTGCGTGGCGCTGACGGCCGGCCTGAGCGTGGTGCTCAACCTTCCCGGGCAGGACCGCCCGTTCCGCGGCTACGCCACACCCGTCTTCACGGTGGCGATCGGCTTCTTCGTGTGGGCCATGATCTCGTTGCTCTGGACGCCGGCGTTCAACTCGGCCTGGGAGATGACGCGATGGGGCCTTCCGTACGTCGTGCTCTTCCTGCTGGTCGCACCGCTGCTCATCGACGACTCACGTTCGGTCGAGCGGTTCTTCCGTGCCTACCTGATCGTGGGTGTGGCGACGACGGTCCTGATCCTCATCAATCCGGCCTTCACCGTGAAGTCAGGTCGGCTTGCGCTGGACCTGGGTGCCAACATCCGCACCAACCCGCTCGTGATCGGTGAACTTGGTGGGCTCCTGATCCTGGTGTCGGTGCTGGCACCGATCGACGTCGGCACGTTCAGGACGCTCGCCTGGCGTGCCGTCGCCTTCTGCCTGGGCGTGGTCATCTCCCTGCAGTCGGGTTCACGCGGCCAGCTGGTGTTCGCCGTGGTCCTCACCGTGCTGTTCTTCCCGGTCGGCCGCCGGATCCGCAACGTGGTCGGCTTCTTCGGCATGGCGTTCGTGGTCCTGCTCACGATTCCCGCGGTGCTGTTCCTGGCCCAGCTCGTGCTCGGTGCGGGTGACCTGCGACGCTGGGAACTCACCACGCTGGCGGGCGGCGCAAGCACCAGGCTCCTCAACATCGTCGACCTCTTCGCCGCCTTCGGCAGCAGGCCGAGCGCCTGGATCGTGGGGCTGGGGTTCAATGCGTTCTCGTGGGTCAGCGGTGCGAACCGGGAGCCCTACTCGCACGCCCTCATCGTCGACATGCTCACCGAGCTGGGCATCCCGGTGTTCGTCCTGTTCTGTTGGTGGAGCCTGCGGGTGCTGCGTGACGGCATCTGGCTCCTCTCGAGGTTCGGTGACGATGCGGTCGGCCGAGGCACGGCGGCGCTGCTGCTGGCGCTCTACGCCTACGAGACCCTGCTCGTGAACAAGCAGGGGTATCTCTGGGCCGCCACGCTCTTCTTCCTCGTGGGCATCCTGATCACGCGCATCCGGGTGCGCGAGGAGGCTCTGGATGCCGAGGCCGCGATCGGGCAGGCAAGCGAGGTCGGGCACGCGCACGATGCGTCCGAACACGATGCCGCGGACGGGAGTCTGGCGACATGATCGCGACGGGAAACGGCTAGCATCGTCCGGGGCGGACCACACGCATGTGCGGCATCTTCGGCATCATCAACCGCAACGGCCTGTCGGGCGGCGACCGGGACCTGGTCCGTCGGCTCGCAGCCGCGCTGGTGCATCGCGGCCCCGACGGCGAGGGCTTCGCCGAGTCCGGCCAGGTCGCGATCGGGATGCGGCGCCTGGCGATCATCGACCTCGAGGGCGGCTGGCAGCCGCTCTGGAACGAGGACGAGTCGATCGGCATGGTCGCCAACGGCGAGGTCTACAACTTCGTCGAACTCCGCCGTGACCTCGAGGCCCGCGGCCACAGGTTCCGCACCGGCAGCGACTGCGAGACGATCATCCACCTCTACGAGGAGCACGGCGCCGACTGCGTGAAGCACCTGCGCGGGATGTTCGCCTTCGCCCTGCATGATCGCCGGACCGGCACGGTGCTCATCGCCAGGGACCGCATCGGCGAGAAGCCGCTCTACATCACGGGTGATGGCGACCGGATCGTCTTTGCCAGCGAGATGCGCGGCCTGGTCGGCGCCGGAGCGGTGCCCTTCGAGATCGATCCCGTCGCCGTGAACCTCTACCTGCATTACGGCTTCGTTCCCGAGCCGTGGGCTGCCGTGCGGGGCGTGCGCAAGTTGGGTGCAGGTCATCTCGTCGAGATCACGCTCGATCCATGGACCGTGCGTGAGCGACGCTGGTGGGCGATGGAGGATGCGCCGCCGATCGACGCCGATCCTGCGACGACGGTGCGCGACATGCTCGAGGAGATCTCGGGCCTGATCGTCCGCTCGGATGTTCCGGTCGGCGTGGCGCTTTCGGGCGGCGTCGACTCGAGCCTGGTGGCCATGATGGCCAAGCGAAGGCTCGGCGACCGCCTGACGGCCTTCTCGATCGGCTACGAGGGCGGTGCCTGGCAGGACGAGACCGGCATGGCCAAGGAATTCGCCGATGCCGTCGGCATCCGACTTCAGGTCACGCGCATGGATCCCGAGGAGGTCGTGCGCGGGTTCGCCGACATCTGCCTCTGGCGTGACGATCCGACTGCGGATCTCTCCGGTTCCAGTTACTACGCGGTGATGCACGCGGCACGCCAAGCAGGCGTGCCGGTGATGCTGATGGGCCACGGTGGTGACGAACTCTTCTGGGGCTACAAGTGGATGCGCGACACGGCGCGCCGCTGCGAACTGCGGACCGCCATGCGGCAGGGCCGTGCGGGACTCCGCGACTACCTGCACGTGGAGCGTGCCCCCCTCAGTTGGACCGGCCTCACCAACTGGCTGCGCGATGGCGGCGGCCTGCTGCGGGGTTGGCGGCAATGGCGTGACGACCGGCATGCCGATCCGGACCAGATCCCTCCGTGGGATCCGCATGGGCTGTGGGCCGAGGCGGACGCATTCGGTCCCGCCATGCTGGCCTGCTGGGACGAGGCGTCGACGGTCGATCCCGCCTCGATCTTCCGGAGCCCGTCATTCTGGCCGAGGTCGGACCTGGCGATCACGAAGCTCGTCAGCGAGACCTACAACTGCGTCAACGGCATCGCGCAGGGAGACCGACTCAGCATGGCCACCAGCGTCGAGTGCCGCCTGCCGCTGGTTGACTACCGTCTGATCGAAACCGTGATCGGGATGCGCAAGGTCCGTCCCGACCACCACCTGCCGGCCAAGCAGTGGTTGCGTGACGCGGCGAAGGATCTCGTGCCGGAGTTCGTCTTCAAGCGCACGAAGCGCGGGTTCTCGCCGCCTTGGCGGCTGTGGTACCGGCATCTGTTCGAGCGGTACGGCGAGGACCTTCGCAGCGGTGCTCTGGTCCAGGCAGGCATCCTTCGCCCCGAGGCCTACCGCGACGTGCACGGCATCGGTGATGGATTCGGACGGCCGCGCCCACTCCTGGCGCACATGTTCGTGCTCGAGGCGTGGGCTCAGGCGATGCACTCACTGTCGGCCAACGCACGCTCCGGGGCATCGGGCGGATGAGCGTGGGTGCACCCTCGGCGCCGTCGGAGCCGCGCGGGGGACTCGCAGGGACCGCCGCGCGGGGAACGGGCCTCACCACGATCCAGGCGCTCGTCAACAAGTTGGCGACGGTCGTGTCGATGTGGGTGGTCGCGCTCGAGCTGGGGCCCGACGAGATCGCCATGGCCTCGGTCACGCTGGCGCTGGGCATCTACCTCGTCATCCTGCCGCCACTGACCCTGGGCGACGTGCTCGTGGCCCATCAGCGCCGATTCGACATCGTCGCGCCCGCCGCACAACGGATCGCGCTGGTGATCGGGTTCGCCACCGCGGCATTCATCGCGATCGCGGCACCCTTCCTCGCGAACTGGTACAGCCGGTATCCGACCGGGACCATGATGGCTCTGGTGTGGGTGCTCGCCCTGCGCCCGGTCGCCGATGCGCTCTGCCCCGTCGCACTGGCGAGCCTCCGGCGCGACTTCCGGTACGGCACCATCGCACTGACCGACGGGTCGATCCAGCTGCTGGCCACGTTGGCGACCGTCGCGATGGCCATCGCCGGGGCCAGTGCGTTCTCGCTCGTCGTGCCGCAGGTCGTGGCGACCTTCCTCAAGGCGATCGTCTATTGGAAGGCTTCGGCCCCGCGGACCGGGCGCCCCCACCCGATTCCTGCCTGGGTCGATCGGGCCGTCACCAGGTCGATCGTGCGCGAGACCCTCCTGGCGGGATCCGCGCAGTACGCGCACAACATCGTCGTCGTGCTTCCGATCGTGATCCTCGGCTATTGCTCGACCGCGGATGAGACCGGCCTGTACTCGTTCGCCTTCATGCTGTCGGCCCAGGCGAACGGCTTGATCGCTTCGCAGCTCGGTACGGTCCTGCAACCGATCTTCGGGCGCCTGGGCCACGACCCGCTGCGCCAGGCGCAGGCGTTCCTGAGGGTGCTGCGCACGATCGGTGCCGTTGCAGTCCCGATGACCCTCATCCAGGCGGCGTTGGCCCGGCCGCTCTTCGAGCTCGTGCTCGAGCCCAAGTGGGCGATGGCGATACCCGTCTTCGCCGTGCTCAGCGTGCTCGAAGGTTTCTACTTCGCGACCGCGCCAACGATGTCCCTGCTCCGCGCGCAGCGTCGCTTCGGTGCCTACTTCGGCTGGCAGGTGACGCACCTGGCGGTCGCGGCCGTCGCCTTCGCGCTGGTCGCGGTGGACCACGGTGCCATGGGGGTCGCCGTCGCGTCGCTCGCATGCTGGGGCCTCAGCCTCCCGACGGCCGTCTGGCTCTGTGGCCGTCCCACGCGACGCGGGGTGGCGGAATCGATCGGTGTCTTCACGGCTCCGTGGAGCGCGGCACTGCCGGTCGCATTGGGCACCTGGTGGCTGGGAAGCGTGCTCGTCGGGTGGGGGGATTGGGGCCGTACCCTGTCGCTCGGCCTCCTCGGGCCTGCGGCCTTCCTGGCATGCATCCTGCTGACGCGATGGACACAACCTGCGGCGTGGGCCGACCTTCAGCCGATGATCGGGGGCGTGCTGCGGCGCCTACGCCCCGCACGAGCAGCATGAGCCCCACGACCGACCATCCACGCCAGACGCGCGACGCGCGACCCCGCGTTGCCGTCGTCTATCACTTCTTCGCACACTACCGCGAGGCGGTGGTCGGACGGCTCGCCCGAAGTTCGCAGGCTCGCTTCACGTTCTTCGGAGACGATCACGACTACGAGAGTTCCATCAAGGCAGGCACGTTCGGCCCCGAGGTCGACCATCGCCCGTGCCCCACGCGGACGTTGCGTGGGTCGTGGATGTGGCAGCCCGGGCTGGTTCGGGTGGCGGCATCGCGCGACTTCGACCAGCTGATCCTGCTGGGCAACGCCTATTGGCTCGCGACCTGGATCGGAGCGATCGTGGGACGGATCACCGGCAAGCGGGTCATGTTCTGGAGCCACGGCTTCCTGACGCCGCCCACGGGCATCAAGGGCTGGGTGCGAAGGGTGTTCTTCCACCTGCCGCACGTGCACCTCTTCTACGGTCGCCAGGCCAAGCACAATGCCGTCGCGCTGGGGTGGGCTCCGGCCCGCATCCACGTGATCGGGAACAGCCTTGACCTTGACCGTCAGCAGCGGGCTCGCGCCACGGTCGGGAGCGAGGCCATCGCACGCTGCAGGCGCGAGCTCTTCGCTGAGCCGGGCTTGCCCACGGTGGTGTGTTCGTGCAGGTTGCAGCCGGCCAAGCGCCTAGACCTGCTGATCACGGCCCTCGCGCGCCTGCGCGCGGAAGGGATCCACGCCAATGCCCTGATCATCGGCGATGGTCCCGAGCGCGTGCGCCTGGAGTCCCTTGCCGCCGAGCACGGCGTGCCGGTGCACTTCGAGGGAGCGTGCTACGACGAGGATCGAATCGCGCTGCTCACCATGAGCTCGGACATCACCGTCTGCCCGGGATTCGTGGGGCTCACGGCCATCCAGAGCATGGCCTACGGGGTCCCGGTGATCACCAACACCCGCTCGAGCGAGGACGCTCCGGAGGTTGAGGCCATCGTGGCCGGCCTGACGGGTGACCTCTTCGAGGATGGCGACGTGACCGACCTGATCCGTGTGATGCGGCCCTGGCTGGTCGACCGCACGGACCGCGCCGCCACGAGGGAGGCCTGCATCCGGATGGTCGAGCGGCACTGGTCGCCCGACTCGCAGCGGGCCGCCATCGAGCGCGCGGTGCAGGGACTGCCGGCCGACGATGGCGAATATCCTTGAGCCATGAGGAGGCACGAACCATGATCCGTGACGTGATCGGTCGGGGAGGGCTCTTCCGATTCCTTCGGGGCCGACTGATGGCCTGGCGCCGTTGGCGGTTCCGCCTGCGGCACGTCGCGCCCACCTTCTACATGGGGGCGCAGTGCACCGTGGAGCGTGACCTCGTCGCGGGTGAGTACTCGTTCATCAACCGTCGGTGCGTGCTGCAGCCGAAGGTCCGCCTGGGTCGCTACGTGATGTTCGGCTCCGAGGTTGCGGTGGTCGGAGGCGATCACCGTCCGGACCTCCCGGGCGTCCCGAACGTGTTCAGCGGCCGCCCGGAAATCCTCGAGACGGTCTTCGAGGACGACGTCTGGGTCGGCCACGGGGCGATCATCATGCAGGGGGTGAGGGTCGGTCGTGGCGCGATCGTCGCGGCCGGTGCCGTGGTCGTTCGTGACGTGCCGCAGTATGAAATCCACGGAGGCGTGCCCGCACGCAAGATAAGCGAGCGTTTCCCCGACCCGGTGGACCGCGCGAGGCACGATGCCATGCTCGACGGTCCCATCTACCGGGGCGAACTCGCCCGGCCTCAGCTCGGATGACCGCCGTGGGAACGCGCCCACGCGTCGCCGTCGTCTACCACTTCTTCCCGCACTACCGTCGTGCCGTGGTCGAGGCACTCGCCGGGAGCACCGTCGCGGAGTTCACGTTCATCGGCGATGACCATGAGTACCTCGGATCGGTGGAGCCGGCCGCGCTCGGCCCCGACGTGCGCTTCGAGCTTGCACCGACCCATCGCCTCGGCGGCACGTTCATGTGGCAGTGGAAGGCGTTCACCATCGCCTTCGACCGCCGCTTCGACACCCTCATCTTCCACCCGGTGCCGCACTGGCCCTGCACGTGGATGGGCGCCATCGCCGCACGCTTGATGGGCAAGCGCGTGCTCTTCTGGGGCCAGGCGCTGCTCGCGCCGCCCCGCGGCCTGAACGGCTTCGTCAGGCGTGCGCTCAACGCGCTCCCGCACGAACACCTGCTGTACGGGCGACGGGCCAAGGCCCTGCTGATGCAGCTCGGCTGGGATGCGTCGAAGCTGCACGTGATCCACAACAGCCTCGACTTCGTCCGGCAGTCCGCCCTGCGCGGCACCATCGACCACGACCGCCTGGTCAAGGTGCGTGAGGAGTTGTTCGGTGATGCAACGGTCCCCGTGGTGGCGTGCCCGTCGCGACTGATCGCGATGCGCCGCCTCGATCTGCTCATCGATGCGCTTGCCCGGCTCGCCGCACGCGGACGCCGGGCGCACGTCCTGCTGATCGGTGACGGGCCCGAACGGGCGCGGCTCGAGGCACGTGCCTCCGAGCTCGGGGTGCGCGCGCACTTCGAAGGTGCGTGCTACGACGAGGCGAGGCTGGCGGAGCTCATCATGGCCTCGAACGTGGTTGCTTCGCCCGGACGCGTCGGGCTGACCGTCATCCACGCGCTGACCTACGGCGTGCCCGTGGTGAGCCACTCCGATCCGAGCGATCAGGCACCTGAGTGGGAGGCCATCGTGCCGGGGGTGTCGGGCGGTTACTTCGAGCCCGGCAGCGTCGAGGCCCTTGCGGATGCGCTCGACCCTTGGCTCGCACGCCCGATGGACGACCCGGCCACCGCATCGGCCTGCAGGTCGGTCGTGGAGCGCTTCTGGAATCCGGGTTATCAGCGATGGGCCATCGAGCGCGCGGTTCTTGGCCGTCCCGCCGATGACCTGTTTGATCGTCGCGAAGAACCGATCCGGGACGATTCGCCGGAAGAGCGCGGGAGTCGTCAAGGTTAGACTCCTTCGCTGCCGATGCAGGGGTGCTGATCGGGCCGTTCCCGACGCGCACGTCGGGCACCTCGCGTGGCCCCTTCGGTATCGGACAGTCAGGGACCAGTCATGCTCACCGGAAAAACCCTCCTCGTCACGGGCGGCACGGGCTCGTTCGGCAACGCCGTGCTTCGTCGATTCCTGAAGACCGACGTCGGTGAGATCAGGATCTTCAGCAGGGACGAGAAGAAGCAGGATGATTGCCGCAAGCGCTACGCGAGCGACAAGCTGAAGTTCTACCTCGGCGACGTCCGTGATCCTGCCAGCGTGATGAACGTCATGCGTGGCGTGGACTACGTCTTCAGCGCCGCTGCGCTCAAGCAGGTTCCCAGCTGCGAGTTCTTCCCGCTCGAGGCGGTGAAGACGAACGTGCTCGGCATGGAGAACGTGCTCGAGGCCGCGCTCAACTGCGGCGTGCGCCGCGTGGTGTGCCTGAGCACCGACAAGGCGGTCTACCCCATCAACGCCATGGGCCTGTCCAAGGCGATGATGGAGAAGGTCATGGTGGCGAAGGCTCGGAACAACGCCGACGATCGGCAGGTGTTCTGCGGCACCCGCTACGGCAACGTGATGGCCAGTCGCGGCTCCGTCATCCCCCTGT
>Ga0315905_10001934_pt1 | contig 21973 bp, 16 predicted proteins | sample LakEriMetagenome_5_FD_203522 | JGI IMG/M metagenome (GOLD analysis project Ga0315905, IMG submission 203522) | Freshwater fungal communities from buoy surface, Lake Erie, Ohio, United States - Buoy 4 MA121 | ecosystem: Environmental > Aquatic > Freshwater > Lake | place: USA: Lake Erie, Ohio...
TGGATATACTCCAGGATATTCTATGGCCATTGACACTGATAATACAGCGGTTGTTGTGTTTAATACTGGGGTTTTTAGATATAACCTAGGACCTTGGGGAGAGTTATTCAATATACAAGAAAATACATTCATGGGCAATGTAATAAAGGTTGATTCCGTATATGGTAATGATACACTCGGTTATCCAAACAAATACCCCTATAAAACAGTAAACGCAGCCATTAGTGCAGCATCAAATGCAGGATATACTATAATGGTAATGCCAGGGACATATAATCTTTCAAACGGTATTACAATACCCAATGGATGTGTCTTACGAGGAACATCCGTCCAAACAACTACACTACAAATAACAAACCCCCAATCTCCATCTGGTACTACCACTCTTTTAACTATGGGTGAAAATACACGCATAGAAGATTTAACATTAAAATTAAGTAGTACACAATCTACTGCAACTTCTTTAATAGGAATATCCTTACCTGGGACAACGGCCATTACTTCAAAAATTCGCACATGTGTAATAACTTTAAGCAATAGTAGTATAGATGATTCAGATAATACAAGTGTAATTGGAATATATTCAGAAGGATCAGGGACAGAAACGCTTGGAGCTGGATCCTTCGCATTTAATTTTCTGAAAGGGACTACAATAAATATATATTCAAATGGAAGCGGTATAAAACGTGGCATATATATCGTAAATTCAAATACAATCACAACGCGTGATACGAATATTTATGTAGCAAACCCACCTGACCAAACGTCTATAACTACTTATCAAGGAACCTATATCGGTATAGAAACAAGTAATGTAGATGCAAAAATACAATGCAGATCTACATCAATATTTGGAGCAACAGATGATATTAAACAATCACTAGGCAGTATAGAACTGGGTCCTGGAGTAGATATTATAAATAAAACGGCAGGGGGCCTAGGCTTCACATCTTACGTGTATCCCACGATTTTATACTATGGTGTAAAAGGGTTCTTGGCAAATTCGCATCTGACAACCGCCTATTTATGGCCAGGAACTGCATCATCTGATAGTGGAAACGGAGGAAATCCTCAGTATCCTGATGCAAACGTTGCATATTACAGAGCACAACAGAAATCCGTTATTATGGGTATGTATGCTACCCTGGCTTCCAACGCTGGATCTGGTCATTCAGTGGGTATACAATTAAAAGTAAATGATAGTAATACGCCATTTGTTCTTACATTTTCCAATAGTGCTGGATCAGCCTCCAATTATTTCTACGATGCTTCTTTTACGCTCCAGAGATTTGATCGTATTTCTATACAAGTCACACTTGATACTGTGGCTACTAGTGGCGGTAATTTCGTAAATACCGCCCACGATCTCTCTCTCCAAATAGATATCTTCTAAAAAGTGTGTTAAAGGGGTAATATATTCTAATACCTAGAAGCCAAATGGCCTATAGAGCGAATCCAGCAGATGAAATTATTCCAGGACTATGGCTAGGAAACCGAGTCGCCGCCCTGGATCATTCTTGGTTAGGTGAAAAAGGGATTAAGTGTGTATTCAATTGCACTAAGGATATCCCTTTCGTGGAATCCACACAGCGCAAATACAGAGTGCCCGTGGATGACAATCTTCAGGCCGAAGAGATCCGCAATTTAGAGCTCTGGTCCTATGAAGTCGTGTTCAAGATGACACGTGAATACAAGACAGGCCAGCCTTTATTAGTGCATTGCGCAGCCGGCATGCAGCGTTCGGCCGCCTGTGTCGCCATGTTTCTCATGGCTACACGGAATATCACACCCGACGAAGCTATTGCCTTCATAAGGGAGAGACGCTCCATAGCCTTTCAACCTTCTGCGAACTTTTACCCAAGTATGGAAGGATTTTATCGGGCCTATCAGCGCGACATTGCCCCTAAGGTGGCAAATGTTTCTATCTAACTCCTATATAGATGGCCGCTGCCGCCGCGCAAAGCCCCTTTTACACGGAAAAAACAGATGTAAAAGTGGATTATACGGATGTCACAGGCAAAGCATCATCCGTTGACTTGCCTTTGATAACACTTCCTGCGGGAACAGTCTTATTCCGTGCGATGAAAATCCCTAACCCGGCAATGGGCGAAGACTTCCGCACATTCTATCGCGACTATTTGGGCAATCCTGAGACGATAACTTCTAGTCAAAAAGCAACAGGTGTAAAAGGGTTCTGTCTTTCCCCCCTACACAATGTGTTTTTTTATCCTTTTCCCTATCTTGCATTTGGAGCGCAGACGGTGGGAGCGACATTTACAATGATGCAGATTTCCGTGCTTGTCCATCCTGTAACTGTAGTATGCGCGATGTCCCCTTCGGATTTTGTGCGTGGTCGTGCTCTCCGTTATGATGGTGATGCTCCTTGGCAGCGCTGTAGTAATTTCTCGGGGCCTGGTGTGGAATGCCATCCGCGCACCGGTGAAGAAAGAAAAGCCCTGACCTATGACAATTGTTTGCGCCCTGAATTCCAGGCGAGTTCCGGTGTGCGCGGATGGATGGCAGTGGCCGATCGCGATTCCTTGAACCCTGTGGTGGAGGTCGAGGGGCGAAAGCGGGCGGTCATCAGCAAGACTGCTCCGATGAGTATAAATATGCTGAATTTATCCAAGATATATCCGACAGAGGCTGTGAAGCTGGTGGCATCTACCTACATGGACTCGCAAGGCCATGCGGGATTTCCTGAGATTGCTATGTATCCTTATAAGACACACAAAGGCCCTGGAAATATAAAAAGATCATGTGCAACGAATGAGTTTGCCATGCGTATTTTGGAAAAAGAGGCCGCCACAGATAATCTGAACTTCCTGCCTATTGCCACACTCACGAAGAATGGTGTAATAGATATGGTTGGTGGGCACTTTAATTATGAGGCCTTGAATCCTTCGCCGAATGCCTTAGTGGCAGAAGGTTCTCAACAAGTTATCAATGAGGCGATGCGTGTATATATGGAAAAGATGGAGAGAGAAGGAGTGACTCTTCCTTATTACGGAAAATGCATGCTCAAATACGATACGCGCACTGGTTTTTATGCGCTGGATGGTATTGTAGGAAACTTCAAGCCTTCTTCTCCTGCGAATGCGCCCTTATACAAGGAACTCCTGCTTCCTTTGGCTACTCCTGGGCAAAAGGATTTTGCAATGCAATATATGATGGCAATACGCAGTTATTACCCTGAGGACTTCATGAAAATGTCTGCAGTTGGTGAAAAGGGTGCTAAGAAATTAATGAGACAGGCCTTTGTATTCAAGAGGTTTCCCTTCATAAAACCACTATTTACTGAACTCGGACTGGCGTTGCCTAGTGCATTGTATGAATTCTGGAAAGTTTCCGCAAGAATACAGGGGGATTATGAAAAGAAATACAAGCCCAAGGCAGCTGCTGCTGTGGCTACAAAGGCTCCCGTGGCTACAAAGGCACCCGTGGCTGCGGCGGCCACTCCTGCTCAACAGCTAGCAAGTATAAGATCTCCAGCCGTAGAGGAAGCAGAGGCCGAGGAGGCTATGCCCAATTATGGTGGAATAGGAGTTGGAACACCTGTCTTTGGTACACCCAAAGAAGGATCACCCAAAGGCGGAAGGCGTTTAACAAAGCGCTCCAAGAAAACCCCCAGGACAAACTCTAGAACAACCCGTTCTGTAGCCCCCGTAAAAGAACTCGCCACATTTTTTACACGCTTATGGAAAGCCCATGCGAAGAAAAAGGTCTAAATGCCACTCATATATACATATAGTTATGTCAATCCGTCGTTCACGGCGCCTTGCCGGCCTAGATCCTAGCATCACTCAGACCTATACGAAGATTGTTGTCATGGAAGATGCGCCGAATCCTTCTTCTCAAGTCGCAGCGCCCAACATTATGCGGATCATTTCGCAGTATCTCTTCTTTCTTTTCTGGACTACCTTTCTTCTCCGTGGGGTCCTTTTGCGTTAAAGATATCAGTAAACCATCCTCTCCTCTCTATCCTAGGTAGGAGAAGATGGGCTCGTCGCCGTGTTGTATTTGTTTAGAAGGTCCAGAAAAAGATAATCTTTATCTCATAGCCTGTGGGTGTAAGCAAGGGTGGTTTCATGCCTCATGTGAGGATCAATGGCTAGACACATATAAGTATCCTTATTCTTGTCCCACCTGTCGTAGCCCAGTGCCCCTTAAAACCGTGTATTCCTTCTTATCCTCTTCCGGTGAACAGCAGAAGTTTCTTCAGAGCACCTTAAAAGCTGTTGTAACAGAAATAGTTTTATTCGGTTTCCAAGAAAAAACATATTTTCTTCCTTCACAAACGATTGCAATACTTATAATACCTTTTATGATACGATCCAATCACACCCTACCAGATTTTTTACAATGTATATGGGTAAAAAATGTTTGTCAATATATATTCCTCAGCTTCATTACAAATGAAGCGTCATTAAACCTTGTTAAATATACGGGTATGCTGTATATAGCGCTAATGTATTTCTCACACTATACGACGCAGTATCTCGACCGCACACCAGTGCTAGATCCTCTTCAACCTTACGCCATCTACCGAGAAGTTATCCACGCAGATTCAATCATACAGCCTCCTTCCGATACCTTGGAAAGGACCTGAAGGTTGCACAGGAAGCATCATGGATGTCGGAAGAATCTGGCTAAAGTCTTGTGCCAGGGGTTCTGGGACAGGATCCTTTTCTGTCACGGTAGAATGTGTAAAAGGGGGTGGTGGTGTGGATGGAGCAGGTTGCTCAATCTCCAAAGATACTTCTGCCCCATCCAAGAATACCGGTGGACCATCAGGCTCGCATGAACTGAGAAGAAGATGCACACCCTCAAACACCGGAGCAGGAATCATCTGGCCCTTATGAATGACTCCTAGCTGAGACAACGGCTCCTCCAACAAATCCTTCAAATCCACATCGGCAGGAATATCCCCTATTACTCGAAATACAAGCTTCTCGGCTTTCAAGAAGCTCTCGCACCTCTCAAACCGGATCGCCACTTCCTCACCTGTTCCATCCAGCCCACATGATTCCAAGATCCAATGAGGCACATACATCTTCTTCACCCATCCCGCCACAGGATCTCCTAGCGCCACATGAATGCCACCAATCACCGCTATCCATCGCGCCGAACCATCCGTATGTCCGTGCAACATATCAGAGAGGCGCTCACTTGGACGAGCAGACCAAGTGCTACAATCGTCTTCCATGAAGACCTTGGAGTATAGCGCTACGGTGGACTGCATTCTATAACTGTGTAAAAGGGGATTGTCTTGTTTGGTGAGGCTGCCATTTCAATTTTTAAGTGGCTGGATAACATAGAATGTCGTGTGGGACACTGTCATCGTGCACAAAAGAAAACAAACAGATTGGCCTTCTTCGCGAAGCCATACAAGTGACTACTCTCACAGAAGAGCAGAAACGAACTATATCTTACCGCTACTTGTCACTCATTGACGAATACTCAGGGCGCGTGACTCGTTACTCCGTATCTTTTAACACCTTGCGTATTGTCATTACGGTCGGATCCCTTATTGTGCCTGCGCTCTTATCAGTGCAGTATACTGCGGGCAATGTAAGCTCATCCGACGCAACAATGAGTTCCCAGATGTATTGGCTAGTCTGGAATTTGTCGCTCTTCGTGACAATAAGCAATGGCGTTATGGCGCTCTTGAAAGTAGACAAGAAATACTTTGTCCTCAATACGACCTACCAGCATTTACTGAGCGAAGGCTGGCAGTTCATTCATCTCTCAGGCAAGTATAGCGGATTCTACACTCCTTCCGCCACGGCCTCGCATAAAAACCAGTTCATTTATTTTTGCAATATGGTGGAAAAGATACGGATGAAACAAGTGGAAGAAGAATACTATAAGATTGACCAGGCACATTCTCACGGTAGCACGGGCGGGCAAGGACAAGAACAGCTTGTGCCACCTACTCCCGCAAAAGCGTCTATTAAATCTTCAGCGATCCTACCTTTCGGAGATTCAGGAGAAAAATCTCCTATGATAGTAAATGATGAATCGGAAGACACGACAAAATTATCGTTCGGCCCAACGGCCGCCGACGCGCCGAAAGGGGAAGCCACGGTCAGGAAGAAACACCCGTTCAGCACACAAGGCACTTCTTAAGAAAGCGAAGGCCATGAATATTTATGAGTCGCGTTGCCAGTGCTTAGATACTTGCAAAAATCCCCCGCTCTCTAATCCATCAACCTCACCCTTTTGCGCAGAGCATACACAATTCTGTCCACGAAAACACCCCTTGAGTGGGTATGAACCAGCCTTTGACCCTGACCTATGGAATCTTCGCAGTGCTATACGTCTCGCCCATAACTGCTTCAGTTACGCGATGAATATTATTGACCCCAAACAAATCGCCGCGTGCGGAGAAAATACAGAGTGTGATACGCCGTTTCATCAACCTGGCTCTATCAGTGGATATCCTCCCTTTAATGACACGGATCCAAAGACCTGTCCCAATATGATTGCCCGGCTTATGGGCGATAATCCCAAACGCATCTTCCCTACTGCATTTGAACTGCGTTGCCCCAAGGGAACTTCCAAGATTGCTCTGATCGTCGATGAAAACCAGGATTACCATTTCTTGCGACAAGATAAGGGGGGTTTCTTCTCGCAAAAATCGGGCTCCTTGCCTGTTACGAATCTAGATGCCCGTGGCCGTTTTATTTTTGATGTTTTGTTGGCGAATCACAACTTCAACAAAAACAAGTCCTATGTCCTCAACTATGATACATTTTGTGGATATTTCTGCGTAGACCGCAAGAATCCGATCTTCATAAAAACTTCTTAGACAGCCAAGATACGCAACGCAGCTTTTGCAGATAGACGCCTTCTAGGGTCTACCTCTAAGAGTCCACTAAGAACCTTCTTTATAGCAGGCCCGTGCGGATTCCAAGTATTTGTAATAAATGTTTGATTCAAGAAAAGATTCTTCAGAAGTTTCAAGTATATTACACCAACCGCCCATGTATCCCATGAGCGCCAATATGTATGAAAGAACTTCTCCCACTTGTTTTCGTGTAAATCGGCACGATGCTCCCAATCATTGAAACTATAATTCCAAAAATTAAGTAATTCGCGCTTACATATGCTACGATGCATGCCTAGTAATGTCTCCATGTAGCTAAAGACGTCCTTTTCTTCCACAGTAGCATTGCATTGTTCGCGAAGAGACCGGTGAAATTCCTCTTGCCCTTTGTTATCAAACAACTTTTTCAGACCACATAGAACTGTATAATCCGGTGAAAAGGTGTTATAGTCGGGATAGAAATCAAAAATATGCATTTTTGTGCCTAGAGATCTCTGGCCATCTACATGTATGCTATCACCGAGAAAGGCCGCACCAAAATCTATAATACGAAGCACACCATTCTCATCTACAACAATATTGTTATCTTTCAAATCATGATGACATATTCCTTGACCCTGTAAAAGGGATATTCCCTCTAACAGGTGCTTGAAAGAATCCATATAATCAAAGCCACTAATGGGATGTGATGAAGAGAGTGGTTTTCCACCATAATCCGACACAATTTGCGTCAATTTATCTGTAGGCGCCTTCGCGAATAGTTTGCAGTCCGAACCGTAATTAACCCGTATCTTCTTCATATTATCTGCATCACACTCATCTTCCTCTTGCACGACATAATAGTTCTCCCAACCCTCAATGCCCTTTATAAGTGTCCCTATCCGCAATTCTATTTGAGCATTATTGGCCCTTACAATTTTACCAACTTTCTTCACTGTCCTCCTTATCTTAGACTTCTTACAAGGGGCCTTCGGACGAAGAGCACATCCATACGTCCCTTGGCCAATTACGTGGGATTTCTCCGTGACCATTCTAATCATAGTAAATTAGATTAGGATGCCTATATTTCCCCTATTATTTCTTGTAAGCATTTTCATCCTAGGATACATTGCATATATGGAATATAAGAATCCTGATGGAGTCACGGAAGGCTTTGCAAATACGGTAAGTTATTGGGGGAACTTTGTAAGCCCCCGCAACGATGTTGGCCCCGACGTAGAAGACGATATCTACATAAGAGATCCTCGCTATTTTAATGGTTATGCAGATGTGAGCAGACTCGGAGTAGAATATGATTTCTGTCGCGTGATTGCGCATAAGAATACCCCCGACGAACAGTTCTTTGCCTGTGCTCTTGCCGGTACAGAAGGTATAAGTTCCGGAAGATTTCGCACGAAAAGTGTAAAAGAGGGTTTCAAGCTTAGTTATGATGACTATATGCGCGACATCAATGGTGATGGCCGTTCTGATTATTGTCGCATTATTAAGACCCGAGATGGCTGGACGGCAATGTGCACAAGGGCTACGGATCTCGGTTTTGACCCCCAGGAAGTTGTGGACGATGAACCTCCGGGGCAAATCTCACGACTCCTGACCTTTTATCAGGGCTGTGTAATATGGCTAAGATTGAAAGATAACATGATAGACTATGTAAACAATGTCAAGGTTATGACTACGAATATGCAGATTGACGAGACTCCGGGGAAGGATGTTACAAATGGCCTGGGCTTCAATGGAGATAATCACTTCTTACGCTTGTCTGACTCCGGCGACAAATCCCTCGGTGCTTCGGTGCCTCTTCGGTCTATCCGGACTGTCATGGTTTGGGTGAAGTTTGATGAATTTACCAATAACGCCAAAATCTTTGACTTTGGCAATGGAAAAGGCAACGGCAATTTCTTCCTGGGCATTCTGGGTAAGGGAGATCCGGACGCAGATACCGGCGGATCTATACGAGCCGACTGCGGGGCCGATACGGTTCCTGTGGGTCCTTCCGGCGCTCAGCCAGTGGATGAGATGAGTCCGCAGAGACTGATGGAGACGACAGCTGCCAATGTGGATGAGTGGCGGTGTGATGGGTTTGAGGCGATGCCTCGGAAACTTCCCGGGAGCTTTCCGAAACCGCCTGAAAACCACAGTGGAGGATCCTATGCAACTTTGATTTATGAGGTGTGGGACTTGGAGCAGAGGCGGATGCGTATGAAAATAAATGCGGGAGTGCAGGTTGGCAAGTGGACACATATCTGTGTGACCACTTTGACAAATGATGCGTTCCGGCCTGGTATAGGGATTTACATTGATGGCGAGCTAGCTTTGCAGAAGGCTGATGGCTTCTTACCGGCCACGGGCAACATGACGAATTGTTATATCGGGAAGAGCAATTGGGCCAATAGCGTGAGCTTATACGAAAACCGGGATGAGCTTTTTAAAGGGAGGATGTTTGATTTCCGCATGTATACGACGAAGGTGTCAGAGGAGTTTATCAAGGATTCCTATGACTGGGGCAAAGAGCTTTTGGCTCTTACATAATTATTTCGGGGTGATGGATAGATGGGTGCGAACGGAAGTAAGCCTGCCGGAGCAACAAATGCCGGAGTAACGAATGTAAATAACAGAAATCCTATTACTAAATTTCTTTTCCCTAGGCCTGCGCCCCCCGCTCCTGCGCGCCCTGCGAATGCACCCGCGCCCGCGCCTCGTGCAAATGCGCCCGCGCCCGCGCCCGCGCCTGCGCCTGCGCCTGCGCCTGCTCCTGTGCCCGCTCCTGTGCCTGCGCCTGCTGCTCCTGCAGTGGCGCCTGTCGCAGCAGTGGGTGGAAGACGCAAGAAGAAGGCCAGCCGTCTATCCAAGAAGCGCTCCTCCAAAAAACGGGCCAGCAGAAGCAGTCGTCATTAATTTTCTTCCCCCATCTTAGAAATGGCAAAGAACCGGTCTACACGCAAGACATCCAAGTCTGGCAAGCGCTCCACTCGTCGCAAGGAAACTTCCTGGAATAAGCTGGTGAAGGAGAAGCTGAGACAGGGCCTGAAGTTCGGCGATGCGCTCAAGGCCGCCAAGAAGGAGTATCGCAAGTAATTGTGTGCCCTATAAAAATAAGGATTAGGAATCTTTTCTAGGTTCATCATCTTTATTAGGCATCTTCTAGTGCACTTGCATCTGCAACCGCAGAGCCCTTGGCCACACGCTTCTTCGGCGCGCACTTATTATACGCCTTCCATGACCAGTCATCCCCGATCTGCGGAACTGAGCACGCCTTCATCCGCGACACGCCCATCAGACTATCATTGACATATGTGCGTAAATTCGTATAGGCGAGCATCACAGGGGCGAAATCCGCCTGAGCAGAAGCCTTCAGCTCCAGCTCCATTGTATCCCGGTTCTTCTGCAATGTCTCCAGCTCGGCCTCCATCTGGGGCTGAAGCGTCCTAAGCTCCATATACTCCTTCTCCAGCTCGGCCTTCTTTTCCGGCTCCATCTTCTCAGCCATGCTGGTGGTCAAGGCGTCAAGGCGAACACGCACATTCATAAATGCCGCATTCTGCTCCTTTACCGCCTTCTTTACACTAAGCAACTTCTTCCGCATCTCCTCGCCGGGCGGATGGCTAACAATATTATTCAGCATCATCGTGCTCGTGTTCACAAACATCTCCAGAATCGCCCGAATGGCCAAGTGCTTGTTCCTCTTGAGCTCGCGCTTCCCCAGCTCCACCTTGACTTGCTCCTTGTCCATCTCCTTGAGCAGATACATCATCCCCAAATCGCCATTGTCATCTACATTGAAATGCCCCTGGTAAGCCCGCAGGCGAAAGTCAGTAATCTCGGCCGTTACACGATGAATTGCCATAATATCCGTCTGCGTAGCCCGATCTAAGTGCTTCACGTTTTGCTGTAAGATATGGTAATAGGGAACACCTCCGCATGGGACATCCCCAGCATTCCGCGGTGCCGCGCCTCCTCCCTGCTTCCGCAAGAATTCGTAGTAATGCGGATTGTGCACCACGCCCGTAACGAGCTGTCCCGTCGTCCAGCTAAAGGCCGTGTGGCAATCTACGCACCACATCTGGTCACACCCGTCAATCTTGGAAATCCGCTCACCGCACTTCGGACACGCCTTTGACTCCTTAATAATAAGTGCCACTGTATCCTTCACGCCGGGGTCACAGGTGTGTGGCAAATCCTTCTCCAGACCCTTTACCACCAGGCAATCCGGACACGCCCAGCGCTGGCAAGTGCCACACTTATAGGCCGTGCTCAAGAATCCGCGACACTCGCCGTCGGGACACTTCATAATAAATTTTGCCCTCTCGGCTCCCCCAGCCTTCTCCCCCTCGGCCAAGGTCCACGCAGGCGGAGCACGCCCCTGTGACTCCGCCGAATAGCGAGTAATCTTGCGCGTGAGTGTAGCCGAGTTCCGCAGAATCTCCTGACGCTTCACCTCCCACTCACGAAGAGCCACATTGATCTTACGATTCTCCTCCTCAGCCTCTCGCAACTTTACCATCGCCTCCACCCTCGGCTGACGGGTAGGCAGAAGAGCAATTTCTCGGTCCAGCAAGACATCCTCTCGGTGCTTCTTGTATGCGTTCGTGCGAAACGCCTTTGTGAAATTCATATCCAAGAACTCGTCATTCCACGCCCGCCGACAGCCCATACAATGCGCATCCAAGAGACCCTCGGTAAGATACTTTTTCAGACAGATCGTGCACGCCGTAAATTCGCAGAATGGGCATGCGACAGGTTTGCGCAACTGTGCCGTCAGCTTTTCACAACAGACAACACAGTCGGACATTCTGTTAGGTGGACCTAGTATTGACCCAGCCGATCGCTTCAATTTTACGGGTCGCGTCTTATAGGCCAGAATTCTAATCCGCAAATTATAATAATGCCTTGCAAAGTATGTGCTGAAACGGGTGTCACTGCGCACAGCTTCCAGAAGCTGGGCACACTTCATGACGGGAAAACAAACATCTTTTACACATCTCCCCGACGCGCCGTTATACAAAAAGATACTCCCGCAAATGTGGATAATTACATTGAACACCTCAAAGACACATTGCCAGGCCCTTGGATCTGGATCTTTGATGCAAAAGATATGAAATCAAACGATTTTATTTCCAATGGGTCTGGTAAAAAAATCCTTGATATTCTACAAACTGATTACTACAATACACTCAAATGTGTATATATTGTAAATCCTACAACACCTATGCGCATGTTCCTGGGAATAATGCGCCCCTTCATGAAAAAGGAGACAAATGAACGCGTATATATGTGCTCACTGGGGCTTATCGAAATGGTCGACAAGCTTCAGAAAGTAGGAATAAATGCGCCAGAACTTTCCACCGTTGTGAAACTCGTTACTTGAGCAAGGCATCTAAATGCTCATTATCAAATCTGGGCTGAATAGAGCCCCAGCTCTGACCTATAAGTGCAAAGTAATTCCTAATTTCTTTGCTCGTAATTGTTCCCTGCTCCTCACAAAGCTTCACGGCAGCTAAATACGCCAGTGTGAGCTTACTGACCTCATCTAAATTATTCGTTAATGCCGAGTTATAGTCATTCACCGCAAGACCAAGCTCTACGCCTAGACGCACAAGGCTGTGTGTAGCATCCATTTCTAGTAGGGTCGTGGATAAAATTCCTAATGGTTCTCCTCGGCCCATACCTCCTCAAAGATCTTCTCTTCCTGCTTCTCTCCCTTGTCACAGAACCGGTGTTGTAGACCGGCAGCCGAAGAAATTCCTAGACAAGTATCACCCACATGTCCACCAGGAACCTCAAATACAAAGGCACCATGAGGAAGAATCCAATTCCATCCACACGATTCTATAGAACCAGAGCATATAATACCCCACGCCCCCGCTAATACTTGGGTCATCCTATAAATACTCGTGCGACTAGGATACACGATTCGCACTTCAAACGCCTTTTCCAAGATATCCTCTAGTTTACGCACCAAGGCCTCATCTAGAACAAGCCCATCTTCCACAATGACAATGCGCAGACGATCGACCGTATCAATACTATCCTTCCATCCCCTCAACTTATTTCGCAGGACAGCAAAATCTTCGGCATGCACGGCAGCCGTAGTTGGCAAGGCTACCAGCGCCTCCTTACACCAAACCACAAGATCCTTCTCATACTTGATTACAGGCAACCGCCCAGTCTCCCATCGGAAAGCCTCCATCGCCTCCACAACCTCCTTTTTCTCCGGACAAAAGAACTCCCAGATTTCTCCCTCAGGCATAATACGTAAAACCTTGCTCAAGTAACGGAGGACAAATAATTCCCTGGATTTATCTGCTCCATCGGGCCAAGGAACAATAATAGACTTTGCTGACTCAATTGTTGGTGTCATGGCCGATATAGTAGACTGCGCCCAGAGAGCCTGAGAAACCTTTGACTTTCCAATATACATCTTATCTTTGTCAAAGGCGAGTCCTCCAGGTGTTTGAAAACAATTAGTCAAACGCAGGACATTCTCTGCAGAAGGTGTAAAAGGGTTGTCATGGGCCAATTTAAGGGGCGTATCATCTGACCGAGCCTGCTTGTTGAATGCAGAAAGCCAGCGCGTTGCACCACCGCCGGCCAGAGTTCGTAAGATATCTGCCGGTTGAAAAGAATTTACAATCAACTGCGAGGGAATATTTATGAGCGGTAGGATGTCATGGAATCCCGTGGGATGCACATAGTGGAACATCGTCCTGTCAATAATATCCTCTTTTGCATAATTCCGAATATTCGTTGCGTGGAAATGCCATGTTTTCATTGTGAGAGCAGGATTCACAACTGTAAAACGATGCTTTAGCATTTCCAAGGCAACAGCATTATCACAGCCAGGTTCACCGAAGCGAATATCAATGGTCTTTGCAATTTTCTCGGCACCCCTGTCCAAGATATCTTTTACGCGTATGACCCATGTATCTTGGCTATCGGATCTAGGAACGGGCTCTAGGACGGCTTCTTCCGTTTTTCCCGAAGCAGGAACATCATAGCGGAGAAGGGCAAGGAACTTGTTTTCTAAGTTAACATCCCAGAGGGTTCGCCAACTCTTATCATCAATGCAAATATCTGCATTAGCAAATGCTACTACAACATCAGGAGGAAATGTGGCAACTGCCGTAATCACATCAGCATACGTAATACGATGTCCTATAACACGTTCTTCTACAGGATGGCTTACTTTCATAGGTGACTCATTGAGCAGAACAATCCTTTCAATGAGTTTGGATTCTGAGTTTCTGGACAAGCACTCATCTATTTCTTTCCGCCTACGAGGATCATCTGGATGATAATACTGGGTAACCCACCACAGACGAAATGGCGAGGGAGCCTTAGAAAGACCATACTGCTCGGCGCGATCATTCCAGGAACCGAAAATACGACGATAGCCGAGAAGTATGGCAACAAGAGTGACGGCATCATCCAGAGATCCATCCCATGCTTTGCCCATGTGAGGATACATGGAAGTAAGCTCTTCCAGAAATACCGCGTTTTTTAGATGTAGACTACGAACACCGGCCATATCTTTCACTGCCGATCTAGATAAGAAGACGAGCACAGATCGTTTACAGGCTTCTTTGATTTCTGCAAGCGTAGATGGACTAAGGAGTAAAAGGAAGGTTGGATTGCCTTCGGTAAATACAGTGTCGTAGCATTTGGATGACTGTGTAAAAGAGATGGTTTTATTCTCTTTCCACATACTGGCATCTGTCTGCAGAATCTTCACTTCTTTACCAGTGCGAGGGTGGCGAACGGACATTCTCTTCTGGGGTTTAGTAGGACTTGTGTTTAAACTTTCTAGTGAATAGGATTATATAATGTCCATTCCAGAGAGCCTTGCTAAATACGAAGCGGAGTTTTCTGCGAAATATCCTGGATTTAAGTTTCTAGAAGTTTCCTTTGTAAAGTCGCCGACCATCCAGAATTGTTTCGTAGTTAGCCTCAACTGTATGTGGCGTCAATACAGTATACCACGTTCTTTTATACTTGTCTACAATGTGAAAAAGGATATGCCTGACCTTCCTTGGAGAGGAGAATTCAATCCCTTTATGAGTAAACCTATGTATCCAAATGACTTTGGTATTAACTGGATACATACATATTATATAAGTAAATTTCCTGTTCTAAATGCCTTAGAGAAAGTGGTGGCTTCCGAAGTTACTTTGATGCAGATGCAAATGCAGGAAATCTAAAGCGGGTAGGTCTAAAAGCCTCTATTCTTTATAATCATGGACCCTCGTGTATTAACCGTATACAAAAGTCCCTATCCTAAAAAACGCCTAGGCAAAGATTATGACGGAGGATATATCATAGCAGATATACATGATGTAAAGTATTCTCTATTAATTGCAGGAGGAATAGAAACTGATATATCATTTGAGGAAGATTTTGTAAAAAAATATAAGACTAAGTGTGTAGCGTATGATGGAACAATTCAGAAACTGCCAAAAGAATCGGTAGATATAGTATTTATAAAGAAGAATATAGGTGCAGAAAATTCTGACAAACTAACAAATCTCCATGATATCATAGATGCGAATAATAATATATTTATAAAAATGGATATAGAGGGAGGAGAAATACCATGGATAAATAGTTTGAATGATACACAACTAAATAAGTTTGATCAGATTGTTATGGAGTTTCACAGGCCATTTTCTGCAATAGAGGTTTCTGTATTTGATAAAATAAATAAGAATCATGTGCTAATTCATTTTCATGCAAATAATTGTTGTGGATCAAGAATGCATGGTGGTGTAAAAATACCGAATGTCTTTGAATGCACATATTTACATAAGAAATTTTTCAAAGATGCCCCCATTCTAAATACAGAAAGAATACCTAGTAGTCTAGATATGAAAAATACGGATAAGCCTGAAATACATATTGACTATCCTCCCTTTGTGAATCGCATTATATAAAGAAAAATAGGCGTATTAGAAATAATGAATCGCGATGATATCGCCTATGTTGTAGAGAGCTCTCGTATGACATTTTACTTATTAGACCTTCATTTTACACTGCTACAGAAATATTGTCCTGGTATACAATGGCCAATGTATGTGATTTGTCGTGAGAAAGCGCATTATAGTCAGAGAGCGAATTTATATGAAAAATATCCTGGGGTCAAAGAGATTGAGTCACTCAGCGATATTCCTTCACATATACAATATATATGTAGGACAAAAGATTCTGTTTTTTTAAATGGTCAGCCCATACTAGAAAATATTATAGAGGGGTGCGGTCCTGTGTGTTTTATTAGACGTGCGAATTATATTCACCATGAGTGTCTAAAAGAGGAGACCTCGCAGAATTTGCATAGCTGGCCCTATGATCAGGGAGTGTTTGTTGGTGGTTGTTTAGATAAATGGGTAAGAGAGCTGGCTTCACGAGAAGGTGTGTTCCTCGATGAGGGATTTTCATAAAACTCCGTGGGATAAGCGGTTGAACCTTCTCGGAGGAATAAACACTAATCACAAAATGATCAGACATTTTTTGATTAATGTGGCTAGACAGGACTTATAGGGATATTTTTATTTCAATTTTACGGTATAGGGCCAGAATTCATGTTTGATAAAAGGGCTGCCATACGAACAATGGCCGTCTGCAAGTCTGCGGGAGAGCCACCTACGAAATAGGGTGCTAGAGTAGTCATATTAAAGAAGGCATCGCCACGCTTCCAGGAAGTATCATAATTTGTTGCAGAATTCTTTGTGAGAACATATCCTGTTGCTCCGCCCGTGGGAACCCCTTGACCAGGAGGACCATTTAGCGGATTCAGATTAACAGTGTAAGCATCGCTTGTAAAATTCGGATCGCCGTTTACAACAATTACTTGTATTTCAATAGCACCTGTTGTTTTGCTATAAGAAAGGACCGTGCCTTGGAAATAATGTGTAGTATCACTGGACGATACAACAATAATAGAGTTACCAGCTGTAAAAGAAAGGTCTTCTTCTATTGTCAGTGTTTCTGTGCCACCAGGGGTGACAGGATCAGACATCCAGTTACTCGGTGTATACGAACTAAAGAGGTCACCAGACATCCCTTTGGGCCCTGTGTGGCCTTGAGGACCTGTAGGCCCTGTGAACCCTGTAGAACCTGTATCACCCTTATCACCAACTGGACCAATGCTTCCTTGTTCACCTCTATCGCCTTTTTCACCTTGCACTCCCTCTGGCCCCTGCTCTCCTGTGGCCCCTGTTTCACCTGTAGGGCCAGTATATCCTGTGACGCCAGTATCACCTATCGGGCCAGTCGGCCCTTCTTGGCCTGTGGCTCCCGTATTTCCTTGAATTCCATTTATGGGATTGAGAGTGACATTGTAATAATCTACAGGCATTATATTTTCAGGAGAAAACCCTTTCACAATAATTACTATATTTCCTGTTTCCGAATCATAACTGTCAACAATTGCTTGTATGTATCTATTTGCTAGCGTATAAGAACTAATTAGGATAGAACTGCCTGAAATATATGCGAGACCAGGGTCAATATTAAACGAAGTAATATCATTTATGAAGAATGGTCCCCAGCCCCATTGCTCCGTTATTTGTGATTTGAATAAGTCTCCTGATTTTCCTGTAGGACCTGTTACCCCTGTAGCACCTGTAGAACCAGATGGGCCCATTAGACCAATATTGCCCTGTAGACCTGTTGGGCCTGTAGCTCCAGTATTGCCTGTTTCACCTTGCAAACCTCTATCACCTTGCAGGCCATCAATCGGATTCAGATTTACTATATAAGAATCGGTGGGGAAATTTGCACTTCCTGAAATACTTGTTATAGATACTAATATTGCTCCTGATACAGTGTCATAAGAGAGCACACGGCTTTGGAAGTAATGTGATGTATCTGATTCCGCTACTATTACCACTGAGTTGCCTGCCGTAAAGGAGAGTCCACTAGCAATGGTTAGCGTCTCAGAGCCTCCCACTGTCACAGGATTGGATGACCAGGCACTGGTTGTTATAGATGTGTAAAGATCACCAGAAATGCCTCTAGGGCCTGTTACACCAGTTGCTCCTGTAGATCCAGTGTAGCCTGTTTCACCTTGCAAACCTCTATCACCTTGCAGGCCATCAATCGGATTCAGATTTACTATATAAGAATCCGTGGGGAATATTGTGCTTCCATAAATATTCTTAACGCTAATCTCTATTACTCCAGTTGCAGAATCATAAGAAAATACAGTGCCCTGGAAATAATGATTTGCGTCGTTTTCAGAGACAACAATAACAGAATTACCAGAGGTAAATGATAGGTTAGGAGAAATCGTCAGTGTTTCTGTCCCACCTATTGTTACGGGATTTGTTGCCCATGTGCCAAGAGTCATCGATGTATAGAGATCACCAGAAATACCTCTAGGACCTGTTGCTCCAGTATCTCCAGTATCACCATTCATTCCCTGCAGACCTGTAGCACCCGTGTCACCCTGTAGGCCATCGATAGGGTTCAGATTTACATTATAAATATCTGAAAGGAACTCTTCTGTGCCAGTAAATGCTTTTATACTTAACCTCAAATAGCCAGAACTCTTCTCATATAATAATACAGTAGCTTGAATACTTTTATTATACAATTGTGAACTTATTAAGAGCGATTGTCCAAAGATATATGATAAATCTTTTCCAACTTCCAAAGTTATGATTCCGCCAATTGTAACAGGAGTTTGTGCCCATGGAGATGTAGTTTGAGTATAATAAATATCTCCTGAGTTTCCAGTTGGACCAATAGGACCAATTGTGCCTGTAGGACCGGTCTCACCCATTGCACCCGTATCACCTTGTATGCCATCAATAGGGTTGAGATTCACGATGTAGAGATCGCTAGGGAAATTCGTGCTACCACTGAAACTTGTAATATTAATCTCTATTGCCCCTGAGGTTGTGTTATAGGAGAGGACATGGCCCTGGAAGTAATGGGTTGTGTCTGACTGCGCTACAACGACCACTGAACTACCCGCTGTGAAGGAGAGACCAGAGGCAATTGTCAGGGTTTCAGAACCTCCTATGGTAACAGGATTAGAGGACCATGCGCTGCTAGTTATTGAGGTGTAGAGATCACCAGACATGCCCGTGGGGCCAGTTAGACCCTGAGCGCCAGTATCTCCCTGCACACCTGTAGCACCTGTATTACCTTGGATTCCATCAATTGGGTTCAGATTTACATCATAAATATCTGAAAGGAACTCTTCTGTGCCTGTAAATCCTTTTATACTTAATCTCAAATAGCCAGAACTCTTCTCATATAATAATACAGTAGCTTGAATACTTTTATTATACAATTGTGAACTTATTAAGAGTGATTGTCCAAAGATATATGATAAGTCTCTTCCAACTTCCAAAGTTATAATTCCGCCAATTGTAACAGGAGTTTGTGCCCATGGAGATGTAGTTTGAGTATAATAAATATCTCCTGAGATTCCAGTTGGACCAATAGGTCCCGTTGTGCCTGTAGGACCCGTTTCACCCTGGGGACCCGTTTCACCTTGGATTCCATCCATCGGATTCAAATTGATATCATAAATATCTGCGAGGAACTCATTTGATCCAGAAAATTTTTCTATGGTTACTATCAAACTGCCTGAATCTTTGTCATATGATGTCACGGTTGCTTGAATCGTTTTACCATATAGACTTGAGCTTATCAAAATGGAATGGCCAAACAGGTAGGAAAGATTTTTTCCGACTTCTAGTGTAGCTGTTCCTCCTATTGTAACGGGGCTTTGTGACCATGTAGATACAGTCTGTGTATAAAATATATCACCTGATTGTCCAGTTGGTCCTATAGGGCCGATTGTGCCTGTAGGACCCGTTTCACCCTGGGGACCCGTTTCACCTTGCATTCCATCCATCGGATTCAAATTGATATCATAAATATCTGCGAGGAACTCATTTGATCCGGAAAATTTTTCTATGGTTACTATCAAACTACCTGAATCTTTGTCATATGATGACACGGTTGCTTGAATCGTTTTACCATATAGACTTGAGCTTATCAAAATGGAATGGCCAAACAGGTAGGAAAGATTTTTTCCGACTTCTAGTGTAGCTGTTCCTCCTATTGTAACGGGGCTTTGTGACCATGTAGATAGAGTCTGTGTATAAAATATATCGCCAGATTGTCCAGTTGGACCAATAGGACCGATTGTGCCTGTAGGACCCGTTTCACCCTGGGGACCCGTTTCACCTTGGATTCCATCCATCGGATTCAAATTGATATGATAAATATCGGCAGGGAACTCATTTGATCCGGAAAATTTTTCTATGGTTACTATCAAACTGCCTGAATCTTTGTCATATGATGCCACGGTTGCTTGAATTGTTTTACTATATAGGCTTGAACTTATCAAAATGGAATGGCCAAACAGGTAGGAAAGATTTTTTCCGACTTCTAGTGTAGCTGTTCCTCCTATTGTAACGGGGCTTTGTGACCATGTAGATACAGTCTGTGTATAAAATATATCACCAGATTGTCCAGTTGGACCAATAGGACCGATTGTGCCTGTAGGACCCGTTTCACCAATTGCACCCGTATCACCTTGGATTCCATCAATCGGGTTGAGGTTCACGATGTAGAGATCACTGGGGAAGTTGGTGCTACCGCTAAAACTTGTTATGATGATTTCTATTGCACCGCTGAGGGAGTTATAGGAGAGGACACGACCTTGGAAGTAGTGCGCCGTGTCTGACTGCGCTACAACCACAACTGAGCTACCAGCCGTAAAAGAGAGGCCGGTCTCAATTGTTAGCGTCTCAGAGCCACCCACCGTTACAGGGTTGGATGACCAAGCACTGGTGGTTATAGAGGTATAGAGATCACCAGACATGCCAGTAGGGCCAGTCAGGCCCTGGGCTCCAGTAGCTCCTGTTTCGCCTGTAGAACCTCTTTGCCCTTGCAGGCCAGTGTGACCCGTTTCTCCTTGCATGCCAGTGTATCCAGTCTCTCCTTGTATACCCATTGCACCAGTATCACCTTGGATTCCATCAATCGGGTTGAGGTTCACTATGTAGAGATCGCTAGGGAAGTTGGTGCTACCACTGAAGCTTGTAATAGTCACTTCTATTGCACCGCTTAGGGAGTTATAGGAGAGGACACGGCCTTGGAAGTAGTGGGCCGTGTCTGACTGCGCTACAACCACAACTGAGCTACCAGCCGTGAAAGAGAGGCCGGGCTCAATTGTTAGCGTCTCTGATCCACCCACTGTCACAGGGTTAGAAGACCAGGCACTGGTTGTTATAGAAGTGTAGAGGTCGCCAGACATGCCAGTGGGGCCAGTCAGACCCTGAGCACCTGTAGGACCCGTATCACCTTGAGCACCTGTTTGACCTTGCGCACCAGTGTGACCTGTTTGCCCTTGCATGCCAGTGTATCCAGTCTCTCCTTGTATACCCATTGCACCTGTATCACCTTGTAAACCATCAATCGGGTTGAGGTTCACGAGGTAGAGATCGCTAGGGAAGTTTGTGCTACCGCTAAAAGTTGTTATCGTGATTTCTATTATTCCATTCGCTGTGTTATAGGAGAGGACACGACCTTGGAAGTAGTGGGCCGTATCAGACTGCGCCGTTACAACTACTGAGCTACCAGCCGTGAAAGAGAGGCCGGGTGCAATCGTCAGTGTCTCAGATCCACCAACTGTCACGGGGTTTGATGACCAAATACCAGTGGTTATAGAGGTGTAGAGGTCGCCAGACATGCCAGTAGGGCCAGTGAGACCCTGAGCACCTGTAGGACCCGTATCACCTTGAGCACCTGTTTGACCTTGCACACCAGTGTGGCCTGTAGGTCCTTGTATTCCCGTGTAACCAGTATCTCCTTGTATGCCCATTGCACCAGTATCACCTTGTAAACCATCAATCGGGTTGAGGTTCACAATGTAGATATCGCTAGGGAAGTTTGTGCTACCGCTAAAACTTGTTATCGTAATTTCTATTATTCCATTCACTGTGTTATAGGAGAGGACACGACCCTGGAAGTAGTGGGCCGTGTCTGATTGCGCCGTTACAACAACTGAGCTACCAGCCGTGAAAGAGAGGCCGGGTGCAATCGTCAGTGTCTCAGATCCACCAACTGTCACGGGGTTTGATGACCAAATACCAGTGGTTATAGAGGTGTAGAGGTCGCCAGACATGCCAG
>Ga0315905_10001936_pt1 | contig 21957 bp, 21 predicted proteins | sample LakEriMetagenome_5_FD_203522 | JGI IMG/M metagenome (GOLD analysis project Ga0315905, IMG submission 203522) | Freshwater fungal communities from buoy surface, Lake Erie, Ohio, United States - Buoy 4 MA121 | ecosystem: Environmental > Aquatic > Freshwater > Lake | place: USA: Lake Erie, Ohio...
CACCATGAAAAATCTCCAATACATGTCGTTGCGCGACAATCGCATGAAAGAGTCGGGATCAGCAGACATGATTGACGCTTTGCGAGACAATGCAGATGTGCTTGTGCTTGACTTGTCAACGAATCATATTGGCCGACTGGGTATCGCGGCTCTCAGCCGAACAATTAGCACGTTACTCTCCTTGAAGAAACTCGACATCAGCAAGAACAAGCTCATGGACTCTGAGATAATTACTCTCATGAAACACATTCCGGACGCATTCGTGCTTGAGGAACTTAATCTCTCGCATAACAACATTGCTTCCAATGGATCGCAAGCGATAGGCAATGCACTCAACCATTGCCCAAAGCTTGTGAACCTGGACTTGTCCTGGAATGCCATACGGGGCACGGGGGCTGCTGTGATTGGCGAGGCACTTGTTACAAATTCGACTTTGCAACATTTGAACCTTGAATGGAACGGGCTGGGCGGCTCCAAACATTTTGATTCTTGGGCGAATGCATTGGAATCGAATTCGGCGTTGCGAACTTTGAATCTTAGCCATAATGGATTAGATGAGCGCAATTGTATCATCATATGCGAGAACCTGAAGTTCAACTCAGTCCTTAACAGTCTTTTGCTCAACGACAACCCTCTTGGCCCTGTTGGCGCAAAGCTGGTATTCAAGCTCATGGACGCGTTTGGAGAGGAACGGCAGCTGAAATTTGAAAAATGTAACTTTGATGCAAAATCTAAACAGTGTGATTTCAACCCTTCTGAGTGCACCGGCACAGATTTTTCTTTAGATCTGAGTGCGCCGTTCGAGAGATCAAAGGCTCTCGCTCTCATTCGCATTTCAGGCAACAACATAGTCGATCAATGGCGTAATCCAAAGTATGAAAGAGCACAGATTGACGCTTCAAAGTACATGAATCATGGAGAGCTACTTCCTCGAGAGGGTACTCTCGAATTCACTTATGTGCAGTTTCAGCGCAAGGCATGTAAGGAAAACGTCATGAATGCCAGCACCTTCAACAAATTAAGTGCGATGGTGTCGGCTCCAGATCGGTCGGAAATGGATCGGATCGCGCAAGTGCAGAAGTTGGCTGAGGAAATTGACTTGACGTGTGAGCAGCTTGGAAAGATTTTGGATGAGGCAAATCTTTCCAGTCGCTCGAAAATTACTCTCATTCTGAATCTTTTTTCGCGCATTGTTGACCGCGAGGAATTCTTTGAGGTGGAGGACAGGTTGTCTAAAGAAGAGCTTGCCAAGCTGCGAAATGAGTTAGGACCCATGTGGAGTTACAGTGATGACAATCCGACGGGACATTACAAGCTCAAACTGGAGGTTCTCTCGCATGTTTGCGTATGTTTGCGCATATTTTTGTGCATCTAATTGAGTACTTGAGCCTGAGCGTGTGAGTGGGCATGTGCATGTGTGGTGTTGTGAGTTCTTTATTTCCATTTCATGCTAAATTTACATGTTACGTGCTCTTGTTGATTTTTTTTTGTAAATTTCTGTTCTTGCTGCGCTTACACACATGTGTGAATGTGAATTTGCAGTCGACATTCGACCGCGAGCTTGCTCAAAAGGTGCTTCTGATCAACAACTTCGAGCGTCAGGCTAGTATATATGAAGTTTGTAATTGCATGCATGAATGCCAGTGTTGCTAGTCAACTAACGTGAACAACTTCCTTGCAGATTCGTAAGGATAATGGACTTTGTGATACCAGTGATGACGGCTACTACATGAATTTTCGGAATGAAACATACAATGGAGAGGAGTTCAAGTGGACGGCCGTCTGGCGTCTCCCAGATAAGGTGTTTTGCTTAAGTCTCAATCGTATTTAGCATGCTTTGAGAATTCTCCAAGCATGCCTGCTTCTTCTGTGGATTATGCAGGTCAGCCAGCAAGTTGCATTGGCATGCAAGTTTAACACAAACACAAACATTGCTAAACAACCGTTAGGGTATCCTGGAATTCGATTACGTGTCTACTCAACGTCCAGCCAATGACATGAAACCACTCGTCAACGATTACTTCAGAGAGCTCCTTTACGATCTTGACGACGTCGAAATGACAGGTACCAGAGTGTTCATGCATCGGTTGAGAACTCAACCCGCACTCTCACAGAAGATTGTAAAATGAGAAATGCACAAATTCGCAATCATGTTGCGAATTGCGGTTCATTATGACGAGCACGTTTTTGTACACATATCAGACAATGAAAAACTTGAAATGGTCCTTCGTCCATATACAACCGACGAGTTCTTCACGTCTGAACAAGTTCGATGTATTATGGGCAAGTTCAAAGAACCTCATGCCAGGGTATGCGTCCAATTTCTGCATGCGAGCACGCGAACAAACCTCCACAATTTTTGTGTATCCTTTCTCGATCCCGTCTCTGCTCTTTTGCTAATCGGTGCTGCGCAGTCGTGTCATTGTTTTCTCTTTCCTCCATGGAATGATTTTAATTGACATGTTCAAGCGATTAGGTGGAAGCCGTTGTCATGTGTCATCGACGAGTGATCGATCTAGAGAATTTTTTGAAGACGATCATGGTGGAGCTGCGCACCATTGGCAACGGCGGGGTTCCAATGGAATTCGAAGGTCCTGCGTTCTATATGTCTCGGACACCCTCTTCGTGACCTTGACGTATGCACGTGACCAACGCTGAACCGCCAACGCATTCATTTATCTAGTCAAACGCATATAGTTTGCATGCATACAACCATAGTGATGGCTTGGAACCATTTACAACGTAGATTGAAGCCAACTGGTTCTTTCATGTCACTAATGCATATTTCCCCCGAAACATTGCTGAATCAGATGACGACACCCCATCTGCGGAAAACGATAAGGAAATTAATGTTATACTCAGTCGACTGGGCTGGCTCAACTGCTGGTATTCATGTGTGCATTGATGCTTCTTGTGGTGTTTGTGCACCTGTTAGCAGTCTGAAGGGCTTCAACCGTTTGGCTTTGTTGATCTATTTTATTGGGTAGGAATCCATTGGATCCAGATGTTATGTACCGGCTTGACGTATCCAACCGCGATGAAAACATTGTGGCTCAGTGCCTTGTTGATTTAGCAGTCAAAGAACCAGGAGAAAATTGGGTAGGCGAACGTTTCGATGGCAAGGTGCGTGTTGTATTTCGTGTGAAGGCTGTCTCTCACCCTTGCCCTCCCTGCGCTCTCCTTCACGCACGCGCGCGCAGGTATGCTCTCTCTCTCTCTCTCTCTCGCTCTCTCTCTCTCGCTCTCTCTCTCTCCCTCTCTCTCTCTCGCTCGCTCTCTTGCGAGCGAGCGAGCACGGGCGCGGGCGCATGCATGCCCTCTGTTTCTTTGTTTGTGTTCCAGCGCTTGTGCATCTCATGCTTATCTTTGTGATGGGCGGCAGCAAGAGGACAGGCGATGTAAGCGTGATACATGTCTTTGTCAGGAATTCGAACTTCCCTCAACATGGATCAAGGAAGTGCCCAAAAAAGGGTATCTAGAAGTGCACTACCACACGGATCATACTTCCGAGGAAACACTCAAGAGCCGAAGTAGGCGGGGTGATAATTTTGACGTTCGCCTGAAGTGGTTCAAACGGACACTCTGCTACACAGATGGTACGTCTATTTGTCCATGACTCGATGTCTTCAAAATTATACGTGTTAAGGGAGCACGTCAAAATTATTCTCCATATCCCTGAATACGTAAGCGCTTTTGCAAAGGCGTCATGTTATTTACCTGGTGCTGAAAGTTTAGTGAGAGCTTCAATTCGAATCACGTACATTCCTTGAATATACTTGATAGGAATGATCATCGAAGATGATGAATACAAAGGAATACAACGTGAGGACATGTATGGACATCGGAATTGGAAGGTGGCACATTTCTTTCATGCTTGAAACTGTATCAGGGTCTTAAGTGCATATGCTGAACTTAGTGAAAATGATGTTCATAATATGAGCAGATCACGAAGCACGTTCCTATTTATGAGATTGTCCAGGATGCCATGTCTTCTGCTGACAACCAAGATATGCTGCAGCATATGCGTTGGCTTCTGCGGTATGTATCTCTTGCACGTGCTGAATCACGCATGGATTATTGCGTGGCCGTACTGGCTTTCATTTTTGGCATCAAAGCTCGTCTTCGGGGGCTAAGCACTGAAATCCGCGCATGCACGTGCCCGCACACGACGAGATCTGGCATGTGCAGGAAAGGATATCATATGGTGCACCATGCTGAGCATCATGAAGAGCACGAAAACCAGCCCGTTCCGATTCACGCAAAATCGTTAGTGATGGTAGACAAAAATCATTATTGTTTGTACGCTGCTGCCATGTTTCGTTGCGACTGAGCGATCCTGGGGCTGAATCCGTTATTGGAACAGTCTTGCGATGCAGGACCAATATGCATGTTGAGACTCACACAAAACGAGTGCTTATGGCTGATTTATTGACAGTGTTCGAGAACGGGCACGATGATTACCTTATCTGAAGCCAAAAGTCGCGAGACGAAGAAACTTGTCGACCAGGGCAAAATGGTCCCTTCACGTGAGTGAGCACGTCTCTTTGGACACTGATGTTGTGCCTCCTTCCGCGCCAGATGATTGATCTTATCCTGCCCCGGCTTTGATCGCTTGTCCTCGGTAATCCAGCGTACGCTCCTTTCTTGCTGATACTCTCTCCCCGCAGGCGAACCTGAAGCCATTGCTGCAAACAAAGTCCCAGACGATTTGTCTCGAGCGTGCTCAGATGTCACAGCTACTTCAACGGTCGACAATGAAGGCTCTCAGTTATGTACGATTGGAGAGGACAGCGTAGGTGATATACCGTAACATACGAAAAAATCACACAAAGGCCGGCATATAATTGATTCGGATTTAAGGAAAATACTTGGAAGCAAAGAGATTGCTTTATTGATACACGTGTGCTCGTGGGCTAAGGCCAAAGGAACTCTACTAGTTCCCTCTGTGGGGACGAGATGCGTACTCTGTGGTAGACGTGGTGATCTATTCCGGTCATTCCATTCTCGACCACCAGCCTTCTCAATCAACTGCACTCGGGGGAATTATAGCTCTCTTGAAAGATGCGCTCGTCCTGAGAACTGACAACATTGTCCTTTCTTCCGGCGGTGGGGCTGGAAGAATCGGAGAATCTAATCCAGTACTCCCCAACCTTCCACTTGGAACAGACTCACAGGCAGCCTGTGGGACATCCCCGGTACCTTTCGTGCGCTTTGAAAGAGAAAATGACCGCGAAAACGTTGCTGCTATCGCTTTGGCCCCCAGCGACACATTATCTCCGCCCCCCTCGTTTCCAGCATCTGTAGATTGCGTGGTCGTGGGTGCTTTCGAAAAGGAAAACACGCGTGAAAGAGATGCTGCTGCAGACATGTTTGATTGCGCTGCAACGCCCTTGCTCTCCGTTGACGGCGCTTGCGAGGTCCCGGAAAGGACTCGTGTGAACGAGAGTGCGCGAGTGAATGATCCCACACGACTCCATATGCTGCCGGTGCGCGAAATATCGCTTTGATCATCTTTGACACCGACATCCTTGACACCGTCCGAAAGCAACGATATATTGGGCTTTCTCGTGCGTAATCGTTTGTCCTTCGGCGTCCTGACTCGGTTTTGAAGGTCATACTCAGCTGTTGGGGGGCGTGATTCCAGCTTGTACACAACCCTAGCGTCGTAGTGCACAACAAAGGTGCTTACTGTCAGGGATTTGCCTTGTTCAGCCATAGTCATGTTCAGTTCTTCGTCAGCCTCCTGTGTGACCAATGCTGGATCTTGATCGAAGTCGCTAGGACCGCCGCACCAAATTTCCCAGACTGGGCCGTCCACAGGAGACAAGCAGCTTGGCGATTCGTGCGCTATGTACCAGCTCCACTCCAAAGCATTCGTCCAATCTAAACTCGATAACCGCGATAGCTCTGACTCCAGGCTGATGCCGCTCTTCTCGTGCAATAGAGAGCTCCAAGGCTTTAGGAGGCGAGGATGCCCATGGTCATGCCAGTCTTTGTAGAGGATGCGGCGGGTGACTCTTGCTGCAAGCACAATGTTTTGCTTCCGCTCATCCGTAGGAACAAATTTGAGCATGTAAGGCGGATCTTTCTTATGCTTTTTCATCACGTAAAAGCATTTCATCACAATCACTTTCTTGAAGAAAGCGCAAATCATCTTTAGACTCCGCTTTTTTCTCACTAACACTGCGACATCAGGGTTATAATCCACGGGCGTCTTGTTGAAACGATCCTGAACAGTATGGTCCGCCTCGCACACTCCAATGAGAAATATTCGGGCTTCGAGCCCGCCGTAGAGAGCAGCATGATGCAGCACAGTCCGATCATCGCCATCTCGCCACTCAACATTGCCTTGCTGTTTATAGATCAAGTAGTTCAGACAGGGCAGTTCATTTACGGCAATGTGCATGGGCAGCCGTCCATCCTCGGCAGGCACGTGCGGGTCAAGCCCAAGCCCCTCAACCAGTTTCACCAGAGCCTCCTTCTTGCCATCGACTTCAAGACCCGTAAATGCCATACATGCATAGTGCACAGCAGTGAAACCACGTAGAACAGCGCGCGTCGTCAAAAAGCCTTGACTCGGCACCCACTCTAACGCTCCAACAGATGTTGTAACATCTAGATCAGAAACAGCCAGCTCAGCAATTTTTGTGACATCTCCGCAGTGCGCGGCTCGAAATAGATCTCGAATATTACTCAGGCGAGTAGCTTCCTGTACACGAGCACGTGCGTCGTCACAGCGAGTCTGCAATGCTGAATTTTCTCCGACCGTAATTTCACGGACTGTTTCGTTCCGGGAGACGAGCTGCACCAAATGATTGCAAGCCACGGCTGCTTCTCGAAGATCTCCCTTGTTGAGATTCTCGTTAACAGACTTCAGGGCGCAACGATTACAATACTTGGGCACGTTGACCATGCACTGACCGCGCGTTTCGCAAACAGCACACACACCAAATTTCACCAGCTTGGTTGTCTTTTTCTTCCCCTTGTCGGCCCCTTGAGTTGGTGCAGCATTTGTGCGTCGAGAGAGCGGTGAAGTAGGAGTCTTGGGTGTTGGAGGTTTCAGTGCCGATGGTGAGCCATTCACTGGTTTACTGGTCGGCCTAGCTCCACGCGGTGAGGCAAGATCTGCGTTGCGCGCCGCGGTTGAAGCCTCGCTGCTGAGCGTATTAAATTGTTCTGCGTTTACGGGTGGCGAGAAGATTGTAGCAGCTGGCAAATTCTTAAGGTCGTTCGCCTTTACATGCCTGCGCGGCATGCCTATGAGCACTGACTTGTCCATTTGGTCCTGAGAGCAAATCAAGGAATTGACAGTTTTAGAAAGCAAGACGACATGGAATACAATCATGAGAACTATCAGCTTTTGCATATTGTGCCTTTTCAATTCAGACCTGGAGCATGTCATGCTCTTGTTGGACCAGTGCCTGCAGACTAGCCATGCGGTTGTGCGCATGCGCAAATGCATCTTGGAGCGCTGACCGTTCCTGGCGAGACTTCTTATTGCTAATCCCTTCCCGTCCAAACGCGTTCAGAAGAGCAGTTCGCGGTTCCAGCCGTAGACCAGCTTTCGGGGACAGATCCTGCAGTACTTTCAGGCACTGATGCATGTGCTCCAAAGATTTGAAGCCGAAAGTCACAGACCGTTTAGTAACCTTGTTGGAGACCTCTATAGCAGAGGCAGGCACAATACCAGGGTAACCCTGGTACTCGGCATACACCTTGTCGTCCTTTTTTGCACGGTAGACTCGCAACAAGTCGCCGCGCTCCGCACGAATTCCAGTGAGACCCTTCTTCCAGACAAACTTAGACTTGAAGGTCGCATGCATTTCAGCTGAGACAATATCAAGTGCGAAGGCCCTATCCTGCAACGAACGCTCTTGCAGCAGAATGATCTCATCAACGTGACAGATTCTGGTTAATTTCGACTGATAGATTAAGTCCTCAGCATAATGCCCTTCCATGCCGCGCTTGGCTGCTCGCCATGTTTCCACCTTCTGGTCATAAGGTTCAGATTCACAAATCAACAACCCCCCAACGGCCCACAAAGTCTGAGCATCCCAATATCCGTGGCCCCCATCATTGATGACCACCTCGACGGAGGTAATTGCTTCTTTTTTGGCCTTGAATCCCTCCCTCGCTTCGAGTAAATCGCGCAGAGCATCTACCTTCTTTGCGCGCGATGGAGGCTCAGCGTTTTGCCGTTGCGGCGTCCGCGGTGGCGAAAATTTCATGGTGATACTGTTTTGGGGCTTTTCCAGGCTGATTCGTCTGTCAGGAGCACGTTGTGGATCCAAATCAGCTGGTCTGTAGAACTCGATGCCTCTTCGATCTTCAACAGGTTTGAAGTACTTGCTATCCACCTGTATGTAACTGTCGTATGACAGATTTGGAACATTGAAATTGAAACTCTCCAATTCGTGTCGGTTGAACTCGATGTTGGTCAATTCTTGATTGTTGAATAGTTTTTCCATGTTGGTCTGCAACGCAGCAGCCAGCGCCTCGTTGCTGATTTGAGTGCCCGATTCAGGTTTCTTTGAGCCGACATACATCCATTTTAATCCAATTGTATGCACCTCGACATAACTGTCCGGTGTTATACCAGAGACACTAAATCGTTCGAATTCGGCTTTTGTAAATTCAAGCTTTGTTTTTAGCGCCGCTGAAAGCTTGACATTATTTAAGACGGTTCCCTTCGGTTTAACGTCTTCTCCCAGTTTTCGAGAAGATATCTTCTCCCACTTAAGGCCGAGTTCCTGTTTGCGAGGCGTGCGAGGTACTGTCCACTCCTTCACGTCAGCAGTCCGAATATCCCGCACGGTGTCACTACTTTTCAGATGCCTTGTTGCAGATGAAGCTGATGGCAGGGACAATTCTGAGATGGGAGTAAAGGTTGAAGTGCGTGGCGTTGAAAGCCGCGAAGAGGGGCTGCCTTCACGCCCCCCCACCCTCCGGCCCAAAGTAAATTCTTCAAAGTGTGGATAAAAAGAATCTACCAACTCTTGATCCACTTCGCCGATCTGCAGATACAGTGTTTGACACAAATCAGGCTCCAGCACGTACTTTATCAGAAAGCAAAAAGGTCACTCACCTTGTTGATAAAGACGATTGCAGTTTCTGTAGGATCGTTCGGCGTTGTCGGAAGCGTGAACCATGTTGACGCAGGGGTGAATGGTCTTAACTGTAACTGCTCTTGCGTATTAGGTCGCGTCAAAGTGATGCCAGTCCCAGGGCGGGTTCTGAGAGTCTCCTGCCTCGCACTAGTCGGCAGAGAGCTTCGTTCAGAAGCTGCGTAGCAAGGTTGCTGAGTTGAAGGCTATAAAAAGTGCAAGCTCGTCAGCAGGTGAATTCCGGAAGGGGTATCGACAATCATGAACAAGGCATCTCAGGAGCTACAGCTCGCTGCTGTCTTGACAACAGCCAACACTTACCATCTGACGTACAGCAACCGCCGTGGAAGGTATGGCGGCACCATTGACACTAAAGACTGGTGTCACAAATGACGTGAGAAAAGGCAGGGTGGGCTTCGCTTCATTGGCCTCCACCGCAGCCTTAGACTTGGCCAGGCCGTCTTCATGCTTCAACACACCGTCGCCCGCGTAGTATACTGCTGGCAGGTTTGAATGTTTCAGCGCAAACAAAGAATTATTATTCACAACAAAGGGCAGAGCTGAGGCACGAGATGCCTCTGACGTCATCTGCTTGGCTTCTGGGTAAAACTCTTGATAGTTCGACGTCACGTCCAGGATTGTCGATGGAACGATGTCTCGGAAAGATGCAATTGATCGTGCCATCCTGTGCTTTTCGTCATGTGTTTCTGGGCCGCGTTCCAGGTTGAGAGCACGCCGATGCTGGCGCGGAGAGCGCTGCTGAGGATGTGTCACCTGGATCATCATATCAAAGCCCATTGGTCTGCCTGCCCTTTGCGGGGATCGAACATCGGCAGGCGATTCTGTGCTGTATTCTGCATGCGACGCAAAAGTGCGGATTCCAAATCGCTCTGGGGAGACTGTGCGAAGACCATCCGTCGTCTGACCTGCTGGATGATGCCCGGATGCTCCAATTTCGTCGATTGAGCGGAAGTCTGTACATTTGCTGAGGCTGGCCACATCGTATGCATTTTCCGGACACATTTCAGCTTCCTGGATGCCGCGATCTCGAAGTTCAAAAAGCGACCGCGAAGTTCCGAATGCAGGTCCGAGAGAGCCAATACCTGATGCAGGGGCCCACATGGCACGTGATCGCCGCATGGCCTCGCTATCCAGGGGGATGTTAATGGCTGCTGAAAGAAAGGGGCTGGCTTGGATCTGTGCGTGGATGTCGCCCACAGTCTTACGGGAAATCGTGTGGGCGAGCCCTATAGGCATTCCCGGCTCGCCTTCCGGACCCGCATAAGACTCCACCTGTGCTGCATCATCGGCAACGCCTTTCTCTAGGAAGACTACGCGTTTGAGCGTCTCCAGGTCTTGAGCCACCGGGATCTCGTGAAAGTGATTGTTGCTCTGCGGCAGGACCTGGCTAATCATGTCCAGAGACCCCAGTCTGCGCGCGTTTTTCGCAGGCATTGAACACCACAGCAGTGCAGGAGCCTGCGCTGAAGGCGCACATAGTGCCATGTCACTCTGCACGGCATCGCACAGCTCCACGTCCCTCCGTGCCCTAAGGAGCGGCTCGGCATTGCCTGTCGTCGCACTTTTTGTCCACCCGCGCTCATTGAGCTTCCGGCGCAGCCCGACGATGTCTCTGGACTCGCGCTCGCCTGCTCTTCTGCCTGTGCCCAGGTAGCTGCTGCTCGCCTGGCGCCGGTGCCCGGCGAGTACCTGGTCCTGCGACAGCGCCTTGATGCTGAGCAGCAGCTTGACCTTTTCGGCGTCCACCTCGCGGCTCTCGATGGCGCTCAGACTCAGCTGGCTGAGCTGGCCCAGTGTCCGGTCTGCAGCCGGCGGCTCTCTCTCCAAGACGTGTCCGTCGTCCATGTAATTCTGCTCACCCCCGCCGTCCCCGTCCTCATCGAACACGATGGACTCCGACAGCCGTCCGAGACGTGGGTGCGCTGCTTGTCCCGCTTCTCCATCGTCCGCCATGGCAGAGACAACCGCCATTTGTTCGTGGAGCATTGATGGGTAATTGACGGGCCCATCGCATTCCCGCCGTCCCTGGGTGCTCCCAGGGTGGCTGCTTCTGCTATAGAGGTCTCCAACAAGGCTCTCTTTCTGGGAGACTTGCACTCCTGCCGCCGCCACCTGAGTGACCCCAGGGGGCAGGGCGGAGTGGGAATGATCAACTTGCTCAGCCACACGGCGAGCAAGGTGCAGCAGAAGCTCGGGGGCGCGAGCGCAAGGTCGAGGCAGAAATGCAAGCTTTCGCTGCTTGTCAAGCGCATCGTGCTGGAGGGAACGGAGCGCGGTCACGTGTCGGTGGAGCTATCGCGAGGCCTCAAAGTTGCAGCGACGACCCCGATGCCAGTAAAGGACGGCCTGGTGCTGGTTGCCGGTGTGCAGGAGCTCAGCCTCATAAGCACTATTGAACGCGACGAGTACAACGAGCGGCGCGAGAAAATTTTCAAGCTCTTAGTCAAGCTCGTCTCCGCCGACCAAAGGGGCAAAAAAATCGAGGGGGACAGTAAGGTGCTGGGCGCCATCGAGATCGACGTGAGTGCCCAGCACGGCGCGCGGGAGCGAGTGTGCGTGCAAGCGACACGCCCCTGACGGGCAGCCTCCACACGCCTCCGCCACCCCTTTTTGCCTGCGCAGGTGTCTGATTTCATCGGAAACGGCGACCCTCTCAACGTCCATCAGCCGCGAACCTGGTCTGTGCCGTGTCGCAAGGGAGACAAGCACATCACCATCGAGACAGTCTGCAGCGCGCGCCCGGTGCCCAAGCACAAGATAGTAGAACAGAGCGATGACTCAAACTTTTCGGACATGAGCAGCTGTGGCGCTTCTGACGACGAGGGCAACATGCCCAGGTTGCTCTAGGAAGTTGTTGGTAACGCGTGTAACGCGTAATAATAACACGCGTTACACGTCCACAATCGATCCTTGCTTGTTTTTGACGACTCGCCCCAATTGCTGCTGCAGATTGGCGTGCATCGCCTTGTTTGTTCAGTGCGCTGACACAGATTAACGCCTTTCTCCAGTCTGCAGCAGGTCTTCACAGGCTCCGATCGCCTCCAAAGTGCATTGAAATTCCAGTCTGACAGCGACTACCAGTCCGAAAGTGACACGACCCCACAGTCTGCCATGTCTGCCATTTCGCCCCCGATGCTGGGCATCGGCGGCAAACTCCATGATTCTGACAATTTTCGTGACAAGGAAGCCGAGAATCACACAACGGCAGGGGGGGTCAGCGAGTCTCCGTTGCACCCCGTGTCACTCACAATCTCGAAAATGCTGGCCTCAAGGAAAGCTGTAACGCCAATGCTCAGTGCTGACTTGAGTGCGGCGAAGCGCCGTGTGCCACTCGCAGCCAATCACGTCTCCATGAAAGACAACCCAAGAAATGCGGGAGGCAGTGTTATGACTGTTAGGATGCACGACAATCTGGCGGCAAGGGAACATTCGGTGGAAATGGGAGAGGAGGGGCTCACAAATCATGAAAGCAAATGCAGCGGTGGTGGAGATCGTGGGCAAATTGTGAAGATCAATACACCCAAGCACGTGGCAGCTCAAGACCAGGACGGTGAGACAGAAAGAATACGCAGCAGATGCGAAGGCCTTGAGCAGCACATCCTCCAGTTGCAGACAAAGGCAAGCATATTCAAGTCTAAAAAATAGTATGCTGGGAATAGGGATGCCTCGCTTAGCCTGTGCGACTTTCCTTTCCTCGTTTTCGCTTCAGCATCCATGCATTACATATCATTGTTATAACAATATGTATTGGATTATGCGCAGCTCGACAGATCCCTGGAGAAAGTAAACCAAACGCTGCGTACGTTAGACGAAAGAGAGGCACGAATTAGTGAGCTAGAGATCGGCGTGGCACAGACAAGCCTGGAATTGGAAAGATATAATTCCAAGCTGCATGAAAAGGAACAGGAAAATGTACATTGGCAAGAAAAGTTTGCCATCGCTGATAGGGAGATGGCCTTGATAGAGAGTGAAATGGAAAAGAGTGAGGGCAAGAATCAGCGCCTGGAAGCAGATTTGCGCCATTTGCAGAAACAGTTTAAACATTTGCAACGCGATCTTGATGAGGAGCGGCGACGTGCCGACCAGGATGCGGATCAACGAGATCGAGAATACGAAGTTGAGGTATTTATGTTATCCGTGTGCATCCTTCACGGTAGGAAATACTGCCAGGCGGTGTCTCTTTATCGAGTGGCAAAGATAGATTGGCATGCATGCAGGCTCAAATTCGAGCTCTCCACAAAGTAGCGCCGATGGAGATTGGATTTTGAATCTGACATCTCCTTACGCGGGGCCTTGTCCTTTTTGGCCCTCATTTTTGTTAATATGTTTTCTTTTCTGGCGTCAGCGGGCGCGGGATCGGGAAAGGGCACATTCGCTGCTTGACCAGGTGTCAGACCTCAAGGACAAAGTATCTGAACTAGGGCAACTGTTACAAGGCAGCAAGAAGGAGATGCGGGAAGTGAGTGAAGAGCGTGACCGGCTGCTTCGGGAAGCAAGCGAGCGGCGAGCTGCTGAATCTGAAAGCAAGAAACAGCAGCGTAACATCACCTTCGAGCTCGAAGAGGTGAAACTATCTTGCGCCAAGGCACTGCAGACTGCCGCTGGGCATGAAGAGACGTGCAGGTATTTTTGCTGAGAGAATAGATTGCACAACAAACCCCAGTGTGACACATTTGTACCTTTTTGAAGTTCTTCACACGTGATGTGGCACGCAGGCAGCTGAGCGAGAAGCTACAGGAACTTGAAAGAGAGCTCGAGAAAAGCCAGGCAGTTCAGCGGGATGCTGAGGAACAGATCACGGCAATGGAAAAGCACTTGCAAGCTGCTCATTCCCGTTGTGGTACGATGGAGGTAAGGCTTTCTTTAATCAAATAAGACTATTCGGACACTTGTTGAATGTACCTTGGATAGACTCTGCTTCCTCCCTGACTGCTTCAACACCCAAAACAGGAGCGGCTGAATACGCAGGAGGCGCAAGCTAATAAAATGCTGATGGAATTGAAGAAACAAGTAGAGGAGACGGAAGGACTGTTAACGAGTGAACGTAACTTGTCAAAAGTCAGGTACAGACCGTTGCTGTACACGAATGCTGTAATTGCATCTGTGCACGCGTGTGCGTGCCTGTGTTGCATGCTCCCGCTTTCTGGCCTTCACGAAAAATGTGTAATGTAATGCAGAGGTCCAGAGGAACAACTGGGGCAATCAGAGGTCGAAGAGCATAATCGGGTCCTCACAGATCGAATTGGACGCCTAATTGCTGATCAGGAGGAGACAGCTGAGAGCCTGATGAAATCAGAAATGCACCGAGCAGCTCTGCAGGAACAGTTAGAAAGTTTGCAGGCTGAATTGAAGCGCACAGAAATGGCGCAAGAGACTTGTGAGAGAGGCAAGGCAGATATGATAGAACAGACGCGGCAGGCGGCACAAGACTTGCAGCTCTGTACAAGCCAGCGAGACGAAAAGACGCGTGAACTGGAAGTGCAAAGTGAAAAGTTGAGTCAAGTCCAGTTCTCCCTGGCCTCCAAGCATCAGGAGCTGCTAGCGACTCAAGAGGCACTGCAAAAAGAGAAGGATTTGGATTTCCAAGCGCGTCAGACCGAGCGTAAGAGTTTTCATGCTCAGATAGATGAACTGCAACTGTCGGTGTCGGAAGGATCGAGGCAACTCGCTAAATCCGAAGAAAAGTGCAAACACTTTGAATCTCAGCTGGAAGCCGCTGTACAGGAGACAAAACTCGCCCAGGCACAAGTCTTGACCTTTGGCAACGAGCTATCGACTACACGGATGGAGGTTGTCGTTGTGAGAAAAGCATGCTTATACGTTTGAGAATATTGTTTGTCTTCATGGTTATAGTGATTGACGGTTGCTTGATGCAATGCTTTCTTGCTGCTGCAGATGGAAGCGGTACAAAATTTGAAAAAAGAATTAGAGGCTGAGTACACCACGGTCAAGGACGACTTGACCAAGAATTTGACGCAAACAAAAGACACCATGGGGCAACTGAAACAAATGTGTGCGCGCCTAGAGACCAGTCTACAAAGCAAGCAGGATGCTCTACGTGCTGCACGGGAGGAAATGGACACATTGCTAAAGCATCAGGAAGATCTCCTCGATTCTTTGACGGCGGTCCGCGCTGAAAACTCCGCCTTCATGGATGTATGCTCACTTCACCCTATTCAACCCCTTTCCTCCATTCTAAATTTCCCAATGTGATCTCTGTGCGCTCATCATTTTTAATGGTCCATTTGTCATGCTCTTGCCCCTTTCTGTCTCTCTTTATTTGCAGATCCTGGATAGTTTCAAGAAGAAGGAAGAGGAGTGGAGTCGAGAGCGGGAAGAGTGGGGTCGTGAGACGCAAGATTTTGCGAGGGAACGAGAGGAGTGGAAGAGAAATGCTGCGGAGCTTAAGCTAGAGTTACAGATGGAGAAGGAAGAGGCAGAAGATCTCAAGCGCTTGAGCGAAGAGAAGAAGCAGCGTATCCAGCAAGAGGTGCAGCAGGACGCAAAGGCTTCTTCTCGCAGCGGTGGAGCGGAGATGAGGGCTGGTTGTGCCTTATGCGCCGTATTGCAAGGGCAAGAGGATATGTTAGATAAGGGGCTCACTGTGGAGTGTAACCTCCTTGAGATTGTGCAGCAGCGCTTCCCGCTTCTGGGAGAGCTGGAACGTGAGCGTAATCAAGCGAGCAACCAGCAATGGCTTAAGGTGATACTGCAACACGAGACCACGAAGGCATGCTGGCTCTCAGATTTGCCCAAGACCACCACACCAGCGTCTGAAACGCCAGAGCAGCTACCCTCTCCCTCAGACCCTTCATGTGCTCTACACGAACCGAGCAGCGCAACACCCGCATCCCAACTTGATGCAGCAGCTCAAAGAGATGAGATGACTCCATCTAAGCAGAAAAATTCTGACCCTCAGTCACATTGTATGGGCGGAGAAGGTGAGTTTCACAAATCCCGCATAGCCGAGCTTGAACGGGAATTAAAGCAAGTAAAATCGGATGCTGAGCTCGAATCGACAGTTGCAAAAGCTAGTCAACGGCAATTGGTTGCGGTATCGGCTAAAGTCTCCAGTTTAGAGGCTCAACTCCAGCAGGTGTGTATGACCCTTCCAAGGCCGATGCTACACGTTTTAACAACACTCTTGTCTCAATGCCCTGCATTTTTCTCAAAAAAAGGCCCATAACTTCGGTGTTCGCTGGCAGATGCAAACAAGTGTGGACGATCCCGAAATGATTCAGCAACTCATCCAGGCGCGCATTGGACACGCAGAGGCTGAGGGGCTCGCTCTTGAATTGCACAGACAAAACGGGGAGCTGAGACAAGTGATCAGAAAATTCAAACAAAAATTGACTTCCATGGAAGTGCGTTTATACAAAATGGAGGAGGAGGAGGAGGTATTGACAAATGCTCAGTCTAAAGACGACCACTCCAGCACCTTCGGTGCGCGTAATTTTCAGTGTTCCCAGTCTGTTTCTTCTTATCCTAATCTCAGTGCCTTTTTATGTCTCTACCTACTCTTTCATGCGTGCGTAGTAAAGCAGAGATTTGTGACATCCATGAAACACGTGGCAGGCGTGCGCAACGCGCTTCGCAAGACTCTGTTCGGCTCCAACAGTAGTGGGGCAAGCGCTAACAGTGGTGGGGCGGGCGGAGAAAACTAGAAAGTTATTGCACATTACATAAGCGAAATCAGAGAACGTGACGCAAAGATCAAGCAGCTGAGCAAACGGTTGCAGGAGCTCGAATCTGTGTCTATTCAGCTTGAATATTGGATATGGTTTCCTTTGGATCAAACGAAAATTGTAAAGTGAGTTCTGCGGAATTTGATCTATGCGTGTGCATTTACACTAAAATATTGTGATATCTAGCATAAAGAAGAAAACTGGTTAAATTCTGACTTCCTTTCGCGAAAAGGCGACAACTGGGGGCTTTACATGTGTCTGCAATGAGAATCTCTCTCTTTCTATCTATCTGTCTTTCTCTCTGTCTCTAAACTTCTCTCTCTCTGTCTCTCTCTCTCTCTCTCTGTCTCTCCCTTTGAACAACGTGAGAGTACGCGGTCAAGTAGGCCCATACACGCAACACAAGCGTGACGGTGTACCCCCGCGGAACGAGCCGAAGGCTGTGACCATGGGTCTCGTTCCGCGGCTGTGACCATGGGTCTCGTTTCCTTCGTCTCGTTCCGCGGGACGAAGGCTGTGACCATGGGTCTCGTTTCCTTCGTGCACCAAAGCCTTCCAAGCACCAATGCTTGGTCACCGCGGACCGTCTGGAAGCGGGGATAGGCCCGGGCGGAAATCACGACGGACACTGAGGAATGGAGGAGGCCAGCCGTGCCTACGTGCGATGGATGACTGAAATGCCAGTCAGGAGCCCCCCCCACCGACGACTCTGGGGGCCCCTTGGGGAATGGGGTGCCCTATTCAACCGCAGAATCACGGCCGTTCCTATAGGACCTCCTCGACCCTCCAGCATCACTCACCCGGAGGCTGCACCGGCGACTGTGACCTGCAGCTACAGGCTGGCAGATGGATTCTTGGCTGGGGCAATTTGGTACACGACACGACGAGGGTTCGATTTCCGTATTTTGTCCCCCTGGGAACTCGGGCAGTAAGACAACAAGACTACATAGAACTCAGACACGACCAATACGCAATCCCAACCATTAACCCCCCCTTAACGTGGCACGACATGTCAAGAGAGGAACTCATGGATCAGACACCCCCCCAACAAACCACTCCATGGAGTCACAATACGCTCATTGTCCTTCGGGAAACAAGGTCGGGAACCCTAAGGGATGTATGGCCAAAAATCCATGCCACACAACAGGCTGGAAACGCGTACTACTAGTTTTACAAGACCCGGACAACAAAAAAAACAGCAGAACCCAGGAATTCTTCCGTAACATCCACGGCACAGTGGTCGCCTGGTTCCCGACCGGAACCATACCTTTCGGACACGCATGCGGCTGGCCTGACTCACAAACGTTTTGGAAGGGAAATAGCCACTCGTGGATATTCAAAAACGGGAATCAAATTCGACCTCCCACTGACGTTCATCAAGACTGTATGCAAAGACATGCGAGCCTCATGAACACGAGCCCTGTCCGTTTCATACTTTTCTCTGCAAACAACGCCAATACTCAAAAAATCCTTGACATCGACAAACTCAGACTACGCAGACTCGCATACCTGATAGGGGGAATTGGATATGTACAATTCCAAAAATCCATTGCCTGGATCGTTAACAACAAAAAAATATCTCTAGCATGGTCACATCAAGGAAGCGACCGCCATTTAGACTTCACGACACCATGGCGGATGTGCATGTGGCAATCAAGCAGAAAACTGACCCCAACCGCCCTTCCACAACATGCAACCCCCATCCTGTCTGACCAATTACAAGCACAGAAACAACAGTCACGGCTACATGACCTCAGTGCTCACACTCGTCCAATAGATGCCATACCAGACGGGGAGTGCCCATCGGCCTTACCATTGCTCCTAACAAGATTGGGAGCATACTCCGAGGACAACATCAACACCATCAACGCCCTGATACGATCCACTCTATCAATTACCTTCTCCTTGGCGGAAGAACACAAGACATGGAAAGTCCATCACCTCCAATTGATCGGAATCCCACTCGTCGGCTTGGGCACCATCTTCGCAGCCACCACATCGAACTTCCACCTATGCGATACCACATGTCGCCACCTGTACATGATACACGTCAACGACAAACTGGCTCCGTCAGCACATCAACAACTGCTCCAACACGTCCTGACCAGAGAAGCCCTGAAACGTATCGGCCAAAAGGAAAATAACAAGGAAGACAATGCGATCGTACAAAAATGTAATGAAGTATGGAGCACAACACTCCAAAAACGGGGACAACAAGAGCCCACCACTCTGCACGACCCTCTGGTGACCCTCGCTACAGCACTATACAAATGGGGTGCATGTGTCTGCATACTATGCGCAACTCTGATACTGGCAGATATTCGACAAACAAATGCGGATACCCCTACATCTCAAAACGGGCAAAGCCGTCAACAACTGAAACGCAGGTCACCAACCACTGCAACACCTAATACATCCCCGGTCGCCAAAGCCAAAAGACAAATGACAAAGACATCATCAAGCATGCAATCTAACCCCCAAAGTCCAAACCCGACACCGCCGACTAGGAGTGATGGGCGCCAGCTCAGAAGTCGGACATCAAGCCTCTCTAACAATCCGAGCACATCATCCAACCCCCAAAGCCCAAACTCGCCACTGCCGACTAGGAGCAATGGTCGCCAGCTCAGAAGTCGAACCTCAAGCCTATCTAACGATCCAACCACCAATGACCCAGTACCGACAAACACCTGGTTCAAATACGCTGGCAAAAATTGACTACAGCTCAAAAGGGTAGTCAAATGTTCCACTCACCGCCACTAATACGAGCCTTACAAATGTCGAAGTCCGAAACGACAGCACACATATCACAAGAAACATGGAACAAATTGCACATCGCACACATGTGCTGGGACGATTACGTTACTGACGGCACTTCTTTTTACCGTCCACTCATGAACAAGGTGATACAACAAGCCTTCACGGCCGAAATCCGCAACATCGGACTTGAACGTGATAATAACAAAACAAAACTACAACGCATCTCAGCTTCGAGAGCCCTCGCCATCAAAAAAGCCTGGACCTGCGTTGAAGACGATCAACTCAAGGGCACAGTATTCGAATGGGAGGCCCCATTGGGTACACACACGCTGTGGACATCCCCGAAAAAGGGCACACTGGTCACATGCGTTCGGACACCTCCAAATACAGACCTATGTGTCATTCTAGGCCAGACGGTCACACTCGTATCGGGGAAAAATGAGAACACGATCCAAATACAATTCATCAAGGAAAAAATCATGTGTCAAAGGGAACACGCCTCATACATCACAGATCGCGAACCCAATTGCCTGTGGCGCATAACAGACCTCCGTCCTGACGCCAATAACCACATCATGGTCACGGTCAACCCAATCAAAAGAAACAACTCGAAAATGGACAACAGGATTATACCAATCAAAACGGCCAAAACCCTTGTCACACGCCACATCGAACAAAGGGTAGTCAATACTCATAATCCGTCAGCAGAATTCCCCAGCATCAGCGAACATTTCAGTCCTCCCAACAGAAATATGCACGGAAACTTCATCCCAGAAGACCGTTCAAATACTACCCCCCGGCGTACTCACGATGCCGATAAATTGAAAACATTCCTACAGATCGACCCAGGCCACAAAATTACGAAAAACAATGGATACATCGTCCTTGCCACGACACGCAAACCAACACCACGAATAGGGTCAATACCTGTGAACCATGAACACCGAGGTCAACCGGACACGGTTGTATCCAACGACGAAATCATCGAATTACTCAGCTACATTGGACACAACCCCCAGACTAACCACCAACAAGGAAACGACGTCGGGTCTACAGACACCATATCATGCCCAAGGTACTCAAACTCCACACATCGACAATATATCCGCATCTCAAGGCAAGCATGGAACATATTACTCAAATGTTACCTATGCCTCCGCCCAAAGACCGATAAGCCTATCACCATCGACTTTCATAACACATGGGATGCCCTGGTTAAAACCTTTTTCGCCACACCATTTTTCTGGACATATATACTGGATGGAGAAATACGAGGAGCCAATGAAACCAAATACGTGGACATCTTCACATGCTCCAGAATGCTCATCCCAGTTAATATCAAACTCAAACACTGGATCCTGGCATGCATTGACTTCGAACAGAAATGGATAGCGTGGTTAGACTCAATAGGCGAAACCCACGAACAGGAAACCCGGCTCCTATTTGTCTGGCTCACAAAAGAACACTCCTTCAACAGGCCCACCATCTTTGACCCGGCCGAATGGTCCCTTCATTCTGGACTGCCACCCGGCACGCAGGCCCCACGACAGTCCAACGACTACGACTGTGGAATATTTATATGCCTCTACGCAGCCTTCCTTGACATGCGACTGCCACTCTCCTTCTCCCAACATGACACACGGAACGTACGTACGTGGATGACACACGAGATGATAGAGGACGGCAAACTCTTGAAAATGATACACAGTGTCCTCCACCACAACCCCCTGACGACCGCCACAGGTAACTCGGAAACGAGCTCTGATAAGTCAATGGCGTCCAAACGCTCATCAGAGTCACAGTTACAAGGAGATATAAAATGACAAAGGACATATGAACTCGAGGCAAGTGAAGAAAAGAAGAATGTACAAGCCACCGCGGAATTCTGGGCAGTCATGCGACATACTCATGGTTTCCAGCACCAGGCTGCAGCGGCGAACGAGGTAACCCCTAGTCCAGAACCAGGGACTTCTCCCATGTTACAAGTGACAACCTTCCTCGAGAACCAGAGGAACCCTACAAGAAAAAAAGACCACACCCCACGGCGACACTCCGGACGGTAGTAGCGGGAACGCGGCGTCACACACGGCAAATGCGGAAGAGAAGCAGAGGCAGACACCACCGACAACTCCACCGAGACAAGCGATCCATAATGACCTAGTAAGCAGAGATACCACGACTTATGGTGTCCTAGTAGGAACGGACACCATAGCTCTTACACCAGTACAGGAACACTTCGCGGTAGCGAGTGTGAGAGCGTGACCCAGGTCCGGTCACGTGAAGAGCATCGCGGGCACGCCGCGGATACACACAAGGTCGATGGAACGATGCGTCTCAGCGCAACCCTCTCACGCCATGCGGCTTTTCGGAGATAAAATTCATTACTCAAC
>Ga0315905_10001938_pt1 | contig 21934 bp, 21 predicted proteins | sample LakEriMetagenome_5_FD_203522 | JGI IMG/M metagenome (GOLD analysis project Ga0315905, IMG submission 203522) | Freshwater fungal communities from buoy surface, Lake Erie, Ohio, United States - Buoy 4 MA121 | ecosystem: Environmental > Aquatic > Freshwater > Lake | place: USA: Lake Erie, Ohio...
TATCACGGGTGACTTTGTTGCGATGGATATTCGACAAGCAATGTTTCACTTGGGAAGCATCACAGGGGATATTAGCACGGATGATTTGTTGGGTAATATTTTTAGTAAGTTTTGTATTGGGAAGTAATTGAAATAATACTGATTCAATGCTAAATTTGGTTTTGCCTTACTATTCAATATGTAAAAATTAAGGATGATTTTTCGGAAAAACACCTGATATACAATGATTCCATACTAAATAAAATTGTAGGATGAACAACAAGAACTCAATGAAAGACATTATACGATCTTCTGCGGCGGAATATCTTACTTTTATCAGTGCAACTGGGCAAAGTAGTGTAGAAGTAATTTATGCGGATGAAAACATTTGGCTATCGCAAAAAATGATGGGCGAACTCTATAGTGTAAATGTAAGAACTATTAGCGACCATCTTCAAAAGGTATTCACCGATAATGAATTAGATAAAAATTCAGTTATCCGAAAATTCCGGATAACTGCAAATGATGGCAAAAACTATGATACACAGCATTACAATCTTACTGCGATCATTGCTGTAGGTTACAAAGTAAATTCGGAACGAGCGGTACAGTTTAGAAAATGGGCAACGCAAATAGTACAGGAATTTACCATTAAAGGGTTTGCAATGGATGATGAACGTTTGAAAAATGACGGTTCTATTCTTGGCAAAAAATACTTCGAAGAACAGCTCCAACGAATAAGAGAAATACGCTTAAGTGAGCGTAAGTTTTATCAGAAAATTACCGATATATATGCTACTGCTATTGATTATGATTTAAATGCTACTTCTACACAACGATTTTTTGCTACCGTTCAAAACAAATTACATTGGACAATACATGGTAATACCGCAGCCGAACTTGTAATAAACCGTGCTAATCACCAGAACGAAAATATGGGACTTACCACTTGGAAAGATGCTCCAAAAGGGAAAATTCAAAAATTTGATGTGTCAGTAGCCAAAAATTATCTGACAGTAAAAGAAATGCAGCAACTTCAACGATTGGTTTCTGCCTATTTAGATTTAGCGGAAGACATGGCTACAAGACAAATTCCAATGACTATGGAAGATTGGGAGAACCGCCTAAACAGATTTATTGAAGCAACAGATAGAGAAGTTTTACAAGACGCAGGAAAAGTAACTTCAGAAATTGCCAAAGTCCATGCCGAAACTGAGTTTGAGAAATACAGAGTCATTCAAGATCGCCTATTTGAAAGTGATTTTGATAAAATGATAAAAAATTTGCCGCCTACTAATAAATGAAATTAAAGTATAAGGTATTCATATAAAGTATTTTAAATCCCTTGCTGAATTGGATAATTTGGCAAAAAAACAACGTCAAAAAAAATAAGGTGTTTTGAAAGTAAAAAAGCCCTGAGCTAGTCAAGGCTTATGAATTCTTATTTTAGAGTGCAGCAATAATGCTTGTTCATTGGGGTACTTTGTATCTACAAATGTACAACACAAGATTGATAAAATCCACATTATTATAGTTATAGTACTTTTTTCTATTTTTCAATCAATTTAGCGTAAAAACCACTATAAAAACACGTACGTTGTTTTTATGTTTTGTGGTTTGAAGTGGTTAGTTTTGTGAGAAAGTTAATAATTTATGTGAATTTTATAACATGAATAGATTAGTCATTGTTGGTAATGGATTTGATTTTGCTCATGGATTAAAAACTAGGTATGAGGATTTTTAATATGATTATTTAATTTTAGCTCTAAAAGAATTTGAGAGGAATGGGATTTATGAAGATTCATTTTTAAAATCACCTAAGATTTTCTGATGGCTTACTATCTTCTAAATTAAATACTTTATCAGACCTTTTAGAAAGTTTTGACATCAATTTTATTCGAAATGAAGATGATTGAACTTGTTTAAAAGTTGTTTTTTAAGGCTCCTTTTTGCAAATCCTTTTTATTAATTTAGTTTCCTTAAAAATCTCGTCTACCTATGGCTTTATTTCAACAATCAGTACTCAAAAAACAGATTGAAACACTAAACAAAGAGGTGATTGCTCAGAAATGTGGAAAATTTCAAGCACATTTTTTAAATCCTATGATTCAACAAAATATCCGTAAAAGCAAAGAAGAACAATACCAAGAAGGATTTTTAAGAGATTTGTTTGTAAACATTTTTGGGTATACTATGAATCAAAAAAACGAAGTCACCAGCTAATTTATCAAGATAAAAGATAGAAACTATTAAAATGAAAGCAAACGAATTACAGATAAATAACTTTTTACAAACACCTACTGTTCAGTTTGTAATACCTGTATACCAAAGAAATTACGACTGGACAACGCACCAATGTGGTGATTTGTTAAGGGATATTATTTCAGTTGAACAAGACAACAGAGGAACACATTTCATTGGAAGTATCGTGTTTATTCACGAGGGCACTTACAGTACCAGTGAGGTAAAGGAACTCGTTATTATAGATGGTCAACAACGCCTCACCACAATCAATATTTTGTATGTAGCCTTGTATCGTTTTGCCAAAGAAAAGAATATGTCTCAACAAGCAGAAATGCTTTACAATATGTTCTTAACCAATCAATATGTTCAACACGAATCAAGTAAATTAAAATTAAAACAAACAGATAATAATGCCATTGCCTTTAAAGCAATTTTGAATGGTACAGAGAATGAATTGGAAAAATACTCCAATGTAAAAGAAAATTATAGCTACTTCAAAACACAAATTACGGAGGAGAATTTCACAACAATATTGAATGGACTGAAACGATTAATCTTTGTCGAAATTTCTTTGGAGCGTGATAAAGATGATCCACAACGCATATTTGAAAGTCTGAACTCTACTGGTCTTGATTTATCTCAATCAGACCTTATCCGCAATTTCATTCTAATGGATTTAGAGCCCAAAGAGCAGAACAAAATTTATGACCAAATATGGAATCCAATTGAAGAAAATGCACGTGATTTAGTCCGTCAAAAATCAATGGTATCTGATTATATTCGAGATTACTTAACATTAAAAACAAAACGCATTCCAAACAAGGGTAAGGTTTACGAAGAATTTAAAAAACTATACATCAATAAAAAAGATGATTCCTTTCAGCAAGAATTAGAAACAATCAAAGCGCTTTCGGTTCATTACAGAAAATTCATCAACCCTCAAGTTATCACCGATACTGTTTTAAGAAGAGAGTTAGAATACATTTCCAGATTAGAAATCAATGTAGCATTCCCATTCTTACTTCAAGTATTTGAAGATTGTGAAAATAGCATTATTGACCATCCAACGATAATCAAAATACTCAAGTTAATTCAAAGTTTTACGTGGAGAAGATTCATTGTTGGTTTACCTACCGCTGCACTGAATAAAATTTTCATGACGTTATACAGTGAAATTGACCATGAAGATTATTTTGAATCCTTGTGCATTGCATTATTAAAGAAAAAAGGAAGTGGCAAGTTCCCGAATGACCAAGAACTGCGTTCTGCACTTCACGACAAAGATTTATACAATACCCAATCAAAAAACAGAAGTTACTTCTTTGAATTATTGGAAAATTACAACAATAGAGAATATGTAAATACAGCAAGTGAGTTAATTACCATAGAGCACATATTCCCTCGAAATCCAGACAATAAATGGTTGAATGATTTATCAATAGATGAATATAACACATTTAAGGAGTTCAAATTAAATACGATAGCAAACCTTACCTTATCAGGAAACAACGGTGCATTGAGCAACTTGGCATTCATAAATAAAAGAGACATGAATACCGATGGAAAAGAGCAAGGATATGCTTTTTCTCGCTTATGGTTAAATGATTATTTGAAAAAACAAGATTACTGGAATTTAGAAAAATACAACGAACGTTTTGAAATTATTTATGATCGTTTTCTTCAAATATGGCAACTTCCAAATGTTACACTTCCAATAATTGAAGCAGATTCAGAACAAAACATATTTGATTCAGAACCGCCTACAAATAAGAAATTAGAGTATTTCATTTTTGAAGATACAAAGGTTGAAGAATCAGCAATTGCTCAAATGTATTTCTATGTATTACGTGCATTATATGAAAAGAACGCAGAATTATTATTAGAAAACTCCCAAATAATAAAAGTAACCAAGAATCAATCCGATTTTAGAGCACCTCAAGAATTAATCAATGGTTATTTTATTGAAGCGAATATTGATAGTAATACTAAGTTTTCAAACCTAAAAAAGATGCTTTCTGTATTTGAATTAGAAGATGAATTGTTAATCAAATACAATTCTGAACTATCAGGCAATGGAGCAGAAAGATATTCACGTAGAAGAAAGTTTTGGGGTGAGCTTCTTATGGAGCTAAATCATCCAATACTTTTTCAACGGGTTAGTCCTTCAAAAGATCATTGGCTAATCGCTGGTGCAGGCATAAGCGGTCTATCCTACACTTTTTTAATAACGAAATCCTATGCAGCAATAGAATTTTCAATTACTCGGGCAACCAAAGAAGATAATAAACGACTTTTCAAATCAATAGAAAAACATAAATCTGAGATTGAAGAAAGATTTGGTTCTCCCTTACTTTGGGAGGTTATGGATGAATCTAAAATGAGTAGAGTTAAATATCAATTGGATAATGTCAATTTCTATGTTGATGATGATATTGACACCATAAAGGAATTTTTTATTAAAAACCTATCTCCGTTTTATGAAGCATTCAATCCTGTTGTTAATATTTTAAAGAAAAGGTAATATGGTCTTCCTCCTTTTCGTCCTTTTACAAAGAAAATCTTATCTGCAAGGGTAATACAAGCTTCACTGCGTTGCGCCCTTGCATATACCATTCCAAGCCTATTCGTCGGAACTCCTCACTTACGGCTTTCCATTAGTTTTCTTTGTAACGTCCTCATACGTCGTCAGTCGCAACTACTTCATCCCCCTTGAAATCCCAATAAGGTCTGCTACGCAATTAGTTTACAAGGGGTCTGCCGTTGCTTGTGTTAGGCTCGCCTGCTAAATCGCTCAGGCTTCAGGTTTGTCACATTTTTTGAGGGTTCATCTTAGTAGGCACTTGCTTCTTTCTCTCGTCCCTCTTTCAAGTAGCAAAAGCCTTTTAGTTTCTCTCTTCTTCTTTAGTTTATCGTTAGTTTGCAAGAGTGTTCATTCATTACACTCCGTACCTACGTTTCATTCAATCACACACTTGCTTTTGGGTTCATCTTTCTATAATCAAAAAAATGCGCCAAACCTTCGTGCATACTGCATAGGTCATTCCCACAGCTCCTTGGTCGTCGCTGTTCTCCATTCCCACCTTCGCTCAACTCGCAGACGGCTCGACGCACACAGGGGGATAATAAATCATTCTTCAGTTTTAAATATATCTTTCAGTTGATATGTTTCTTTATTTCCTTAGTTTCCTCAATCCCCCTGTTTCCTACTCACAGCTGTAGGCACCATTTCCTTTTCTTTAAACTTAAATTTCTATTGACTTTTGACTAATCACTTTTGACTTTAATTTCGATGGCAGTCGCAACACTCCTTTGCCATAATGCTGATAGGCATAGCCTCGTATTTATCTTTAATTCAACAGTATCTATTTTGAAGAATAACCCTCACACTTTTTAGTTTATCATTGAATTTAAAATCTCGCTTCGGGTATCAAAAATAAAAAATGAATGCAAAGATAGGTCGCTATGTCATTACGTCAAGTTCAAGCCCTACGGGTTTTGTCAAAATAATCTCCACCCTCAGTTCTTCTTTCGCTTTTGAATTTTCAGCTAACTATAAATCATTTTTCCGTTTGAGTTTATCTTCAATTGTCGGGTAGTATTTTTTTGTCAAAAAGCTTGTCTTCATTCCTCCGCTCCCCAAAAAAAGAGGCATTCTTTTTCTTTTTTTTCGGTTTTTCTTTTTCTTCAAAAATGATTGTGCGGAGCAAAGCAACGAACAGACATAATTTTTAAACCGTGAATTATGTACAAACGAACAAATCCTGCAATCATCAAAAGCATTCTTTTTAGAATGAATCAGAGTGAATTAATTGAAGAAATTCAATACATCAAAACTCAAATTGAAAGTCTACAACCTGGTAATAGAAAAAGAATGTTTATAAAGCTGTATCAATTTGCAGTGAATCATTATCCAAATGCTAAAAAATAAAGTTGGGATATGATTACATTTAAACTTTCAACCTATAACCCAGTAAAAGAATACACTGGAGCGCATTTTTTCATTTTGAATAAAGGAATAAATTGCGGAAAACCTCTTGAAAATCCTTGTCCTAATTGTTTTGTATGTGAATGTCAAAATGAGGAAGAAAGCAAACAATTATATTGGCTTTTATTTGGCTTGTGGCAAGGAAAAATCTTTCATCCTTACCTTACAGGTTCTGTGATACTTTTCATTCATTTAAGGCACGTTAAAAGCATTTTAAGTGATGCAGTTAATAAGATGGAAGTGATGCCTGAGAAATTTAAAAGCCACATTAATAAAGTGCATAAAATTGAGCAAAACAGATTAAACATTTTAAAGCAGCTTGAATTGATGAAGCAATTAAAAAGAGTATTGATTTTAGAATTAATTAGTTAAAAAAAGAAAAGGTTGCTCTTGCGGGCAACCTTCACTTTCTTTTAGATGAATAATTAATCTTGTAATTTCTGATAAAACAACTTTGATTTTACAAATACCCAAATTCGATTGATCATTGAATTTTCTGCATCTGTAGATTGAGTTAGATTCACTTTTGCAGATAATTCTGCTCCAGCTTTGAATCTTGGCTTTCTCTTTTTTTCTTCTGTTGTCATCATTAAATCACTTCTACGATTTTCAAAGCATTGTAAGAACCATTTTTCAAACTATACTGAACACCATTGATTAACTGAAAAAACTCCATTTTCAACAGCAACACTTTTGCACCTGTCCCTGTTGGAACAGCAGTAGGTGTCAATGTGATTGTTGAAGCAGTTCCATTGATTGCGACGTTTTGAACGTTTGTTAATTTGAAGTCAACAACATTTGTTGCGAAATTCATATTAGCATAAGCTCCTGTAAAACTAACGTGTGTTGCTCCAGAAGGAAAAACAATGTCATTGATTGGAACAACTCCTGTTATCGTAATTACTCCTGTAGTAGTATTCACTGCATAAGGTTTGAATAATGTACTACTTAACAATGCACTTGAATTGAATTCAAAACCCTTTAACAAGGCTTTACCATTCACACCTGCCATTGCAACACCAACGTTTCTTGAACCTCTGACTGAAGTAGTGTCTAAATTTTTGATTTGAGACATTAATTTAGTCATACGAGAAACCACACGGTTATCTGTTGCATTTAATGCTATTGGTCGGAGTGAATCTCTTGTAAGTTTACCTGCTTTCGCAGAACTTCCAAACTCAGCTCCATTCTCACGAGTACGTTGAAAAGCAGGATCATTAGCAATTCTGTCTTTATCAACACTTGTTTTCATTCTTGCCAGGTCTCCATCGACTGACTTGTAGAAAGTCACGTTATCCAACGTTCCTTTAATTTTAAATAGGCCGTTTTGTCTTGCCATCTTATTTTGGGGTTAAAAATTACAAATTTTACAATACTTGATTTTATTGATTCGGTTATACTTTCTGTACAACCAAGGAGGGCAAACATCTTGTATACCACAAGACCATAGCCCTAAATTTTGACTGATAGCCAAATTCATTGTTTTTGTTAGAAATGCACTTTTGGAATAAATGGAATAATGCCAAGCCCACCCATTGCGAATCATTATATAGTCTATATTCTGCCCATTAACTCTTGGAGAAACAATCATTCGATTGTAAATATCCATTGTTAATGAATCTACTATGATTTCCTTTCCTAAGATTAACTTACTAAGACTATCACGAGAATTAATACCAAAACTTTGTTTGAGTTCAGGAGCATCAATATTTGCAATCCTGCAAGATTGCTTTTTACCATTTTTAATGATTTCAAATGTATCACCATCGTGAACACTGATAACTTTATATGTTTTCTGACTAAAACAAGCCACAAACAAACAAAGGAAAGTAAAAGAAACTATAAACCTCATTATCAACTATTTAAAGTTGAAATTAGAGATTTAATTTGTATCTTGCAAAAGAATAAGAATTTCTAAAACAATTTCGCCGAATATGTCAGATATACAATTAAAGAGAGTTGTAATTTACCCCAAGGATATTCAATTTATAACAGGGCAAAGCGAGAGCACTTGCCGAAAGATAATAAGAGATATAAAATTGAAATTAGGTAAATCTAAAGAGGAGTATGTAACATTAGATGAGTTCTGCGCTCATAAAGGACTTGATAAAAATAGTGTAATAAGATTTATCTATTAAGTTCAAGTATAGATACTGTATGGATACAGTATTAAAGTGTATAAATGGAGAAGAAAAACAAAATGTTTACCCTATGTTTACCCTGATAGGTCTTAAAACAACAAAACCCCTTGAAAATCAAGAGGTTTCGTTTTGTTTCAGTGATCCCGCTGGGAATAATTTATTGATTTACTTTTAACTCTAAAAACACTTAAAAACCTTATTTTACAATGCTTTACGAGTTTTTGTTTACTTTTTTAATTCTTTTAAAATGCTCTAAATTGTCAAATTGTTTACCCTAATGTTTACCCTATTTTGCTTTTAATTTCTTATATTTGTTTATACAAATTAAGAAAAATATGTCATCAGTAACAATCGTTTTTAGAAAGGATAAACTTAATAAAAAAAATGAAGCTCCTATTCATTTTAGAATTATAAAAGACAGGAAGATATCATATATCTCCACTGGTTATTCCGTTCTTGAAAGTGAGTGGGATGATGCTAACAAAAAAATTAAATCTATTGCTAAAGGTCGTGATCATAAAGAGACTGTTGCAAAGATGAATGCAGTGATTAGCAAAAGATATTCAGACATTCAAAAAGAAGTAATTGAACTTGAAAGCACAAAAAGACAAGTTACGTCAAAACAAGTTAAAGACATTGTGTTCGGTAAAAAACCGCAAGATTTCTACCCATTTGCTAAATCAATTGTAGAGTCATATCAAACAGACAATAAATCAGGTACATACTCAAGAACATCTTCGGTAATTGCGAAAATGGAAGAATATGCACCTAATCTTTCTTTTCACGATATCACACCAAAATTCCTTTCGGAATATGAGAACCATTTGAAAACAAAGAAAAGCCCAAATTCTACAAACACTATACACGCAAATTTTAAATTTATCAGATTAGTTTTCAATAAAGCATTTGAAATGGATGTTATCGAACTTAGTTTGAATCCATTTTTGAAATACAAAATGAAAACAGAAAAAACTCAAAGAGAATACCTAACAGAAGATGAATTAGAAGCTTTTAACAACGTAGATACCGATTTAGGCACAAGAATGGACCTTCACAAAGATATGTTTGTTTTTGCAGCATATACCGGTGGTTTGAGAGTGTCTGATATGTTACAACTTCAATGGAAACATTTTGATGGTTCTAACATCAATTTCACAATAAAAAAAACAAACAATCAACTATCAATCAAAGTGCCAAATAAAGCATTGGAGATTTTAAAGAAGTACAAAAAAGATGATTCACAAAACAATGATTATATTTTTGATATGCTTCCTGCAAACACATTTATGTTATCAGCTAAAGAAATTGATGATGCGATTAGCTCTGCAACAGCATACATAAATAAAAACTTAAAATTAATTACTTCTAAAACGGATATAGAAAAGAAAATATCTTTCCATATTTCTCGCCACACCTGGGCAACAAGAGCACTTAGAAAAGGGATTTCAATTGACAAGGTTTCCAAATTAATGGGCCATTCAGCAATTAAAGAAACGCAAGTTTATGCTAAAATTGTAAATTCGGAGTTAGATAAAGCTATGGATGCGTTTAATGATTAGAGATTATGTTGGAGAAATCACTGAAAGTTTTAAATGATATTTTAGTTGACTTTGAGAAAAGATACAACTATTACGACTCAATAAATTCTAATTCAGATTTGAAAGAGATTGAGGTTGAAATTAATATTATGTTGAAAGTTGTTTTTTCAGAAAACACTAAACTTTTGCTTTTTGAACAATTGATTAATGATTTTCACAAAGACAATAATCCAGCTTTATATAATTTTTATGTGCACGAAAGTAGAGATTTGTTAAGAAAGTACAACTTTAAAAATTTCATTTATGGAAGTTGGTTCAGAGTTTTAGATAATTCTGATGATAGGGATTTAAATTTAGCTGAAGGTTATTGTGCAGATTATTCCCCTTTAATTTATAAAATTTCTAAATTTCAAAACAAAATAAGTGGTTTATCAACTTATACAGACCTTAAAGCAATATATCTTGAAATTTTACAATGGTATGCACAAGATATTGATATGTTAGCATACTATTCTTTTAAAATAAGAAATCCAAAAATTGATGAATATGATGGTTTTACACCATATGACGGTAGTGATGAATATACTAAAAAGTGGTTTGAGGATGAAATTACTTTAGATTTATGGCGCAAATATCCAAGTACAGGTTTCTTAAGTAATTTGGAGTACTTTTACCCTGAGCATTATATAAAAATTGCTAATCAAAATCAGTTAAAGCTTTTTAACGAAGCTTTAGACCTTGAATTAAATAGTTTAAAAAAGAATATTTTATCTTCCTCTGGCCTAATACAAATAATTAATATAAAAAGACAATTAAATCTTATAGAGAATTTTGTTAGTGGTAATTTTTCAGAATTAGATTATCAGAGATTATCACAAATAATTTCATTTGATAGACCTAATGAAGTAGTAATTGCATATGATGATATTATTCGCTTTGATGTTTATGATTACCATAAAATACTTCCCTATGACGGTGTCAATCTAAGGAAATCGCCACGTTTTGTTGCTGAAATTTTTATAAGATATCAGAACTTTTTAACTGAAAAGCTACTAATTATTAATAAAGAAAAAGATCAAAATTCTATTAGCAAGTCTAAAGAAAAAAAACCAACACCTAATAATTTTGGTTTTATAATTACAAAATCACACAAATTATTAGCAGTATTTCATCAGCTACAACATAAATTCGATATCCTTGACAACTCTGATAATAAAATTTCTGATTTAGTTAATCTTTTAACTGCAATGGATTATTCAACTATTCCTTATGTGATAAAAATACAATGTAAAACAAATGTTTTTTGTTACATTCTACGAGAAAGTAAGTTTTTGTTTAAAAACTTAAATGCTTCAACCATTGGTAATTCAAAGAAATTTTATTCAAATATTGGTAGTGTATTAACTGCTACAAATTTTAATAAATCAGCAAATAGTTTATCCCCTAATATAAAAGAAGAAATAAACAAAATCTTACAAGATTTGAAAAAATAAACAGTAAGAGTAGTAAGAGAAAAAGAATCGGCAATACCCTCTTACTATTTTCTCCCTTACCTCCACCATACCTTTGTCTCATAAACTTTTAAAAAAGCTATTATGAGCGAAAAATTAATTCTTAAAAAGCTGGACAACATTGAGACAATGTTGCAGCAGCAAAACATCAACATCAAAGAAGTGTTGTCGTTTTCAGAAGCATCTTTATTATTAGATGTTAGTCATTCCCACTTGTACAAATTAACCAGTACAAAGCAAATCCCACATTATTGTCCACAAGGTAAAAAACTCTACTTTGAAAGAGCTGAACTTTTGCAATGGATGAAGAAAACACACATCAAGTCTAACATTTAAAAATTTACTCAAGATGAATTTTAACGTAATTCCACAAGAGCAATACGACTTATTAATGAATCGTATTGACACGATGCACAAAGAGCTTTCAGCAAAGCAGAAAAGCCCAAAAGAAGTGATTTATGATAGTCAATCATTAATGGAAATGCTAAATATTAGCAAATCCACTTTACAGAAAATGAGAGATGAAGGATACTTAGGTTTCTCTCAAGTAAACGGTAAATTCTTTTATCGTCAATCAGATGTAAATGATATGATTGAAAAGAATTATAAACCTGCTTTTAGATAGTTCTATTATACATTACAAACATTTATAAAAACAATTAAATTGAATTTACTATGTTAATTTTTAACACATACAATTGGGTAGAAGTTGCTCAGAATTTAAATATGGGTTTCGGTAGGAACACATTACTTAAAAAACTAAGATACTTAGATATATTAGATGAAGATAATTATCCATATTACGAATATTTAAACGAGGGGTATTTTGAAGTTCATTCAAAAGATAGAACTACTCAAAGACATAAATCAGATATAGTTATTTTAACTACAGGTAAAGGCTTTAATTTCCTCAAGAAAGTTCTTTCATCGCATTAAGCGATTCTAAAAAACAAATCATTCATTTATAAATCAAAGAAAATAACTTTCGCTTCACAGCGCAAGAACAGAAATCTATTGTCAAAACATTTGCACCAGGGCAAAGCCTTGGTGCTTCATTAAAAAATAAAAAAAAATGGAAATTAAATCTACATTAATAAGCAACGTTTTAAACCAAGTTGCCCCAACAAGAATAAGAAAAAGTCAATATCTAACTCCTACGAGTTTTGCTTATGACATAATTCAGTTCAAATATGATTCTAAACATAATAGGTATGAGTTATCAGGCATCTATCACGAAGGTGTGCGTGATTATTTAGCTTCAGTTGGTATCTTCAAAAGATATATCAATAAAGAGAAAGCAATTCTAATCAAACAAGTAGGTTGTTTTATAGAAGAAATATCTCCTGAAAACGTCAAAGATATATTTCAAGAATACGTGTTTTCTTTGGAAGAGACAGTTACATTTACTCATAATGAAGTTGAATACAAAATCCCTTCAGAAGCAATTCGTAATTACTATCTAAAGCAATCCAATTTGTTCTTTAATAACAAATGGTTAGAACATTTAGAAGAACACACCATTCCGATTTTAAAAGACACAAAGAAATACTGCTATGTTGTGTTTCGTAATTGCTTTGTTCAGATATCTAAAAAGGATAAAGTGGAAGTTTTAAATCTTGATATACTTTCAGAAAAATGTATATGGAAATCACAACGTATAGAGAAAGACTTTAAGTTAGTCGCTGATTATTCCTCCAATCCATTTGTACAATTTTTTTCTAATGTTACATCAGGTATTAGTGGTCGTTATGATGCGTTGCGTGGTGCATTTGGTTATTTGATTCACAATTACTTTTCTCCTGCAGATGGTAAAGCAATTTTGTTATACGACGAGGCTTTAACAGATAAACTGAAGCCAATGGGTGGCACAGGGAAAGGATTATGTGCAAATGCATTAAACCACATTCGTTCACAAGTCAAAATTGACGGAAAACATTGGGATGCTACAAATAGATTTCGTTTTGAATTAGTTAAACCAGGTTCTCAAATTGTGTGGATTGATGAAACTAAACCTGATTTTAAGTTTGACTCAATGTTCTCGTGTCTAACAGATGGTTGGACAATAGAACGTAAATACCTACCGCAGTTTTTTATTAAGCCTGAGGATAGTCCAAAAGTTTTGATTTGTAGCAATACAATCATTACCAACATTGGTTCTTCCAATAAGCGAAGACAATTTATTGTGGAATTAAACGATTACTATAGCAAGAAAATCATCACAGGTTCAGAAAAACCAATAGAAGAAGAACACGGTTTATTATTCAGTGAACAATGGTCCGGCAATACTTGGAATGAGTTTTACTCTTTTATGATAGATTGTGTTTTCTACTATTTTAAGAATGGCTTGATTCCTTATGAGTTGAAGAATGTTTCTAACAACCTATTACAACAAAAAACAAGTCCCGATTTTGTAGAATGGTGCGAGGATCAAAACTTTCAAGTGAATATTCATTATGATACTAAAAAGTTGTTTGAAGATTTTAAATCTAAATACTTAGGCGATGACTCTAACCACAAACAACGTGGCTTTACCAATTGGTTGAAGTTTTATGCTTCTATAAAGCTTTATTCATTTGTCAACAAAACATCAAATGGTGTACCTACATTTTGTTTTACTCAGAATTAAGAATTAGGAGTAATTGCTTACGGGGGTATCCCTTTATAATTCAACACATTTATATACATATACCCTATAGGAGTATAACTTAATTCTTAATTCTAAAAAGATGAATTTAACTAAAGCTGAACAACAATTTGTTTCACATATTCGAACATTACACTTAAAAAGAAAATCCTCAAGAAAGGATCAGAACATTGACTTTGTGTTTATATCACTAAAAACAATTAGAGCAAACTACTTCTCAAAAGAATATGAAGTAGTGTTTGATAAATTGAAAGATTTAAATGAAATAGATTACGAGAAAATCTCAAAAGATAATGGTAGTTATTATTTCAAGTTCAAAGCATTAAAAGATGGCCCTATTGATTTCAGTTTATTGAGAGAAGATTCTCGTAAATTGGATAATTTAGAACGTATGGTTAAGGCCAACTTGCGTTGGGTATCTTTAGAACAAGGTATTCAATCAACTATTTATTTTGAACATTTTTTAAAACAAAAAGAGAAACATCTAAATAATTTCTTTTTAGTAGATAACTTTTCTGGTAGAATCCACACACCCATTACGAGTTTGAAGGGTTCTATCAGAGAGCATCTGCTTTTAAAGAAAGAAAATGTTGTTTCATTAGACGTTGCTCAAATACAACCCTTATTACTTTCATTATTACTAAAAGAAAACATTGACAGTAATGAGTTTACAGAATGGATTGAACAAGGAGAAGATATTTACCTAAAATTCAAAGAGAAGTTGATTTTACAAAGTCGAGATGAAGCCAAAACCAAATTCTATGAAATAACCTTTGGGAAAGCAAATCAAAGATTAGCTGATATGTTCGGTAATTCTAATTGGATTCAATGGGTAAATGAAGTAAAATCTAACCCACTTCCTCAAAATCCAAATTCAAAGAATAAACCTCATTCTAATTTAGCTTGGTTACTCCAAACTAATGAAGTAACAATTATGCGCTCCATTTGGCAAAAACTAATTGATAATGACATTATCTTTCTTACACTGCACGACGAAGTAATTGTTCGTGTATCTGATGCAGATGAAGTTTATAAGATAATGATAGATGAACTGAAGTTGCATTTCAAAACGTTTAAAGTAAATGTGAAAAATGATGATAATATTTTACCATCGCTTGATACAATTGATGAAAAAATAAAGAAGATTGATGGAAATAAAATGTACTATCCTTATGAGTTAATGGAAAAATTTGATTTATCATTAGAAGATATTACTTCATTGATTCAAAAAAAAATGTTAGAAGAAACATTTACTGACTGCTACAGGAAAGTAAATTCATCTCAATAATATTAGTTTATATATTATTGTACAACTTCATCATATTTTTCTTTCATTTTGTTATCTTTCGCATTTAGTTGAGTACTTATTTAAATGTTAAGAAGAAAATATTTTAAACTTCTGATACAATTATCAATAAAAAGAAACAAGGCAGAATGAAATATAAAAATATCAGAGAAGAAGAACTAAAAAATAAAGTTGGAGCAGATTGGTTTAAAACATTTGATACTACTGAAATTTTAGGCAATATTGATTTTACAGTTTTTCCAGAGCAAGTAAACCTTTTTGGTAGAACCCCATTATTGTGGGCTGAAGCTAAGACAGGAAATTTCGATGTGGTTACCATGTTTGTTCAGTTGATTTTAACAATTGGTAAAGCTCGTACATTTGATAAAACAATGCCCCCAGCTTTTTTAGGTGCATTTGACTTTAAGAAAATCGCGTTTGTTCCTTACATAAACATTGAAGATATATTTTACATCAATGATTTCAATTGGAATGTAACACCAAGTAATCACGATACAAAAGAATTTCAGTTAATTAAAGAACGTGTTGAAGCAACCTTGAAACAACACACGTTTATCTTTGATTATATAAAAGATCAAAAAGAATTAAAGTTTTTTATTAGTAACAACATCGCTAAAGCAATATCATCCAGTAAGTTAAAGATTAATAAAAATAATTTTATTCCGCTTTATTTACGTTGGTTGGAAATAGTAAAACCAATCATTGATGTGAATTGGGATGATTTACGAAAAGCGAATATTTTAGATAGTGATTTTTATTTAGCAGATTTATTTGTTGATGATAAAGACACGCAAAATATTGAAGATGACTTAACAATTCGAGATAATTTGTTTGTTGTATTTGAACATGAAGGGTATAAGATTGCAAAAGAAAACCTCAAACAAATGTTTGATGCAACTATAAGGTTAAAAAATAAAGATACATACCTCCATTTTTGGAAACAATACAAACGACCACCAGTTAAAGAGTTTCAAGATTACATTATTGAACGTAGAGATTTATTAGTTCCACAAGATATTCGAGAACGTAAAGGTGCTTTTTTCACTCCACGTATTTGGGTGGAGCTTTCTCAAAAATACTTGACGGATTATTTAGGTGAAGATTGGCAAGATGACTATTACATTTGGGATTGTGCAGCAGGTACTGGTAATTTATTAGCAGGTTTGACAAACAAGTATAATATTTATGCGAGTACCCTTGACCAAGCTGATATTAACGTAATTCACGAGCGTATAGAACATGGTGCTAATTTGTTAAAAAACAATGTGTTTCAGTTTGACTTTTTAAATGATGATTTTTCCAAACTCCCTCAAAGTTTACAGGATATTATAAATGACCCTGAAAAACGTAAGAAATTAGTGATTTATATTAATCCTCCTTATGCAGAACATGGTGGGAATGCAAATGGACAAACAAAAGTTGGTGTAAATTTATCTAAAATACATGATAAATATCATTCACAATTAGCAGGTGCAAATCGAGAAATATTTGCTCAATTTTTAATTAGAATATATAATGAAATTCCAGGTAGTACAATAGGAGAATTTTCTAAATTAAAAACATTGTCAGGCTCTCATTTTAAAGAATTTAGAGCTTTTTTTAAAGCTAAGCTTGAAAAAATGTTTATTGTTCCAGCTGATACATTTGATAATGTAGTTGGTAAATTTCCGATTGGTTTTAAAATATGGAATACTCAAAAAAATGAAAAATTTGTTCAAATAATATCTGATGTTTTTGACAAAAAAGGTCAACTATTCCTTGAAAAAGGATTTTACTCATATGAAGGTTTATCCTATTACAGTAAATGGGTGAATGCAATTAAAACAAAATCTGAATTAAATATAGGTTGGCTTCAAGGAGTAACTCGTAATGATTTTCAAACCCAAGATGGTATAGATATTCGGAATAATAAAAATCAATATGCATATCCACGAGGTATTGATATTTATGATAAAAATTTGATTGAATGTAGTATTTGTTACGCAGTCAGAATGTCAATTTCAGCTAATTGGATAAACGACCGCGACCAATTTTTGTATCCTAATGAAGATTGGAAAAAAGACATAGAATTTCAAAATAATTGCTTGACATTCACTGTTTTTAGCAATTCAATTCAATCTAAATTTGGTATTAACCATTGGATACCCTTTACAGAACAAGAAGTAAATGCTCAGGCAAAGTTCGAGAGCAATTTTATGACTGATTTTATAAAAGGTAAAATCAAACCGGAAAATTCAACGGATACGTTATTTGACAAACAAGAAAAATCTGAGGTAAAACCAGTCGTATTTTCAGAAGAAGCAACTGCAGTTTTTGATGCAGGTCGTGAGCTATGGAAATATTATCATGCACAAAAAGATGTAAATGTAAACGCAAGTTTATACGACATCAGAGAATATTTTCAAGGCAGAAATGATAAAGGTAAAATGAATAGCAAAAGCGATGATGCTACTTACACAGAACTTATTGGTAATTTGAGAGAAAAACTAAAAGATTTAGCAGAAAAAATCAAACCAAAGGTGTATGAATATGAGTTTTTGAAGGAGTAATAAGAATAGATACAAATAGTAGTAAAGAATTAAAATGAAAGCAAACGAATTACAGATAAATAACTTCTTACAAACACCTACAGTTCAGTTTGTAATACCTGTTTACCAAAGAAATTATGATTGGACAACTCATCAATGTGGTGATCTCTTGAACGATATTATTTCAGTTGAACAAGATAACAGAGGTACGCATTTCATTGGTAGTATCGTGTTTATTCATGAGGGTACATATAGCACCAGTGAGGTAAAAGAACTCGTTATTATCGATGGTCAACAAAGGCTTACCACAATCAATATATTGTATGTAGCATTGTTTCGTTTTGCAAAAGAAAAGAGTATGTCCCAACAAGCAGAAATGCTTTACAATATGTTCTTAACCAATCAATATGTTCAACACGAATCAAGTAAGCTGAAATTAAAACAAACAGATAATAATGCCATTGCATTTAAGGCAATTTTAAACGGTACAGAAAATGAATTGGAAAAATACTCCAATGTAAAAGAAAATTTCAGTTACTTCAAATCAAGAATTACAGAGGAGAATTTTATAACAATATTGAATGGACTAAAGAGATTAATATTTGTTGAAATTTCTTTGGAGCGTGATAAAGATGATCCACAACGCATATTTGAAAGTCTGAACTCTACTGGTCTTGATTTATCTCAATCCGACCTTATCAGAAATTTTATTTTGATGGATTTAGAACCGAAAGAGCAGAATAAGATTTATGACCAAATATGGAATCCAATTGAAGAAAATGCACGTGATTTAGTCCGTCAAAAATCAATGGTATCTGATTATATACGAGATTACTTAACATTAAAAACAAAACGTATTCCAAACAAAGGCAAGGTTTATGAAGAGTTTAAAAAATTATATTCCAACAAAAAAGATGATTCCTTTCAGCAAGAATTAGAAACAATCAAAGCGCTTTCGGTTCATTACAGAAAATTCATCAACCCTCAAGTTATTACCGATACTGTATTAAGAAGAGAGTTAGAATACATTTCCAGATTAGAAATCAATGTAGCATTCCCATTCTTACTTCAAGTTTTTGAAGATTGTGAAAATAGCATTATTGACCATCCAACGATAATCAAAATACTCAAGTTAATTCAAAGTTTTACCTGGAGAAGATTCATTGTTGGTTTACCTACAAATGCGCTGAATAAAATTTTCATGACGTTATACAGTGAAATTGACCATGAAGATTATTTTGAATCCTTGTGCATTGCATTATTAAAGAAAAAAGGAAGTGGTAAGTTCCCTAATGACCAAGAACTGCGTTCTGCACTTCACGACAAAGATTTATACAATACCCAATCAAAAAATAGAAGTTACTTCTTTGAATTATTGGAAAATTACAATAATAGAGAATATGTAAATACAGCAAGTGAGTTAATTACCATAGAGCACATATTCCCTCGAAATCCAGACAATAAATGGATGAATGATTTATCAACGGATGAATATAACACATTTAAGGAGTTCAAATTAAATACGATAGCAAACCTTACCTTATCAGGTAACAACGGTGCATTGAGCAACTTGGCATTCATAAATAAAAGAGACATGAATACCGATGGAAAAGAGCAAGGATATGCTTTTTCTCGCTTATGGTTAAATGATTATTTGAAAAAACAAGATTACTGGAATTTAGAAAAATACAACGAACGTTTTGAAATTATTTATGATCGTTTTCTTCAAATATGGCAACTTCCAAATGTTACACTTCCAATAATTGAAGCAGATTCAGAACAAAACATATTTGATTCAGAACCGCCTACAAATAAGAAATTAGAGTATTTCATTTTTGAAGATACAAAGGTTGAAGAATCAGCAATTGCTCAAATGTATTTCTATGTATTACGTGCATTATATGAAAAGAACGCAGAATTATTATTAGAAAACTCCCAAATAATAAAAGTAACCAAGAATCAATCCGATTTTAGAGCACCTCAAGAATTAATCAATGGTTATTTTATTGAAGCGAATATTGATAGTAATACTAAGTTTTCAAACCTAAAAAAGATGCTTTCTGTATTTGAATTAGAAGATGAATTGTTAATCAAATACAATTCTGAACTATCAGGCAATGGAGCAGAAAGATATTCACGTAGAAGAAAGTTTTGGGGTGAGCTTCTTATGGAGCTAAATCATCCAATACTTTTTCAACGGGTTAGTCCTTCAAAAGATCATTGGCTAATCGCTGGTGCAGGCATAAGCGGTCTATCCTACACTTTTTTAATAACGAAATCCTATGCAGCAATAGAATTTTCAATTACTCGGGCAACCAAAGAAGATAATAAACGACTTTTCAAATCAATAGAAAAACATAAATCTGAGATTGAAGAAAGATTTGGTTCTCCCTTACTTTGGGAGGTTATGGATGAATCTAAAATGAGTAGAGTTAAATATCAATTGGATAATGTCAATTTCTATGTTGATGATGATATTGACACCATAAAGGAATTTTTTATTAAAAACCTATCTCCGTTTTATGAAGCATTCAATCCTGTTGTTAATAGTTTAAAGAAAAGATAATGTTGATAAAAGTTGTTATTTATATAATTCATTTACAGACAAATAATAATAGCTTTAAAAATCAGTTGTAATTTTTTGAATTTTAATAGTTTGTTGCATGAATCGTATTGAATTATACAACTTAGTCTGGGCTAAACCGCTATCTGCAATAGAGAAAGAAATAAACATTAAAATACAAGATATAAAAAATGCGTGTGTGAAATATCAAATACCATTACCAGAAAATGGTCATTGGTCAAAATTGAAACACAATAAGCATCAACCTACACCCAATTTAAAACATTTAGAAGATAAAGCATTAAGTGATTCAGACAATGTGTTTGAGTTGCATAATAAAGAAATTTCCCCTTTGAAAAGAATCAATCTAAAAAAGGCAGAAATTGAAAATGATAAACGTTTAAATTTGATTGTAAAACAGAATCAAAAATCTTTTGATTCAGATGTTCAATTGCTTATAAACGATTTTAAAGATAGAGACAAACGTTGGCAGAGGGCTGATGATACAATCCAATCTTCAAGTCATTTATTCCCCATTTCAGTTGCAGAATCCAATTTAAAAAGAACATTTAACATTTTAGATACCTTATTCAAAGCGCTTAAAATAAGAGGTCATAAAATTGAAGTTAATCATTCACATACATTAATAATATCAGGAGAACCAATACATTTAAGACTTAGAGAAAAAAGAGTTCGATATGTAAAAGAACATTATTCTTATGGCGATTATCATGGTTTTAAACCTACTGGTATTTTATATTTTATTGTAGGTGGTACTTATGGTGATGTATTTTTATCAGATTCCGAAAACGTAAAAATAGAAGCAAAAATTTCTCATTTAATTGCCCAATTAGAAATATTAGCTGAGACAGAAGCAGTTGAACGTATTAAATGAGAAGAAAGACGTAAAATATATCAACTTGAAAAAGAAGAAGAGGAACGACAAAAAAAATTGCTTGAGCTTGAAAAACAAAAAGTAGAAGAACTCTTTGTTAACTCTGAAAATTGGGTAAAATCAACTAATTTAAGGAATTACATTCATGCGTTAGAGCAAAATGCCATTCAAACAAATTCATTAACCGATGAAATTAAAGAATACATTAAATGGGCAATACTTCAAGCCGACAAATTAGATCCTTTGAAATAATAGTTATTTGGTTATTAAATCTTTTTTGTGTTTTAACTATTATTTCACTAAATTGTAATATAAAAAGTAACTTTTACATAGATAATTCGTTTATTTTTGATAAAAAGTATAACTTTGTACCCGCTAAAAGACAACAAGTTATGGCAATCGCAATAAAAAATATTCCTGTTTTAAATAATGCAAGTGCAAAAGCATTTGTCAAACAAGCAGATAATGCCTCAAAAAAAACGACTGTTGTTAATTTTTCTTCTCAAGTAAAATCAGCGAAAAATATTTTAGATAAAGCTAAATTGAAATAACACTTAGTGGATTTTCTTGAGACAAAATGTTCATTTCGATCTTTTACTG
>Ga0315905_10001941_pt1 | contig 21907 bp, 22 predicted proteins | sample LakEriMetagenome_5_FD_203522 | JGI IMG/M metagenome (GOLD analysis project Ga0315905, IMG submission 203522) | Freshwater fungal communities from buoy surface, Lake Erie, Ohio, United States - Buoy 4 MA121 | ecosystem: Environmental > Aquatic > Freshwater > Lake | place: USA: Lake Erie, Ohio...
CTATAGGTCTGAAAGATACTGATATGGATTCTATGCCTCCCGAATTTGATCCTCGAAAAAATATGGATGATAAAAAAGTATTGAAATGGGAAGATCCAGATGGGCTTATTGTTTGTCCCGAATATTGGTGTATGTATGATAAAGTACCCCTGAAAAAAGATCAGCTAGTAAATGATGCGTGTCCTCTTTGTGGAGGAAAAATACGATCACAATCTGATTCAAAAGCAGATACTCGTGAGTTTTCTGTAATAGCTCGTACAAAAGGATTTTCTTATGCGGGGTACAGCAAGAATCCTCCTATTTCTCCAGCCAATCAAAAAGAACTTCCTTGCTGTTTTCGTACAGAACATAAACCAAAAACATTATCTTCAGATTCACAAGAAGGTAAGTATTACATTAACAGAGAAACAAAGACAGAACTTGAAGAACTACGTCTTGCTTATATTCCAAATGATCTACTAGATCTCTTAGATGTTAAAACTGACTATACATATTTCAAGAAAAATGGGAGTCGTATTCCTTCTGGATTCAGCGCATTTTTTCGTGTAGGATTAGGAAGAAGTTCAAAAACAATTCCTGATCTATTTAATGATTCTGAAGTTCCTCCTCCGCATGAAGCAATAGATGTATCTTTAAATTGTTCATTCTTACAATCATGGTTAACTCCATCAGATGAACATCTTGAAGAAATTGAATCAGAATTACTTGATAAAAAACCTTTTGATACAGATGAACTTGCTCGTAACAGAGTTGCTAAAATTATTTCGGGAATGTCAAAAGCATTCAGAGATGGTACAATGACACAATTACAAGAAATTGAGTATACCTGTATTTTTTTAGGTATTGATATTTATCGAGTATTTTTACATGAAGGAACTATGGGATGTGTTTTTTATTCCCAACAAGTAGAAGGTGACAAAGGAATAGTTCTTTTACAATCTGGAAATGATGTAGACTGTTTGGCATTTGTATCACGCAAAGGTCGTCAATTTACATATTCTGCTGATCTATTCAAAAAACCGTTTGGAGAAACTTCAGTAGAAAAGTTATCTAAATTACGTGAACGTGTATGTCAACTAAGTATTCCAACATCTACAGAAGCACTGGAAGCATTCTCAAAAATATTTCCTGAAGAACTTCCTACCTTAATTTTAGATCCATTTGGACGTATGCAGGCACTATTTTATCCGAACGAATTATTGATTCCTTTTAAGAATGCTCCAGCTCCAAAAGCTTTACGAGAACTTGTTACTTATGATTCATACCTTGGCATCAGAGATCAGTTACCTACTCGCGATAAGATGAAGATTTATCTTGCGTTGGTTACAGAGTTTCACGCTGGATTTGCTTTAGAACGTGAATTAGTTGATTCTGATGGTCAGATTGTCGAACTCTTATTAAAATGCGGACTGCGTGTTCCTGTAGTTCCTGAACAAGGAGCCGGTGTAGCAGAAGATGTCGTGGCTACTGTTCTCAAAGAAGGAGAAACTGAATTTACTTTTGGAGATCAGAATCCTGAAGATGTAGCAACGTACAAAAGTATTTCGTATGCTGATGAAGTGTACAACTTTATTTTATTTGAGTTGACACAGGATTTACAAGGAGAATCAGATCTTAGAACAGCTTTATCTAATACACCTATTCGCAAAGAGGTTGAAACTTTATTGGATGCCTGGTTTTCAGAAAAAGTTTATTTTACAAGAATAGATGAACCTATAGAATTCATTACAAAAATTAGAAAACCTTGTGGACAGTTTAAGACTAAAGGTAGTTGCGATAACGCAAATATGTGTGGATGGGATGGACAATGTAAGGTTAAAATTCGTGACACTCTTAAAAAAGACAAACTATTTAACAAACTTTTGACAAATCTTTTAGAAAATTCAAAGACCAGATACATGGTCTTAGATGGTCGTACAACTCCTTTTTTTAGTACAATTCTTTACTTGGAACTTCCACATGAAAAAATCGTGACAGATCTTGAAATAAGAGCTGGAACGGTTTAAACAGAACCCTCTAAAACATAGTGAACACGGATGACCGAGTGGTTAAGGTGGCAGGCTTAAGATCTGCTGGAGAAATCCGCGTGGGTTCGAATCCCACTCCGTGTAATCCCTCTCAGAGCGTGTTTGTACACCTTCTGAAAGAAAAAAGTTGAGCCCTTGCCCCACACTTCCCTCCTTTTAAAGTCCATCGACTCTAATACCCGCAGATTTCTGACCAGCTCTGGTTCATACCCAGCTTGTAGTAGTCCTCCAGGTCCTTCAGGGACCCAACTTGCGGGACACCCCTCACAGCGGGTGCTACTGGTGCTGGTTTTGTTCCCAGCAATGCCCCGAAATTGCGGGGCGCTAGTGGTGAGGAAACCACAACTACGTTCCGCTTCGTCGCGGCCGCATAGTTCATTGCAGCCCGCTTGGCTGCCTCCTCCTGAGCACACACCTCTTTCAGGTGCTGCTCCTCTGCGCGAAGCCTCTCCAGCTCCGCGTTGACATTCTGCAGCTGCAACTTCTCGTTCCAATCTGCAAGGACCTCGCAGGCCCAGAGGAAGGCCTGTTGCCTCTCCTCCTCATCCTCCATTAGCCCATAGGCCTCTGCCTTTTCCGCCTCAGCCTCATTCTCACACTCCTCCATGAAGTTTTCAAACTCCTGCTGCTCGTCGGAGCACTCCTGCATGAAGTTCTCCTCGTCTGGCGTTAGCTGGTTGAGCTCATTCTGCTGCCTCCACCACTTCTGTATGGTGATGGCTGCTAGCTCCGTCTTGCTGACCTGGGGCTTGGCGCCCACCTTGTTGGCAGCGATGAAAGACTGGACCGTGTCCACGTCAATCTCGCCATCCGGCTGATCGGGAAGCACCTTAAGTAGCTCCACGAGGCACGGCGCATCTGCCCTGACCAGACCCTTCATGAAGCTCCATGCCCCACGTTTGATCTTCTTCAGGACGTAGTTGCAGCGCGCTGGCAGAGTGGCCTCAACGTAGTTACCAAGCTTGTTGCGCTTGTTCTTCTTGTTGAGCGCCTCCCTGTCCAGGTGCGCGCAGGTGCACTTGTCACCCAAGGGGCAGTGCCCCGTGATCTCCCAGACCACGCAGGGCCCAGGCTTCCACCTTGCGGCATCCTCTGCCGTCAAAATCCACTGTATCCCATTGAAGTAGGACTTTTTCAGTGGCATTCCCGTTGCGTTTGCGTACAGGGCTTTAAGCGCGGTAAACAATTTGCAGAGGGTTTAATCTCTACTAACACCATTTCATACAAAAAAACATTCCGTTTTTTATTCGGTCCCAGAGTCCTACAACACATATTGACTTAACTGTTTTCCTGTAGCATCATACACACCAAACTTAAATCCATAACCTGTAGTCTTTGTTGCTATAGACTGAGTAGCAGTTGTACAACTAGTTCCCTGAGAAAAGAAGGCAGAAGCGTCATCTGGTGTCAACATACGAGGATAATGATAGAAAGAACACAAGTATCCTGAAAATCCACCACCTGAGTTCAAATAGATATCTCCAGCTACCGGTTTAGGAACTCCAGATAAGACACAAGATTTTACAAGTTTGCCGTTTAGGTAAACATCTAAATTGCGTGAGAATACTGTCACAGAAACAGAACACCATGTTTGCAAAGGAATGTCAGGAACTTCACAAATATAAACATCATCAGTAGCTCCAGAATGTCCAGCAGGTGCTGGTTCAGATTTAGATGAAGATCCATCACCAAACACTGAAACACTGATTTTTAATGAATTGTCAGTAGGATGTAATGAAATTGAAGGATTCATAATTGCTGGATTTGTAGGATCTGATCGTGAAATAACATGTTTTTCAACACCAAATTTATAATTCCAATCTTGTACATACATCCAAAACTGCATTCCATAAGCACCATCTTGTCCTCCAGACAAAGGAGCTGAAGCGGAAGGAATCAAAGCTTCTGTACGAGCTTCTTTAGAATAAGGAAGAAGATCAGCAGAACTACCAGTTGTATTAAATATACTTCCAAGACGACCTAATAAAGTAGGACCAGCTTGTTTGGCTACAGGAGCTTTCTTTACCTTATTTGTAAAATGTTCGCCCATAGCATTAGCTAAAGAAATATCAATGGCTTCATTTACATCCCAAGGTCCCGGGTTTTTTGTAGTTGTATCTAAGCCTTGTTGAGTTCCTGCGAAATGATAAGATATTTTTACATTCCCTTTAATTAGTGTACATGGTGCTTGAGGACCAGCACCTGTGGCACCTGTGGCACCTGTAGTACCAGCAGGCTGTAAAAAGCATGATAATGAACTTGTATCAATAAAAGGAGCCACACCTTTTTCTAGATATAAAGAATCTCCTTTGACTTGAGCATTAACCTGTGCTGTAATATCTGAGTTTACATATATGGGATCCATCAAGGTAGCAGAATCAATTACCAAGGTAGCTTCTTGAGTAGATTCTAGTTTTTGGATAGTTAAATAGGTGTACAAATAATATAAGCCGGCTCCGATACCACCTAGTAAAAGTAATGCTCCTAAAATCCAAAATCCAGTTTTCGCATATCCCCATGTATTCGTCTGAGCTGTAGCTACTTGGGCTGCTAATTGTTTTTGAGCATCTCCTACTGACAATGTAGCATTAGATAAATCTAATTTCGGTCCTGTTGAATGTCCTGCTCCCATTTGTTTACACGTAAGAAACTTTATAGACTAGATGTATTGCAATAATTGCGGTGAAAAAGGACATGTGTTCCGCGATTGTAGTAAACCTGTTATGTCATGTGGACTAATTCTTCTAGATTCGTCAAAACTTCCATGTGATCCAGAATCTGTAAAAGTTCTCATGGTTAGGAGAAAACATTCTATGGCATTTACTGAATTTGTCAGAGGAAAATATGATCTTCATGATCATGATTTTATCAGAAGATTAATTGAAAATATGACATTTGGAGAACATTCTCTGTTGACCAATTTGTCATTTCCTGATATTTGGACACAGCATTGGGGAGTGGGTAGAGATCATCATTCTCATGAATATGAAGTTTCCAAGACAAAGTTTGAGAGTCTACCAATTTCTCTGTTTCAAGGAGGAGGATATGAAGAATCTGAATGGGGATTTCCAAAAGGACGTCGCCAACATCGTGAAACAGACTTGAATTGTGCTATTCGAGAATTTTCAGAAGAGACTGACATTCCTCGTGAAACCTATACAGTATGCAATAATCTTTCATTTGAAGAAACGTACAAAGGAACTAATGGTGTAGAATATCGCCATCTTTACTTTCTGTCTGTAACAACAGGTGACATCGTTCTGAATACAGTAATGACCCATGAACAAGAACGAGAAATTTGTGAAGTTAAATGGATGACATTGGCTGAGTGTTCAGGAACTACACGTCCCCATTTATTGCAAAGATCCACCCTTCTCGAAAATTTAAAGAAAACGATTACACTGTTTAATACATAAAATGAACTTGACAACAGGTTCTCTGTTTGTGTTAGGAGGATTGTACATTTTTGGGTTTGCGATGTCTTTATTTATTTCCTATATGAAATGCTCTAAGATTTCTTGGTCAATTTCAGCAATGGAAGGCTTATACTGGACATTTTTGCCGACACTATGTTATTTTCTCGGATCTTGGAGTCCATTTGTTCGTGATATCTTTGCTGTTCCTTTGAGAGGTTGGTTTGGTCTTGAAGAAGAATATTCTCATTCTGTAGGTATTGCGTATTTTATGATGTTAGGTTCTTGGATTAGTACAACTAGAATGCTTCATACAACAGAATCACAAGTATGTCAACCAGACTCTGCTGAACTCGCAAAATTTGAAAAAGATTTAGAAGCTGAACTCAAAGAAAAAGAGAGTAATAATAATGGAAGTGCCGTACCGACGGTCAAAGCTACTGATAAAGATAATTCCTAAAGGAACTTTATTGTTCCGTTATACCAAGACTCCAGAGAATGATCTGCGTGGAGTTCCTGTAGATTCTGGTAGATGTATGACTCCAAATTTTAATGTATTTTTTCATCCGAATCCATACATAGGGTATCATTTGTACCATGATTATCGTGATGAAATTGGAGACACAGTTTATGCGTACGTTTTAACTAATGATGTCAAAGTTCTCTGGTTATTAGAACCGTCTCCGTATTCGAGAATGACTAGAAAAAAGAAAACATTTATCAAAGAATGTTCTCGTGTTCCTAAAGGATGTATGCCTCGACCAGGAAATTCGTATGATCCCTGTATGTCCGATACAATGATTAAAAAGTATCCTGATATTGTTGGAATTATGTCTTTGGCACCAGGAGATAATAAATTAATGCGAAAAGCTGAAAAACGTGGTATATCTCAGAAAGCAAAGAAGTGGTTTCATAAAGCTCGCGATTCGTTTGGAATTCATGAAGTTCCAGAACTTATCTTACATCCTTTAACCAAACGTAAAAAAGAAATGATTGTACACGAAAATGATGTCTTGGAAAACAATTATCGTCTTCTGAAAAAAATGAAGTACTCGGAAGTAGATTCATTTATGAAGAATGTTGTCTACGATCCAGAAACATACTTTTACAAGTCGTCCAAGTTGACCTCTTGAGGCTCGAACTCAAAGCTCTCTTCTTTTACGATAAACTTAATCGCAAGATCATCGAGAACCTTCATACGGGCGTGAGTGACGGTTGAGTCTTCTTCATCTGTAACCAGAACCAGAATTTCTGGAGGTTTGATTGACCGAGGAGTCAGGAGTACAAGTACTAATGGCTGTTGGTCAGGATCGTGAATCTTATTTTTAACAATTTGTCCGATCATACTAGAAAGAACCATGTTTCCAGGACACCCTGCGAAATATTCACGATTTTCTTTCGAAAATACGCGAAAGATTCCATTACCTTCCATGTTTTCAACACGACAAAGAATAATCTCATCAGTGTCTCGCTTGTCAGCCGGAAGTTTCCTTTGGCGAACAATCTCAGAAATAATCCTGGAAAATTCCTGATTATTTTTGTGTGGCCCACGCTCTACAGCGCTAGGCTTAACCCTCTTCTTCTTGTCTTGATCTTTATGCCTGGTCATTTTTCTGTTGTTGTACTGCTAGATCTTAAATCCATTTTAGATAGAATACTTAGTGAGAACTGTAACAAGTAAATATGATAAGGCCGCAAAGATAAACATCCACCACCAGACTGGAAATACAGTTGAACCCTTTTTCTGGGTACCAAACGGTTTAATATGTCCATCTGCTCCGAAAGCTATAGAAGGTTTCAGATAAAGAAACCCAGCGACCATGAACAAATAAAAAGCAACCATCCATAGTCGAGGCTGTTTATGAAAAGATTCTTCCATTATCATTTCCTCACTAAAAATAAGTGGAAATGTATGTTCTGCCGAATAGAAGAGCTTTTTCAGATGCTGTAACTCGAATCTTTATCAAAAAGAATTACAGAAAAGAGAAGGATGATGAAGACGAATCTGTGGACTTATGTACCAAAAGCTCATCAGGCAATCGTGAATTATTCCCTTATCAAAAACTAGTTCGTGATTATCTTTTGATTGAAACTCCGTATCGTGGTCTTCTAGTCTATCATGGTCTCGGTTCAGGAAAAACATGTTCAGCAGTTGCTGTTGCTGAATCCCTTTTAACTAAAAAGAAGATTTTTGTGATGGCTACTGTGTCTTTGCTTACTAATTTCAAACAACAATTACGTGGATGCGGAGATCCAATTTATAAGCAAGAAAATCACTGGGTTGTACACAATTTGAGTTCCGAAGCTGATAGGGAAAAGGGTAAGGGTCTAGGTATCTCCGAAAAGTTTCTAGATAAGAAAGGGCGTTTTTTCATGACAGTTCCCGAAAAGCCTTCAAATTTTTCTTCAATGGACTTAAAAACACAGAAGGATATCTCTGAACAAATTGATGACATTATTGATCAGAGATATGAATATATTCCTTATAACGGTATTTCATCTTCAAATATTGATAAATATTTACCTGAGTCCGATCCTCATAAATTTGATGATTCTGTTATCATTATTGATGAAGCACATAACTTTGTAGGAATGGTTTTGAATAAAAGCGAACTGAAAACTCGGTTCTACGATATGATTTACCGTGCTCGCAACACTAAGATCGTCTTGCTATCAGGAACTCCTGTAATTAACAGTCCTCTAGAAATTGCTCTTCTCATGAATTTAATTCGTGGACCTATTGAACGTGTACGCATAGGTTGTTCTTCAGTTATATCATGGGATGAAGGAATGATGACAGGATTTTTGAAAACATTGAAAGATGTTGATACCATTGAATACGATTCTGTAAAACGACAAATTCTTTTAACTCGAAATCCTCCATATTTTGAATCAGTTCTTTCTGAAAAAGGTGAACGTATTGCTGTGAAATACAATAAAGATTTTACTCAAGAACCTGATATTTTAAAATGGGTAGATTCATTCCGATCCAAGTTTCAAGATAAGATTGCTGGTGTTGAATTATTACCGCAAGATAAACTTTTAAAAGAAGATTTAGAATGCTTACCTTCTAATTTCGAAGAGTTTGCTCAAACATTTATTGATGGTCTGCAAATCAAGAATGCTTTACTTTTCCAACGCAGAATTCAAGGCTTAGTTTCTTATTACAAGGGAGCTGATGAACGTCTAGTAGCAAAAGAAATTAATCAGGATAAGCGATTAGTTAAAGTTCCCATGTCTTCCGAACAATTTTTGCGGTACCTAGAAAAGCGTTGGATTGAAATTCAAATTGATACTAAAAAAGGACGATCTTCAGACTTAAATGAAGATTTTGGTTCGTATCGTACAAATTCTCGTTTAGTATGTAATTTTGCTTTACCTCCTGAATTAGAAGTTCAAAAAGAAGGCGAGAACTTTAAGGAAGCAGCATTTGAGAAAATCCGAGCAGATCCTAAACGTTTCTTAGTTGATGAAAAATTAAAACATTTTTCTCCTAAGATGCACGAATGTCTTCAAGCAATTAAGAAGCATGTCAAACATAAACAATTTGTTTATTCTACATTTACAGGTCTGGAAGGTACTGGTGTATTTGGTCTTGTTTTGGAACAGAATGGATTCCAGCAGTACAAATTAAAACGTGAACATGGAATTGTTATTGAAGATCCTGATATGAAACCTGGTGTTCCTGCGTATGCTTATTTTACCGGTGATGAGGATGTAGATACGCGTGATTTGTACAGACAGATTTTTAATGATCCTGAAAAGTTTTCAGCAGATTTTCCTCAAACCCTGAAAGAATCTATTAAAGAACGTGGACGTCTTTCTGTTTTGATGGCTTCTAGAGCAGGTGCTGAAGGTATTAATTTAGAAAATGTTCGTCATGTTCATATCTTGGAAGCACAATGGAATCCTGCGATTGTAGATCAAGTTGTTGGTCGTGCTATTCGTATTTGTTCACATGCTCGTCTACCTATGGAAGAACGTACAGTTGAAGTAAAAATTTACGTGTCAGTTTTTTCGCAAGAACAGGCTGTTGGAATTGAAGGTCCTAACATTGCTCTGATCAGAAGAAATGATATGGGTCTGAAACGTTATGATGTAGAACAACCTACGGAAACATTCTTGTCAACGGATGAATACATGTTTGATTTATCTTACCGTAAAGGACGTATCGCAAAAAATATTAGTCTTTTATTGAAACAGGCTGCCGTTGATTGTGAAATTCATCGTAAATTACATTATCGTGAACAACCTGTAATTCAATGTATGCGATTTGATACAACAACCAAACCTGAAGATATAGCATGGTCTCCATCTATAAAGACAGAAGAACGTGATACTTTGTATCTCAAAAATATTGTCAGAAAAGCAAGAAGATTACAACGTGTATCCATTAAAGGTCTGCTTCTTATCGTAGATCCAGATACACAAGAAGTCTTTGATGCTCAAGCATTTGAAGATCGCAGATTACTAAAAATTGGAGTAAAAAAGAGTCCAACTGAAATTCAATTTTTCTAAGGTATAACAATGATCGCAAATATTTTTGGTGTGCTTTTTTTAGTTGGGGTAGGTTCCTATATGTGGAGATCTATCCCAGTTACACCTTTTGTACCAATATTTAATATTCAAGATGGAAAGCAACGATCCTTACAAGCTAGAGGCGATGCTGGCCTCTATATTGAAAAGGTAAGACGCAGAGCAATTAAAACAGTAGGAATTCAAGATCCTCAAAAACTCCGCGAAACTCCAACGCAAATGGGTTCTATTACAGGAGTTTTGGAAACTTTTATGTATAATACATAATATGCCTGCTCAAGTAAAATTTAATGTTGAGGGACAATATTTTTCATTGTTAGATGGTAGATGTTGTTCATCTTCAGTCAGTACCGATCTAAAAAGTACAGATATTTCACCAGTTTATACTATCGAAGCTGATGCCGAAGCCAATCTTTTAAATTATAAAATCATTAGAGTTGATGGATCATCTGTAAGTAATATAATTTTACCAGCACCTCAAATAAATTTACATATACGAATCCTGAATATTTCATTCGATAATGTCTACATTTCTTATTCTGGCGGAACAACTTTAATTGGAAAAGAGTTAATGAGCTTTTTTTGCATGGGCACTGACTGGATATATTTTAACGGTTTCTAATATAAAAATGGGCGATAAATCTGCCGTCGCAGATTTAAATGATAGAGTTTCTAGTTTAGAAAACAATCAGACAGTAGGAACTGGAGCCACAGGAACCACAGGAACCACAGGAACTACGGGAGCCACAGGAGCCACGGGAGCCACAGGAACTACTGGAGTAACTGGAGTAACTGGTGTAACTGGTGTAACTGGAAGTACAGGAACCACAGGAACTACGGGACCTACGGGACCTACGGGACCTACGGGACCTACGGGACCTACGGGACCTACGGGAACTACGGGAACTACGGGACCTACAGGAACCACAGGAACCACTGGTTCTCAAATTTTATATGGTTCTACAGATCCTGGATTAACTGGTACATACGGTGACACTTATATAAATACTACAACTGGACATGTTTTTTTAAAGAAGGCAACTATTTGGTCTCCAACTAATTCTATATCTACAGCATGGTCATCTATTACATCAAATTCTACTGGAACTAAATTAGCTTCATGTGTGTATGGTGAAGGAATCTGGACAAGTTCTGATTCTGGAGTAAACTGGATTCAAAGTGATGCTATATCTAGAGCTTGGTTATCTATTACATCAGATTCTACTGGAACTAAATTAGCCGCATGTGCCAGATCCGAAAAAATTTGGACAAGTATTAATTCTGGAGTAAACTGGGTTGAAAGTAATTCTGAAGTATTGTTTTGGACTTCTATAACATCAGATTCTGCTGGAACTAAATTAATTGCATGTGCTACAAGTGAAAAAATACAGTTAAGTTCTAATTCTGGAGTATCTTGGACTGTAAGTAATTCTCAGTCTCTAAATTGGAGATCTGTAGTATGTAGTTCTGACGGAACTAAGTGTTTTGCATGTGTTTATGATGGAGGAATCTGGACAAGTTCTGATTCTGGAGTAAACTGGACTCAAAGTGATGCTCCAACTTTATATTGGACTTCTATAACATCAGATTCTGCTGGAACTAAATTAGCCGCATGTGCCGGATCCGGAAAAATTTGGACAAGTATTAATTCTGGAGTAAACTGGGTTGAAAGTGGGTCGGAAACTTTAGATTGGGCATCTATTGCATGTACACCCAATGGAACTAAATTAATAGCATGTGTACTTGATGGAGGAATCTGGACAACTTCTGATTCTGGAGAAAATTGGATTGAAAGTGATGCTCCATATTCATATTGGTCATCTGTAACAAGTGATTCTACTGGAACTAAATTAGCAGCAGCTTCTCTTAACAATAAAATTTATACAAGCTCTTCTTTAGAAGATTGGATTTTTAAATTAAGTATTATAGGTCAAGACGGAGATTCAGGAGTTACAGGAACTACGGGAGCCACAGGAACTACTGGAGTAACTGGAGTAACTGGTGTAACTGGTGTAACTGGAAGTACAGGAACCACAGGAACTACGGGTGTAACTGGAGTAACTGGAGTAACTGGAGTAACTGGAGTAACTGGTGTGACGGGAGTAACTGGAAGTACAGGATCTACTGGAGCCACAGGAGCCACAGGAACTACGGGAGCCACAGGAGCCACGGGAACTACGGGAACTACCGGACCTACAGGACCTACGTATTATACAGTTTCTGCTTATGATCAAACTGGAGCAACGGGACTTCTTACAGATAACGGTTTAGTTGGAACTCAATTAATGACTACACAAATCACAACACAAATTACTGGGCATATTTTAGGACAAGTTTCAATTCAAATTCATAATTCACACACTAGTGAACATGCAGTTGGAGTATATTTAGTAATTAATGGAAGCACAGGTGGAACTACAACTCATACTATTCCTAAAAAACAAGGCGGATTAACTGGTAGTGCTAATTTAACAGTATTTCATAGAACATCAGTTAAAAGTCTCCCAGGAACATGGGACCTAAGTGTATATGGTTATTCGAACACTAACACCAATGTATTTTACGATCATATTGATTTAGTTGGACTTGGAAATTTGGATGGACCAGATGAATTTGGTCCTCCACCACCACCTGAGATGTAATTAATCAGTTTTAGTATACTCTTTCATATAATAAGAAATGCCTGGTGGCTTAATGCAATTAGTCAATAAAGGTGCTCAAGATCAGCTTGTAACTGGTCAACCATCTTTTACACATTTCAAATCAGTGTACAAGCGCCATACTGAATTTGCGATGGAACATTTTGTTCTCAATTTTCGTTCTGTGAACTTAGATCTGCTTCCTACTCAACCTAAGAGTCTGAGATGTAAGGTTGATCGAAATGCACAATTGGTTCACGATTGTTATGTGAATGTTACGATTCCTGATATTTATTCTCCCGTCAATCCAACTACATCAGGATTTGCTACTGGATACGAATTTGAATGGATTGATAATCTGGGATACAATATGATCAATTCTGTGTCCCTGCTCATAAACGGTACAGCTATTGTAAAACATTCTGGAGAATGGATGAAATTGTACTCATATTTAAGTCATAATGGAACTATGCGTCTAAAAGTTGACAGAATGGTTGGTAATATTCCCGAAGTAAAAGATCCGGCTAATGCGTACGGACGATTCAATCAATATCCTCATTCTATTTCTCGTCCAGGAGCTCAAGCCGCTCCATCTATTTTAGGACGTGAATTAATGATTCCATTGCATTTCTGGTTTTGTGAAGATGTTGGAGCAGCACTGCCCTTAATTGCTTTACAGTATTCTGATGTTGAAATTGTAGTTGAATTTGCTTCTATTTATCAATTGTTTACGGTACGTGATGTAGATCCCACAAGTCCGACATTTCGTCAACGTATTGCTCCGAATCCCGCTAATCCTTTGTACGCAATGAACAGATTTCTGAGTCCACCAAATGTTGACGCAAGTCCACTAAATCCTTCATTAACATCATGGTCTTTGCGTCCATCTATACAAGCAAACTATATCTTTTTGAATGATGCTGAAATGGCTAATTTTGCTAAGAGTGATACTTCTTATATTATCAAAGACTTACGTCCAGTAACTAGACAGGGTGTACGTGGTCCATCAACAGATGTAGAACTTGTAATGACTAATCTGTGTACTCGTATCGTATGGACAGCACAACGTTCTGATTTCTTAGCAAATAATGATTACGATAATTATACAAATTGGCTAGGGCCTCCAACATTAAATCAAGTTGGATCGACTCCTATAACATCTATTTATTCTTCAGGGCAACAACAGGGTCCTAATGTAGCCTTAAAAGATAATCTAGTTGAAGCTACTATAATCTTTGATGGAAAGAATCGTGAAGAAACTAAGACAGTAGCATTTTACAGTCTTCTACAAAATTATAAACATGTTGAAGGTGCTCCTTTACCTGGCGTGTACATGTATTCATTTGCTCTAGATCATGAAAAACAACCTTCTGGTCACGCAAATGGATCTATGTTTAATTCAACTACATTACGTATATCTACCTTGGAACCTCCTATTCTACCAGCAGGTCAAGGAACATCCGTATGTATTCTAAAATCTACAGCGTTCAATCCTCGTCCAACTATTGTAGTAGATCCTTCACAGTACAATCCTGAAGAAGTTATTTTTACGATTAATCGTACAGTACAACAAACTGTGCCTTATTCGTACACAGTAACTACGCATGTAGAATCATATAACTTTCTCAGAGTTTTCCGTGGAATCGGAAATGTCGTGTTCTCATCATAAAGGGAATGAGTCTAATAGGAGGAGCTACAGGAACACAAATAAATGAAGATGGTCTGACTATCGTAAAAGCTACGTATGGTGTAGATACACAATTTGTTGATGTAACAACAGAAGTTCAAGGATTAGTACAAAATGGAGAAATAGATTTTGTTGTTTCAGCACAATCTTTGGGTATTCCAGATCCTAATCCGGGTTCTGACAAACAAATTCTTCAAATACAATATCGAGTAAACGGCGGACATAAAAATTTAGATAAGTTTAAATCCGGTGAGCAAGTAAAACTTTCAGCACCAAACGCTAAGTCATCAAAGAAAAAAGTCAATCATACATGGAGCTTTATGCAATACGTATGGTCATCAATCTTTTTCTTTTTTGTGGGTCTCTTAGTTATTGATGCGTACAAGTCTGGAAATTATATTTTTGGTTATCAGAGTACATCGGAGACTGGTGAAATAAAATATGAAAATGTGGGTGCCGGAGTTGTTTTAGCGTTAATAACATTATTTTCATTTGGAACTTCGTGGATTTATATAATGCTTCCTATAGCTTTAATCTTTGGGTTTATGCGACGCTCCAGATAAAAAAAGTTTTCCTCTAAAGGAAACTTTTTACTTGTGACTAATCAGACCATCAAACTTCTTACTTTTGATGCGAGCAAAGCCCAGAAACTCTTCGGTATCCTTGTCGTAAACGCGGCCAGAAGCCTCGTCTACGTCATACTCTTTACCTCCAAATGTCTTTGTGACCAAGTCTTCTTTCTCTTCGTCACGCAGGGGCCCAGTTACCTGAGCTCCGTCCAGAAGATAGACGCCAACAACATCGGTCTTGACGACCTCGCTTTGTACATCTACCAGGTCAGAGTGTGTCATAACCTTTAGCCCGGAACCAGCACCGCCTCCCATGGAGGCAACTGATGGCGTCTTGCTTGACATAAAGTTTGCAACGTGCGTGGCAAACTCTACGGTGTTATACTGCTCTGCAGGTATTGCGTTAGCATACTTCTGAAACTCCTTCTTGAGGGTCTCCTGCTCCTTCTCGTCCTCCGGGTAGTCGTCGCCGATTACCTTGGAGAACTCCTCTTTGATCTTAGCCGTAAACTTTGGACAGTTCGGCTTTGCCTTCTCAGCCTTCTCAGCCTTCTCAGCCTTCTCGGCCTTGGGCTTCTCAGCCTTCTCGGCCTTCTCCTTGGGCTTCTCAGCCTTCTCGGCCTTCTCCTTGGGCTTCTTTGCGGGTTTAGACTCCAGCAAAGTAACCCGTGCTTCCATAGCCTCAAGCTTCTTGAGGAGCTCAGCAAACTCTTGCTTTAGCGCATCAATATTCTTGGCCATTTCTACTTTTCTAATAGTATATTCTAGTTCAGGTAAAAATCCGTTTTCACGAATTCCCACCAACAAATCAGTTACTTAGGTTTTACCGGGTCACTCTTGACAGGCTTGACCTTAGTTTCTGTTGCTGATGTAGCTTTTGCTGCTGCCGCATCCTTTGCCCTCTTAATGAGTTCTTGCATCTTATTAGGGCCTGGCATTTCTATCTTGTATGTAAGTAGTTTCCTACGTTTTTACAATCCGTTTTTACATACTGAAGAATCATAAATGAGTGAAACTGCTAAGATTCATCTTCGAGAACATCTGGCAACTTTACTAGTTCCTTGCCTTGCTGAAGGATTCTGGAGTGTTAAAGATACTGCTCAAAAATTATGTGATCGCAATAATCAACCTACTGAAGTTATCCGAACATTTCAAAATATGGTCACCAAGATCCCCGAATGGTCAGAATCTACTTTGGGCGAAGAAGTAGAACGTATTACTAGAAGTTCCAAGTGTACATACTTAGATGATCTTCTGCTTGGAGTATTCTTAGCCTATATGAAATCTTTCGCAGCCCTACAGTATCGTGGAGCATCATCCCAGATTAAAGTTGAATTTGACCGTCCTAATGTAACAAAGTTTATTCACGAATTGTATAAGCAGAGTGCTAGAAAATTATGGCAATCGGCATTCTTATTCAAGACTCAGGGCGTTTCTTCTGAACAACAAGCTCGTAATCGTCAAGAAGTTGAACAGATTATTGATCGTACAATTGATGATGTTGTTCGATCCTTTTTGCCATGGGAAGTTATTGCAAAGTCTTATTTCTCTGAACCTGTAGAACCCCCAGTCTCAGAATCAAAGTCTGTCATATTCGAAGATATTCCTGATACGGATTCCGATGAAACTGATTCTGAAGCAGAACTGCCTCCACTAAATTTAACTGAAGATGAAGATCGTATTTCTATTACAGACTTAGATGATAAGCCACAAGAAGTCGTAGTTCCTGAAGTAGATGCTCTGGCCGAACTTGAGTCTAAGGTTGAAGATAGTGACCTCGTTTTAAATCCTTAAACTGATTCTTTGGAAAACATTAAAATGTGGATTGTTTATGTTTCTGTTGGTGTTGCTCTTGTCAGTTTCATCTTGTACGCTCTGGATCGTCGATCTAAGCAAGAACAAATTGATTGGTTTACGGCAGTAAAACTCATGGTATTTGGTGGATTAATGTCCGGCGGTATTGTATATGTAACTCAGAGTCCAGAAACTGTTGAACTTATTAAAGAAGTTGCCGAAGGTCCTGTGATCCAAGAAATGTTTGTAGGTAAACCTACTTTTTAATCTAATCTAATTATAGAATGATTTATCCATCTGGCGTCCTATCTTTAGCTGTTCAAGGTATAGTTGGATTTATTGACTATGTAGCACTACAAGTTGAAACAGCAGATGAACTACTTAAAGATCTTCTAAAGGTAGAACTTTTTGTTCAGATAATTGAATTTATGTTTTATAGCTGGCTAGTTTTCTCGTTTACAAAGTCTCGAAATATCACTCCATTTCGGTATTTAGATTGGGCTATTACAACTCCACTGATGTTGATTACTTTGTCTGCGTATTTGAACCATGATGGACGCAAGACAAGATTGGCTGACTTTTTAACTGAGCATAAGTCTTCTTTAGTAACTATAGTTCTCTTGAATGCAGGAATGTTATTTTTTGGGTTGATAGGAGAACTTGGATTTTTAAATAAATATTTGTCTACTGCTCTGGGATTTATTCCCTTTGCATTAAATTTTAAGTATATTAAAGATACCTTTTTACATACTCCCGACTTACTAAAGAATGTTATATTCTATTGGTTTGTAGTTGTCTGGGGAATGTACGGTGTGTTTGCAGTGATGCCTTATACACTTAAAAATACTGGATACAATATACTTGATCTCTTTTCTAAAAACTTTTTTGGAATCTTTTTAGCATATGTTGTATGGACATCTGCGAAACGCTGATCTAAACACAGTAAAAATATAATCATAAATGTATCTCTATGTTCTAGTTCCCAATGGTGCTGAATGGGAAGATTTGACGATTTATTTGACAGAAGAAGAAGCAATCACGAAATCTAAAATGTTTCCAAATTTTCGTGTAGAAATCTTTCATCAGACAGCGGTTGGATTTTGTCCTCAGTATAAATATTATAGAAACGGCGAATTGTGTTCCTATTAAAAAGGAATACACATAAGCCATAGACCACCCAAGGTAGGCCTAATAGCAGACACCCATGCGTACACAGATATCTAGAGTCTCTTTTTGTGTTTCCTCAAATGTCATCGGACCGTAGCACACAGATGTCTTGCCATGGTTGACAGAAAATATCCATCCACCAAACTTTTCAGAAAACATGTACGAAAAGAGAATGTCTTTTCCTACATGTTCAATGTGCATGAACGTCTGGACAGTTTCCAGACTGAGTCCATTCTTTTCCAGCAGTTTCATATATCTCTGATCAGTTCTACCCGGATTATTCCGCGGTGTCCTGCCAGAAATAGAAAGTGTCCTGTCGCCTAGGCGTGCATACATTGTAACGTTCATTTTTTGTAGTCCCAATTTTTACTTTTTTACAATCCATTTTATAAAATGAGTACCTTTTGGTTAATTATTCTTTTATTATCTTTAACTGCGTTAGGTTGGAATTTATACAATTTGATTACAGGAGTTCAACGACATGTTGTATGGTGGCAGATTCTTCTTGCTTCTCTAGGTCTTTTGGGAGCCTTGAATGGTATACACGGATCTGTTCGTTCCTTATTAAAGTTTTAATTGTCTAATACGAGAGGAAGTTCTCCTGCTGGAATTGATCCTACAAACTCTGTGAATTCTGCCAACTCTTTTCTGGGAACAGCATCTCGACAAAAGCGGGCAATAGCTTTGTATAACGCAAACCCATAAAATCTATCCATTCTAGGATCCTTTTTCTGAAATAAGATTGATGATCCATCATCCAATGTCATCCATTTAATAAATAATTTAAATAATTTATCATCATATTTTTCAGGTCCTTCAGGGTACAAATCCCAGAACATAGATGTAGCTAGACGAACAAGATCAAATGAAGGATTAGGTTTAATTATGGGAGCAGAATCCTTAAAAAATGGTTGGCAATTATATTGACCGCCTGCTTCATTATTTACTTCAAATTGATCACTCATAAATAATCTAGGTTCTTTCATTCCTGGTAGACGTACATATCCAATTCCACGATCAAAATCAATAATTTTCAATAAATATCCGTATGTCGGCACCTTATACGATGTTCCGCCACTCGAATAGTAAAAGAATTCTTTAGATGTTTGGATGTACATCACATTATTGCCATGTAAATCATTATGCGTCAACCCAAAATTACGTTGAGCAAATGCTAAAGCAAAAACAATCTGGAATGTCCAGGCATACCATTTTTGAGGATCTGGATTTTCAGTTACCAGTTTATAAAATGTTCCTTGCAGTTTTTCCATCAGAGTTACTTGTACAGGAACATTCTTGAATGTAGCCCAAGCATAAGGTTCATCATTTTCTTCATCTACCGAATATTCAGACTCTGATTCAATTCCAAAAATGTAAGATGTTGATAAGTCTGATTCTGAATCTGATTCCAAACATTCTTCTTCTTCAAATACTTTTTGAAACTCGGTAGAAACTGTCTCTTCTGAAGGAATACCTTGAATTTCTTTAACATCATCAAGTTCTATATCTTCACATAATTCTAGAGGTAAACGAGCAGAACGCGTGTACTTAATTTGTTCACCAGCCGAATCTAATTTTATTGTGAACGTTTTTCCCATATTTCGGGAAAACCATGGACGTTCACACAATTCTTCGTAGTCATCTGAGATATCTAGTGTAAATTCATCAGAAACACCTGTGTACACACCAAAGACTTGTGGGAAATGTTGACACTTTGACAATGAAAGAACTGAATTGAGTAAAGATCCAACATATGCCGCATTATGGGGAGATTGTAGCTTTTTATGAACTTCGGTAGCATCTTCTGTAGAAGAAGGTAGTTCTAAATTAATTCCTTTCATCCATTTATAGGGATTCAAGAGCATTGTAATTTTTGGATGAATAGCAATTTCTCCTGAAGGAGTACAAGCTGTTTCACCATTAATAGTTACATCAGGAAACTTGATACCATATTCAGAAACCTTTTCTACTTTTTCAGTTTTAAATAAACATTCGATAGGAGGAAAAAATGCTTGTAATTTTTGAACTCCAAACATGGAACTTTTTGGGACACCTCTTGAAAGTTGAATGGGTATCGGATTACAACGTAGTTCTGACTTACGTTTCATTATATTCTTTTATACACTAAGGATTAAGTAATCTTACCGCGATGAACTTTGAAATTAAGAAGTTCTCGATTAAAACGATTGTGGAACGTTGTGAGATCGATTCTAGAAAATCTCCAATGATTGTTCTTATCGGAAAGAAGGATACAGGAAAGTCTTTCTTAGTTCGAGATATTTTAGCAAATACACGTGAATGTTTTCCTGTAGGAACTGTAATTTCAGGTACAGAAGTAGCAAATCCTTTTTTTCAAGAAATGGTTCCTTCTAAGTTAATTCATGATAAATACAAACCTGAAATTGTAATGAATGCTATTAAAAGACAGTTAGCAGTCAAACAACAACGTAATCATGAAAAGAAACAGAGAGGTGGTAATTCTCAATTAGATCCTCGTGCGTTTCTTATTTTGGATGATTGTTTATATGATAAGTCTTGGATTAATGAAGAATCTACACGATACATTTTTATGAATGGTCGTCACATTGATATGGTTACTCTGATTACTATGCAATATCCTTTGGGTGTTCCCCCAAATTTACGTACGAATATTGATTTCGTCTTTATTTTGCGAGAAAATAATATTTCCAATCGCAAAAGAATTTACGAGAATTATGCTGGTATGTTTCCAACATTTGATATGTTTTCTCAATTTATGGATCAATGTACAGAACGTTTTGAATGTCTTGTCATTGTGAATGGTGTACAATCCAATAAATTAGAAGATCAAGTATTTTGGTATAAAGCTAGTGATCATCCGAGCTTCCATTTATGCGATGACAGTCTCTGGCAAGGAAATCAACCTTTTTCATCCACAATGTTAGCCGGTGATGAATTTGATGCTACTAAATTACAGACGAAGAAAGGTCCACAAGTTTGGGTAAAGAAAGGTTAGCCCACATACATACTGATTCTACATCAAACGTAGAATACCATACAAAATCTTTACGAGCCTTTTTGATTTGAGCATTTTTAATATAAATGCCATCATAATCTTTTTTTACAAGATCCCAATTAATTGTGTACTGTTTGGGTTTCCAGTCTTCCTTATATTTTTCTTGAAATTCAGAAACATCTTTGTACACATTTAAGGTTAAAACTTTAGTCATATCAATATCAAATTCATATTCGTATTTAGGAATTTCTCCACCTAATTCTTCTTGAATATATTTTTTCCATACTCCAGAAGGAGCTAACCATATTCCACCAGGTTTTAATCCAATTCCTAATTTCCGGTTTCGGAGTTTAGTAAATGGTTTGTCCGATAAATGATAAAACTTCATTATTTATTGTACACGTTTATGTTTACGTGACCTACGCTTACGATATTTACGGGTATTCCTACGTGAGTTACCAAGGAGATGTATTCTGATAGACTCATCTGCTTCAAATCGTTTTGCGCATAAACATATATGAATTTCTATTTCTTGATTCGGATTTCTTTCTTCAATTTGTTTAACAACCTTACTTAAGTGTGTTTTAACTTTCATTTTTCCAGAACTTGATTGATATTTTTCATCAAAATCCAATGGCGAATATTCGTTTGTATCGCAAAATAATATAACACTTGGATAACCTAAATCATCTTCTAATGGTGTTAGAAGTAAATCTGGATAATCTCCTCCTGCCCGTTTTATTACCGGTTGAATAATTTGTCTTCCTGGTTCTGGATAACAAATTTTTCTAATATATTCGGGTTTTAAACAAAGGCTAACTGATCTGGGATCATCAGGATCATAATACCAAACCATAGTAGTTGTTGGTTTAACTGAGAACCTTGTTTCACGACTTGGTTTATCGTGACTCCCGTGAGCTGTAATGATACGCTTCATTATTTATTGTACACGTTTACATTCCAGAACAACTACTTCCTCCTCTACGACGTCTACGAGAGCGAGTTTTGCGAGACTTACGAGACTTACGAGACTTACGAGACTTACGACGTCTACCTTGACCTGCCGGACGAAACCCAGGA
>Ga0315905_10001942_pt1 | contig 21907 bp, 11 predicted proteins | sample LakEriMetagenome_5_FD_203522 | JGI IMG/M metagenome (GOLD analysis project Ga0315905, IMG submission 203522) | Freshwater fungal communities from buoy surface, Lake Erie, Ohio, United States - Buoy 4 MA121 | ecosystem: Environmental > Aquatic > Freshwater > Lake | place: USA: Lake Erie, Ohio...
AGCGGTTCTCTGCTTAAAACTTTAAGTACCGCACTAGAGCAAACTGAATTTAGCAGCGAGAAGTTACTTGTCGGGTTAGAGGCGGTAATAGGAAGGAGGGGCGGCGATGAGATAGAGAATCATGAGCGTGCCGGTTATATTCTAGCGCTGCTTGCTAAAAGAGGTATTTCTCTTGGGGACAACATATTAACGGGTTTAGCGGATCTAGCTAATGATTACCCTATTTCCGGTAAGATCATAGAAAACGTGTTATCTGCTTTTGATGAAACTTTGCAAAACGGCGGGGTGTTACCTATTCCCGCTATACGGGTAGTAGCGGGGCATATAGGTAATAAGGACGGGACGCTCCGGGATCTAGCGTTAAAATGCTTAAGAGAAGTCAATTTAGAAGACCCGGATCTTAAAGAGGAATTGGAGTCTAATCGGGAATTGCTACTTGTTGCTTTAAAAAAAGAGATTCTAGAGGGTAGCAAAGATATTCTTGTAGAAGAGATAGGTCTATTAATAAAAGCTGTTACCGATAACAAGAATTGTGCTTTAGAGAATCTATATGCAATCAGAGATTTTTTACGCTTTGCAAGTAAGTACGGAGTACTACCGGATCAACTAACGGCAATATTAAACCTCTACGATATTAAGGCGGAAGTAGAGGTAGATTTTAATCTGCTAAGAGGTGTGTTAAGCCGGGAATTACTTGTCAAAGAAATTATGGGTATCTCGGGGGCGGCTAATGAGCTCTTACCTTATATGCGAAAAATTACCGCTAATCTTAGGCTCGGCATAGAAGATCAAAATGCGGACGGAGAAGAGATTGTAGAGGTTTTAAAAGAACGCTTTAAAAGTAGTGTTGCTGCAAACCACCATGAATTAAATGAGGTTTTATATCAATTTGCAATTAGCAGTAAGTTTAGTAGCGGTAAGGAGAAAGACTTAAGTAGCCTGCTTGCTGAAATAGAGGGTTTAAATAAAGGCAACCCTGAAATAGCTGATTTACTTGAGGGAGGTAAGCTCGGAGAAAGCTATTTAAGGGTAGTCGGGATTTACGGCGGCTGTTCAAAGATAGTAGAAAACGATGCGGCTATATCAACGTGGAACGAGGGCGACATAAAATCTTGGTCTGCAATTGCCAAAACCCATACGGACAAGAGTAGCCCGGAGTTTATAGAGGAAACTATAGCGGTAATCAAGCGGGCAAATAAACTATTCTGCGGCCATGACTTTCGGATAGTGCAGATAATATCGCTGCTGTCGTTCTTTATGGGCAAGGAGGGCGGTAGGTTACTTCAGATATCTACGGGGGAGGGTAAGTCTACGACTGCGGCCGGACTTGCAATAATCAAGGCTTTACAAGGGTATAGTGTTGATATTGTTACCAGCTCGCCTATTCTAGCCCGTAGGGACGCAGAGGAGAAGGCTTCCTTATTCGCCATGTTTGGTTTAAGCGCGCGCCATAACTGTGATAAAAGCGATAATATTGACAGTTTTAGGGGATGTTATGACGGGGATATAGTATACGGTGATGTTGCAAACTTCCAGTATGATGTTTTAAGGCATGAGTATAAAGGATACGGGACTAGAGGAAAGCGTGTTTTTGAATGCGTAATCGTAGATGAAGTAGATAGCATGCTAATAGATGATAGCGGCAAAATAGCGATGCTTGCCTCTCATTTGCCCGGTAGCGAGTACATAGAGTTTTTATATAGCAGTATTTGGCTGCGATTAAACTTCATAGATAACCGTCTTGAGAAAATCGATAACAAGTGGGTATTTGTTGATAAGCCTTGTGAAGTAGAGGACGGGAAAATAGTTTTTAAAGGCGAAGAAGGTAATATAACGAGAATTGACGATACAAGCACTTTAAGAGCCGGACACTTGGAAGACTATATCAATGATTTACTTTCCCGGAGCGAAGTAAAGATCCCGGAGCATTTAAAGCAATTTGTAAAACTACAAATCCATAACTGGATAAAAACTGCCATAACGGCTAAGAATTTGATTCAGGGAAAAGATTACGTAATTATCAGGAATGAGAAAGGTTACGAGGTTATTGCTCCCGTTGATTACCGAAATACGGGACTAATTCACACAAACACCAATTGGATTAACGGCCTTCATCAATTCCTTCAGATCAAACACGGCTTAAGATTGAGTTGTGAAACGTTAACTACCGGCTTTATCTCCAATATGGAGTACTTCAAACGCTACGGTCATAATATTTACGGTATGAGCGGTACGCTCGGCTCATCCGATTCACAGGATTTATTAAAATCCACCTACGGCGTAGACCTGACTTTTATCCCGACCTATAAGGAGAAACAGTTTTTAGAGATACCTGCTATCTTAACGGAAGGAGAGGGGCAGTGGTATAATCAGATCATAAGCTCCATAAAGAAGCAGGTAGAAGCAGGGAGGGCGTTGCTAGTAATTAACGAGAGTATAAAGGTTACGCAGCAGATAAGGGCACTATTGTTAAAGGAAGGTTACGCGGCAGAGAAGATCAAAATCTATTCAAGTAGCTTGGGTAGCGAGAATGAGGCCATAAGCGGTAATATAGATAGCGGGGATATAATCCTTGCGACTAACCTGGCAGGCCGCGGGACGGATATAAAAACAACCTCCAAGCTTGAAAAGAGCGGCGGTTTGCATGTAATAGTCAGCTTTTTACCTACCAACTCAAGGGTAGAAGAACAGGCATTCGGTAGAACGTCAAGGCAGGGGAATAAGGGTAGCGGGCAAATAATAGCCAATACGGAAGTAGCGTTAGATGCCTTAGGTTACCATAATTATCCTATTAGCAATTTAGTTGGGTTTGAAGGAGCCGATAAGCTAAAAGATTTACGCAATCACGTTGAAGGGGAGCGCTTATTACAGGCAAAACTATACGAATCAAGCAACATAGGTTTAGATGACGAACTCTTTAAGATATATAGCGGTTTGGCAAACGAATTAAAATCGGGAGAAAAAAATCAGCAAAAACTGCAGCAGCTGGAAGAATTATGGGGCATCAAGTTAAAGGAATTAAAATTACTTGTAAGTACAAGGGAAGAAGAGCGGGAGTTAAAGGAAATCGCTCACAAGCAGGGATTTAAGGTACTGAGCGTCGGAGACCGGGTAGGGAGTATTTATAGGGCAATTAGTCTGCAGTTAGAACATAGCATCACTGCTGATGAGCTTCAGGCGCTGGCGTTAGCTTACCTGCTCCGCGAGACTGATCCTAGCGATAGCGAAGCTATAAGGAAAGTAGTAGAGGGAATAGACGAGGTAAAACTTCTAGAAACATTATCGGCAGTTCTCAAGCAGGATATTATCCTAATCTCAAATAACGGTAGCAAGGACTTACATATAAAAAATGCAGAAAGGGTAGGGTTGATCTACCTCGGTGTTATAGCAGAGACTAAATTACATCCAAGTAAATGGTACTCCCTTGAGTATTTGCGGGATACGGGCAGCATAAAAGATTTTAAAGAGATAAACGTAAGTAGCGATCTTTTTGAGATAAGCAGGGAAGACTTACGCGCCTCTAAAATAAAGGAGGCTTTACAATATTTAAGAGCAAAGGAGGTAGTAGAAGCAGGGGAGCATAACCGTAATCTCAGGGAAGCGGTACTAAAAGAGTTTGAACAATTTAAAAATCACGTAACGGCCAAGTACAAGGAGGGGTATAGCATAATGTCTAACCCGGCTTATATGGTAAGGGACGCTTATAACCGCATGGGAGGAGGAAACAGTTACGAGCAATCGATATCAATATTAAAACAGGCAGTGAGCCTCGATCCTGATTTTAGTTTTGCTGCATACTACAATCTTGCATATTGTACTATTAGGCACGGAGAAATGGTATGCGCCAAGGACGGTAAAGCATGGACTACTTATACTTATGAAGCCTTGGGGTATCTGATGGAAGTAAAAAACCAGATAGAGCAAAACATAATGCCTAATCTATCGGTAATACAGATGTTATCGGAGCATCAGGGCGAGACTCCTTTAATGCGTCAGGTAATAGATAAAATTGAACTCTTAAAGAAACAACTTGCATATATAGAGAAGATCATCCCGACCATGACGGAGAATGTCAAAGGTACTAACGGCAGGGGACAGAATAGTGAGCGGTCATATATAGTAATAGATAATGCGGACGTAAAACTTTTAAAAGAGTTATATGGTTCAAGTAACGCTCCGCTAGATGAAATAGGCGAGTTAAATAGCTTCGGGATAATTCATTTATACGGAGTTAGGGTAGAAGAATTACCCGTTGATTGGGGTAACGTAATATTAACGGCCGCCCTCGGTATCGGGCAGCTAATAGTAGGCTGCGCCTGCGCCCTGAGCGGTAACATACAATGGGCCGCTACCTTTATTATGAACGGTTTTGAAGATTTAATGAAGGCCGGCAATATTGCAAACAATGAAGATTTTAGGTGGAGTGAGTACGGGACGGGTAAGGCAATAAATTACGGCGTTGCGCTAGCTCTGGCAAAGATAGATAGTATAGTAACCGGCGCAAGGATGTTCTCGAATGAAGCGGCCAAAAAGATAGCAGAACAGGGAGCAAAACACTGTATTACCGAGGTAGCTAAAGAAATAGCACTGAGGGTAGCAATAAACAAAACCGTTGACGGGGTATTTAATCAGGGAATTAAGAATCTGGCTAAAGAGTTCAATCCGGAGCTTGAGAGGTTAGTTAGTAAGGAAGTAGGAGAATCCTTTAGTAATCCTGAACTTCGGGCCAAGTTAGAGGAACTACTGATCATGGACGCTGTCAAAGGTAGCGGCAGTAACCGGCAGAAGCTACATAATAGCGCAATGTCGGCTCTTAAACAACACGGGGAGGAATTAAGAGCGATAATCACGGGACTAGTTAACGGTCTCTGCGGCAGCCATGATCCAAGAGTTAAGTTAGTAGGGTATTTAGGAAAAACGATTAGCATCGGCGATGCCTTAATGAAAATCAATGATTTAACGGATAAAGTATGTAGGGCGTTTGAGGAGAAGGCAGGCGAGCTTGCAAAAGAAGAGCTAGATCTTGCAAGGTTTATTTGCAGTAAACTAGGTATACGTCTTAATTTAAGCGAAGCCCGCGAAATAGTTAGAAAACTGGAAGATGCAGGCATTATTAAGGAGGGTCGCTTGCAGGCTGAAAAAGTCCTGCTTAAGGAAGGAGATCAGAGGAATCCAAGGGCGCTTGGGGAAAGTGAGAGACCTGATGTATTCAAACAGAATCTAGGTAGCCATAATGACCTGATAGCCGAAAGTTTATGGCAGCTATGTAAGGCAGAGCAACCGAATGCAAGGATCGGAGCAAGCAAGCTCATAGATGCTATGGAGTCCGAGCTGAAAGCAAGCATTACGAAAGCCTTATTAAGCAGGGTACAACATCAGGTAGTAAGGCCGGCAGCAGATTCATACATAAGCGATATTAAGAAAAACATCACCGAGGAATTAAAAAATATCCATGAGGATATACAGAGTAGTATTAGCGGCAAACCGAGAGTTTACGGCAATTGGGACAATAAGTCCGATTCTATAGGGAAAAGAATAGCCGATATATTCCGCATCAGGGATGAAAAGGGAGAAACTGCCAAGAGGTTACTGCAAACAGAAATAATAGAGCAGCGGCTTGCTTTTGAGAGTATGGGAATAAATGCCAGAGGCATAAATACAAATTATGTAATGGGTGATCTAGCTGAGGGAGGTCAGGCTCTAGCAGGAACAAGTGAAAAGGATAAAACGGGAAAACAAAAACAACCGACTTCAATTTCAAAACCTTTTGATTATTCGTTACTCCTTGCCCAAAAAACCGATCAGGAACTAGTTCAGTTAAATAAAGACAGTCTGGAATATCTGACATACTTCTTCGAGGCGTCGGAAAAGAAAACCCAAAAGGCAGAGCAAGTACGGGTTTATGACGTTACTAGATCAACAGCTCAGTCAAGTATGTTCTCTGAGTTATTTGGTATTCCTACAGCTTATGGTAATACCGTTAACTATAACACATTAGACCCATCACAGTTACATGCTAGAGCATTAGGTTACGGGATAAGAGGAGTTATAGCAGTAGGAAGAAGCGTATTATCAGCTACTTCAACAGCATTCTTAGAGGTCGCTACAAAGCTTAATTTGGAATATAATTCAGGTCTACGTTATGCTAACGATGTTCAAAGATATACTAAGCTAGCATCCGGTAGCAATCGGGATATTACAATAACAAGCGCAGATTATGCACTAGCAAACTCTAGAGGAGTATTCGACCCGAGTAATCCATACGATATGGAAAGCTTAGAACATATAGCTCGAGGAATAGCTATTGAGAGAAGCGATAAGCAGGTGTCTTTATGGACTGCTAATTTACCGGATATTGACTTTAAAGTAATAGGAAGAGTTGATTATCAAGGACATAATCCTTATTTGTATTTCGATATTGATGCCAATACCGGCAAACCTACAATCCTTCCTATACCTTACCAACCAAAATCAATCCTGTTAGATAACAGTGATCGTTATATGGAATGGAACAAGTTACCGGGATTCTCTCCTTCCATGGTAAAAACATGGCAGGAATACTTCCCTTATCAAGGCCAGCTTCCTGATAATTATATGAGTATTCTTTATAAAAATTATCCATACACGGTTGATAAGATAAATGCACCTTATTCAATCAATGGTGACTTACCGGGTCAGAAATATCCTTTACCAAAAGAACTTCAAGAAAAATATCAAGATATGTTACCCGGTATCGATAGTTATACAAACCGTATAACACCGGAGATTTCTAGAGAATCACTACATGACGCCTTAGTTATTCTAAAAGCTTCTGAGGTTGGATATTCTGTAGGTCAATTAGTTAATGATCAGGTTGCTTACAATACTAGTAAGGATATTCTAAATCTTGATTTAACCGTTGCGGCATTAAATAAGTTTGCCGATACCCATGACGGAGCTATTGCAGGAGCAGCAACAAGAGTATCAAAAGAACTAGTTGATATTAGACAAGAAGTAATTAAAGGCGGTCCGTCTTTTTCTTCAATTTGGGAAAAAACAAAAGCTAACTTAGTAATTGGTAAAACGTCAATTTTAAATCCCACTGTAGTTGGTCTTGACGTTATAGGTAACATGATACAATACGTAGAAGATAAAGTAGGCTATATTGTCGCTTCAAATATGCCGAAAACTACTGCAACATTAAAAGCCGGCCTTGGTTACGCCATGGAAAAAGCCATTACAACCGGATTAGAAGGGGCAGTTGAGGTTTTTGGCCAAGAAAATGTTGAATCAACGGTGAGTTCTTTAAAAAATGGCTTGAACTGGGTTGATGAACATTCTACCAAAGGGCATCAAAAACTCATTGAATATGCAGGTATTTATTCAGCTACAAAAATAGTAAGTCAGGTATTTTCAGCTTTTAAGCACGGTAAGATACCGCACCTACCTGAGGAATTCTTCGGTCAATTACCGACAACTGCTATATTTGAAACACCTGAACATTTAGTTCAATTAAAGCCTTTATATAAAAAAGGGGCTGATTATTTTGATAGCGGAATTGATGTAATAGGTGAGGCAATTAGTAAGAAAGTTTCTATCCAAGATTTACCTAAAAACATACAAAAAGACTTTGCGGCTCTAATTAAAACTGACAGTAGTGGTATAGTCACCGGTATTCATCACATGCAAAATCATCATGTGCTTCTTAAGTCTCAACCAAAGTTTCAAGAATTATTTGCTAAAGCTGAAATGAGTATAGATGAATATGTTAATACGGTATTTTTACCTGATCATGTAGGTAAAAGTATTTATCCTACCAATAAATCTCTCCATAGCGGTATGCATTCAAGTACATATTACGCAGATACTTTAGAAAAAATACCTGGTTTGTTAAGGAAAGGTGAAGCAGCATCGTGGACTCCAGCTGATTATAGGAATGAAATATTAAAACTTGTAGAGCCTTTAAGGGCTGATCTCAACTCCGGAAAAATTCAATTAAACAATGCAAAAACTCTACTTGAAAAGGTAAATGAATAATGAATAAGAATTTAAGGTTACAAAAATTAAAAAAGCATCTGTTGGAAAATAAAAATTTGAGCTGGGAAGAATACCTCAGAAGATTTGAAGGAGAAAAGCCTCTTAAGTTAAGACCGACAGAATATTATCCTCGTAAATTTCAAATTGAAACTGCGAAATGGGATACGGATATTAGCGAATATGATATCGGCAGTTCACCTTATATTATTAGAAAAATTGATCAAGAATATAAGATTACAGCAGGATATAAAGGCAAAGCTAGTAAAGAAGAACTGCAAGAAGTACCATATTTAGACTGTATGTCGGTCGCTATAAATTGTCCAAACTATTTACTACATAAAAAAGTAATTGATATTATGAATCAAATATGCCCGGAAGATTTTGAAGCAATACCGGTAACAATAGTTAATCAACGTAAAAACAGCGAGTATTTTGAGATTAAAGATTTTTATGCACTTAACTTCTTAAAATGTGTTGATGCAATAGATCGTAAAGAATCAACTATTCAATGGGGTAGTTTAAAGAGTTCTGATCATGTAAGTAAATTACGTTATAAAGAAAACCCTTGGCAAGATGGAGCTATACTAATACCGCATAAGACAAAAGAAGAACAGTATAATCATTTCAAATTAGAAAAACCATGTAAATTAGCAATGGATGTTGTAACGGGTGCATATCTTTGGCATCCGGAACTAGCTAAAGAATTACCCCGTGATTCCTATCATTGGTTTGTTCAGGATATAGAACAGTATTGTTGGACGGTAAAGGAAGAACCGGTTACTTTATTTGAGAAAATTAAAAACATAGTGAAATTATACTAGTCGGACAAGTGTGAAGGTAAAGACCTTTTGCCGCCACATAAAAATGACTATGCTGAACTAAAAAAGAAAGATTAAGCTTGATTAATAGTATGATTTAGTTAGAATGGGGATGTGAAAACGACACTTTTGGGTGTTCTTCCATTTAAGTATTTTTGTATTTGCTAATTTTCTATAATTTTCCGTTTTTTTAATTTTTAACGTTTATAAAAACTTTTAGGATTTGAGTGTGCAAATTTTATACATAATGTATTTTATGACAATTATTCATTACTAGAGGTAAATATTTCGGGAGCAGACGGCCCAAGCTAATACTAGATTTAACAATTCAAAGTATAGATTTTGAAGTAGCGTTTTTATATTTTTTTATTAATTCTTGCTCATTTTCTTTTTCAATTAATGCAAGTATGGCTAGCTCAAATGTTGTATGATCGTAAACAGATAATTTTTCTCCAATTTCCTGAAAGATATCTTTGATTAATGGTCGAATTTTAATTCCTAGTTGTTCTGTATAGGGAGACCTTTTTCTTCTGCTCTTTTTGGTTTGAGGCAGTCTTTTAATAAATCCTGAATCAGCTGCCACTTGCTCTAGATCTTTATAGCTGACAGTTTTGCTGCTATTACTAACACGTTCTACCAAATCAAGATCAATTACTTCTTCAAAATCAAAACCTGTTCTTTTATTATTCATAATAACATCTTACCTACTTAAATTTAATAATTTGATTTTCACTTCTTCCGTAAAGGCCTTAATATTAGCTATAGCTTTATCCTTACTAGAAACTTCATTTTGATCAAGATTTTCAATTGTGCCGCCAAATGAACGTACCGCTCTAAACACTTCTCTATCTATTAGTGAGCAGTGAAACATTTCTATTTTTAGTTTTTTAAATTCATCAGTTATATAAGTAAGTGTACGTGGTCTAATTGCAGGATGAGTACGTGTAAATAGTACGGAATATACTATTTTTCTTGCTAATAATTTTTCTTGCCTTTTGATTAATTTTATTGTTTTAATAGCCTCATCAGCATCGTCTTGTGACCCTTGGCATAAGATTATTACTAAATCAGCCCTGCTAATTGCACTTGCCACAGCCATACTCGCAGTTCCTTCTAGATCAACTATCACAAAAGCACTATCTTGATTAGCATTATCTATATCATCTATTATGCTATCTTCATTTGAATTCTCAACCACCTTTATATTTAGTGGACACCCTGGCTTAAAAGCCCATTTAGCACTATGTTGATTTGGATCAGCATCAATCAGGGTAATGGTTTTGCCTTTAGGTGCAGCTTGTTGAGCAAATTCAGAAGCTAAAATAATCGCAGCAGTTGTTTTGCCAGCTCCTCCTTTTGAAGAGGCAAATACTATTGTACTCATATTTGATTCCACTTTAAAAAATTATTATTATAAATAATAACTAATAGCTTTTTTATAGTCAAGATATAACTAATAGCTTTTTTATTACTAATAAATACTTATTAACTAACAAATAGCTATCTACTAGTTAGTAGATAGCTATTTTTGCCTGTTTTATAATAAATTCTAACAAAATTATTATTGTTGTTGATTTATCATATAATATAAGGTAAATAAAAGATATATTCGTTTTTATTGAGATTTATGAAAAAAAGAAAAGTAACTAACCAGGTAGTAAGCGTAACTGTCCCATTGGATATTTTGACTGCAATTGATGAGTATTGCTCTGCTCATTATATACCACGTACTTCTTTTTTTGTAAAAGCAGCAAAAGATTTGTTAGATAAGAACTTAGAGGAACAAAAATTAGATTTTAATATGACTAAAATCAAAAATGAACAATAAAAAAGTGTCAAATCTATAGAAGACTTGACACAAATTTAACCGATAAAGGATTTATAACAAGAATTAATCTTTTCCAGAGCATTAATTTCTTATTTCTAGTATATACTTTCTCTTGGTAAATTCAAGTATTTTTTAGGTTTGACCTCATAAAATTGAGGAACAAAATGAATAATATTGTAGTACCTGAAGCTAATTCTCTATCTTTTGGAGCAAATAATAAGCTATTTTACACCGAATCTAATAACATTAATACTCCCACAAATCTTTATCACGTAGTGGTTAACAAGTCTTATAATGCAGTTTCTAACTGTATTTTTGAACACGTGATATGTAGCTCTGTACTTACTACGCTTGAACAACTGTACTATCTACTTGTTACTCACTTATCTTTAATTAACTATAACAATTATGGTAACAGACATTACGCTTTATCTGCAAAATCTTGGGCAAAATTGCTTAATTGTTCTAGATCTCAGATATTTGTTCTTCAACAAAGCTTAGTTGCAAAGGGATATTTCATTATTACAAAAAACCAAAATGCAAAAACTCAAGACAAGCGTAATTTAATCACTCCGATTTTACCGAATAGTATATTTGAACAGCTGCTTAAGACTAGCAATCGCAATAACTTAAAACAGGAACGGTTCCTGTATCAGGCTAATTTTGATTTAAAAAATATACAACTAGAATATTTAGATAAAACAAAATTATTTTTTCCTCTAAATTATCAATTACTTGCTACTATAACTTCAAATGAGGAATTATCACCGCTACATAAGGTAATCTGGTTAGATTTATACATTACATGTTATAAATATCATAAATCTACAAACAACAAATCCTGTTTTTCTTGTATCATTACTTATCAGGAATTAATGAATAGGTATAAAATAAGTAAATCTGTTCTATCTAAAACCTTAAACACGCTACAAACTTACGGATTTATTACTAAGAATCGTACTTCTACCAAACACTCAACTGATACCTTACTAGAAGATAGGAAAGATAAATCATTATGGCAAATCTCGGTTACAGTTCCAAAAAAAGATCTTGAAATCTTAAGTAATCTAAAAGATAGAAGCTCGCTTATAGATAAAAATAAAAAATGTACATCTGATATTAATACACAAAAAGAAAATACCGATTTAAAACCTGCTTTTAATTCTACCTCTAATATACCGTATTTAGATAAGCAATCCGGTAGAAATTCATATATAGGTAGTTATTCTTCTTTTAAAGAAGATATCAAAGAGTTAATTAGATTTTTTTTAGGCGCTAAAGATCAAAGCGATCTTGATGAAGTTATTCTAGAATTGGAACAACCAAATAATAATCCTCAAAACCAGATTAACTTTGAAACAAGCTCTAATTCGTATAATAAAGTTAGTTCTAACTTAAGCGATAATTTAGCACAAGGTAAAGTAATTAATTCCTATTTAAACCAAGACAATAGAGTTGCCCATAATGACCCTGAAGTTTCCAAATCCGGACTATATATAAATAAATACCTTAAAACAAAAATAGAGAATATTAAAAGTAACTTATGGGGTAAACCCAAAGTTATTTTTAATAATTTTTTAAAAGAATTATTTATTAACAGTGATAGTGATTTAATATCTTGTATTACATCTAAAACTAGCGACAATTCTTCTAAGCCTACACTGCAAGGCTTAAATAAAGCTCAAGATAAGTCTCAACTCAAAGAGTTTAATATCCATTCTGAGCTAATTAGAGAAAAACTAAAATTACTCCCAAAAGATAAAGCAACTAAAGCTAGAAAATTTGCTTATTCTCTTATCTCTAAAGGATTAGCTTGCGGTTATGCGGCATCTCTAACTAAAAATGAATTAGCTAAAGAACTAATCTTTCATGCGGCTACTTGGAAACCTACCAAACTAGGAATAATAACTCAGGAACAAGAAATAGACACGGCTCTATCTGTAGCTTGGAAAGCTATCGTTAACGGCAAATGGCAAGCCCCGCTTGAGCTTGCTAAAGCTCAAGTGCTTGAGTATGAATTTAGACATTACAGGCAAAAGTACCAAGAATCAGGTGTTATATCCAACGAGTTAAGCTCATTGGAATCTGCAACAAATAAGCTGCTAAAAACCGGCTTTACCGATCTAAGAGGTAAAATAATAGAATACACTGGTGTCATTGCTGCTTCATCTAATGAAAACATGCTACCAAAGACAAGAACAAAAGATGATGCAGATGGAGGTAACGATCATAACACCTCACTAGCTTATAGAGCAAATATAGAACTTCCGCCTTATCCGGAGGATCAGGAATATTACTTAAATTACGGTTACTACGATCATAGCTATATAGGTAATGACATCAATGGACACGGTGAAGGTTTAGCGGTTAAAACAGAGTATGGCGATACTGATAATATCGCTAAAGACCAAGAAGAAGGCGCTTTTACGCACCGAATCCTTGATTTATCTGCTATTTCGGAAAAACAAAAATATCTCAGAGTGAATTGTTCAGAGAAAAATAATGAGATGATAATAAAAACCGTAGGCGATACCGAATATCTTTTTAAATTAAAAACCATGGAAATTAACGATGAAGGGGATACGGTAATGACTTTAAAGCACGTAAAACTTAAATCTTTTATTAGACGTTCTGCGAAGTAAGGAATTATGATAAATTTTGTATTTTCCCTTTGAGATATGGAGGATTTGTTTGTCACTGACCTATTCCAATTTATCCAAACGCCCTCATGTATTTCAACGAATGACGGGAGTAGATGTTTCAGAGTTTCAGGAAATTGTGAATCGTGTTCATCCCTTATGGGAAACGTCTATCGAATCGTTAAAGAAATCAGCAGGACGATGGAGTGTTCTCAAGACGTTTGAAGATAAAGTGATGGCTCTGCTTGTCTATTATCGTACATATATCACTCATGAATTTATCGGTCATTTGTTTGGCCTTCATAATTCCAACGTCTGTCGTCTCTTTAAAAAGTTAGAGCCTTTGATGGGCAAGCGTCTTGCTATTAAGAAGGATCGAACGTTAACCTCTGACGTGATTTTAAAGCTTTTGGCAGATGTGACAGAGCAACCCATTCAACGTCCTATCAAAAATTACAAACGCAAGAAAACTTATTCAGGAAAGAAGAAGCGGCACACTCGAAAAGTAGAAATGATCATGCAGGATAACGGCAAGATCATGTCTGTTTCTCATAGTCATGGTGGACGAAAACAGGTTCTGTCGCATCTGTTGCAAGTAAATCTTCTGCCTCTTTAAGAAAGTGATGTTGCTTTAAAATATTAACATATTCAAAAAATAGAGATGATAGAGGGTGTTCGGAAAAATTATCGTAATCTTTTGTATGTTGTTTACTTATCATAAAACCTCGTTTTAAAGTTCTTCTATTTGATACGGAATTGCTCCGAGATCATTTTTTAAATCATTCACATTAAAAACATATCCATACCATTCGCTACGTAACTTATTCCATTTTAAACCGTGATTTCTAATAACTTTGCGAATTTCACTGCTTGGTTCTTGTTCAAACTTTAAAATTACCGCATGCTTATCAGTTTGTTCCTGATCTAATTTAGCTTTACCGATTTTAGTCCATTGCTCTTTAACTGCTTCATCAGAGACTGCCGATTTTGCAATTGATAACAATGCGCCGTAAAGAGTATTAGTAGGTAAATAATCAAGTCCTGCCTTAGTTACTAATCCGCCTACTTCAATTAAATGACGAGTACGCATTTTACGTTCTTTCAGTTTTAATCTCGTTTCTTCTGCAATCAATCTATTTTTCTTTTGCTCTAATCGAACTTTTTGCTCTACTACATTCTGCATGAGTTACAAATCTTTAATTAACTATACTAGTGTTTTACTAACTTTATTTGTAATAATACTAAACTACCAAACTATTTACAACTAAATAAAGCAATAATGCCTTATACCAAATACTAAAAGACATATTTACCCCGTTGCCTACCACACCTATATTATTTATCTCTTATTATGTTACTTAATATAAAAAACCTTTTTTCTGAGTCGGGGATAAAGTTAGAGCAAACATTGCGCAGCAATTTTGTTATACGCAAGTTGCAAACTAAATTTGCTTGCTTTGATTAGTCGTTTATTTATTATAGTATAAATAATAATAGGTAAGGATAATAGTTATAATGATTAATTCAAGAAGTCCTGAACATTACATATGTAATATGAAAGCATTTGGGGAAATATTCACTCATATGTGTCTTGCTGAATATCGAATATTTGATTATTACCTAGTTCCGGAGTATGTTCATAAATCATTAGAAGTTCCGATAACATTGTTTTTAAACTTAAGTAAGCTGCAAGAACTTAAGCGTTATAATTCTAAGATTCGCTCTATACTAGAAAATGTAATAGAGCATGTTATTTTACATTTACCTTATAGTCATGATATTCATCTATCTCAATGGAGTAAGATGTGGAAGGAAATAGTAATAAGATACTTGAAACATAAAATCGATTTTAATGACTATCTTGTCTATATGACATTCCAATACCCTGATTATGAAGATAACGATTATCATTGTCATATTATACTTTTTAATCTAGAGCCGTCAGAAGAAAATAATGTTTTGTTAAAAGCAATAAACAAGAGTCCTAAATAATGGCAATAGGAGTAGCAATTCCAAAATATGTAAGTAGAAGCTCAGGAGGTAATGCTTGTTGCAAAAGTGCTTATAATGCAAGAAGTAAAATATTAGATAATAAAACCGGTGAAGTCTTTAATTGGATAAAACGAGGCGGAAATGTTTTTCATGAGATATTGCTACCCGATCATGTAAGCAAGAAGTTTAGCGATGTATCGATGTTCTCAAATGAGGTGGAAAGAATCGAGAAGAAATGCAATAGTCAGTTATATGTAGAATGGCTAGTACCGCTTGCAAAAGAAGAGGACGGTGTTGACTTAGAATTTCGTATAGAAACCGCAAGAGAATTTGTAAAAAGGAAGGGATGGGTTGAAGAAGGATTAGGCGTACAAATAGATATTCATAAGCCGCACGAAGGCAATGTAAATTGGCATGCACATATATTAGTAACTACCAGAAGATTTACATTAGACGGTAAAGGGTTGGGAGAAAAAGCAAGGGATATGCAACCGATTAATAGAAGGGGAATAATTCAAAATCGTCACGAATTAAACGATAATATTCTATTAAGAGATATACAAAATGAACAATTTAAAGCTCGCGGTATGTCCAATAGAGTTGATCTTCCCGGAGTAATCACTCAAGAACATATCGGTCCGATTCGTATGCGCTCCGTATTAAATGAGGCCGCCGCAAGGAACGAGGAAAGACGTATTGCCGAAATAGAGCATTTAAATAACGGTGCGGCAGTTCTTGATAAAGTAACAAGCCATATAAGCGTATTTAGCAGAGGTGATCTAATGAGAGCCGTTAAATGCGTCCCTAATATCGAGACAAGGGAAAAGTTGGTTGAAGATGCATTAGCTAATAAATCTATAATTGCTTTGTTTAAAGAAGACGGTACTAAAATAGGGTATTTCACTACGGCTAAAATAAGGCTTGAGGAGTCTAAAATATTACGCCTCGGCGGCTACGTAGCAAACGGCGATAATATCTTCATGAAAGATATTAAAGACAAAAATATCCAAAAATTAGTAGAATCGGCACGCGGATCTTTGACTAGAGAGCAGCATATAGCCTTATCCGAATTAATAACTTCTAGTTGCGGTTTGCGTATTTTACGCGGTAGAGCAGGGGTGGGTAAGAGCCGTGTACTCGGGCAAATAGCATTAATAGCTAGGGCAAGCAATATAAACGTTATAGGTCTTGCGCCTACCCATAAGGCTAGAGAAGCTCTTATTGCCGGGAGTTATTCTGATACGGATACTATCAAGGGCATGTTATTTAAACTACATAATGCTAGGTTTTCACTGCCGAAGCATAGCTTGCTTGTAGTAGATGAAGCCGGAATGATCGGTAATGATGACTATCAGGAGCTGCTTAGAGTAGCCGCTACTCGCAAATGCAACGTTATTCTCTCTGGTGACGAGAGACAGCTATCATCCGTAGGTAGAGGAGGTATGTTTGAAGTCTTTGCGGGCAAATACGGTAGTAGCACGATACTAGACATCAAAAGGCAGAAAAGTAGTTGGGGTAAATCAGTAGCTCAGGCCTTCTCTGAAGGTAACGTCAGAAGCGGAATATCAATACTAACGGAGGAAAACCGCATTAACCGCCAAGCAAGTCGCATCTCTTCAATGGAAGCTCTACTTGCAGATTGGCATAAGAGTAGCGAACTAGCGCGGGATAGATTAATACTCGCAGTTAAAAACAAAGACGTAGCCGCTCTGAATGGCGGCGTGCGGCAATATCTAAAAGCCGAGGGGAAACTTGTGGGCTTAGAAATTGAATTAGGCGGTAATCACTATATGAAGGGTGATCGCATCTTAATTCAAAAAACAAATAAAGAGCTTGGGATAGTAAACGGCGATTTAGCTGAAATATTAGAAGTAGCCAAGGATCGTTTTGTCATCTCTATGCAAAATATTGATAATTTGCAGAATACTCATAATGTAAGTAGCGGAGGCGATGTAGATGATTTTAGCAATAGAGGCAATACCAAGATAATAGAGTTTAACCCTTTGGAATATCAGGGATTTAGACACGGATATGCAACCACGGTATTTAAAAGCCAAGGTGCGTCTATTAAAGACGTATATGTATTTCATGACGGCTTTGCGGGACTCCGCAATAGCTACGTTGCATTATCAAGACATATAAGCGAATTGAAGCTATACGTTAATAGTAGTTCAACGCCGAATCAAGAAGCTCTAATTAAACAATTATCTTACGATCCTGAAAACGGCAGTAGCTTACATTTCTACTCGGAAGAAGATAGTAAAACTCTACGGCAAAACAGCGAAACCTTAGCCAATCTCAGTTTGTTTGATAGTATTTTACTTAAAACCTATGATTTTGCCTCGCGTAATATAACTAAACTTACCGACAAATATTTACCTAAGTCGGAATATTATAATTATCAAGAACCCGAGCAGAAAGCGGTAACCGTTACGGAAGTAATCGACAGAGTTTACGAGCAGAGTCAAAATATAGTTTTTGAAAACGAAATTTACGAACAAAAGCTTGTAGTAGGCGGTAATATTCCTACCTCAAGTAAAGAAGAAGCTGTGCCTGATGCAGCAAAATTAGATAACGGAGTTATTAAGGATACAAATATCTCTACAACCTCACGATCAAGTAAATCTAGGTTTTACGCAAATGCCGATTTTGCTAGAGCCAAATTACAAAGACAACAAGAAAGACAGACCTTTTGGAGTAGAGAGAGCGAAGAATTACGGCAGGCGACACGTTTTAAAGCAGAGCAAATCGCAAGAGACTTACTCGGCGAACCAAACAAAAAGCTGTCTAACGGCAGGGAGCTGAAATTCGGCGATACAGGCAAGATAACGGTTCGCATTAGCGGCGAAAAAGCAGGTACTTGGTATGATTTTGCAGAAGGCAAAGGCGGTGATTTATTTGATTTAGCCGAGCATAAGCTAGGCGGTGATTTCAAGACATCAGCCGAGTATTTACGCGGAGTCGTTGGCGGAGTAGCTAGTACTAATAATAGTCATTTGAGATTAGTTCAAACCCATGACAATAGCAATATCACGGAAAAATATATCAAGGAGCAAAAAGCAAAACAAATTGTCGTTAACAAATTACTAGCTAGTTCAAAGGTAATAGAAGCAGGGGCGGTAGCGCATCGTTATTTTACGCAAATCAGATCAATTACCTGTGATCTCGGTAATGATATTAAAACGACTAGCATCTATGAAAAAGAAACTAATCGTCATTTACCTGCTGTGGTAGGTTTTGCTAGAGACGCAGGCGGTAATATTACAGGCGGCGTACAAATATTACTGGACGGTAAAAAGGGTAATAAAGCCGGCGTTACTACTCCCAAAAAGTCTTTCGGTCGTATCGCGGGTTCTTTTGTTAATGTCGGAGGGTTGCAAAATTCTTCAAGCACGGAGCTTCATTCGGCTAATCGTCATAATAACATTACTATTATCGCAGAAGGGCTAGAGACCGCTTTGTCCGTAAAACAAGCTTTATCTAATGACCCGAGTAATAAAGACAATACATTCAAAATCCTGTGTTCTCTTGGAATCGGTAACATTAAAAATTACAAAGCCTTACATTCGGAGAAAATTATTATAGCGGCCGATAATGACGGTGAGATTTCTATAACTGATAAAACAATTGAAAATGCCAAGGTTGAACTTGCGGGTTATGGAGCATTCGTAGAAATAGTCCGCCCAAGCAAAGGGGGCGACTTTAACGATATATTAAAAGATAAAACTTTAGGAGAACAAAAGATTCAAAGTAGCTTCGATAGTGCAATTACCAGACATTCCGCAACTACTTTAGCGCAATATTTTAGCAAAAACCAAGATTTAAAACGATTAAGTCGGCAAGAACAAGCAAATATTGCTTATATTTCGCAATTTAAGATAAACGAAGAAAAAATAATAGATGCTTACAGAGGCGATGCCGTAAAAGGCCGAGAAGCTCTAGAGCAAAGCATCAAACCTATTACCGAGGCTCATAATTACGTAAAAGACAATATGCATACAATTAATTCCGCTAATATTTACGGAGCAAAAATTGATAGGCACGAGTTAACCTTGGCTTTGGTAGGAAAAAATCTACCAGAGATGGATAAATATCTTTTCGGTATAAGAGAGATACATTATTTTCGTTATAGCCTCGATGAGTTAGCTCATAATAAGCAGAAGGCTAAAACTCCTATTGAAGGGCTAAAGGCGTTAAAAGCCGAGCAAGACTTTCTTGCAATGCACTATGAAAATCATGCGCCGGACATTCATAGTAAAGAATTGTTAGATTCTATTAAAAATGCTCATCAAAATCAGTTACACGGTATTTTTAATAAAGTAGAAAAAATTGCACTTCATATGGGAACTACGAGAATAAAATCATCGATAATCAGCGATATTATCAAGAACTCTTCTAATTCCGACACCGCATTAGATAGCCTGACGAAGAAATATCACGGCTATGTGATTCATGTTGTACAAAAAAACTTGCATAAAATTAATTTAGGTACAACGATAATAGCAAATAATAAACCGTTTACTTGCAAAATCCAATTACTGGAACATCTGCTTTCCGAGCAGCAACACAATGAATTTTTTCCAAGAGATCACATTCAGAATATCCATAATGAACTCGTGAACCATCAAAAGCAATTATCAAACAATTTCCATGGACTGAGCCTTTAAATTAGCTTTATTGCTCTTGGTTTTGCGCTTATCATGAGATTTTGTTTTACTCTTGTTTATCTTGTTAGTAGAGATAGTTTCTTCCGGCAGAGTATTATTGCTTAATGGACTTACACTCGCTTCGTCATTACAGTTCATGTCATCTACTTGAGCCTTTGCTACAAAACTGCTATTTTTAGCGATAGAGGATATTTTTGGAATTTGAATTTTAGCTATTCGCACGATAGGATCAGGCAAAAAAACGTAACATTGCCCTGTAGCTAACGAGGCTAGATCTGAAGGTTCTATCATCTGCTTTTTTTGCTCTTGTTCGCTATAGCTAATGCCGTCACGAAATTCATTAGCACCAAAACTGGTATTTTTTTGTTGCCTAGTAATAATCTCGTTACCTGACATAGAACTTACCGTACGAGCAATAATATTTTCCGTATTTCTAAAGAAAAATGATGTACCGAATTGTCCGAAAATAGTTGACCCCTCATATTGCCCGTAATTTGCATATAATTGATTTAAGGACTGTATGCCCGAAATAATACAAGCTCCGTATTTGCGACCTTCCGACATTAATGTAGATAAAGCGGGTAATTTACCCAAAGCGGCAAGTTCATCTAGTACAAACCACACTCGTCTATTCTCCTTTATACCTATATCCATCAATTGACATAGGGCTAATTCGGTAATGCAGGCAATTAGGCTCTGGGTTAATTCTCTAGAACTCGGCTTGGTTGCCAAAAACAGCCAACTTGTTGCTCCATTATCAATATTTGTAAAATACTCTTTTAATGAAAAAGATTTATCATCGATATCTTTTAAATAGGTAATAGGTCTAGCGTTTGTAGCAAGAACGGATAATACCGAGCCTGAAGTAGTCTTATTATCCGCATCTAGATATCTTGCCGCTTCGGTATTTTTTAGTTTGTTTGATAGCGACTCTAAAGTACCGCTCCTTACTAAAGTTGTTAGTTGCTCGATAGAAGGTTTTGTTCTTCTCGTATACTCGGCACAAGCATTAAATACTATTTCTGCCGATTGCTCCCAAAAAGGATCTGAACCCGACCGGGATTTTTTTCTGTTGAAACCGAATAATATCTTTGAAAACCTTTCTAATTCTTCTTTAGTTGAACAATCAGCCCAAAAATTCCATGTCATACCCCTATCGTCAAATGGATTAAAGATAATATCCCCGCGATTTCTATCGTAATATCTAGCAATCATCTCGCCCGTTTGGTCTATTACAATAGCGGGTTGCCCCTTGCGCTCTATTTGTAATAATAAATTATGAATAAGATTAGTTTTACCCGATCCCGTACTTCCGCTGACCATAAAATGTCTTGTTTCCATATCCTTTACAAGCGGCATATCTCCAATTTTAAGGTCACTTGCTTGACCGATTCCGCATAGCTTTTTTCTAACCTCTTTTGCCGTTAATACTTTATTTTCACCGTCTTTAATTTTATCCGTTTTAAGATTTTTACCGAATTTACTCCACACGAAAACTATCGCAATAAAACCTAATAAAGTAATGACAATAGACCAAATTAATATTTTTTGACAAAGAAGCATACCTACTGTATTCGCTTCCTTAAAAACGTTGATTCTAACTATTTTCCTAGGATCTATTTTTATGCCCCATATTCCCGCTTTAGTTTTAGCGTTTACAAAAGTGATGTGGTTCGGCTTATTTCCGATACTTGCCCGTATTTTATTCATAGCATCGTCAAAGCTATCCGCTAGGACGGCTTTGCGGTATGAATAAAATGCGCGGCAGTCTAATTGCCGCAGTTCATTACTATGTAAGGCAATCGCTAAAATTATTCCTACTAAAAAAGCAATATGTATCGTTCTGCTAAATACTTGCCAAAACATCCTAACTTTATGTAGAAATACTTGGCCGCCGCCTATGAAGTTATTTACCATTCTTTAGCCTTTTGTTGAATTATTGGGTTA
>Ga0315905_10001943_pt1 | contig 21902 bp, 16 predicted proteins | sample LakEriMetagenome_5_FD_203522 | JGI IMG/M metagenome (GOLD analysis project Ga0315905, IMG submission 203522) | Freshwater fungal communities from buoy surface, Lake Erie, Ohio, United States - Buoy 4 MA121 | ecosystem: Environmental > Aquatic > Freshwater > Lake | place: USA: Lake Erie, Ohio...
AAATTTATAGTAAAATGATAGTTGGTATTTTAGGTTTAAAAGGTTCCGGTAAAGACACCATTGGAAATTACCTTATTGAAAATTATAACTTTGAAAAAATAGCTTATGCTGGAGCTTTAAAAGATGCAATTTGTTGTGTATTTGGATGGGATAGAACTATGATGGAAGGTTCTACTGAAGAAAGTAGAAAATGGAGGGAGGAAATAGATGACTATTGGGGTTTTTCACCAAGAGAAATGATGCAAAAAATTGGAACTGATTTATTCCGTAAACAAATCAAAGACGATATATGGATAAAATCTCTTAAACTTAAACTTGAGAAACTTACAAATAATATAGTAATAACTGACTGTAGATTTGAGAATGAAATTAATCTTATAAAAGAGAAAGGCGGAATCATTATTCTCGTAGAAAGAGAACCTCCTTTGTGGGTAGATATAATTATTGATTATAAAGCTGAAAAAATATCTGAAGAAGAAGCTGTAAAAGAATTACAAAAAACAGGTATACACGAGAGTGAATGGAGATGCTATTTATATAACGATATAGACTATTACGTTAAAAATACAGGTTCAATAGAAGATCTATATAATAAATTAAAAATGATTTTTTAATTTAAATGATTATTTTTATTATACTTAAATTTAACTATAATAAAATGACTTCCCGTTCCTCTTTTACCTGCGAAAAACCAAGCGAGTGTCCTGTCTGTTATGAAGCTCTTGAAGACCATAAACCGTTAAGTTGCGGTCACTGGGTTCATAAAAGCTGTATTATAAAGAGTAAAAAAGACATTTGTCCAATGTGTAGAGCTAAGGTTAAATTGACAAGAAGAGAAAGGGAAGAAATGATAAGTCTTATGACCCAACCTGTTTTATATAATCAACCTTCTCATACTTCTGAACAAGATGAAGATCTTCCATATACTATGCCAAATGAAAATACAATTGTAACATTAAACATAAGAAGAAGATTTAGAGTTGAAGATGATGCTATACTATACGATGGAAGAGTTATTTCAGAAAATGGGAATAGGGTTAAAATAGCATTTACTAACCAATTTGAAGCTATGAATTTTTGTAGCTATATTGAAAGTACAAATAAAGTAGATAGGGTCTTGATAGATGAATTAAGAAGAAATACAGAATATATACAGACGAGAAACTACGAGGTTATTGATGTTTAACAAAAATTAAAAAAAATTTTTAATATAAATAGTTATATTAAAAATGGAGGATAAATTTACTACTATTTATAAGAAAAATGCTTGGGGTAATGGAAGTGGAGGTGGAAGTACAATAGAATTTAATAAAAACACTTATAATAAATTTCTGGTTGATTTTATTAAAGAAAATAACATTAAAAGTGTAATTGATGCTGCTTGTGGAGACTGGCAAAGTTCATACTTAATATACGATGAGTTAGAAGGCGTTGAATATAATGGGTATGATGTAGTTAAGTTTTTAATAGATGAAAATAGAGAAAAACACCCTAAATATAACTTTCACCATTTAGATTTTTTTGAAAATCCAGAAGGGTTAAAAGACGCTGATCTTATAATTCTTAAAGATGTTCTTCAACATTGGTCTTCAAACCAAGTTGTTTATTTTTTAGACAGAATATTAAATCGCTTTAAATATATACTAATTTGTAATACTTGTAATCAAACTTGTGATTATGAGTTAAACGACTCTCCTGAAATACCATTAAGTTGTAATTTTTTTCCTTTAAATAAATATGGGGCAAAAGAAGTGTATAAATACGAAGATAAAGAAGTATCAATTATACAATATAAATAATAGGGAAATATAAGACCGCGAGATAATCAAGATATTATTTTAAATTGATTTTTTATTTTTAATTTTTTATTTTTGTATCTTACATTGAGACACAAAAATGGTTTTAACTTTTACTGATAAACTTTATATGATAATAGAAAGTCAGCCCCCACTTCCATATCTTGAACTTGATGAACCTATACTTGACATTAAAAAATCTAAAAAGAAATATCTTAGCGATTTTTCCCCTAAAAAACAAGATATAAGACTATACTTTAAAACTACCGTCTTTTCCTTAATAAAAAAATAAATAATATGAAAGCTATGAATAACCATATTTTTGTATTTTCTTTTTTATGAGGTTCTTCATACTTAACTATTTTATAGATTTTAGGTTTAACCTGTGCTTGTATTTTATATTCTACTCTTTCAGGCGAAATTTCATCCATAAATGTTACATTATCTCTTTTAGAAGGATCTGTCGTCATCCAGTCAGGCATTTTTTGCGACTGTATTTGCCCTGGCTTTTCATTTCCAGGAGAAAATAAATATGTGTTTTTAGGGAAAATACTATAGTCATAAGCAAGTGTATCTTTTTTATTAATATTATAGCTTCTATCAGGATCGTGAAGCCATATTAAATGATCTTCAAATTTCGGTTCTTTTGCAGGCATACCATAGTTTCCATTTCCTCCTCTCATCATAGGAAAACCGCCTGGACCTTTTCCTTTATCATATTCTACAGGTCTTTTTTCCTTTACATATTGCCTATTAATCATATCGTTAAATTCTCTATCAAGATTATCTATATAAGTATTTCTCTGAGACAATAAACTGTGAGGTCTTCCATCCTCACATCTTAATCTCATATTAATCCTAAGAGGTTCCTCGTCAAGTATAAGCTGTTTTATAGTTGTGTTATTATCTTCATATACTGTAGTAAAAGTTTGAGGCTCAAATCCGTCAAATTTTTTCCTCATTTCATTAAAGACTTTCTCAAGGTCTTCTTGTGTTAGTTCATAACTTGGGTCTAAAGGATCAGTCAAGTTTCTTCCTCGTCTTGCAACATACTGAGAATAAAGAGACTCTGGACGGTATGCGTGTCTTACCCTACCTCTACCTATTAAAACCAAACTTCTAAGTTCATCCTCAGACATATCTTCAAAGTTCTCAAGAGTAATAGCTTCGACAATAGAGTTAGTATTATCCACAAGTTCTCTTATAAGACGTTCTTTATCGAAATACATTTTATAAATACCATTATAAAATTTATTTTTTTTCAGTATTATCGTGTGGTCGTAGTAAGCCATCCGTAAGCACATCTCATAGTGATTATACCACCTATAAAATAAGCATAATATAAAGCTTTAGGAGGCTTTGTTTGTATCCATCCAAACTCAAGAGAGGCTGTAACTATAGCTCCAAGAGCCGCAAAGAAATACCCTAAAATACATATTGTCTTATAGTTTTCTTCAAAGAACATCTTTACCTAAAGAGAATATAAAAAGTTATTTTTTTATATCCATAAATATAATAAATGAAAAAAATACTAATAATAGGTGTAATTCTACTGCTATTAGATTATATTTTAAACGATAAAAATGAGCATTTTATAGACGAAAGAATTTTTAATGAAGTTGAAATACCAGATGCTTCAAAAGACCCTTATTATCAATATATAAAAGGATTAGATTTTCCGTGTATGTGTAGAGAGGGAAAAGAAAAAAATTCTAAAGGAGAATGCGTTGACGTCTGTCCTTCCGGTCAATCTAGATTTATAGATGGTAAATGTTACTCATCTTGCCCTTCCGGTCAAACACGACATAGTAATACAGTATGCTATCCTCCTTGTCCTCCTGATGAATTTAGAGATGCAAACGGTGTATGTCAGTGTATGCAAAAACAACAAACTTATGACCTTACTATAAACGCTGATGTTCCAGGGAATGATATAAAAATAATTAGAAACCCATCAGCTCCTTGGCCTGTATGGGCGAATGGTTGTAGATTAGAGTGTGATAATAACCCTGACTGTAAAGCTTATAATATCATACATGGAGGAGGAGGAGTTTGGGGTAACGATTGGGGTTGTCTGCTAAAAAATACATCAGCTATGCCTACTCCTGGAGTTAATAAAGTAGATTACTTTAGAAAAATTAATACAGTTAAAAACAGCAGCGGCATATGTGTTAATGAATGTCCTGGAGAAAAAACAAGAGATTCAAATGGTATATGTCAATGGAATGCTTGTCCTACGGATAAAACAAGAGATGCAAATGGTGTATGTAGATGGAATGATTGTCCGTCTGACCAGAGAAGAGACTCTAATGGAGTATGTCAATGTATCCAACAACCTACATATGAAAAGTATCCTAATAAAGATATTCCAGGAAATGATATAAAAATAATTAGAAACCCATCAGCTCCTTGGCCTGTATGGGCAAATGGTTGTAGATTAGAGTGTGATAATAACCCTGACTGTAAAGCTTATAATATTATACACCGTGATGGAATCTGGGGTAATGGCTGGGGTTGTGTGCTAAAAAATACAACATCAATACCTACAGCTAATGCTAATAAAATTGATTATTTTAAGAAATTAGAAGGAACAATTACTAAAGATAGAAATGGAGTATGTAATGCTCCTTGCCCTCCTGAAAAAACAAGAGATGTAAATGGTATTTGTCAATGGGATCCTTGTCCTGCAGATAAAACAAGAGATACAAACGGTATTTGTCAGTGGAATCCTTGTCCTATTCCAGATAATAGAAGATTAAATTCTGGGGAATGTGTATGCCCTGAAGGTTATGGTAGAGCAATGGGTAAAACTTCAAATACTGATCCTTGTTTTAAATCTTGCACATTCGGAGCTGTTTTAGACGAGAATGGTGTTTGTAAATGCCCTCCTCCTTTTATTGGAGATGGAAAAGGAGGTTGCACTCTAGATTTAGGTCCAAGTTCAAATGATTATAGATATATTACCACACTTGGTTTAAGCGGAGATATGTAAATTATATTATTATTATTTTCTTTATATTTTAATAAAGAAAATGAGCTTGATGAAATGTAATATATGCGATTTGCAAATGGTTCCTCACGTATATCCTTTACATATTAAAGCATGCGGTGAATACTCAATATATTCTCAACTTGGTCAAGACTTAATTGTAGCGGATTTTTATAAGGAAAAGAAAGACGGATTTTTTGTGGAAGTAGGAGCCGTAGATGGTATTGAAATATCAAATACTTACTTGCTTGAAACAAGGTATAATTGGAAGGGAATTTGTGTGGAAGCTATACCAAATAAATTTGAGAAATTAGTTAAAAATAGACCTAATTCCAAGTGTGTAAGTAAGGCTGTATTTAGCGAAAGCGGATTAAAGGTTCCTTTTAGTATATGCCATTCATTAGAGCTTGTATCAGGAATGAATGATTATCTTGGTGGAAACTGGAAACCTACAGTTGAAAGTAATAGAACTGTGATTGATGTTGAGACTATGACATTAAATGAAATTTTAGACGAGAATGAAGCTCCTTTATTTATAGATTATTTATCATTAGATACAGAGGGAACTGAGCTTGAGATTTTAAAGTCTGTAGATTTAAATAAATATACTTTTGGTATTATTGATGTAGAGCATAATTACCTTGAAGAAGAACGTCAAAAAATAAGGAAATTTTTAACCTCAAATAACTATACTTTTAAGATTGATAATATGTGGGATGATCAGTATATACATAATTCATTGTTACGGGAGGGTCCTAACTCCCCGTAAAAATTTAATATAAGGCAGGATCTTTAGGTAGTTCTATAGGATATCCATCTTTATAGAGATACTTACCATATATAACACAAGGTCGTAAAGCTATTCTTTGAACATCGTTAAATGAACGGTAGATGTTATGGTATAAAAACAATAATAAGTCTTTCTCCTTCCTTATACAGCAATATAAATAAATTTTCTGAAAGATGTATTCGTGGTTACTTTTATATTGTTTATCAGAAATTATTTCTTGTAGTAAGTTTAAGGTTTGTTCTTTCATGTCATTTGAGATGTAGTGTTTAAAGAGATCTACAACTTCGTCAGGGTGCATTTTATACTTAGTTTAAAGAATATTTAAGCTAAGTATAAATGACTTATGAGTTTGTTTCAATTATCCTCATAGCGGTAATGGCTATATATGATACGTGTTACCGTAGAGATGATGAAGATGATGACTAATTTAAAAAAATCTTTTTAATAATATAATAGTATTATTAAAATGGAACAATTACGGTTCAAATTAGAAGATTTCTTTCCTATATATACAATGGAGGATGAAAAAGAGTTTTATAATTCAGTTCCTATTAAAAAGGAATTTGATGATGCAAGAGCGGTCTTAAATGAACCCCGTCCTCAAAGGGGAGAACAGCTCAAACATCAAGCATTTATGATGAGATTTTTATCACCACATACTCCGTATGATAAGATGATTGCTTTCCATGGTTTGGGATCAGGCAAGACTGCGCTCTTAACAAGCGTTGCAGAGTATGCAAAAAGTGTAAAATCGGGAGAATTATCAAATAATAAGGTCATTATTTTAACCCGTAATCCAACGTTAAGAAAAAATATGATAAATGAAATTGTATGTGTTGCTACAGCCGGTAAATACGAACCACCATTAAGAGATCCAAAGACAAAAGATTTGCTTTCAAAAGATACTCAAAGAAGAAGAGTAGAAAAAGCAATTGGAGTTGAGTATGAAATTATGACATTTACAATGTTTGTTAAAGAATTTTATAATAAATCCAACGAGCAAATAAGGGCAGAATACTCAAATAGATATATACTTATAGATGAAGCTCATAACATAAAACTTCAACCTAATAAAAAAAGTAAAGAAGATGATGATATATTAGGGATACAACTAAGAAGTAGAGGTATAAGTAACTATAAAGAAATCCATAGACTTTTACACTGTGTCGTAGGTTGTAAAGTATTACTTTTAACAGCAACTCCAATGAGGGACCAACCATCTGAAATATGTAATTTATTAAATTTGATACTTCCATTAGATAAACAATTGGATAAAAAGGAATTTAAGAATACTTTTTTTGATGGAAATAAATTCCGAGATGATATGAAGGATGATTTTAAATCTTATATTAGAAATATGATAAGTTATATTAGATCTTCCACAACTGATATTAACATAGTAAATGAAGGTATTGTAGATGATGGTTTTAAATATACAAAAACGGTTTTATTAGATATGGATGACCATCAAGATGAAAAATATAAAGATGCGTATAAGAAAGATTTAGGCTCTAGCGAAAGCTTAAGTCCTGAGATAGAAGTTGAAGATGATGAAGATGAAGGAGGAAGTGGGTTATGGTTAAATTCTCGTCAAGCATCTATGTTTGTTCCTTTTGATAATAAAGTAAAGTTGAATGAACTTATAATAAAAGATAAAACAAATTATAGAGCTTCTGATAAATTGATAAATTATCTTAAGAAAAATGGAGATGGATTTGAACCTATGTTAAAACAGTTAAAAAGATGCAGTATAAAATACTGGTTAATTGTCCGGGATTTATACAAGTATCCAAAACAAAAATTTTTCATATATAGTAGTATAGTTAAGGGTTCAGGAGCTCTTTTGTTAGGAGCTATATTAGAAGTTTTTGGGTTTGAACATGCCCCAAATGTTAAAGAAGTTGAAGGTTCAACTTATTGTCAAACGCAAGGTAAAGATAGTCTTGAATTACCTATAAGTAAAAATGAAAATAGAATGCTTGTTTTAACAGGAAGTACATTATCTGCATCTCAACTTGATAATATGGTTAATAACATATTTAATAATAAAAAGAATGTTTATGGGGATTACATAAGAATAATTATTGGAAGTCATATTATAGGAGAAGGAGTAAGTTTCAAACATATAAGAAGAATTTATGTTTTAACACCAGGGTGGAATAGCGCATCTACAGAACAAGCTATAGCTAGAGGTATAAGATATAAATCTCACGAAGAGTTAAAGCCTGATGAGAGAAAGGTTTCAATTTTAAGAGTGTGCGTGCAGCCTGTTATGGAAATTGGAGAAGAATATGGGTCAATAGATAGTCAAATGTATAAAATTTCAGAAGATAAAGATATAAGGATAAAACAGATAGAAAGATTAATGAAAGAATCATCTGTAGATTGTGCTTTAAATAGAAGTAGAAATATATTACCTAGCGATAAACCAAATACAAAAGAATGTGACTATATGGATAGTTGCGAATATAAGTGTGATTTGGTGGATGAAAAATTTTATTATTCAAATTGGGTAGGAGACAGGATAGTTGATACTTATAATTTATATTATGCTGAGAAAGAGATAAATATGGTTAAATTAGCTATAAGAAAAGCATTTGGATATAAGTTTGCATTCGACTTTGAAGAGCTTTACAATTATATAAAAGATGACATAAGAAATATACCTGCATTAGTTCTTGCAAGAGCTTTGGATAGTATGATAGTTAATAATGATACTGTATATAACAAGTACGGAATAGTTAATTATTTGAGGGAGGATAGAAACATGTTTTTCTTAGTAGATGATCCTTTAGAAACACCTGTTTTTACAAGCTATTATTATTCTAAAGAACCTTCTCCTGAAAAATCAATAGGTTCATATGAAACTATCCTTCAGTATTTCCAATATGATAAGATTGAAGATATTATTGACATTCTTATAAAGAATAAGGATAAGGAACAAATTTTACATAATATATTTAATAATTTATCAGTTGAAATATCCCAGAAATTTTTAGAATTATTTTATATTGCAAAAGTAAAAAAGTCGGGTAAAAACAAGGAGTTGCAAGACTTTATAATTTCAAAATTTAATATGTTTTTGAAGGATATAAACGGGAATATTATTTCAAATATAAATCCTAATAATATTAGAGTTCTTGAAAAGGGAGTATGGAGAGATATAGATGAAGAACAAATCGAAAAACTGAAGTCTATGAAGAGCGATAAAGTTAATGAATTGAAAAATAATCCATATCGTATATATGCTGTTATAAGTGACAAGTATAAAGAAAAGAAAGAGGTTCATAAGAACTTGAAAATAGTTGAGATAAATGAAAAGAAGAGTTATGGCGGAACTAGTTGTTCTACAACCCCATATGACCTTGATACAATGGTTGGAGTGTATTATGGTATAGTTAAGAAGGCGAAAGAACTTAAAAATAATTTGCCTTATATTGGAGACAAAAAATATACATTAAAAGATATTAAGAAATTAAAGCGGTTTGAAGCTATGAAAAAATATATTTTTGAAAATAGATATATAACTGAGCTTAATAGTTACATAAATGAGGTAGATAGTCTGAGGGAATTTATGAAAAAAATATCGAATGATAAAGAGAAGAAAAAGGTTAAAAAGTATATTGAAAAAGAAAATCTTGATAACGATGATATAATAACCATATTAAAGACTATAACTGATAAGAAAGAACTTGTAACTATATATACGAGATTTTCAGAGAAAGAATTTTCAGAGTATATTGAAGGTAAAGTTGAAGATGAAATTAATTCTTTAAGCGAAGATGTAATTAACGTTTTAGGTAATATGTTGGATAAAAAGACAGCTCCTGAAATTTGTGGTTCAATGAAAGATTGGTTTATAAAAAATGAATTGTTCATCAACGAAGCAGATTTAAATGAAATTTAAAATTTTATGTTTTTATACTTATATAGAATGTCTAAAAGAAGTTCAGAGTATTCTTGGATGTATCGACCTCAGCATTACGTTGATAAAAGTCATTTTAATATACGTAATTCTACGGAAGAAAAAGTATGTAGAAGCGGTATTATTTTTATAAAGAAAAATGAGTATGTTGAAGAGGTAAAATTTTTAGTTGTAAGAGGAAAAGAGTCAGGTATTTGGAGTTTTCCAAAAGGAAGAAAACAAGAAGATGAAATCGATGAAATATGTGCTATAAGAGAGGTGTTTGAAGAGACTGGTATTAAAATTAAAAATCTAAATGATAAGGCTAAATTTAAGGTTGGAAGAAATACATATTTTATAATAGAAGTAAATGATATAAATGAATATAAAGACTTTAATATAACTGATACTTTTGAAGTTGATTTAGTAGAATGGAAAACTATAAACGAGCTCAGAAATTTGGATTGTAATAAAGATATAAGAGCTGTATTAGCATATCCTGAAAAAAAATTGAGTTATCATCATCTATTATTTTAAAATTTATAGCTTAATTAAACTGTAAATTTTATAAAGTGTTCTGAAGTCTTTCTGCAAGTTCTCTATCTTCTCTTTCTTGATCTTGTCTTAACTGATTTGCATAAAGTTCTTGGGATGTTAAGTTTGAAGTATGAAGATGATATATGTTTCTTGGATTGTCAGACATATTTTCTTCTTCAGAATAAAGGAGCTTATGAACTTTCAAAGGTGAAGTTCTTCCGAGTCTTAATGCTCTTCCTAAAACTTGGGTTTCTATATTTTCAGAACTCATCTTATGATATAATATAATATCAGTAGTTTCAGGAAGGTCAATACCACTTCCATCATTTCTACTATTTAAGAATAAAACTTGAATTTTTCCCTCTTTAAATAATCTTATATATTTTTGTTTTGTATCGCTGGTTCCTTTTACCTCTGCAAATGAAACATTAGAATCATTCAATAAAGCTTTTATAGGGTCAAATGTCTGATTAAATTCGCTGAACAAAATATACTTGCCTTTAGGGTTAGATGCAATAATTTTTTTAACACCTTCTAATTTAGTTAGTTTTTCATACTCTTCTTCTTTCTTTTCTTCTTCTATATTCTTTGTAGAAGATATAGCCATTTTTTTCATATCAAGTTTAACTCTACAGAAAGGGCATTTTTGAGTTGTATTATATAAATTCTTTACACACTTACTACACATAACACTATTACAACAAAAGGTTAAAACAGGTTCTTTATATTCTTCAGAACATAACGGACATTCATTGTCCTCTTCAGTGTCTCTCTTTATTTTTTCTTTCAGATGGTCAAGAGATTTTTCAGCTTCTACAAGCTTTTGTTTATATTCTTTTACTTTTTCCTCTGAATTATCCGATTGTAATACACTATAATAAGAAATCTGTGCTTTTATTCCGATAATCTCTTTTTCTTCTTTAGCTATAATAATATCTAATAAACTTCCACTATCTTTAGTTCCTCCAAGAGCAACAATTGCCCCCGCAATATCATCTGCTGCAATCATTCTTTGGATTTCATTAGATACTCTTCCTCCGTATATGTTAAAGTTTCTGTTAAAGCACATGTATTTATAATAAGTTATTTCAGATTGCTGATAGCTCTGATTCAGTTCCTCTTCTGTATTTTTAACCACAACATATTTTTGTTTTATACGGCTCATAAGAGTGCATATTGCGTTGTTATAAGTTGATCTATTATTAAAGCTAGAATCATCATATGGAAGAGTTGCGGAAATAATCCAATAGAATTTTGCCTTTGTAATAGGCAATATTCCTGTTAATTGTAACTCGTCAAATATCAATCTATTAAACCCTACATTTTCATTTCTATATATATTTGTTAAATACCCTGCAAAATCCCTATATCTATTGTATGTAACTATAATAACATCCAAGTCTTCAATTAAGGTCTTATTGATGTTTGATATATCTGCTGTTTTTATAATTTTTCTATAAGACAAATCGGTTTTTGAGATCTCACTTTCCCATTGTTGAAATATAGATGAAGAACATACAATTATATTTAACTTCAAAGGTCTAAAACTTAACTCTTCTTCTGTGACGTAAGAGAAATAGTGATTTGACCCCATATCAATAGTCCATGGATAAGAATATCTTTCTTCCTCTGAATCATTTTTCATTTTACTTCTTGATAAAAGGGAGACTACAGTAAGAGTTTTACCACTTCCAACTTTGTCGTTAAGAATACCCATATTAGTATAAATTTTGGTTTTACGTTTTCCATAAGTAACTTCACGCTCTTTTGTTTGTTCTTGATATTCCATCTTTAAAACATTGTTCTTTTGATGTAAATACAATTCTCGGTTTCTTAATCCCCAATCATTAAGAGGTTCTTCTTCTGTTTTACACTCTTCAATTTCTTCTATCTTAAGCTCAACTTTTTTATTTTTTCTGGCCTTCATTTTTTATAATTAATACTATAAAAAATGTTTAAATTTCATTTAATTTTTTCATATTACGTAAAGCCTCTATGACACATTCTTTCAAAGGTCTTATGTTGTAGCTTAAAGAAAGCTTTGAATTGGTCAATATGTTATTACTTCTTTTCGCCTTTAAAAGAAGCTTATCTTCTTCAATTAAATTATAAGTATGTGTTTCATCTATAATTTCTTTGTATAAATCAAGAATTTCTTTATGAGACATACTTCCATTTGTCATATTATAAGTCCCTGTTATTTTACGCATAGACATATCTATCATAACAGGGATTAAATCAGGAAGATAAGTCATACTATTTGGATAGTTGCATATATTCTCAAATTTTGAAATCTTTGCAATAAAATTTTTTGAGGACCAATCAGCTGTAATTGGCATTCTTATTCTTAAATTTAAAGTGTTTAAACTAAATAACTTAACTAATGTATCCGTATATCCTTTTACCACAGAATATGCACTTCCAAAATAATCAGGGACATCTTCCTCTGTATAATCATAAGTATTTTCACGAGTATTTGTGGAGAAAATACACCCTGTTCCAATATAAGAAAAATGAGTTCCTAATGAATCACACAACTTGCAAAGTAGTAAAGGTGCAAATAGATTATCCCTGACATTTTCATTAATTTTGTCTTCTAAATAATCAATATTAGGGATATTTCCTCCTGATGTTCTTCCGATACAACAAAACACTCTATCAGCCTTAACTATCTCTGATTTTAAAATATCTATATTTTCAGGTGAAATACGAGTCTCGCTACATATAAATTTACAAGAAGGATATAGTTCTTTCCATTTATTTATAACCATAGTTCCAATCCATCCTTTTGAACCATAAATCAGTATATTCATTTTATATTTGAATATTTTCTTCTTTAAATATAAAATGAACGATAAATTCTCTAAAGTTATTCAGTTAATACTTATTATAGCAGTTGTTGAAACTCTTTCTTTAATATGCCTAAAAGAGGGTGAAATTAATAGAAAACAACATTTTATATTGTGTGGATTTTTAGGGTATATTCTAGTCACATATATATTGTGTAAAACTCTTACTTTTGAAGGTATTGGGCAAGTCAATTTAGTGTGGAATTGTATGACCATATTTACGGCTTTTGTAGCGGGACATTTACTCTTTAATGAAAAGGTAAATAAATATACCTTCTACGCTATTGTGTTTGCTGTTATAGCTATATACTTAGCACAGTTGTCAAGTGATTATAATGAAAATAATTAAACCTTAAAGATAAGATAATATCTAAGAAATGAAAAATTTACTTGTAACAGGAGGGTGTGGATTTATTGGAAGTAATTTCATAAATTATATGCTTGATACTTATAATGATATTACAATTGTGAATGTTGATAAATTAGACTATTGTTCAGACATAAATAACGTTTATCATAAAGAAAGATATAAGTTGGTTGTTACAGATATTAATAACGCATATAATCTAACCAATATTTTAGAGGGTCATATGATAGACGCAGTAGTCCATTTTGCAGCTCAAAGTCATGTGGATAATTCATTTGGTAATAGTATCCAATTCACAAGAGACAATGTTATGGGAACACATACCTTGCTAGAATGTTGTAGAGTTTATGGTAAGATTGAAAAGTTTGTCCATATTTCAACTGATGAAGTTTATGGAGAAGTTGATACTGAACATCAAGGTTGTAATGAAAAAAGTTTATTAAATCCTACAAATCCATATGCAGCTACAAAAGCAGCTGCAGAATTCTTAGTTAGAAGCTATTATCATTCATTTAAATTACCAGTTGTTATAACTCGTGGAAATAATGTTTATGGGCCGAGACAATTCCCTGAGAAATTAATCCCGAGATTTATTAGTAATCTTTTAATAGGTAAAGAATGTCCAATTCACGGAGAGGGTAAAACAAGACGAAATTTTATATATGTTGATGATGTTAGTAGAGCAGTTGATACAATCTTAAGGAAAGGTGAAATTAATGAGATTTATAATATAGGAAGTGATGATGAATATAGCGTTATTGAAGTATTAAAGATATTATTAGAAGAAATGAAGTTGGAAAAAACTATGGAAGAGGTTTGTGAGTATGTCGAAGACAGAGCTTTTAATGATTTTAGATATTGTATAGATAGTTCTAAACTTGAACTATTAGGATGGAAAAAAACTGTGTCGTTTAAAGAAGGTATAAATAAAACCATTTTATGGTATAAACAAAACTCATAATTTATGTTTGACTAAAAACTTAAATTATTATTTTTTCTTTGTTTATAATAAATATGTCGTATAATAACTTAAACAATTTTACCCCTTTCGGTTTTAGGGATTCTTTAAGTTTGGTTACTTCTAAAGTACAAGAAATACAAGTGGGTTATATGCATCCATATACTATAGGAGTAACTGGGTCAAACTTAACCTATACCCCAGAACAAATTTTATCAAAATCAATTATAAGGTATTTTAACACTGACCCAACAAATGATTATTTACCATCTGCAAATGATATTGTAAATTTAGTATCACAAAACTCCTATATTGGTTTCACTCCAGGAATGTATTTTGATGTTTATTTTAAAAATGCATCAACTGGAACACTTAACATATATCCAGGAACTGGTATTATTGGAAATGATATTTCTATATTACAAGACGGCTTAGCTTATGTTCGTTTAACTCTTAATAGTTTTTCTTCTATTAATGCTACAGTTATGACATCATTTCAAGCTACCGGTGGAGGTGCTGGTTTTCAAGGTCCTCAAGGTCCTGGAAATAGCGGAGGAGGTACTGGATCACAGGGATTTCAAGGCTTTCAAGGATATCAAGGTTTCCAAGGATTAGAAGGCTTTCAAGGCTCTCAAGGTTTTAAAGGTGATGTAGGACAAGGTTTTGTCATCTTTGCTACAACTCCTTCATATACTGGATTAAATACAGTTATTGCGACAGGTGGTAATGTAGGTGAATTTGTTCTTGTTACAGGAGGAGACTTATTTGTATATTCAGGAACAGGAGCAGGTTCTACTGGACCAGATAATTCTTATGAATATGCAGGAGATATAACCGATGAAAGTAAATTAATAGGGTTTCAAGGAGCTCAAGGTGCAGTTGGTTTTCAGGGAACTCAAGGATTAGTTGGTCTTCAAGGTTCTCAAGGTTTAGTTGGTCTTCAAGGTAGTCAAGGAGCAATAGGTCTTCAAGGTTTACAAGGTTTAGTCGGTCTTCAAGGTTTACAAGGTAATCAAGGTTTAATTGGTTTTCAAGGCCTTCAAGGATATCAAGGACTTCAAGGTAATCAAGGTTTAGGGGGAGTACAAGGATTCCAAGGATATCAAGGTCTTCAAGGAAATGTAGGATTACAAGGAGTTCAAGGACTTGTTGGAGTTCAGGGTTTAGAGGGAGTTCAAGGCTTAGAAGGTGTTCAAGGTTTAGAAGGATTACAAGGCGTTGAAGGTGTTCAAGGTTATCAAGGTAGTAAAGGTGATACTGGTGAAGGTTTTAAGATTTTTGCTACAACACCTTCCTATACAGGTTTAAATACTGTTATTGCAACAGGTGGTAATGTAGGAGAATTTGTTCTTATAACAGGAGGAGATTTATTTATATATTCAGGCACAGGAGCGGGATTAACAGGACCAGATAATTCTTATACATATGCAGGAGATATAACCGATGAAACTAAACTTATCGGATTACAGGGTAATCAAGGTTTAGTCGGTTTGCAAGGAAATCAAGGATTACAAGGTCCTATTGGAGTACAAGGATTTCAAGGATATCAAGGCCTTCAAGGACCTATTGGGTTACAAGGAACTCAAGGGTTTCAAGGATACCAAGGTCTTCAAGGTTTAGTTGGTCTTCAAGGATTACAAGGTTTGCAAGGATATCAAGGTCTTCAAGGTTTAATGGGAGCTACTGGTAGTGTTGGTAGTCAAGGTTTACAAGGGTTGGAAGGTGTTCAAGGTTTAGAAGGTTTGCAAGGATCGCAAGGATTAGAAGGTGTTCAAGGATTAGAAGGACCTCAAGGTTTAGAGGGTGTTCAAGGTTTAGAAGGTGTTCAAGGAGTTGAAGGTATGCAAGGATTTCAAGGTCTTGAAGGTGTTCAAGGAGTTGAAGGTATGCAAGGATTTCAAGGTTTTGAAGGTTTACAAGGAACTCAGGGTTATCAAGGTATTAAAGGTGACGTAGGAGAAGGTTTTATTATTTTTGCAACTACACCTTCATATACTGGATTAAATACAGTTATTGCGACAGGTGGTAATGTAGGTGAATTTGTTCTTGTTACAGGAGGAGATTTATTTTTATATTCAGGAACAGGTGCAGGTTCTACAGGACCAGGTAATTCTTATACATATGCAGGAGATATAACCGATGAAAGTAAATTAATTGGATTTCAAGGGTTTCAAGGTTTTCAAGGCTTACAAGGTTTTCAAGGCTTACAAGGTTTTCAAGGATCTCAAGGTTTTCAAGGATTACAAGGATTGATGGGATCTACTGGTTTACAAGGAGCTCAAGGATTACAGGGACCACAAGGATTAATTGGTTTACAAGGAAGTCAGGGATTTCAAGGAGTACAAGGAGCTACAGGAGATAGAGGTTTTCAAGGCTTACAAGGTTTAATTGGTTCAACTGGTTTACAAGGACCACAAGGATTAATTGGTTTTCAAGGTATTCAAGGGTATCAAGGCTTACAAGGAAATCAAGGTTTAATTGGTTTACAAGGATATCAAGGATATCAAGGCCTTCAAGGTAATCAAGGATTAGTTGGTTTACAAGGAAGTCAAGGATACCAGGGTCTTCAAGGTTTAATGGGAGCTACTGGTAGTGTTGGTAGTCAAGGTTTTCAAGGTATAGTTGGTTCTACTGGTTTACAAGGATATCAAGGTATTCAAGGTTTACAAGGATTAGAAGGTCTTCAAGGAACTCAAGGTTTAGAAGGTCTTCAAGGAACTCAAGGTGTTCAAGGATACCAGGGTCTTCAAGGATATCAAGGATATCAAGGTTTTAAAGGTGATGTCGGGCAAGGTTTTATTATCTTTGCAACTACACCTTCATATACCGGTTTAAATACAGTTATTGCGACAGGTGGTAATGTAGGTGAATTTGTCCTTGTTACAGGAGGAGATTTATTTGTATATTCAGGCACAGGAGCGGGATTAACAGGACCAGGTAATTCTTATACATATGCAGGAGATATAACCGATGAAAGTAAATTAATAGGGTTTCAAGGAGCTCAAGGTATTCAAGGTTTACAAGGAGATATTGGTCTTCAGGGAAGTCAAGGATTTCAGGGATTACAAGGCCTTGAAGGATTACAAGGTTTAGTTGGAGCCACCGGAGATAGAGGCTTTCAAGGACTTCAAGGTTTTCAAGGTATTCAAGGACCTACTGGAGATAGAGGTTTGCAAGGATTACAGGGACTTCAAGGATTACAAGGTTTAATTGGATCTACAGGCGATAGAGGTTTTCAAGGTCTTCAGGGATTACAAGGATATCAGGGATTACAAGGACCTATTGGTTTGCAAGGTTTTCAAGGTTTGCAAGGATACCAAGGATTACAAGGACCTATGGGAGTTCAAGGACTTCAAGGATTTCAAGGTTATCAAGGAGTTCAAGGTTTAAGAGGAGCCACAGGTGATATAGGTTTTCAAGGATATCAAGGATTGCAAGGAAATCAAGGTCTTCAAGGTTTGATAGGTGTTACAGGTGCTATTGGTTTTCAAGGATTTCAAGGTTTATTTGGTCCTACTGGTTCTATTGGTTTGCAAGGTAATCAAGGTAATCAGGGTATAATTGGTTTACAAGGTGATATTGGTTTACAAGGTAATCAAGGTAATGCTGGTCCTACTGGTCCTGTATTAGTTGGAAGTTTCATAACTACAGGTCAGTTAGATATGTATTTTACAAATGATGGTTCTAATTTAAATCGTAGTTATACAGGTACAAATTTAGGCCAAATAACAGGTTATACATATACAGCTTTAGGTACAAGCATACAATTAAGTTATACAACAGGAGCTCCAAGTCCAAGGTGTATTATTGTTAAAAGTGTGAATGTTACAAGTGGGTCAGCGAATGCAAATTATTATTCCTTGGTTGAAATTATAGGTGTTGGTGGTACTCAAATACAAATTCAATGGCTGTCTAATTCTATTAACATATTAAATATTACAAACTCTATCTTGGGTATAGGTGGAAGTGGTATTACATCTGCAAATACAACGTTTTTCCCAGTTGGAGTTCCAGTCTTAGCTTCAACAATATACATAAGTTACTGAGGTTGAAAACTTAATAAAATATTATTTTATATTGTTTAGAATATAAAATAAGATGTCTCGTCCAAATCCTCCATTAAATTTGGCTTTATATACAACAAGTGCTTTATCAAGCCCTTTAAATCCTATAAATGGTCAAACTGTTTTGAGAGTTACTTGTGGTATTGTTAATACTTCTGTTTGTCCTATAAACTATCTGTATCCAGATCCTACATATATTAAGGTTGGAATGTGGATTGCCAATGTTGCCTATGGTGTATGCTTTGAAATTATAAATATTGTATCTCAAACTACAACATCCATTGTTATGGATGTTGTTGATGTTGATAATTACTCTGGAGCTGATGGTTTAGGAGGTTTAGATCCTAATACACAAGGTATAAATACAGCTTTAGATACAATTGTTTTTGAACTTGGAGATGATGGTCTTCCAGTATTAATGGAAATTGACCAATTTTTAACAAATCAAATAAGTAATAACTTTGTTACAGACTTGATTAATCGCTTTAGAAGTAGAAATTACTTTACCTCATATTTACGTGTTTATCAAGCCTCAAATACTTTTTCTGAAGGAAATTTTTTAACAATTACTTCAACTGGAAGTTATGTATTATCAACTTCTTCAACAAGTTCTGTATATAACACTATTGGAGTTGTAACTAGCGTAGGAATACCAGATACAGATTGGTTTACATATCGTCCTTTTGGACAATATTTAAGAGGTTCAAGAATATCACCTTCTTTAACAGGTCCTTCAAGCGGTATAGGTAAAATTTATTATTTAAATTCAACTGGAGGTTTGACAACAACAACCCCAACATCAAATCCTTACCCTGTATATCTTCAAGTTTCTACTGGAGGTGATGCCATCCTTTTAAAGGGTCAATATGGTGGAAGTGCTAACCTTGATCCTATGTTTACGGTTGATTTTAATACTGGGTTAATAACAATAGCTTCTTCAACTGGAGGAAATCCTCAATTTATATTTGACACAAATACATCTCAACTTCAACTTGGAACTGGAAGTAGTATAGGAACAATAAGTCAAACAGATACCGTATTTATTGATGCTAATCTGAATGTTTATAACTCTCTTACAGTTGATGCTACAACTGGTATAACTTCATTTACAGCTTATACTGGAGGTGATTTGATAACAGCTGTTGAGATTGACCCTTATAGCAAACAAGTTGTTATGATGTCTGGAAGTAGTATTACTTCTGTAAATCCAGAAGATACTGTCTTTATTGATGCTAATCTTAATGTTTTTAACAGTTTTACAGTTGACGCAAACTCGGGAATAGCTTCCTTTGTTTGTTATAGTGGAGGTAATTTAATTCCAGCAGTTGAAATTGACCCTTGTAATAACCAACTTGTTATGATGTCTGGAAGTACCATTACTTCTGTAAATCCAGAAGATACAGTCTTCATTGATGCTAATCTTAACGTTTTTAATACTTTTACCGTAGATGCAAACTCTGGTATAATTTCATTCGTTTGTTATAGTGGAGGTAATTTAATTCCAGCAGTTGAAATTGACCCTTGTAATAACCAACTTGTTATGATGTCTGGAAGTAGTATTACTTCTGTAAATCCAGAAGACACAGTGTTCATTGATAGCAACCTTAACGTTTATAATAGTATGACAGTTGACGCAATTACAGGAATAACTTCCTTTGTTTGTTATAGTGGAAGTCAGTTAATTCCAGCAGTTGAGATTGACCCTTGTGGTAAACAACTTGTTATGATGTCTGGAAGTAGCATTACTTCTGTAAACCCTGGAGATACAGTGTTTATTGATAGTAATCTTAACGTTTATAATAGTATGACTGTTGACGCAGTTACAGGCATAACTTCATTTGTATGTTATACAGGAGGAGAACTTGTTCCTTCATTTGAAATTGATCCTTGTAATAAAGAACTTATTATGATGACAGGAAGCACTATACGTTCTGAAAATCCACAAGATACTGTGTTTATTGATGGTAATTTTAACTCATCAAACATATTAACAGTAGATCAGGTTATTGGTAATATTGGTATTAATTATTATACTGGTGGAACTTTAATAAAAAATACAAGCATAGATGTATACGGAAATATTACTTCAACAGGAACTGCTAATATAACCTCTATCGGAACTAATAACTTAATAATTAATAATTTTAGCAATAATGGGTTATTGTCACCTCCAATTACAATAAATGCAAATAGGGGAAGATTTGGTTTTAATGCGTGGGCTTCAACCGGAGCAACAACTATTTTAATAAACAACAATAAAGTAAGTTCAACCAGTAGTATATTTGTTAATATATCAAATTATTATACATCAACTACTTTTCCAACAATTTTAGCATGTGTTCCTTCAACTGGAAGTTTTAGTATTTTAATTTCTAATAATGTCGGTCTAAGCGGTACTATATTTGATATTGACTTTTTTGTAGTTAATTAACTTAAGATTTATTATTAAATTATTTTCTTATTTTAATAATAAATGACAGGTATTAGATTTATTCCATCATCAACTGGTTCTTCTTCAAGAGTAGGTATTGGGTTATCTTCAATTATTGGTCCTACCGGTGCAATCGGCCCTCAAGGTTTAGTTGGTTCTACCGGTCCTTCAAATCCTGGTGTTCAAGGTCTTCAAGGTCTTCAAGGTTTAGTTGGTTCTACCGGTCCTTCAAATCCTGGTGTTCAAGGTTTTCAAGGATTTCCGGGTATTCAGGGCTTTCAGGGTTTACAAGGACCACAAGGATTTCAAGGTCTCCAAGGATCTACTGGAGATAGAGGTTTTCAAGGGTTCCAAGGTCTTCAAGGACCTACTGGAGATAGAGGTTTTCAAGGCTTTAAAGGTGATACAGGTGACGCTTTTAAGATTTTTGCAACAGCACCTTCTTATACAGGATTAAATACTGTTATTGCAACAGGAGGTAATGTAGGTGAATTTGTTTTAATTACAGGTGGGGATTTATTTTTATATTCAGGAACAGGAGCAGGTTCAACAGGACCAGATAATTCTTATGAGTATGCAGGAGATATTACAGATGAAAGTAAACTCATTGGTATGCAAGGAGCCCAAGGCTTTCAAGGTTTACAAGGCTTTCAAGGATTTCAAGGCTTAAAAGGAGATTTTTTCACAGGACCTTTTACAGATATTTTATTCTCTGGAAATATGAGTGGAGCTAACGCTTATTTTCAAAATGCAGCAGCTCAAAATTTAGCTTCTCAAGGAGCTATAGTTGGATTTAACGGTTTAACCGTCGTAGGAGGAACTACTTTAATAGGAAGTTTATTAGCAACCGGAAGCACTGCAACAATAAAAGATTTAGTAATAACAAATAGTATAACTGTTCCTGCTGGAACATTATTAGGCTATCAAGGCCCTCAAGGATTACGAGGATTACAAGGAGTTCAAGGATTACAAGGATTACAAGGAGTTCAAGGATTACAAGGTGTTATAGGTTTTCAAGGTAGTCAATATACAGGTCCATTTACAGATATTACATTCTCTGGAAATATGAGTGGTTCTAATGCTTACTTTCAGAATTTAGCTTCTGAAAACTTAGCTTCCCAAGGAGCTATACTCGGATTTAGCGGTTTAACCGTCGTAGGAGATACTACTTTAATCGGAACTCTTAATGCTACAGGAGGTATTACTTCTACTACTGC
>Ga0315905_10001944_pt1 | contig 21901 bp, 19 predicted proteins | sample LakEriMetagenome_5_FD_203522 | JGI IMG/M metagenome (GOLD analysis project Ga0315905, IMG submission 203522) | Freshwater fungal communities from buoy surface, Lake Erie, Ohio, United States - Buoy 4 MA121 | ecosystem: Environmental > Aquatic > Freshwater > Lake | place: USA: Lake Erie, Ohio...
TGCGCAAGCGGTAAAGGTTTCGGCTGAGAAGCTGTCTGCGGCCCTGGGGCAGGGACTTGCGCCATCCGAATATGACAGCAAGCTTTTTGCGTCATTCGGCACCGACGGTGTGGATGCCCGGCTGGAGCAAGCGGCGCCCCACATCAACATTCCCATATTGGTCGTGCGTGGTGCGCTTGGCGCGTCGGATGGTGTTGACGCGCAAACTAGCTTTGCCTCCAATTTTCCCAATGTCGAAGCGATTGATGTCGACGGCGGTGGGCTGTTGATCGTTGCCGAACGAACCGAAGCGTTCAATGGCTTGCTGATTGATTTTCTGGAGCGCAAACAGCCACGCTTCATTCCGGAATATCGCTCCGGTTCCGATGCGCGCACGTTGCGCGACGCAATGGGCTGCTTTGCGACGGGCGTGACGATTATCACCGCCCATGCGCCCGATGGGCGGCCCGTTGGCCTGACGGCGAACAGCTTCACCAGCGTGTCTCTTGATCCCCCTTTGCTGCTCGTGTGTATCGCCAACAATTCTGGCAGTGCAGAGGTGTTGCGCGGGATCGATGACTTCGCGGTCAACGTATTGCAGATTGGCCAGCAACCGGTGTCCAACCTGTTCGCGGGAAAAAGCGAAGATCGCTTCTCCGGAACGCGGTGGGAAGTCGGCGAATATGGCGCGCCTATTTTGCCCAGCTCGCTCGGTATTTTTGAATGCAAACGGCATACGCTGCACGAGGCGGGCGACCATTTCATCCTCGTCGGTCGCGTTGAAAAAGCCAGCTTTGAACCGCGCCGCGATCCTTTATTATATTTCCGCGGCAAATACCGGCGCCTCCATTTCACATAACGCCGGCGCGCATTGACTCCTGACAAATGATGCCGTAATTTGGTTGCAAATGTAACCAGTTTCGCAGGAGCAGTAGCGTGGCCGATTTGTTCGAAAATCCGTTGGGTTTGGACGGGTTCGAATTCATCGAATTTTCCGCACCGGAAAAAGGCCTGCTTGAACCGGTTTTCGAACGCATGGGTTTTTCGCGCATTGCCCGGCATCGGTCGAAAGACGTGGATCTATGGCGTCAGGGTGAAATCAACCTGATCGCCAATTATGAACCCAAAAGCCCGGCGGCCTATTTTGCCGCGGAACATGGTCCGTCCGCGTGCGGCATGGCGTTTCGCGTGAAAAATGCGCGGCTCGCTTATGACGAAGCGATCGCACGCGGCGCTGAACCCGTTGAAACACGAACTGGCCCAATGGAACTTCGGCTGCCCGCCATTCGCGGCATTGGCGGGGCGATGATTTACCTTGTCGACCGCTATGGTGACGCGCTGTCGATTTACGATATTGATTTCGATTATCTGCCCGGCGTGGATCGCAACCCCGCAGGTGCTGGTTTCAAGATTATCGATCACCTGACGCACAATGTCTATGGCGGACGCATGGCGCATTGGGGCAGCTTTTATGAGCGCGTCTTTAATTTCCGCGAAATCCGTTATTTCGATATCAAGGGCGAATATACCGGCCTCACCAGCCGCGCGATGACGGCGCCAGATGGCAAAATCCGCATTCCGTTGAACGAAGAAGGCAAAGCAGGCGGCGGGCAGATTGAGGAATATCTGCGTGCGTATAATGGAGAAGGTATTCAGCACATCGCCTTTTCCTGTGATGACCTGCCGGCGTGCTGGGACCGGTTGAAAGCGCTCGGCACGCCCTTCGCACCGCCACCGCCCAAAACCTATTATGATATGCTGGAGGAGCGCTTGCCCGGCCATGGCGAACCAGTCGATGAACTGCAGGCACGCGGCATCTTGCTCGATGGATCGACCGAAGATGGTGACCCGCGTCTGCTGCTGCAGATATTCTCGCAGACAATGATTGGCCCCGTGTTCTTCGAATTTATCCAACGCAAGAAAGATGAAGGCTTTGGCGAAGGTAACTTCACAGCCTTGTTCAAAAGCATTGAGCGTGATCAGATTGAACGCGGTGCGCTGACGGTCGAAGAGGCGGCGATATGACCGCGCCAGTCGCGCTCAGCCGCATTCATCATGTGGCCTATCGCTGCAAGGACGCAAAGGTAACGGCGGACTGGTACGCGAAAGTGTTGGGCATGGAATTCACGACGGCCTTTGCCGAGGATCATGTTCCGTCCACGGGGGAATATGACCCCTATATGCACATCTTCCTCGATTGCGGCGGCGGCAATGTCATCGCGTTTTTCGAACTGCCCAACCAACCCGACATGGGCAAAGACCCCAATACCCCCGCCTGGGTCCAGCATATCGCGTTCGAAGTCACTGACCTCGACGCCCTTCTTGCGGCCAAAGCCCATATCGAGGCGCAGGGCATTGATGTGGTCGGGCCGACATTTCACGGGATATTCCGGTCGATCTATTTCTTTGATCCCAACGGCCACCGGTTGGAGCTTGCGTGCAACATCGGCAGTCCCGAACAATATGCCGAATTGAAACGCGTCGCGCCGTTGATGCTTGCAGAATGGAGCGAAACCAAAAAAGCGCCGCGCCATGCCGACTGGCTGCACATTGATCCGGACAAGCAAACGTAGGCCTTAAATGGCCGCGCAATCGGCGTTGCGCCTCATTCACTGTTGGTAATTGGTGCCCGGAAGAGGACTCGAACCTCCACGCCGTTGCCAGCGCCAGCACCTGAAGCTGGTGCGTCTACCAATTCCGCCATCCGGGCACAGGGTAGGGGGGGCGCTTAGCGGTATTTGAAGGGCTGTGTCAATGCAAAGGCGGGGGCGGCGGCATAATATTTGCGGGCACAATGCGACCTTCATTGTCGGCCGGGAAAACGCCACAGCGCAGTTGCGACTTTACCGATGGCGCACCGGCAAAATATCTGACAATTAACGGGCGTGATAAAAGGCTGCAGAGGGTAGATCATGATGAAGCGGATGTTTTTGGGTGCGGTTGCGGCGATTGTTTTGACCACCGCTGCAGGTGCGCAACAGTCGCCTTTGCCTTATGGTAGCCCGGTCACCCTTTCGCAGGCAAAAAGGATTGTCGCCGCTGCCGAACAGTCCGCACAGTCGCGCAATTTCAATATGGCCTTCGCCGTCGTCGAACCAACCGGTGAGCTTGTGTTGTTCCACAAGATGGACGGCACGCAATATGGGTCCGATCTGGTCGCCCGCGAAAAAGCGCGCACCGCTGCGCGCTTCAAACGGAGCACGAAAGCCTTTTTCGATTCCATCGCCGGCGGACGCAACGCCGTGCTAAGCCTGCCGGGTGTGGTTGCCATCGAAGGCGGAACGCCCATTGTCATCAATGGCCAAATCGTCGGTGCGATTGGCGTCAGCGGCGGGACATCCGAACAGGATGGCGAAGTCGCCGCTGCGGCTCTGCTGGGGTTGAAATAAACCACCGATAGTTAAGGTTGCCTGTTCCATCGAAGGAATATCATGTCCGTTCAGCGGCCTATTGCTTGGTCAGGGCATAACTGCGACTGAAATCCAAGATCGTCACACACGCCGCTTAAGCGGCCGCACTGGAACAGCAGTGCGTGTAGAATGTAGACCACGGCGTACAACCGCGTGTACGTTGGGTGCGGACAATAGCACGCCGTCCGTCAAAAACCCGGCTTGGATTTCCATTTCCCCGATGGAATGGATTTAACTTTTGAGAGGAATGGTAGACGCTGAGGGGTTCGAACCCACGACCCGCTGATTAAGAGTTAGTGTAAAATTGACATCCGCTAAGGTTTCTTTTTCGTTTTATCTTGTTTTTATTGTATAAAACAATTTTACGCCATCAAAAATTATCGTTGATTTGAATTCATCTGATGCCTATCTGATGCCTAGAGATGTACTGGGCATCATAGGGGGCAGTATGGCGAGCATCCGGATCAGCAAAGCGACTGTAGACGCCGCCATGCCCGTTGCGTCGAGCGATGTAATTCTTTGGGACGACCGTGTTGCGGGCTTCGGCTTGAAGGTCACACCAGCCGGCTTGAAGGTTTACATCTACCGATACCGTGTAGCGAAACCGGGGCAGGCGGCTCAAACAGCGCCGCGTAAGTACACCATCGGGCGGCACGGCGACCTAACGCCCGATCAAGGGCGCAAGAGGGCGCAAGAGCTTGCCGCAATGGTCGCGCAGGGCATTGACCCCCGACAGCAAGAACTTGCTGCCATGGCAGCCCGTGAGGCCACCGTGACGCTGGTGGAAGAGCAGGCGCGTGTGGAGCGTGACTTAGCATTCAGACGGATCGCCAAACTATGGCTTGAGCATTATCAGAACGACATGGAACGACGTGCTTCAAGCGTTGCCATGGCTACGCTGGTCGTGAACCGTTACCTTGCGCCCGCACTCGGCGACACGCCCTTGCCACATATCGGGCGTAGGCAGCTGCAGCCGGTCATTGACAGCATCCCCTCGCACAAGCGGGGGATACGGCGGGCGGTATTCGCGTACTCGTCCGTATTATGGGGCTGGGCGATGCGGCGGGGCCACATTGACGTTAACCCTATCCTTGCCATGGAGAAGCCGCCTGCGCCAGTCGCGCGAGAACGTGTGCTGACCGACAACGAACTGATGCAGGTGTATCGAGCCGCAGAAACGTTGCATCCGATCTGGACTGCGTTCTTCAAGTTGTTGGTCTTGACGGGTCAGCGCCGCAGCGAGGTTGCTGGCATCAAGTGGGAAGAGCTTGACCGTGCCACAGCGACATGGACGATCCCTGCCAGTAGGGCAAAAAACGCAAAGGCGCACCTCGTGCCGCTTGCGCCCGCGTCCGTGTGGTTGCTCGACGCGCAGGCAGGCGGGGCGGAATGGCCGCAGCGCGGGTTTATTCTAACAACGACCGGCAGAACGCCTGTCTCGGGCATCAGCAAGGCCAAGGCTGCGCTCGATACCGTTATGTCCAAAGAACGGCCGCAGGTCGACCCATGGAGGCTGCACGACATCAGGCGGACTTTAGCTACGGGACTACAACGGCTGGGTGTGCGGTTCGAGGTCACAGAGGCCGTGCTAAACCATGTCAGCGGCTCGAAGGGGGGCGTTGCTGGTGTATATCAGCGGCATGATTGGGCGGATGAGAAGCGGTCGGCGCTGGAAGCATGGGCAGGGCATGTGGAACAACTGATGACGGTAATAACGGATACTAGTGTGGTTCGGGTTGGAGGTGGAAAATGACGACCGGATGTTGGCTATCTTCATTTGGTGCTATTCGTCGCGCGCGCGCGGCCGGATGTACTGAAGGGGATCTAGCTCAGTGGGCAGAAGCCGGAAAGCTCCGGGCTAAGGCGACTAGAGGTCGATTTAGCGATGATGATTATAACGATTATGATCACATAGATGGGCGACTTTTCAAGCAACCTGTCGAGGGGGAGGTGGACGACCATCAGGGGGCGTCAAGCGGAGAGCCTTGGCCATTCATACCGTCGGAATTCTGGTTCTATTTGAACCTGAACAGCTCTGATGCCACGATTAATTGGGGGGCCGGTGCCTTTGGTACCACTGTGCGAGACGAACCTACCCCAGATTGCCCTGCGGGCCTTAGCCAGTACATCAAACTGTCTGGCGTAGAATTTTACATTCCAGACCTAGATGCACTGTTGGACGATACGCCCGAGGCTGAGAACTTGGAAACCAAGCCAAAGCTCCCAGCACATGCCAAACCCATTAATCGAAAATATGAAGAACATGCACATTTAGCGGCAAAGTTCATTCGAGAGACTGGTTTAAGTCGGGCAGACGCTTGCCGAGAAGTCGTGAAAGAGAGAGGGGTTATTAACAGCGTATCAGTCGAAACGGCTGAAGTGCAAGTTAGGCGGACGTTTGACTTGATGTACCTTCCAGATGGGTCACCGATCAAAAAAGATCAAAAGTGATCTTTCGATTTTTGTAAAACGCGACAGTATCTGACTGCCTTCTATTAACAAGGAAGGCAGTACAATATGAATACCGACATCATGACAACGACCGAGGCAGCCCACTATGTGCGCCTTGGAAAACCAACAATTGAACGCTTTCGCGTAACCGGCGAAGGGCCACGCTACTGTAAGCTCGGAGGAGCTGTGCGGTATCGCCGTGCCGATCTCGACGCGTGGCTGGAAGGTCGCCTGACCAGTTCGACCAGCGCTCACTCGCAATAAACAACACCCCCGGCTTTACCCGAGGGTGCGTTTCATTGCTAGTAGACCTATACCCTATGGTAGCCGAAATTCCAATAAGGCTATGATAATGAACCAAATTATACCGAAAAACTCGATGAATGAGGCGATTAATGCATCGCGGCCTAGCAACACGTCCGTGCTGGCACCCGCCGAGCTGCGGGAGCTACAGGGCTGGCTGATCTGGCGGTTTGAGCAAGACCCTGACAACCCCAACGGCAAGCCGCTGAAGGTGCCTTACTATGCCGACGGCGGTAAGCGCCACGGCAAGCAGGGCGGCATTGACGACCGTGGACGCATGACCACGTTCGCCGCAGCCCGCGACGCGGCCGCTCGGCGTGGCTTCACCGGCGTCGGTCTGGCCCTCATGCCAGAGTTCGGCATCACTGCCCTCGACTTCGACAACTGCGTCGACGCGCAGGGTAAGCTGCCGCCAGAGATCGAGCAGATCGCCAGTCAGACGTACGCCGAGTACTCGCCCAGCGGCAAGGGCATCCGTGCCTTCGTGCGCGGCTCCTACGGCAACCGCAAGTCGGAGACCGAGGGTAACCCCTACGGCTTTGAGACGTTCAGTTCGAAGGGGTTTGTGACCTTCACCGGCAACGCCATGCCCTACACCGACCTGCTCGGCCTTGAGGACACCGTGGCCGATCTAGACACGTTGGTGGCCCCGCTCTGCGCGGCGCGCTTCGGCGCGATGCAACAGCGCGTGTCAGACCCCGATGACTTCATGGCCGGACGCGAGCCGAAGATCGGCCTGACCGTCTCCCAGATGGAGGAGCTGCTGTCCGTACTCGACGCGGACATGCCGCGTGAGGACTGGATCAGGGTCGGCATGGCCCTGCACCACGAGTGCGACGGTGACGACACAGGCTTCGAGATCTGGAACGAGTGGTCGGAGAACGGCGAGAAGTATCCGAGCGAAGAAGGTTTACGGACACAGTGGGACAGCTTCGAACGCCGCAAAGGCTCTGGGCAGCATAACGTTAGGATGGCGACAGTGATGATGATGGCCAAGGAGGCTGGCTACTTGCATAATATAGATGAACAACTGGCAGTAGCGAACCTCTTCCGCGATGACTCCGAATGGCCCGAGCCAGCGCCGTTATCCAACGAGTTTTTGTCGGTTCCAAGCTTGGACAGCGAAATGCTCCCCTCGGAACTACAGCCATGGTTGAGCGATGTCGCCGCAAGGATGAGCGTGCCGCTCGATTTTGCAGCGAGTGCAGGTTTGTCGATGCTGGGCGCCCTCATCGGCCGAAAAATCGTCATAAAGCCAGAGAAGAACAGCAACTGGTCTGAACCCGCCAACCTATGGGGATGCATAGTCGCTTCGCCCGGCGCATTAAAAAGTCCGGCGATACGGGAAGTCTTTGCGCCGCTCGCTGAACTTGAGGCGGAGGCGATGGTTGCTAACAAGCAAAAGCTCAAGGATTACGAAATGGCCTTGGCTGTTCACAAGGTGAAGCAGGCTTCGGCTGAGAAAAAGGCAAAAGAGACGGGCGATCCGGCAGCATTGATGCAAGCGTACATGGCAATCGGGGATCCTCCTGAAAAGCCGAAATTCAAGAGGTATTTTACCAGTAATGCGACCGTCGAGAAATTGGGAGAAATGTGTGCCGATAACCCCAATGGTGTGATGTACCACCGTGACGAACTCTTGTCGTTGCTGGCAGACCTTGATCGCAAGGAAAAAGCAGCCGACCGCGGGTTTTTGATGACCGGCTGGAGTGGTCTGGATGCGTATACCTTCGACAGGATAGGCCGGGGCACCACGTACGTTCCGTCTGTTACAATTTCCATGTTCGGGACGACCCAGCCGAGCCGGATTGCGAATTACGTATCAGGCTCCTTGGCCAGCTTTGACGATGGCATGGTTCAGCGTCTGCAAATACTGGTCTGGCCGGACAACATGCCCCACTGGGTCCCGATGGACAGGCCCAGTGATAAGTCTGCACAAGCAAGGGCATTCCAAATGTGCCGGCGCTTGGCTGAACTTCGGCCACAAGACGTTGGGGCTATTATTGAAGATGGCAACGCAGTGCCGTACCTTCGGTTCACGGAGGAAGCGCGGCGCTTGTTCGTTGAATACCGGACAGGTCTTGAGACGAAGGTTCGCGGAAACACTTTATCGCCTGAACTGGCTGCGCACTTGTCAAAGTATCGCGGTCTGGTGCCTCGGATAGCGCTCATCCTGCATCTTGCGTCCGGTGGCACGGGAAGCGTGTCGGCGGAAGCGATCACGATGGCAATTCGTTGGGCGGACTACCTCGAAGCTCACGCACGCCGGGTTTACGCCGCCGCGGCGGCCGCCCCAGTCGATACCGCAAAACTGATTTGGAAACGCATTGAAAGTAAGAAGTTAAAATGCGGGTTCACGGTGCGCGATATCTACACTCAAGGATGGTCGCAGTTGAAGGATAAGGTGGAAATAGAGCGGGGCCTTGGTGCGTTGGTAAACGCTAGTTGGCTTGCTATGCGTCCCGAAGCAACTCGCGGCCGACCAATTGTCCGCTACTACATCAACCCGAAGACCAGTAATCTGAAGACCTGATTGAACTAATATAAACCGACAAAACCTACAAAAGGGGGCTTTTGATGGTTTTGTCGGTTCTTTTCGCCCGGAGCGCTTTGAATACAGCAACGGTAACGTGTAATTTTTTACATGTAGATTTCTACGGTCGTTATTGAAAACGCTTTGAACCAAGGTCGCACTGCGGCTGACATAGAGCCTGCGTGATACATAATTGCCCATTCGCGAGAAGCACCTTCGGACAGAGTTAAAACGCAATGTCGGCTTTGCGCCCAAATGCAGACGTTACGCTACCGACTAACGTATCCTTACAGCCGCCACTGATGTGGCCAGTGGCAAGGATAGCCCTCTGCGTGAATAACATCTCAATTTAGAAACTGATTATGCCTGCAAACTCTCTTCGTTTCTTACACCAGATTTGCAGTTTGCATGGTTGCCGGTTCGCCCACCGATCTTTTTTCACGACCGTGGATTAGCCGGTAGAGCGCAGGCAGCACGATCAGTGTCAGAATCGTCGAAGAGATAATCCCGCCAATCACGACGCTGGCTAGCGGTCGTTGCACTTCTGACCCTGCGCCTACATTGAGCGCCATCGGGACGAAGCCCAATGAAGCGACTAATGCTGTCATCAAAACCGGACGCAGCCGTGTCAGCGCGCCTTCACGGATTGCAGCATCAAGATCCATCCCGCGTTCCCGCAAATCCTTAATAAATGACAGCATGACAACGCCATTCAACACAGCAACGCCAGACAGTGCAATAAACCCGACGCCTGCGGAGATCGACATCGGAATGTCGCGTAGCGCCAAAGCTGCAACGCCGCCGGTGAGTGCGAGCGGTACGCCCGAGAATACGGTGGCAGCGTCTTTGGCTGAGCCGAACAGCGTGAACAGCAACCCGAAAATCAAAAGCAATGCGAGCGGCACGACAATCTGGAGCCGCGTAGCCGCCGACTGCAATTGTTCAAACGTCCCGCCATATTCGACATAATACCCCTCGGGGAGTGTTACCTCGGCGTCAATCTTGGTCCGCAGCTCAGCGATGAACGATCCCAAATCGCGGCCTCTTACGTTTGCAGTGATAACTGCGCGGCGTTTGCCATTTTCGCGGCTGATCTGGTTAGGGCCGACCGAAAGCTCTATGTCGGCGACTTGCCCGAGCGGCACGAAACCCGCCGCGACGTCGCCGCCAATGGGGATTGGCAGACTGCCAAGCGCATCGACATTGGTGCGTAGCTCTTCAGGAAGCCGGACGACGACATCGAAGCGTCGGTCGCCCTCGAATACTTGTCCCGCCGCACGTCCGCCGGTTGCGGTCGCGACTGCGTCCTGCACGTCGCTCATGTTGATGCTATAGCGTGCGAGCATGTCACGTTTGGGGGTCACGGCAAGTACGGGCAGGCCCGTCACTTGCTCGATCTTGACATCCTCGGCACCGGAAACCGAAGCGACGACTTCTTCCACCGCGCCGCCGCTTTCGAGCAACTGGTCCAGGTCGTCGCCGAACAGCTTGACCGCAACGTCCGAACGGACGCCTGCAATCAGCTCGTTCATCCGCATTTGCACCGGCTGGGTGAACTCATAATTGTTGCCGGGGATTTCCGAGACAGCTTTGTTCAGTTCAGCGACAAGCTGCTCACGCGGTTTGCGCGGATCAGGCCAGTCTTTGCGGTCTTTCAGCATGATAAAGTTATCCGCAACCGAAGGCGGCATCGGATCGGTTGCAACATCGGCTGTGCCGATCTTGGCAAACACCCGTTCAACCTCTGGAAATTTGCGGATGCGTTCTTCGAGCGCACGTTGCATGTCAATCGCTTGGCTAAGGCTCGTGCCGGGAATGCGTAGCGCGTGCATCGCAATATCGCCTTCGTCGAGATTGGGAATGAACTCCGAACCTAATCGGGTGGCGCCTACGCCCGCAAGCAAGACAAGCGCCACAGCGCCGCCGATAATCAGCTTGCCTCGCTTCATAGTGGCATCGAGCAACGGGGCATATTGGCGATTGAGCCAACTCATCACACGGTTTTCTTTTTCCTCAACGCGGCCCGTCACAAACTGCGCGATAGCGGCGGGAACGAGGGTCAGCGCGAGAAGCAACGCTGCGGTCAGTGCCATGACGACCGTGATCGCCATCGGATGGAAGGTTTTGCCTTCGATTCCCGTTAGTGCAAAGATCGGCAGATAGACGACAGTGATGATGATAACGCCGAAAATGCTTGGCTTCATCACCTCGGTACTAGCGCTTGCGACCAACCCAAAGCGTTCATCGCGGTCCAGCAAGCGGCCAAGCCGATGCTGCGCCTCGCCCAAGCGGCGTAAGCAATTCTCGACAATGATGACTGCGCCATCGACAATCAAACCGAAGTCCAGTGCTCCCAGACTCATCAAATTGGCCGAGGTCCGCGTCTGCACCATGCCGGTCAGCGTCATCAGCATAGCAACAGGGATAACCGCCGCCGTGATAAGGGCAGCGCGGATATTCCCTAAAAGAAGGAACAGCACGACAACAACGAGTAACGCACCTTCGGCGAGGTTTTTCTCAACTGTCGCAATGGTACGGTCGACCAATTCGGTGCGGTCGTAGAGCGGGTGCGCGACTACGCCCGCTGGTAGCGATTTTGTCGCCTGTTTGAGTCGCTCGGCTGCGGCTTGCGCAACCACACGCGGATTTTCACCAGTGAGCATGAATATCGTGCCAAGCACGATCTCACGGCCATTTTCGGTCGCCGCTCCTGTGCGTAGCTCGGAGCCGATAACGACCTCGGCGACATCGCCGATGCGGATCGGGACACCGCCGCGCGTCGCAACTATGATCTGCGACAAATCAGCTTCGTCCTTTGCCTGACCCGGCACTCGGATCAGTATCTGTTCGCCTGCACGCTCGACGTAGCCTGCACCCTTGTTGGCGTTGTTGGCTTCCAGCGCCTCGACAATATCCGTCAGCGACAATTTGAGTGAAGCGAGCTGCTGCGGGTTGGGTGTCACATGATATTGGCGTGCATAGCCGCCGATGGTGTTGACCTCGGCAACCCCGGGGATTGTCCGCATCTGCGGCCGCACAACCCAATCGGAAAGCGTGCGTAAATCGCTTGGGGTATATTCTGAACCATCGGGTTTGCGCGCGCCGGGCTTCGGCTCGACGGCATACATGAAAATCTCACCAAGGCCTGTTGCAAGAGGACCAAGCTGCGGCTCAATCCCCGGCGGTAGTTGCGACTTCGCCGACTGGATCCGCTCATTGACGAGCTGGCGCGCGAAGTAGGTGTCGGTGCCGTCTTCGAATACGACAGTTACTTGACTCAATCCGTAGCGTGAGATTGATCGCGTATAGGCAAGTTTCGGGATACCAGAGATTGCGGTTTCGATGGGAAAGGTAATGCGCTGTTCGGCTTCGAGCGGTGAAAAGCCCTCCGCCTCGGTGTTGATCTGCACCTGAACATTGGTGATGTCCGGTACAGCGTCGATAGGGAGCTTGGTCGCGCTATAGACGCCGAGCGCGCAAAGCAGCGCGACGACAGCAAGCACGAACCAGCGCTGGCGGATGGAAAAGCCGATGATACGGGCAAGCATGTCAGTTATCCCCGATCAATGGTCATGGCTCGCGCCCGACTTTTCGATGTCGGCGCGAATGAGAAAGGCTCCCTTAGCGGCATAAGGCGTACCGGGCTTGATGCCCGAAAGCACCTCGGTCCATTCAGGCGACTTCCGCCCGAGTTCCAGCATGCGGACCTCGTAATCCTGTCCATAATTGGCAAAGACCACCGTGAAGTCGCGGAAGCGTTGCAAGGCTTCGGTGCGTACCGCCAACGGCACCTTAACCGCGTTGATCGTCACACGACCACGAAGCGCCATACCGGGACGCAACCGCCCACCTCGATTGGGGACTGACGCCCGCATAAGCGCCGTGCCTGCTTCGGCATTGCCGTCGGGCAGATATTGGCCGAGACGTGCCGCCGCGATGGCCGTGCCTTCCATCGTATCGATCTGCACCGCCATGCCGGGCTGGATCGCGGCTAAATCCTTGGGGAAGATATTGAACACGACCGTCGTCTGCGCAGGGTCAATAATGACGTAGAGTGCGCGGTCAAAGGTCACATCGCCGGGGTTGCCATTGCGTTCGGCAACGACGCCGCTCACCGTCGAATAGACCGGATAGACCTGCAAGGACTCGCTCGACTCGATACGCGCGAGCAACTGGCCCCGCTTCACAGTGTCGCCGACCTGTTTTGTGACCGAGACAATCCGACCCGGAAACTGTCCGCGTATCTCCGACCGTGCGGTCGTCGCCAACTGGACTGTCCCATATAGCTCGCGCGTCTCACCGATGGTCGCAGGGCCGACAGTCTCAATCTCGATGCCACCGGCCTTGGCGGCATCAGCCGTAATCCGTGTGCGGCCTTCGGGGCTCGCATAACGCCAGGCATGGCGTTTGCCGCCTTCGACCGCGACAACCTCGACATCGAAGCTGTGGGGTTCCTCGACCACGCCTTGGCCGGTCAGATAGTTCTTCTCGGCCTTGAACGGGAACGTATTGACCTCACCGCCCAGCCGCTTGAGCGTCACTGTCAATTGCACGGTCTTGGCATCGACTGGTTTACCGTCCTTTGTCGGATAAACCCGGAACTGCGGCGGCACACCGTCCTCGAAGATGGTCATTTCAACCGCGAAGTCGCCATCTTTCAAAAGTCGGCCGTTGTGCGGCCCTTTCGCTGGTTCGCCTTCCTCGCCATGCTCCTCGGCGGGTTCGCTGCTGCTGTTACAGGCTGCCAAAGGTGCGATGATAAAAAGCGCTACGGCAAGCTGGGTGATGATTGTCTTTTTCATGGATTAGTCCCCCTGTCGGCAGCGGCGTCAAAGCGTCCGGTCAGCCGGTCTATTTCTGTTTGAAGATCACGGGTGCGAATAACGGCATCGAGCCATTCAGCCTGCGCCTCCACAATGGCATCAGCGGCACCCTGCATATCGCGGAACGTGAAGCCGCCGCGCGCATAGCCATCACGCACTTGGCGGAGTGCCTTGGTCGTCTGCGGGTAAACCTCGCGGACGATGGCATCCGCACGCGCACGCGCAGCGTCGGCTTCCGCCCCAAGACTGGCCAGACGGCGTAGCCGGTCAAGCCGCTCAGCCTCGGCAGTCAGTTCGATGCGCAGTTTTTCGGCCTGCGCCTTGGCGATATTGCCCTGATTGCGGTCGAAGCGTCCCAAAGGAATCGTAACACCCGCAACCAGTGCCACATCATTGGTGCCGCGCAGGAATCGCGCCCCTCCATTGACAGTGTAATCCGGTCGCGCGCGCGTCTGTTCCACTGCCACTGCTGCCGACGCCCTCGCGACCTCGGACTGCGCAAGTTCCTCATCGGCAGTCGCAAGTTCACGCGCTGCTGGAATACCCGCTAAAACGTCACCGACCGTGTCGACATCCTCAGGCCGACCGTTCCAATACGCGGCAAGCGCCGCGCGCGCTCCCTGCTGGCGCGCCTGTGCCTCGGTCAGATTAAGCCGCGCTTGCGTTACCCGTGCCGATGCGCTCGTCTCGACGAACAGGGGGTCTTTATATCCGCGCACCCGCCGCAAAGCCTCGCGCTGCATCTCGACTTCGACACCCAGCCGAGTTTCCGCGATCTCGACGACATAACCGGCGATCACAACGTCGAGAAACGCACGCTGGACAGCGCTGACAAGCTCAAGCCGCACGACCCGCAACGTTGCTTCGGCAACACCGATGTCGCGTTCTGAATAGGCGACACGCGCGTCACGTTTGCCGCCGCGCTCGATCGTTTGGCTGTAGGTTCCAGTGATCTCGGCTTGGCCGAACACATTATAAGGTCCGCTGCCGACAAGGTTTTCGCCTTCGACGGTTATAGTTGGGTTGGGCCGGACGCCCGCTTGAACACGTCCAGCTTGTGCAGCGGCTATCTCAGCCGCGCTAGCGCGGATCGATGGTGCGGCGTCGATGGCCTTGGCTATGGCCTCATCCAGCGTGATCGGCTTCGCAACGGCAGCCGTAGACGGAAAGGCCAGCGCCGCCGCTAACAAGGCGGTGCGCAATTTGGGGAACATATTAAAACTCCTGAACCGAATGACACGTTAAAGGGCCGGGCGCGAGGCCGGCCCTAACGGCGCGGTTCAGGCAGAGGGTGGTTCGGTGGGTGGTGCCTGACTAAAAGAGGTCAGCGGGTTGGCACGGTGGAACGACAAGAGCGCCTTTGCGGAAGTTGTAGCGGGCGCAAGGTTAGCCGTGCGCGCGTCGAGCGCGGTCGGGCAATGATGATGGTGCAGACTGTCGCCCGCGCCGTCATGCGAAGGCGCTTTGTCCCCGTGATCGTCGGCCATCGCGTCATGACTAATGCTCACGCCACGTTCTGTATGATGGGTTCCCGGTTCTTCATGTGCAATTACAGGCGCATGAAACGTGCTCGCGACAAAAGCGACAACAAGAATCAAGCGGGCGAGTAGATGAGGCACAGCTTCTCGCTTAGTCGTGCCTCGCAATTTGGTCAAATGGTTCGTCATTTGCAACTTCCTAAACTGCCGTCGGAACATTAGGAGGCCGTCCGCTTTGGGAGGATTAGGCTCGGAAGCAGACAGTCAGCTCGCGGCCCAATTCCGGTCATTATGACGAAACGAATAAGGTGCTCTCCGCTGCGGCAGCGTTCACGTGACCGTGACCACTCTCGTAACGACCGCAATTGCGTGGGAAGGCGACGGTTTGCTTTTATTTGTTCAACAGCATATGGCAGGCCTTCGTGCATCAGGTGGGGTGCCGCCAGCTTCAATGGATGAACAAGCCCCGTGCGCTAGAGGTTCGCCGCCTTTGTCAATGGTTGGGTTCTTCAGCGTCCGCCGCTCAACGCTTCACCCGGTCGAATAGATCAACTAGTTCGTTGAACTTCACCCGCTGTTCGGCGGCATCTCCAGAAGCAATCGCTTCGGCGACGCAGCATGAAGCGTGGTCCTTGAGGATCGCGGTCTCGACCTTAGCGAGCGCTGCTTTCACCGCCTGTACCTGGTGCAAAATATCGATGCAATAGCGGTCGTTAGCGACCATCTGTGCAACGCCGCGCACCTGGCCCTCAATACGTTTCAAGCGGTTAATCGTATCGCTACGGTCCTTCGCCATGCTTATGCCCTCTTGCTATACCCTACTGGGGTATCATATATAACCAACCCGATACAAAGGATGCAAGTGCGAATGGAAATAGAACATCTGTCTAGGCGAACATTGCTCGGAGGAATTTGTACGGGCGCGGCCTTTGCCGCCGTGCCTTCCTGGGCGCAAGGCCATAGCATACATGGCGGACATGGGAGCAGTCACGGACGCGGCGGCCCCCGCATTCCGGCAGGCTTCGGCGAACTCAGCGGTGAGGTTATTGACCTGACTGTGGGCAGTGGCCATCGCATCGTCGAAGGACGGCGTGGGCCGGGTATTGCCGTCAACGGTAGTGTGCCGGGACCACTGATCCGTCTGCGTGAAGGGCAGAATGTTAGGCTCAACGTCACCAATAACCTGAATGCAGACACCTCGATCCACTGGCACGGCCTGTTGGTGCCGTTCCAGATGGATGGCGTTCCGGGCATCAGTTTTCCTGGCATCCGTCCGCGCCAAACGTTCACCTATGAGTTTCCGATCCGGCAGTCTGGCACCTATTGGTATCACAGCCATTCGGGCTTGCAGGAACAATCGGGACATTATGGCCCGCTGATCATCGACCCCGCTGAGCCAGAACCCGTTGAATATGAACGCGACTACATCCTGCTCCTGAGTGATTTCACGGTCCTTGACCCGCACTTCATCATGAGCCGGCTGCGCACCGGCGAGGGCTATTTTAACCGGCAGCTTAGTTCTTGGACCGACAATTACCCGATGTCCGGTGAGGAGCGGAGGATGTGGGCCGAGATGCGAATGCCCGCAACCGACATCATGGACATCGGCGCGCCTACTTATACTTTTCTCGCCAATGGACGCGGGCCTACGGAGGGGCTGGAATATCTCTTCCGCCAAGGAGAGCGTATCCGGCTACGCGTCATTAATGGATCGGCGCAAAGCTTCTTCAACGTTCGCATCCCCGGCCTGCCGATGACGATTATCGCCGCCGATGGCCAGAATGTGCGGCCTGTAGAGGTCGACGAATTCCAGATCGGAACCGCAGAAACTTATGATGTGGTTGTCACGCCTGGCAAGGCCGATGCCTATGCGATTGTGGGTGAGTCGATGGACCGTTCGGGCATGGCGCTGGCAATGCTGGCAAGCCGTCCGGGTGCGCGGGCGTCCGTGCCGCCCTTACGCGATCCACCGCTCCTCACCATGGCTGATATGGGCATGAATCATGGTCCGGCCGCGGAGGGCGGGCATGGCGGGATGGACCATGGCAGCACAGATCATAAGGCTATGGGCCATAGCGCGGATGCCGCAGCGCCTGCAGCCGCGTCGCACAGCATGGACGGTATGAGCATGCGTGACACGTCGCTACTTCCCCCCGATGTCGAAATTGGTCCGGGCGTTGACATGGTCTCGATGGCCCCGGTCGACAAAATGGGTGATCCCGGTCTTGGCTTGCGTGACGTCAAACACCGCGTGCTCAACTACCGGATGCTGACCGCGCTTGAAGCCAACAGGGATACGCGCGAGCCCTCGCGGTTGCTTGAACTGCACTTAACCGGCAATATGGAACGCTATATGTGGTCGTTCGACGGGCAGATGTATTCCGCTGTCAGTGACGTACCTATCCGTTTTGCTTGGAACGAGCGGGTGCGCGTGAAGCTTGTCAACAATACGATGATGGCACACCCGATCCATTTGCACGGGATGTTTTTCGAACTGGTCAATGGCAAGAATGCCGATCAGCAGCCGCGCAAGAACGTCGTCATCGTTCAGCCAGGCGCAAGCGCGCAGTTTGACTTGACGGCGAATGAGCCGGGCGACTGGGCTTTCCACTGCCATCTCATGTATCACATGCATGGCGGCATGATGCAGACCGTGACTGTGGTCGGCCCGGGCGGTGAGAAATGACTGTGCGGTTATCTATCATCTCCGTTGCATTGCTCGGTGCCGCTCTGATCGCCACACCGGCCGACGCGCAGCATGCCGGACACTCTATGCCAGCGCCTATGCCAAATCCGGTGCCGAGCACCGAGCCGGCACCAACCACCGCTGACCCGCATGCCGGTCATATGATGCCTGCCGACCCAGCGCCGACAGCTGATCCGATGGCGGGAATGGACCATAGCCAGATGGACCATGGCTCGGCAGAGGATGCCACATCAATTTCACCCGGTCCGACGATGGAAACTCCACCACCGCCCGAGGCAGGTAGCGGACCGCCGCGCGCCGCTGACATTATTTGGGGCGCAGAGGCGATGCGAGCGTCACGCCAAGATTTACAGCGCACACATGGCGAGTTTAACGTGTTCTGGCTTCAAGGCGACCGCTTCGAAACACAAATTCGTAATGGCCGCGACGGTTATCTCTGGGACCTGCAGGGCTATTATGGCGGGCCGACCAGCCGCTTTTGGTTCAAAAGCGAGGGCGAGGGTAGCTTTGGAGAGCGCATCGAGGATGCGGAAGTTCAAGCGCTTTATTCACGTGCCATTGCACCGTTCTGGGACTTGCAGGCTGGTGTGCGGCAGGACTTGACAGGCCCCTCCACGACCCACGCGGTTATCGGCGTGCAAGGTCTCACGCCTTATCTGTTTGAGGTGGATGCGGCAATGTTCGTCTCGTATCTCGGCGACGTCACCGCACGCGTCGAGGCTGAACTCGACCAGCGCATCACCCAGTCGCTAATTCTGCAACCGCGCGCCGAAATCAAACTTGCCGCGCAGGACGTGCCGCGTCTAGGAATGGGTGCAGGCATCGACAAGGTCGAACTTGGGGTACGCCTGCGTTATGAGATCATCCGCGAGTTCGCGCCCTATATTGGTATCGAGCAAAGCTGGCATGTGGGCGGCAGCGCCGATTATGCCCGCGTGCGCGGCGAAGACCCCAGCGCCACCAACTATGTCGTCGGCATTCGTTTCTGGTTTTGAGAAAGAAGGAATAGGTCCATGCGTTTAATTTCCCTGATTGCGGCTGCAGCAATCTTTGCCGCTGCGCCCAATATGGTTTTCGCTCACAGCAAGGTCGTCTCTTCCACTCCCGCAGCGGAGGCAACCGTTGCCAGGCCGCGCGTTGTCTCTATGACCTTCAGCGAAGCTTTGATACCCCCTACCGCTGCTGCCAGTATCGTCATGACCGCAATGCCGGGTGTCAAAGCCCATGACGAAATGGTAATCCGCAACTTCACAATTGCTTGGTCGAACAACAATCGCACGATGACACTTGAATTGAAACAGCCCTTAAAAACAGGTACCTATGAAGTACGCTGGCAGGCCGCCGGTGCCGATGGCCACCGGATGACAGGCAAGGTCAACTTTAAAGTTAGCTGAGACCCAAATGGAGGGCTGGCTCGAACCGACATTGCGCTTTGCGCATTATGCATTGCTGCTTGGCCTATTCGGATGGACCGCGTTCCGCTTGATAGGGCTGCGGGGCATTGATCCATTGTCGAATGATGTAGGTGTTGGTGCACTGGTCTTCGCTGCGATTGCTGCGCCGCTGGTCTCGATTGCGCTGATGCTGGTCTCGATTGCGGCGATGATGGGGCTGCCTGTGGCAGCGCTTGATCGAGCCATGTTCGAAGCAATGATTTCTAGCACCGATATGGGCACCGCCTTTGTTGTACGTATGGCCTTACTTGCGGCGGGCTTATGTTCGCTGCTTATGCGACGGAGGAGCAAAATCGCACTGCATGTTGGCGCTGTATTGTTTGCGGCTGCCCTCATGACACTCGGCTGGAACGGCCATGCTGCAGCAACGGAAGGCTTGGTTGGCCTGCTTCACCGGTTCAATAATGGTGTTCACTTGGTTGCAGCGGGGCTCTGGCTCGGGGCCGTTAGCTGGTTCTTACGCCTAACGGTCAAAGTGCACATCCAGCAGGATCAAATGGCCGCCAAGGCGCTGCTGGTCACGATGCACCGCTTTGCACCGTTAGGCGTAAGTCTGGTTGTGACGATAGCAATCACCGGCCTTGTCAATTCGCAGATGATCTTCGGTTTGGTAAACAGCGGAGAGGTGCTGAAAAGCGAATACGGCGTGCTGCTGTTGGCCAAGCTTGTACTGGTCGGCGGGATGCTGACGTTCGGTGCACGCAACGCAGCTGTTGCCCGTCGTGTTGCGCTTGCTCAAGATGGCAGGAAGATCGATACGTATATGGCGCTGGCCGCGCTCCACCGAAGCCTCATCGGCGAGTTCATTGTGGCTGGTTTGGTTATCGCGGTGGTCGCAATAGTGGGCATGATGTCGCCGGTGCCAATGTGAGCACATATAAAAAAGGGGGAAGAAGCAATGACAAAGTTTAATTTTCAAAATGCAACCATAAAGACCGTGCGGCTATTGGGTGTGACCACGATAGCGGTAACTCTGGCGGCAGCGCATCCCGGCGCTCATGCAGATCAGAGGCCATCTCTGGTCGATAATGCCAACCACTCGGATGTCAGCACAGCCGTCGGCACGGTAAACGCATTCCATGCAGCGCTGGCCAATGGCAACACGGCAGCAGCGCTCTCGCTGCTCGCCGAAGATGTGATAATCTATGAATCCGGCAACGTCGAAAGCAGCCGCGCCGAATATGCCAGCCACCACGTGAAAGCAGATGCCGCCTTTAGCGCCGCCGTAAAACGCACATTGATCGATAGAAGCCAAGGTGAAACGGGCGATGCTGCATGGGTTTTAAGCGTCGAGACGGTCACCGGCACCTATCGCAATCGCGCCATCAACATGCGATCGGTCGAAACGATGATCCTGCACCGGAATAGGGGGCATTGGCGCATAGCGCATATCCATTGGTCGTCGGGTGACTTGAAACCACGGGTATCGTGAACGAATGGCAGGAATGGACAAGTGCATGAGCGTCATCAAGGACAGCAATTGGGTCGTGCCCTGATAGTCCGCTTTGCGTGCTCGTCGATCCGAAAGCAGACAGTCCGCTCCCGGCCCAATTGCGGACGTCAGCCACTTGAGGGAATGAAAACTAACCGACAAAACCATCAAAAGCCCCCTTTTGTACCTTTTGTCGGTTAGTTTGGCATACTGATGCCTTCATGATTGCCGCGAACTTGCAGTTTTTTACGTGTAAAATTCTATCTGCGGTAATTTGGCGCCACTTCGCCCATTTAATCTATTTATCGACAAAATAGATTAAATATGCTATTTAAGCAGGATATTTCGATTAATCTGCGAAGGCGAACATGGGCGGCTTTGGATCTGGACGACGCAGCAACCGTTGGACGACCGATGACTGCCTCCGCATCAACCTGTCGAGCCTAAAGCAGTTCGGCATGTTGCAGCGGCACTGCATGACCCGCCGCGAGCAAGTGTGGAGCCAATACGGCCAGACCACCGCCAAGCTGACGCTCGTAACCGACGTGCACTGCCTTGAACCTTCGCCATGTCTGAGGATCACGGGACACGCGTTCGGTAGGGTCATTAACTGCGTGGTGTATCTTGAAGAGCAGCCCCTGCCATATGGCGGCGAGCGTTGGTATGCCCTGTGCCCGAATACAGGCCGTAGGAGCACCGCGCTGGTGCTACCGCCGGGTCAGACCCACTTTGCCTCTGTCAAGGGCTGGAACGTGGCCTACGGCTCGCAGCGCGAGTGCCCGATACATCGTGGCCACCGCGCTATCGACAAAGATCAGAAGCGGCTGCGCGGGCTGTCGAAGTATACCCGCAAGCCAACGCGCGAACGGCTGTTGGACAAGCTGATCAAGCGCGAGGTCTTTGTTGATGAGCAGATCGATAAGATAGCGCAGATGGTGTTTCGATGCGACGCCGCAGCAGGTGCTCACCGACGCGGGAATGGTTAGTGGATCGGCTGATCAAGCAGCAGGTCTTTGTTAAGGAGGAGATCGAGAAGTTGGCGCAGATGGTGTTTTGAAGTTTTGCCCGATGGCGCCACAAACGATGCCATTCGAACGCCAGCTTTTTATCACGAGACATATGCATTTTTGACTTCGTGCGGCATTCCCGAGATATGACGGCGAGGTGTGTCGTCTAATGACGCGGACAATCCATCTGATGCCTATGTGATGCCTAGCGCCACCATATGGACAACCACAAACTCAGAATATCCGTATAAGTCATTGAAAGTAATGGTAGACGCTGAGGGGTTCGAACCCACGACCCGCTGATTAAGAGTCAGCTGCTCTACC
>Ga0315905_10001945_pt1 | contig 21901 bp, 13 predicted proteins | sample LakEriMetagenome_5_FD_203522 | JGI IMG/M metagenome (GOLD analysis project Ga0315905, IMG submission 203522) | Freshwater fungal communities from buoy surface, Lake Erie, Ohio, United States - Buoy 4 MA121 | ecosystem: Environmental > Aquatic > Freshwater > Lake | place: USA: Lake Erie, Ohio...
GTGGTTAGGGAGGAAGGATTTGGTCTGATTGGTTTTTGGGTTTTTTGTGTGCAGGCGCCCCGCCGCGCCGCGCTGTCGCGTCGTGCCGGCGCGCGCGCGCCGTGTCCCCCTCACCCCTCTCCGTCGACGTGGATGCTCCCGCCCTCGAGCACCATGTCCACCTCCACGCGCGGCACCGCCAGCTCCTCCGCGATCTGCCTCGCCACGCCCTTGTCGCGCTCGTACGAGCCGTACAGGTCGCCCCACCCGTTGAAGCGCCAGTCGGTGGCCATGAGCAAAGGCGGGGGCTGGGGCGCGGGGCAGGGCGCGCGCACGCGCGCGTGCACAAAGGTCGGGGCAGTGTCGCGCAGCCACGAGTCGTCGTGGGGCATGCGGACGACGCGGACGTTGGGCTGGCCCGTGGCGGCGGCGGCGGCGTCGGAGGGGAGGAGGGCCGCGCGCGCCTCGGCGTACTGAAACATGTTTTTTTTTTTTCGTTTTGGTGGGGTTGGCGCGAGGGAGGCAGGCGAGCGGCGGCAGGCGAGCGGCGGCAGGTGAGCGGCGGCAGGTGATCGGCGACGGTACAAGCGGGCGGGGAGGGAGAAGAGAGAGGGGGGGGGGGGAGGGGGGGGAACAGCACAGCGCGAGCGCGAGCGAAACAGCGACGACCAGAAAACAACAAACAAACTCAACGTGCTCGTCGTCCGCGACCACCGTCACGGGCTCAAAGCGCGCGATCGCGCGCACCACCCCGGCAAACGCCGCCGCCGCGGGCCCCCCTCCGTCCCGCCAGACGTCCGGGCGGCGCGGCCACGCGACCCAGCAGCCGTCGTGCGGCTCGTACTCGGCGGGCATGCGGAAGGCGACGTCGCGCGGCGAGGCCGAGGGCAGGCGCTTGCCGTTGGGCAGAGCGATCGTGCACGCGACGGTCGACGATCGGCGCGTCTCGGCAGAGGTGGTGCTGCTGTTCGGTTTTTGTTGCGGTGGCCGCCCGAGGGCGGCGCGCAGGCGCTCGAGGGCGCGGCGCATGGTTCTGGTGATTCGGGGGATCGAGGGTGCGTTTTGTTCGGGTGGAGGGGCAAGGGTGCGGGTGGTCGAAGAGGACGACGCGCCGCGCGTCACGCGCGAGCTGTCGCGGGAGGAGCGGCGCCGTCGGAACGCGCGCGCGCGCGCACGCCACCCCCCCGCTGCAAAGGCGCGCTTCGAGAGAAAAAGTTCACGCGCGCGCGCTCTCTCACACCTCCACCATCCGTGCTCTATCCAACCTTCTCCTCCGACATCGAGTCTCAGCCTCGACCCTCACGAACGCACGCGCGCCGCTCTCGCGGTTTCGCACGCACCGCCCACACCGCCGCGCCTCCGACACGGCTCCTCCTCTCTCGCGCGCCGCAGTCTCTAGACCGCCTCTCGAATCAATCCCGATGTCGCGCAGGAGATGAATTCGTCCCTAGCCCAAGGCGGCATGGCGCTAGCCCGCCCAGTCGCCGCCGCCGCGACCGCCACCACCGCCACCACCACCCCGCGAAGCAGCGGCGCGCGGCGGCGACGGCCGCGAGCGCGCGTGCGCCCCCGGGCGAGCGCGCCGAGTGACGACGGCCCCCCGCCTCGCCCCCCGAGCGCCCTGCGCACCCCGCGCCCCATCCCCAACGCCCCGCTGGGACGCACGGGCCTACAGGTCCCCCGCGTGTGCCTCGGCACGATGCTCTTCGGCGAGTCCGGGCCCACCGCCGACTTTGCGGGCGCCGCCCGCCTCATGTCGGCGTGCGCCGAGCGCGGCGCCGCCTTTTTCGACTCGGCCGAGATGTACCCCGTGCCGCCCAGTCGCGAGACGGCAGGAAGGTCGGAGGAGTACTTGGGGCGGTGGGCAAAAGGATACGGGCGGTGAGAAAAGCTTTGGCAGCGTGGCCCCAGCGGCCGCGGCCGTGGTTTTGCGGCGGGCGCCCCCCGTCCCCCGTCCCCCCCCCCGGCGCGCACAAACACCCACCCGCGCGCCCCCTCAAAAAAAAACAAAAAAAAACAAAACAAAACAAAACAGCTCCAAGGTCACCATCTGCACCAAGATCTCCGGCCCGGGCAGCCTGCCCTGGATCCGCGACGGCCCCCCCTCCTCCGACGCCGAGAACATCCGCCGCGCTCTGGACGGCTCGCTCCGGCGGCTGGGCGCCGCGCACGTCGACCTCGCGCTGCTCCACTGGCCCGACCGCTGGGTCCCCATGTTTGGCGCGCGCGACTACGACCCCGCGACGGCGTCGTACGCCTACTGCCGCTTCGAGGAGCAGCTGGACGCCCTGGGCGAGGCGGTGCGCGCGGGCAAGGCGCGGGCCGTGGGGCTGAGCAACGAGACGGCGTGGGGCGTCGCCCGCTGCGCCGCGCTCGCCGAGTTTTCTTCTTCTTCTTCCTCCTACCCGCGCGTGGCCGCGACGCAGAACGCCTACAGCCTGCTGTGCCGCACGCCCGAGGTCGCGGGCGGGGTCATGGAGGCGTGCGACCGCGAGGGCGTGGCCCTGCTGGCGTACGCGCCGCTCGCCGCGGGCCACCTGACGGGCAAGTACCTGCCAAAAAAAAAAAAAAAAAAATCGGCGCAGCCGCCGCCGCCGGGCCCCGAGTCCCGCCTCGTCAAGTACCGCGGCCGGTACGCCGAGGCCGAGGCGCGCTACGCCTTTGGCAAGCCGGGGCTCGAGGACGCGACGCGCGCCTACGTCGGCCTCGCGCGCGAGCGGGGCCTGACGCCCGCGGCCCTGGCGCTGCGGTTTGTGCTGTCGCGGCCGGGGCGCGTGGTGCCGAGCGCGGTGATCGGCGCGACGGACGCGGCGCAGCTCGAGGAGCTGCTGGACGCGGCCTCCGGCGGGGACGGGCGCGGGGGCACGGCGGCGGGGCTGGGCGGCGGATGCCTCGAGGACGGCGTGGGCCTGCCGCCCGAGGTGCTCGAGGTGATCGACGCGATCCACGAGCGGCACCCCAACCCGCTGCCGTGAAAGGAAGAAAAAAAAACCCTCTGTCGACAATCGCGATTTGATTCTTTCTTTTTCTTTTACAGCAGCAGCATGCCTCTCCCCTCCTCCTGCCGATCATCATCCGCGCGCGGGAGGCCGCCGCCGCCTCCCCGGGGACCCCTCCGAAGCCGCCGCCGCCGCCGCCGCCGCCTCTTCCGCGACGCGCTCGGCCCGGTTGGCCGCGGCCGCCGCCGCCAGCAGCCACGCCGCCGCCGCCTCGTACGCGACAAACGTGACGGCCGCCGCGGGCGCCGCCTTGACGACGCTCGGGACGCTGCCCTTCCACAGCCCGCGCGCGCCCTCGCGCCGCCAGATCTCGCCCAGGCACTGCGCGAGCGAGCGCGCGGGCAGGGAGGCGTCGACGCGCCGGCCGTAGGCGAGCGAGCGCTCGAGGCCCGCCACCTGGTAGCGCTTCTTCGCGACGTCGAGCGGGTGCGTGGCGAGCTTGGCGGCGAGGCCCGCGGCCAGGCCGCACGCGAAGTAGCGGAGGCGGTCCGAGTCGTACCAGGCCCACGGCATCGCCGCTGCCGACGAGGAGGAGGAGGAGGAGGAGGAGGAGGGAGGAGGGCCCGCCGCCCCCGCGCTCCGCCGCCTCCTGTCCTCGGCCGCGTCGCGCCACGCCGCGTTCAAGGCGTCATACAGCCCAAACTGCAGCGCCGCGTACGGCACGATCTCCACGAGCGTCACCCCCAGCCCGCGGTAGAGCGCTTTCGGGCCCCCGCCCGCGCGGCACACGCCCCGGGCGGCGTCGAGCATGCCGCGGTAGACGCGCGGCTCGCCCTGGGCGGCCAGCGTGGTGCGCAGCAGGTCGAACGGGTAGCTCGCGATCGTGCCCGCGGCGCCCGCGAGCGCCCCGCTCGCGAACGACACGGCCGGGGCCGCCCAGGCCGGGGGGGCGGCGTGGGCCTGCTGCTGCTGGACCGGGGCCGCGAGGGCGTCCTTGGTCTGCCGGCCGCGCAGGCGCAGGGGGCGCGGCGGCGCCTCGTTCTTTTCGCCGGCCGTCGGAGGCGGCGCGGGCGGGCCGAGCCAGCGCGCGGCGGCGGCGCGCACTTGCTGGAGCGCGACGAACTGCACGGCCGTGTAAGGTACCGCGAGGAGGACGCCCGGGACGGTGCCGCGCCACAGGCCCGCGGCGCCCTCCTCGCGCAGGATCGTCGTGAACGCGTGCCCGAGGCCGCGGTATTTGGGGGCAAAGGAGGAGGGAGAAGACGAGGCGGCGGCGGCGGCCGATGGCGGCGGCGGGAGGCCGCCCGGCACCCGCGGCGGCGGCGGCGGCGGCGGCCGCGCGGCCGCGCCCCCTGCGCTCCCCGCGCTTGCTGCTCCGCCTCCGCCCCCGGCCCCTCCTCCCCCGCCGATCGGCTCCAGCTGCACCTGGAAGCGGATCTTGATCACGTCCAGGGGGCCGACCACGACGCGCGACAGCGCGCCCGCGGCGGCGCCGGCGGCCGCGTCGAGCGCCATGCGCTGGCGCTTGGTGGGCTGGTCGCGCGGGTCGCCTCCTGCCGCGGCGGGGGCGTCGGCGGCGCCGCCTCCGACGTGCATCGTGAGGCCGGTGTGTTTTATTTGGCCGCGGGCGGCAAGCTGCTTGGCTGCTTCGGGACCTTTTTGCGGGGGAGGTTGTTGATCGGGAGGGCGCGCGGCGGACCCGTGCGGGAGGCGCTTTTTTTGTGGTCGCAGGGGCAAGTGTGTGAACGTGTGAGTGTGTGCGCGTGCAAGGCTTCTGAGGAGGTGGATGTGGTCGCGCGGACGGCGCGTGGCGAGCAGAGGGCACGCGGCCGCCGCCGACGCCGGCCGGGAGCAAGGCGGTCCGGCGCGGCGCGCGCGCGCGCGCGCGCGCGCGCTCTCGACGGCGGGCGAGGGCAAGAGCGAGCGCTTGCGCGTGCGCGCCCCGCGCCCACAAACCCCCGCTCGCCCTGCTCCACCTGGGCGACCGCTGACCTTGACACCTTGCGACATCTCTTGAGCCACGCGCCATCGCCGTCCGCGCGCGCCCTCATTGCGCGGCACTCCCCAAAAAAGTAGCTCTCCCGACGCGGGCCCCCTTGCTCTCCAACTGACGGCCGCGCGCGTGGAAGAGCGCTCGCGATCCGCCCTTGTCAAGCGGCCTGGTCACGAGCCGGGTCGGGCGTGGCGTGCCCGCGCGGAGCAGCATCGCGCGGCGCCCACAAGGAAGAACCAACTCGATCATCATCATCGTCATCGACAGAGGGGAGCTGTCGCGCGCGAGCTGCCTTGTGAGCAGAGCAGGCCCGCGGCCATGGCGGACGGCAGGCCGCGGGCGCGGCGGCGGGCAGCCGCTGCTGCGGCCCTGTCGCTGCTGGTCGTCCTGAGCACCGCAGCAGCGGCCGCGGCGGCATCAGCCAACGCGAGCGACGCTCGGTCGCCGTCGTCGCCGTCGCCGCCGCCGCCGTCGCCGCCGCCGCCCGCCGCCTCGCCCGCGCCAACCCCCTCCGTCCTCTTTGGCGCGCTGCAGATCGTCGCCGTCCACGGCCCCTTGGTCCCCGACACCGTCGTCGAGCACGAGCACCTGATGTACGTGGTCGTGCGTGGGTCGGGCGAGAAGCGGCGGCTGCTGTTTCCCCCCGAGGCGAACGGCGGCGGCAAGGCGGGGGGCGGCGGCGATGGCCACGGCCACGGCAGCAGCGGCGGCAGCAGCGGCGGCGGCGGCGGCCCCGCGCGCCTGCCGGCGTCGGGCTCGCCCGTCATGCTGCGCACGGCGCCGCTCGCGCGGTGCGTGCCGGCGGGCACGCCCGTCGACGGCAGCCCCGTGTGCGTGCTCTCGATGATGGCGCACGAGTGTGAGTTTTTTTGCTTTTCGTTTTTTCGTCGTCGCGCGCGCGCGCCTCGGTTTCGCCTCGGCTCCTCCCCGTCGCCCTTTTTTTCTCCCTCTCTCCGCGCCGTCGCCTCCTCTGCCCGCTCTCCTCTCACAACAAAAACACCCTCTCGTCCCCCCCCCACCCCCCCAAAAAAACCAAAAACAACGACAACGACAGCCGGCACCGTCGACGGCTTCGCCATGGGCCAGCCCCGCGGCGAGGTGTCCATCAAGGCCGCCGTCTTCCTGCTCGACGTGTGCGGCAGCGGCCCCGCCGCCCGGCCCGCGGACGTCGAGCGCGTCCTCTTTGCCGACGCCCCCAACGCCTTCCCGCACACCGTGCAGGGGATGATGCGCGCGTGCAGCTACGGCGCGGCCAACTTCACGCGCGCGCTGGGGACGGTGGTGGACCCGCGGCCCGTGCCGATCCCCTGCAGCGGGTACACCCCCAGCGGCGCGTTCTACGACAGCAAGACGTGCCCCTACAACGGTGAGTGTTGGGGGGGGGGCGGTGCGGGGGGACCGCGGGGGGTGCGGGGGGGGGAGGCGTTCTGGCAAGGATGCTCAAGCGCCTTCTTCTTCTTTCGCCTCTCGCCTCGCCTCGCCTCGGCGCGCGCACACCGATCCCCTGAACGCCCTCCCCGGTTGCTCCTCCCCTCTCACCCTTTTTCCCCCTCCCAAACCCTAACAATACACACACACACACACAACAACCAAAACAACCAAAACAACAAAAAACCAACAACACAAAAAAACAGAGTGGTCGGACGTCGCCAACGCGTACGCGCGCGACGTGCTCCGCGTCGACCTGGACGCCTACCCTCACAAGATCTACATCACCCCCAGCGGCGGGGTGTGCAAGTGGGGCGGCATGGGCTACGTGGGCTGCCGCGGGGACTGCCGCGCGTGGATCTCCGGCGACGTGTGGGACCGCGCGGCCACGTACGCGCACGAGCTCGGGCACAACCTGTACCTGAACCACGCCGGCAGCCGCGGGGACGGCGGGTACGGCGACTTCTCCGCCACCATGGGCTACTGCTGCGACGTGCGGTGCTTCAACCCGCCGCACGCGTGGCAGATGGGCTGGGCCACGGCCGTCGCGCCGGCCTACAGCGCGGCCACCCTCCCCGCGGGCGCGTGGGAGCGGCGCGTGCTGCCCGCGGCGATCACGACGTCGCGCAACTACCTCCGGCTGCGGCCCGACTGGTCGTCGTCCGCCCCGGGCGGGGGGCGGCAGCTCAACATCTACCTCTCGTACCGCAAGCGCCTCGGGTACGACGGGGGCCTGTCCGTGAGCCGCGGCTTCGCGGACAAGGTGGCCGTCTACTCGACGCGCGCGGGGGACCCGCAGCCGTACACGTCGCACGAGGGCAACGTGGGCCTCGGGGAGGGGTGGCGCGAGGGGCGCCTCGGGACGGGGCTCGTCGTCCGCTTCGAGGGCACCGAGGGAAACGGCGCGCGCGTGGCGCTTTGCCGCCCGACCCCCGGGCAGGAGCGCCGGGAGCTCGCGTGCGCGGACGGGCTCGACAACGACTGCGACGGGCTCGCGGACGGGGCGGACGCCGACTGCGGCGGCGGCGGCCGCGCGGCCCCGCCGCGGGTCGGGGGCACGACCGAGGCCCCGCCGCCGACGGCGCCCGCCGGCGACGCCGCGCCTCCCGTGGCGGGCGCGCCGCCCGTCGTCGAGCCGCGCGCCTTTTCGTGGTGGTGAGCGACACGATGGCGGGCGGCGCCGGAGCCGGCTGCTTGTTCTCTCTCTCTCTTTTTTCTTTTTTTTTTTTTGCGCGCGCGCGCGCCCCGCCCCCCCCCCCCACACACACCCCGCTCCTTTTGCCGCGCCCGGCACCCGCGCCGCGCACCATTTCTTTTTGTTCCTTCCCCGTCCGCTTTTCGCCTCAGAGGATCGCATACGCAGCAGGTTCACGCAGCAGGTGCACGCAGCAGGCAAGCCACTACAAATAAGATCGCAACGACCCGAGCAGCACAGCACGGACACAGTTGGCGACGCGCCCTCCCTCGGCAGGCGGTCGGCAGAGGGGGGCGCGCAGCGCCAACGGCCGACAAAAAGCGCTAGATAGATCGCGCGCGCGCGCGCGCCCGCGCCAAAACGCGCGCGACGCGCACCGCACGCCAACTGTGTTGACGATGGCGACAAGAGATCGCTCCGACCGAAAGCATGTCCACTCTTTACACGGCGGCCGGCGCCGACGCGCGGCCGGGCCTGCGGGGGGGGGGGAGCAGCAGCAAAAGGAAAAGCAGAGCGCGCTGCCCGCCGCGCGCCGCCGCCGCGCGCCCCATCGTCGTCATTGTCATCCCACCTCTCCAATCATCCCCCGTACTGCGCGTTGATGTCCCAGCAGTCGAGGATGCCCCCGGGCACGCCGTCGTCCGTCGCCGCCGCCACCGCCGCGCGCGCCACCGCCTCGACGTCGTTGGGCGGCAGCGCGGCCGCGCCCAAAAATGGCGTCTGCGCGAGCGCGCGCCCGCCGCCCGCGGGCAGCAGGCGCCGCTGCAGCGCGCCCAGCGGCCCGAACAGCGCGCCGAGCGGCAGGGTGATCCCCGAGGAGACGTGCCGGTCGCCATACACGACCCACGGCCGCAGGGCCACGCCCGAGCGCGGAAAGTCGCGGAACAGGGCGGCCTCGGCGAGCCGCTTGCCGTCGCTGTACCCGGACAGCAGCGCGTGCTCGACGGCCGCGGGCAGCGGCGGCAGCTGCGCCGAGACGTAGACGAAGCGCGGCACCCCGGCGTCCTTGGCCGCGCCGATGGCCGCCTCGTTGGCGTCGCCGTTGATGCGGCGCATGCGCTCGCGGCTCCCGAAGGCCCCCACGCAGCTGACGGCCCCCAGGGCGCCGCGCAGGTGGGCGCGGTAGGTCGGCGGCTCGAGCGCGTCGCCGCGCGCCCACTCGACGTCGCGCGACCACGACGGGTCGGCGCCGAGCGGCGGCGTGCCGGCGGGGCTGACGGCGACGACGTGCAGGCCCGTGCGCACGGCCTCGCGGCACACGGCGGAGCCGACGAAGCCGCGGCCGCCGAATACGACGATCTTGGGCGGGCCGGTGTAAGGCGGGGGCGGAGGGGGAGAGGCGCCTTGGGCGGGAGCCTTCTTTTTGGGCTCGGGCGGCGACGCCTCGGCCGCGGCCGCGGCCGCCGACAGCGCCGCTCGATGCTCGCCGACGGCGCCGACGCCGCCGCCGACGCGCGACGCTCTGTGTTTTGTTTTTGGTTTGTTGGGCGGGGGGGAAGGGGGGGGGGGGCAGGAGGCGTAGGTGCGTTAGAGGAGCGAAGATGCGCGCGGCGTGCGTGGGTGCGCGGGTGTCGACACTTTGCGCACGGCCTTGAAATTCTGCCGGGAGGGTTTTCGGTTTCCGCCTCACGCCCGCGATCCTCAGCTCAGTCCACTCACAGGCCTGCGAGGCGCTCCAGGAGGGCGCGTTGGGAGCGCAGCATGGTGTGGTTGTGTGTGGTGCGTGTGTGTGTTTGTGCGTTTGGCCGAGGGAAGAACGTGCGAGCTGCGATGGCGGCGCCTCTAGTGTTTCGCGGGGGGCGGACGCGGCGCGGCGCTCTCGACCCGACATGCCGCCGGCGAGAGCTCATCTGAACGGGACGGGAAGAAAAACACACGCGATAACACCATGCGCGCGAGAGAAAAAAAAAAACGACGCCGCTCACGGGGAACGGCGACGAACAAGAAGAAGAAGAAGAAAGAAACGCTGTTTTTTTGTTCCGAGGGCCGGCCGCGTCGCGCCGCGCGCGCCGCCGCCCGAAGACGACTAGAGGAGGGGGAAAAAAAAAAAACAGCCTACGCCTGCGCCTCGTCAAAGTTCTCCACCAGCTCCGGCACGTCGTCGTCGTCGTCCCCCCCCGCCGCCCCCGCCGCCGCCGCCGCGAGCGCCGCCGCCCCCCCGGGGCGCCCCGCGCCCGCGTGCATCATCATGCGCTGCAGCGTGGCCAGGTCGGGCATGCCCCCTGCCCCGGCCCCGGCGACGTCGGCCGCGTCGCGGATCGCCGCGCTGCCCGACACGACGTACGTGTTGGCCGCGATGCTCGCCTGCACCTTGGGCTGGGCAAAGTGGACGCACTTGCCGTCGTCCGTGAAGATGCCGACCTCCTCGATGCCCGGGATCGCGTTGACGCCCAGGCGCTTGAGCGTCGCCTGCAGGCGCTTGTCGTCCGACGACGCCGTCTTGTGCACGGCCTTTTGCTTGCGGCGCGGGGCGCCCTTGCCGCCGGAGCGCGCGGCGCCGCCGGCCAGCTTGAGGAGCTTCTCGCGGTCCATATGGCTGGCTGGCGGGGGTTGCTTGGTTTCGCTTCTTCTCGGGCTCTGTCTTGTGGTGGCTGGCGGGCGTGGTGTTTTTTTTGTGGGCGGGGGGGAGGGGGGGGGGGGGGGCGGCGGCGGGGTGTCGAGTGTGTCGAGTGAGCGGGCGGCGGCGGCGGCGGCGGTCGGGGGGCACGCGACGGGGCGACGGCTCGGGCGCCGACGCCCATTCTCGTTCGGGACAGCGCGCCCGCGCGAGGGGCTGCGGGTGCCGGACCCCGGCTCCGATCACGCGCTCGCGCGTCGTCCGCGAGCGAGCGCCGGGCGGAGAGGGCGTGGCGCGGCCGAACGCCGAACGCCGGACGGGCGCGAGAGTTTTTCTGCTCTCCCCGCTGCTGCTGCTGCTTTGGGCGCGCCGCGCTGATGCTCAGAGCACCGCGCCCGGCCGCTCCCGGGCGCCAGGTACTGCGGCTGCGACGCCGGTTCGCAGGCTGATGCCGGGGCGCGGTGGGCCGCGCGGGCCGAATCGGGGCGGCCGCGCGGGGAGGGGGGAGGCGGCCGGGCAGCAAGAGAGCGAGGGCGCGCGCGCGCTCTCGATGGGCTGCTGATGGGGGCGCGCTTGCTCGTCATCGGCATGGCGGAGAAGAGAGCGCACCTTGACACCTGAAGCTAGCCACGCGCAAAGCTTCTTCGTTTCTGAGGCGCCGAGGGGCGCGAGGGCGCGCCGCGGCGGAAGAGGCGGCGGCGGCGGCGGCGCGAGCGGCGGCGGCGGCGCCTCGAGGCGGCCAGGCCGACCGACGGAGGACGCTGAGCGACCCTCCTTTTTCTTCCTCGCCCTGCAAATCTCGGGCAGTCGGCGTCGCCTGTACTGCCTCAATGCCGGTGCGTCCGGCTCCCACCCGCGCGTACTGTCCCGCGGGAGGGGGGGGGGGCTGTCGGGGAAGGCAAGGCGCGGGCGCGGCGGGGGTTCCGGATGAGGATGGGTGCTTCCCCCAATCCAAGGTTTTTGCCTCGTCCTCCTCCTCCTCCTCCTCCTCCTCCCGACTCTCCAAGAACGCGCCACGTGCCGCGTCCACGCCCGACCCCAATCGCACCGTCCCACCATCCCACAACACCCGCGCGCTCTCAAAGGCCACCACCTGCATTCCGCACCCCCCGATCTCCAAGCGCCAAGCAGCAGCAGCCGGCGAAACGAAGACACTCATCGTTCCCCCAAAACCATCCCACACACACCTCCTCTGTCCCTCTTTTTTTGTTCCCTTCTGCGCGGAGGGTTTCGGCGCCTCTCCCCCTCTCCGCCCGCACAATCCACGCGGCAATGGTGATGCGCAACACCAGCGGCCTCGCGCGCCTGGCGCGCCTGGCCTCCCTGCGCGCGCAGCAGCAGGCGCAGCAACAGCAGCAGCCCGCCGCGCGCGCCTTCTCGGCGCTCCCCGCCGCCGAAGCCGCCGCCGCCGCCGACGCGCGCGGCAAGCCCGCCCCGCCCCCCGTCGCCTCGGTCGACGGCAAGGCGATGCACCCGTCGCTGCTCAACGCCAACCTCCTCAAGACCCAGTACGCCGTGCGCGGCGAGCTGTACCTGCGCGCGGAGCAGCTCAAGAAGGAGGGCGCCAAGCTCGACTTTATCAGCACCAACGTCGGCAACCCTCACGCGCTCGGCGCCGCGCCGCTCACGTTCACGCGGCAGGTCGTCGCGCTCGCCGCCTGCCCGCAGCTGCTCGCCGACCCGCGCGCGCGCGACCTCTTCCCGGCCGACGCCATCGCGCGCGCCAAGGTCCTCGTCGAGTCCTTCAACGGCGGCGTGGGGGCCTACCAGGACTCCCGCGGCAACCCGCACGTGCGGCGCGAGATCGCCGACTTCATCAACGCGCGCGACGGCGTGCGCGACGCGACGCCCGAGCACATCTTTTTGACCGACGGCGCCTCGCCCGCCGTGCGCCTCGCGCTCAACGCCCTGCTGCGCGACGAGCGCGACTGCATCCTCGTGCCGATCCCGCAGTACCCGCTCTACTCGGCGTCCATCCAGCTCCTGGGCGGGACCCTGCTGCCGTACGAGCTCGACGAGACAAAGGGGTGGGCGCTGTCGGTCGCGTCGCTCGAGGCCGGGCTGGCGCGCGCGCGCGCCGAGGGCAAGTGCGTCCGCGGCCTCGTGTTCATCAACCCGGGCAACCCGACGGGGCAGTGCCTGAGCAAGGACAACCTCCAGGCCCTCCTGCGCTTCGCGGGCGACCACCACATCGTCCTCATGGCGGACGAGGTCTACCAGGAGAACGTCTACCAGACCGAGCGGCCGTTTGTGTCGGCGCGGCGCGCGCTCGCCGAGCTGCCCGCGCCGTACAAGGACGGCGTCGAGCTGCTCTCCTTCCACACGGTCTCCAAGGGCACGGGCGGCGAGTGCGGCCTGCGCGGCGGGTACGTCGAGATGCACAACCTGCACCCGGGCGCCGTGGAGGAGATGTACAAGGTGTGCTCGATCAACCTGTCGCCCAACAGCGTCGGGCAGATCGCGATGAGCTGCCTGGTCAACCCGCCCAAGGCGGGCGACCCGTCGCACGCGCTGTGGAAGCAGGAGCGCGAGGCCGAGCTCGCGTCCCTCAAGCGCCGCGCGGTCATGGTCGCGGACGCGTTCAACGGGCTCGAGGGGGTCTCCTGCACGGCCGTCGAGGGGGCCATGTACGCGTTCCCGCGCATCCGCCTGCCGCCCAAGGCGATGGCGGCCGCCAAGGCGGCGGGCAAGGCGCCCGACGTGTTCTACTGCCTGCGGCTGCTCGAGGCGACGGGCATCTCGACCGTGCCCGGCAGCGGCTTCGGGCAGGCCGAGGGGACGTTCCACCTGCGCACGACCATCCTGCCGCGCGAGGCCAAGATGGCCGACTTTTGCCAGCGGTTTGAGCGCTTCCACAAGGCGTTCATGGCCGAGTTCAAGTGAGAGGAGAGAGAACGACGAGGACGCCGGGGCGCGGCGCGCTCTCTTCACAGATTATAGAGCGTCACCACGAGGTAATACTTCTTCAGGGAATACGCGCGCTCTTGCCGCGCCCGCGCCTTTTTTTTATTTTCTCCGCCAACACCCCCCCACCCGCTTTTTTTGTTGTTGAATCGTTTGCCGCGCCCATTTTTTTTCCGTCCCGCGCCGCACTCTTGCAACTGTAACACCCCCAACACTAGGACGCCCCCGCCATCTCTGCTCTCTCTCTCACGCCGTCAGCGAAACCGCGCTGCCCTCGACCCCCGACAGCCACGTCTCGACCTCTGCGCAGTACGGCTCCCAAGCGTCCAGGTGGGCGTACGATCCCGCGCCGGGGAACGTGACGGCCTTGGAGCTGCTCGCCGCGCCTCCGTCCTTCGCCCGCCGCACCAGCGCGTCGGCGCTCGACGCGGGGACCTCGTCAAACTCGCCCCGGGTCGCCAGCACGGCCACGCCCGCGGGCAGCGCGGGCGCCGTCCAGCCCGCGAGCTCGCCCGCCGCCTCGAAGAACCGGCCGCCGTTCAAGCGGCGCACGAGCGCCGCGGCCGAGGCGCCGGCGCCCGCCCCGGACCCGGCGACGATGGCCGGGCGGGCGCGCGCGGCGCGCGCGGCGGCCACGCACGCGCGCGGGCCCGAGGCGTCAAAGGCGGCGCCGCCGCCGCCGAGGGCGCGGCACACGACCTGCGCGTCGTACTTTTGCGCCAGCTCGCGCAGCTCCTCCAGCGAGGTCGAGGAGGAGGAGGAGGAGGAGGAGGAGGCGGTCGCCGCCGCCGCGGACGGCGCGGACGCGAGCGCGGCGTCGGCCGCCTCCAGCCGGGCCGCCCCCTGCGCGCCCAAGGCCCGCGCCGCGGCCGCCCGGCGCCCCTCGACCAGGTCTGCGTACGCCGCGGGCGTCGAGGCCGCGACGACCGACGCCACGCCCCCCCCGCTCGCGCCGTGCTCGGCCGCGTACTCGAGCGCCAGGATGCCGCCCCATCCGTGGCCCAGCAGGTGGAGCGGGCCCGAGATGCCGAGGTCGCGGCGCACGAGGCGGTCGAGCTCGCGCTTGTAAAACGCGATCGCGCCCGCGCCCCCGGCCTCGCCGCCGGCCCCCGCGTCGGCCCGCACCCCGGCGCTCCGGCCGCACCCGGCCTGGTCGTAAAAGACGACGCGGCGCCCGGCTCCGGCGAGCAGCTCGAGCGACGAGAGGTAGTCGCTCGGCAGCCCCGGGCCGCCGTGGACGACGACGAGGGGGAGCTTCTTGGGGTCGAACGGCCGAGAGGGGCTCAGGCCCGGGAGCGGGGGGGGCGGGCCGTTGACGTCGCGGTACCACGTGGACTGGGCTCCCGACGAGGACTCGTGCCAGGGCACGGCGAAGGCCCAGTTGGGGATCGAAGGGGCGACGCCGCAGTAGGGCGGCGGCGGGGCTCTGGGAAGGAGGGCGGGCGCCGCGCGGGCGAGCGGGAGCGGCGGCGCCGAGACGACGAGGGCGGCAGAAGAGACGGCGCCGAGGAGGGCGCTCCGGCGGGAAACGACGACGGGCGCCTGCGGCAGCGGCAGAGCTGTTGCCACGGACGCGTGCGACGAGGACGCGGCCGCGCTGGCGGCGGCGTGCGAGATCATCGTCGCGAGGAGGGCCGGAGGCGTGTCGGAGTGCGCGAGTCGGAGTGAGACCTCTGCGTGCTGACGTCTGCGCCGTTCGGGGATCGCGCGCGCACGATCTCTATATCGTTGACTGCGAGCGAGGTCAGCGATCTGTGTTTTGTGTCGTGTGAGGGATCAAGTAGCAGCGCACCCGGGCCCACCGGGAGTCGCGGGCAAACAAAGCGCCCGGAGTGGCGGGAATCCGGGGCGGCGGAGCGGCGCCGCCGACGAGCCGGGCGGCGGCGGCGGCGGCGCGACTGCAAGACTTGCGTGCGCCCACGCGCTGTGCACGCCTCCACACGCTGCCAATCCACCTGCGCTCGATAGACCAGCTGCATCCATCCAGCACTTATCTGCCTCGTCGTTCGCGTCCATCATCACTCAACCAGCTCGCGCGTCTCTCGCGCCCTCCTCGCGCCGACTCGGTCCCTCTCGCGCCGACATCGCGCGGTCTTCCGCCCGCCCTGCTCCGCAGTCCCCACGGTCGCCGGAAACGGCCGCGTACTAGTACGCAACAAGCCATCAGCCTACAACCAGGCCCGCCGATCCATCCCAAGAGCGTCGCGCGCGCGCGGCTAGCTCACTCCACCAGCGCGAACGGCTGCGCGCCGCCGCCGCCGCCGCCGCCGCCGCCGCTGCTCCGCCTCAGCCACGCCTCGGCAAAGCGGGCCGACTCGTCCTCCGCCTTTGAACCTTGCCTCTTGACGGGGGCCAAAAAAAACCCCAAACCAAGCGCCGCGCACGCACACAAAAAAAATGCGCAAGAAGATCGACGCGCGCGTCAAGACGCTGATCGAGAATGCGGCCCTGCTGCGGCAGCGCGCCGTGTTTGTGGTCGTCGGCGACAAGGCGCGCGACCAGGTCGTCAACCTGCACTACATGCAGAGCAAGGCGCGCGGGCAGCGCGGGTCCGTGCTGTGGTGCTACAAGAAGGAGCTCTACCTGAGCAGGTGAGAGGGTTGGGCGCTTTTTTTGTCGCGGGCGCATGTGTGTGTGTGTGTGTGTGTGTGTATTTTTTCCTTGCGCAAAGCTCCCCCGCGGGCGCCCCCGCCCCTCCCCGACCCCGCCGCGCGGAAAAAACAAAAAAAAAAAGACAAGAAAAACCTCCCAATAAAACATCTCAACGCCGCCAAACGCCCCCTTTCGACACCACAACACCGACACAAACACCAACACCAACACCAACACCAACAACAACACCAACACCAACAACAGCCACCGCAAGAAGCGCATGATGCAGCTGAAAAAGATGGCCCAGCGCGGCCTGCTCGACCCCGAGCGCGAGGACCCCTTTGCGCTGTTTGTCGCGTCGACGCCCATCCGCTACTGCTACTACGCCGAGGCGCAGAGCGTCCTCGGGCAGACGTTCGGGTGCGCCGTCCTCCAGGACTTTGAGGCGCTCACGCCCAACCTCTTGGCCCGCACGGTCGAGACGGTCGAGGGCGGCGGGATGGTCGTCCTGCTCGTCAGCACCCTGCGCTCGCTGCGGCAGCTCTACACGCTCGCCATGGACGTGCACGCGCGCCTGCGCACCGAGAGCGCGGGCGACGCCACGCCGCGCTTCAACGAGCGCCTCGTCCTGAGCCTCGCCTCCTGCCCGACGTGCCTGCTGGTGGACGACGAGCTCAACGTCCTGCCCACCTCGAGCCTCGCGCGCGAGATCGCGCCCCTGGCCGACCCGGAGGGCGCGCGCCAGGGCCTGCTCGACGGCGCGGCGCCCGCGCGGCGCGAGCTGGCCGAGCTCGCAGCCTCGCTCGCCGACACGCAGCCCGCGGGCGCGCTGGTCGCGCGCTGCCGCACGCTCGACCAGGCGCGCGGGGTCGTCACGTTCCTCGACGCCGCCTCGGAGAAGACCCTGCGCGCCACCGTCGCCCTCACGGCCGCGCGCGGGCGCGGCAAGAGCGCGGCCCTGGGCCTGGCGGTCGCGGGCTGCCTGGCGAGCGGCTACGCCAACGTCTTTGTGACGGCGCCGTCCGCCGAGAACCTCCGGACGCTGTTCGAGTTCGTCGTGCGCGGCCTGGACGCCCTGGGGTGGGCCGAGCACACCGACTACGACCTCGTGCAGTCGTCGGACCCGGCCATGCAGAAGGCGCTCGTGCGCGTCAACGCGTACCGCTCGCACCGGCAGACGGTGCAGTATGTGACGCCCGGCGACGCCGCGCGCGGCGCCGCGGGGCCGCTGGCGCAGGCCGAGCTGCTCGTGATCGACGAGGCCGCGGCCATCCCGCTGCCCATGGTGCGCGCGATGCTGGGCCCCTACCTGGTGTTCCTGTGCTCGACGGTCAACGGCTACGAGGGGACGGGGCGGTCGCTCAGCCTCAAGCTGATCGCGCAGCTCCGGGAGCAGGCGGCGTCGGCGGGCGGCGGCGGCGGCGGCGGCGGCGGCGGCCACAACAGCGGCCGCGGCTCCTTGTCCGCGTCTTCCGCCATCCGCACCTTCCGCGAGGTCCAGCTGACCGAGCCCATCCGCTACGCCCCGGGCGACCCGGTCGAGGCCTGGCTCAACGGCGCCCTGTGCCTCGACGCCGCCGGCAGCCTGCCCGCCGCGCCGCCCTCCCTCCCGCCCCCGGGCGAGTGCGAGCTGTACGTCGTCAACCGCGACACGCTCTTCTCGTTCCACCGCGCGTCCGAGGCGCTGCTCCAGCGCATCGTCGCGCTGCTGTCCGCCTCGCACTACAAGAACACGCCCAACGACCTGCTGCTGATGGCCGACGCGCCCGCCCACCGCCTCTTTGTCCTGCTGGGGCCGGTGGACGAGGCGCGCAACGCGCTGCCGGACGTGCTCGCGGTGTGCCAGGTGGCGCTCGAGGGCCGCGTGTCGGCCGCCTCGGCGCGCGCCGCGCTCGCGCGCGGAGAGCTCCCTCAGGGCGACCTGCTGCCGTGGACGGTCGCGCAGCAGTTTCAGGACGCCGACTTCCCGCGGCTGAGCGGCGCGCGCGTCGTGCGCCTGGCCACGCACCCGGAGCTCGCGCGCGCGGGGTACGGGAGCCGCGTGCTCGAGCTGCTGCGGCGCCACTACCAGGGGGAGCTGCGGGACCTGGACGAAGACGACGACGACGACGACGACGAGGGCGGCGACGACGGCGGCGACGAGGAGGCGCACCGGGACGGCGGCGGCGCGCTCGCCGAGGAGGGCGCCGCGCGGCGCCTGGCCGCGGCGGCCGACGCCAAGGGCGGCGGCGGCGACGGCGGCGCCAGCGCCAAGGGGGGCGGCGGCGGCGGCGGCGGCGGCGGCGAGTCGCTGCTGACGAGCGAGGAGCTGCGCCCGCGCGCGGGCCTGCCCCCGCTGCTCGTGCGCTGCGGCGAGGCGCGGCCGCGCCCGCCGCGCCTCCACTACCTCGGCGTCTCGTACGGCCTCACGCAGCCCCTGTACAACTTTTGGTCGCGCGCGGGGTACCTCCCGCTGTACGTGCGGCAGACGGCGTCGGACGTGACGGGGGAGCACACGGTCGTGATGGTGCGGCCGCTCGAGCACCGGGGGATCGCGCCGTCCGGCGGCGGGCAGGCGGCGGCGGCGGCGGCGGGGACCGTAGCCGCCGCCGCCGCCTCGTCCTCGTCCTGGTCCTCGGCGCCGGCCGCTGCTTGGCTCGCGCCCTTTGTGGACGACTTCCGCTCGCGCTTCGCGTCCCTGCTGTCCGGGCCCTTCCGCCTGATGCCCCCGGCCCTCGCGCTGTCGGTGCTCGACCCGCGCCTGACCTTTTCGGACGCCGAGGCGGCGGCCGCGGTCGAGCGGGACAGCGGCGGCGGCGGCGGCGGCGGCGGCGGCAGCGGGGGCGCGCACGTCTCGCGCGGCGACGGCGGCCCGCTCACCCCGCACGACCTGCGCCGCCTGCACGCCTACGCCTCCAACCTGGCCGACTACCACCTCGTCGCCGACCTCCTCCCCTCGCTCGCGGCCGCCTACCTCCGCGGCCGCGTGCCGGCCACGCTCTCGTACGGCCAGGCCGCCATCCTCGCGTCGATGGGGCTGCAGCGGCGCGAGCTGGGCGAGGTGGCGGCGGCGCTCGGGCTCCCCTCGAACCAGGTGCTCGCCCTGTTCAACAAGGCCCTGCGCAAGCTGCACGGGCACCTGCGCGCGGCCAAGGAGGCGGCCGTGGCGCGCGACCTCCCCCTCCCGGCGCTGGCGGCGGGCGCAGGCGGCAGGGCCGCCGGGGGCAGCAACGGCGCCGCTGCGGGCGCGGCGGCGGCGGCGGCGGCGGCGGCGGCGGCGTCGCTGCCGGCGGTCGACGCCGGGGGGGGGTACGCGATGGACGCCGAGCTCGAGGCGGCGGCGGCCGAGGAGCGGCGGCGCCACCTGGACCCGGAGGCCCTGCTGGCGGGCGGGTACGCCGTGCGCGCGGCGGCCGGGGACGACGAGCTGGCCGAGGCGCTCGGCGGCGCGGCGCCCGCGGCGGGCGCGCGGCTGTCGCTCGCGCGCGCCCCCGGCAGCGACGGCGACGCGAAGAAGAAGAACAAGCGGCGCAAGGGCGGCGAGGATGATGAGGACGACGACGAGGACGACGGCGCGGCGCCCGGCAAGGCCACGCTGTACAAAAAGAAGCACAAGGGCGGCAAGGGGGGCGGCGGCGACGGGGGCGGCGGCAAGAAGAAGCACCACCGGAGCGGCGGCGGCGGCGGCGGCAAAAAGGCGCGCGCCTGATTTTTCTAGTCCCCCTTTTTTTTTTTTACAACGACTAATCAGCCAACAACTTCTCAAGCGTCCACCTTGGTGTGCAGCCATTCGGTCAAGTCACCGATCACCTCCTCGAGCCCGCTGGCGTGCACCCAGAACGCGCTCGCGACGCTACCGCCGCCGCCGTCGCCCGTAGCCGCTGCGGGCCAAACGAACGGCGGCGCCGCGTTGGGCCCGCCGCGGACCCCCGCCGGCGCGCCGCCGGGGCCGAGGGCGAGCGTGTGGCGCTCGGACCGCAGCAAAAAGGCGGCGACCAGGGTCGGGGCCGAGGGCAGCTGCGCCGCGCGGGGGCCGGGCACCGGCCGGAGGGCCACCAGCACGCGCCCGTGGCTGAAGAAGCGCGCCTCGACGGCGACGGCCGGCGGCGGCGGCGGCGCGCCCGCCGACCCGGGCCGCGCCGCCGCCGCCGCCGCCTCGTCCCTTTCGTGTCGCGCCACGATCGCCGCGCACGCCGCGAGCGGCTCCTCCAAGCCGTCAAACGCGGCGCGCGGGGGCGCGTGAAAGTTGCGCGCCAATCCGCGCCGGAGCGCGGCCAGCGGCCAGCCGCACAGCGCGGCGGCGTCCAGCACAAACGACCAGTCGCCCGCGTCGGCCGCCGAGGCGAGGGCGGAGAGCGTGGCGCGCGGCGGGCGCGGGCTGCCGTCGACGCGCGCGGCCGCGGCGGCGCGCAGCAAGGACGCGCGCGTCGTCGCCGATGGGTCGGGCGCGTGGCCCCAGGAAAAGGTCAGGCGCAGGGTGCGCGGGCCGGGTGGGGGGTTGGCGTTGGCGTTGGCGGCGGCGGCAACGGCAAGCGGCGGCGGCGGCGCGCCGGCCTCGAGCGAGAACGACGTGGGCGAGAGCGCGACGAGGCGCACGAGCGCCGTGCCGGGCCAGTACCACAGCAGGAGCGCCGGGGCCGCCTCGGGCGGGGGGGTGCCCGAGCGCGGGCGCTTGGCGCCGCGGCGCGCGCCCTCGTCGTCGTCGTCGTCGTCGCCGCCGCCCCCGCCGCGCTTGCGCCCGCGCTGGACGCCGCCGTCCTCCTCCTCGGCCGCCGCGTCTGCTCGCTTGCCGCCGCCGCCGCCGCCGTTGCTGCGGCCGCCTCCGCCAGCGAAAAACCCCCCTTCCAGCGTCACGGCCGCACCTTCGGGCCCCTCCGAAGGACCGAACGACACGACCGGCAGCGCCTGCTCGCCCCGCGCCGCCGACTCTAGGGCCGCCAGCGCCCGCTGCACGCGCGCCGACGCCGCGGCCACGCCGAGCAGCACGGCGCAGGGGCCGCCGCCGAGGGCAGCCGCTGCTGCTTCGAAGCCGCCGCCCGGCGCGCCCCCGGCGGCGTCGCGGCCAAACGAGCAGCGCAGGCGCAGCCAGCCGCCGCCTCCCGCGTCCCGGCCCGGGGCGGTGCCCGCGTAAAAGGCGCCCTGGGTCCAGAGCGACCAGCGCTGGCCGCAGCGAACGCGCGAGCGCCGCCGCCGCCGCTCCTTGTCGCCGGCGCCATGCTGCTCCTCCTCCTCCTCCTCCTCCTCCTCTTGGCCGTCCGCCGTCAGCAGCACCTGCGCAAAGCCCACGCGCGCGGGCCCCGGGAGGCCCTGGCGGCGGCGCGCCGCGCGCGGCATCGCAAAGGGCGCCGAGGACTCGCGCGGCCGCCGCAGCAGCAGCCGGATGACGGGCGCGCCGCCCGCGGCCGCGGCCGCGGCGCGGGCGGCGGCCGGGGGTGCCGCCGCCGCCGCGGCTGCTGCTGCTGCTGCTGCTGGTGGCGGCACCGTCGCGTTCGGCAGCAGCAGCTCCTCGTAGTCGGCGCCCAGGGCGTCCAGCTCGTGCAGCAGGCGCTCGTGCGGCGCGCGCGCGCAGCACCAGGCCGCGGCCGCGCGCAGCTCGCGCGCCAGGCCCGAGAGCCCTTCTTTGCCGCTGCTGCCGTCGGCGCCGCCGGCGTCGGCGGCCGCCGCCGCCCTCGCCGCCGCCGCCGCCGCCGCCAGAGGCACGGGCACGTACCGCGCCGCGGGCCGCCCCCCCTCGCCCGCGCACGGGAGCGGCAGCCCGCGCGCGTCGCACGCGGCCGTCGCGAGCCACATGCGCGGGGCTTGAGCCGCGGCGGCGGCAGAAGGGGGCTGCTGATGCTGCTGCTGCTGCAAGGCGAGGAACGCCAGGCAGCCGCCGCCGAGGCCGCCGCCGCCAAGGCCGGCGGCGGCGCTCGTCGAGTCGCCGCCGCCGCCGCCGCCGTCGCCGTCCCCCCCCGCGTCGTCGCCGCCGCCGCCGCCGCCGGCTGCCGCCGCCGCCCCGCCGAGCGCGGCCACCGCGGTCCCGGGCAGCGCGAAGAACGCCGGGGCGGACGCGGCCCCCGCTCCTCCTCCCCCGGCGGCACCCCCGGCGGCCGGCGGGCGGCCGAGCCAGCGGTAGCGGGGGACGGGCGCCAGGCCCAGGGCGGCCGCGTCGGCCTCGAGGCGGGCGGCGCGGCGGGCCGACAGGGCCTCTCGCGCGAGGGCGGCCAAAAAGTCGGCGCGGCGCTGCAGGGCGGCGCGGGCGGCGGCCTGGCGGCGGCGCGCGGCGGCGAGCTGCGGGGCGAGCGGGTCGGCCGATGCGGGCGCGGGGGCTGCGGCGGACGGAGGCACCTCGGGGG
>Ga0315905_10001946_pt1 | contig 21900 bp, 19 predicted proteins | sample LakEriMetagenome_5_FD_203522 | JGI IMG/M metagenome (GOLD analysis project Ga0315905, IMG submission 203522) | Freshwater fungal communities from buoy surface, Lake Erie, Ohio, United States - Buoy 4 MA121 | ecosystem: Environmental > Aquatic > Freshwater > Lake | place: USA: Lake Erie, Ohio...
ACGCAAAGCCTTCCCCTATTTTTATATTTTCGTGATCATCACATCGCTCATTGCAGCCTTACTAGCCCTAGCGAGCAGCGTATTTAGTGCCAGTATCTTAGTGCTTATCGCCCTGTCTACTATGCCTACTCGGCAAATGTTAATGCCTGCAATAAATGCGGCATCAGACGCAAAACAAAAGCAGCGTTTTTTAGTGTTACATGGTCTGTCGGTGGTCATTACCCTGGCACACATCGTCGCAGTTGCATGTGTGATTGTTGACTTAGCAACCCCTTAAGTATGTCTTATTTTGCAGACTAAACAAGCTATGACTGGGCGCATTAAGAAAAAAACAGATTTTGGCTGAGGTAGCAGATCAAATTAGTATTGAACAGCCGATCACCAAATTCGATAGTAAATCGACTTTAAGCCATTCTTCAGTTTTGGATCTGTATTATTCATTTTTTTATGCCTGATTGCTCGCCAAGTAAATCACCTTGTGCCACGAATCATCACTTGTGAACACCTTTCTTTCTTCCTTTCTTTGCTTGCGAAGGATCCACGAGAGCGAGGGGGAAATTAGCATCACCATGTGAAAACTATAAAGGGCATCGCTCATTATTTCTTATTAGATTTTGCCTCCTTGAACGGCGTTCATGTTGTGAAAGAAGCCCGTTGTTGGCTTCGACTCAGGGCAAATCATAAGGATCCTTCCGACGTTCTGCATACCAAAACTCCATGCCCTCGCGTTGTTTTACCGCCTTTGTTCCGTGACGAAGTATCCCAGAGGTTAGCGACAGAACCTCCTTCAGAGAATACGTCCTAAGCTTCCGCGCGGATGTGGTAACAGTCTGCTTTAAAATTAAAAACTTTCCCTGTCTCTTTAATTCACGGCTCATGACTAGCTCCTCTGCACCGAAGTAGTCCTCATCGAAACCACCTACAGCGTCGAAAGCGTTTCGTGTACAAAAAAGGAAACACCCTGCTGCCAGACCTGTAGCTCGAAAAATTCGAACTACCAGTATCAGCAGAAATCGCGCATAAAGCGGGGATGGTTCGTCAAAGCGCATTCCAGAACCGCCACCTGCAGCACCATTACGCATCGCCTGCATGGCGGCGAGAACCACTGATTCATTAACCAGTGTGTCTGCATCGACAAAGATAAACCAATCACCCCTTGCTACTTTAGCACCTGCGTTGCGAGTAGCGGCGATTTGGCGATGCGCAACGCTGACAAGCACTGCATTATTTTGCAGTGCAATTTCAGCTGTTCTGTCTGTAGATGCGTCGTCGGCCACAATAATTTCATAAACCAGATTTGAGGCAAGGCCAGCAGCGTGCAAGGCGTTGAGAGTTCCCGCCAAGCAGAATTCTTCGTTATAGGCTGGAACAATGAAGGAAATCACCATGACTGTTACTTACCTAATTTGGTAGAAAAAATTAATACTAATATATTATTCAGTGTGCCTAGTACTTTTGCATTTATGGATTATCAAACGTACTTAGTACTCAACTTTACTGATACTACCGTAACGGTTAATCAAGGGTATGCAAAAATAACGCCATGGTTTAGGCCAATTTAAGACTTGGGTCTTTTCTGGAAAAGGCATTTCATACCTAAACCTGTCCGGAGCCAAGCGCTTTTCAAAAAAGCTTGAATTGCAGCATTTGGCTACTATTATTGTTCAAACCAAGAAGAAGGACTTTATGTATGCAAACTGAACGTGCGGTACTGGCAGGTGGTTGTTTTTGGGGTATGCAGGATCTCATCCGAAAAATGCCAGGCGTGCAAAGTACTCGAGTTGGGTACACCGGGGGTGATGTTCAAAATGCTACGTATCGGAACCACGGCACTCATGCAGAAGGTATAGAAATTTACTTTGATCCGAGCGTAATAAGCTATCGGCGTATTTTGGAGTTTTTCTTTCAAATCCACGACCCAACTACACCTAAACGCCAAGGCAATGATGTTGGAATGTCTTATCGCTCAGCAATTTATTTCACTAGCGAAGTTCAGCGTTTGGAAGCAACAAAAACCATAGCCGATGTCAACGCCTCCGGCCTTTGGCCTGGCAAGGTTGTGACCGAATTAGACCCCGTGCGCGATTTTTGGGAGGCTGAGCCAGAGCATCAAGACTATTTATTAAAGCAACCAGATGGTTATACCTGCCATTTCATCAGGAAAAACTGGGTTCTGCTTTCTCAGTCTGATGAGATTTCAACCTAACCATGTTGGTACCATCAACGATTGATTTGTGTGCATCCTGTAAAGTTCCGGATCAGCAACTTCTGTTACGGGTAGTTACTGATTTGCGAACAGATCACGCAGTAAAGTTATTGCTGTGTAAATATTCAAGGGGGTGTTGATGTTTACCTGTGATTCGGCACTTCGTAATTTTGCTCAGCATCACTTAGTAGCTGAGCTGAATCACCTTATGCAGATTAAAGAATGGTTGCCGCCTTAGTACTTCAGTCAATTACTGCCTGCATGGCATTTAGCGGGCTTTCTCCATGCTTATTCAAATTAAGAACTCTTTGTAAAGGTCGAATATCAAATCCCTCATTGAAATCGTGACTCCGGCATCACTTGGGAGTCTTCATGGAAACCGAATGACTGCTTTACGCTGGCAAAGGTTTTTAGAGGAGCTTAGCTATTCGGTGGAGGTCACCGAGTCTTGGTCTCAAGGAGATCCTAATGTACTGATAGTACTTCATGCTTATCGCAGCCACCAATCGATTGTGCAGTTCAAGAAAAAACACCCTAGAAGACCTATTGTTTTGATTTTGACGGGTACTGATCTATATCGAGATATGGAAAATCATAGTGAAGTTATTCAATCTATGGAGATGGCAAATCAGTTGATTGTCTTGCAGTCATCCGCATTAGATTCAATACCACCTAGTCTTCGATATAAAGCCCAAGTGATTTATCAATCTGTTAAGGTTGATTTAACTGCTCCGATCTCTAAAGAAGATTTTTTAGTAACTATTATTGGGCACCTGAGAGAAGAGAAGGATCCTTTTTGCGTAGGGCGTAGCCTCCCACTATTGCCATCGGATTCCAAAATCAATGTTCGGCATTTAGGTCAGGCGATGAGCTCTCAAATGGGAGACCTTGCCAGAAACTTCAATGCAACCCTCGATCGCTACCAATGGATTGGCGAGGTGAGTCATGCGGATACCCTGAGGATGCTTTCTCAAAGTTGCATTATGGTCATTTCTAGCCGCATGGAAGGTGGCGCTCATGTAGTTTCTGAGGCGATTGCGCTAGGTATTCCAGTGATCGCATCGGATATCCCTGGTAATCGAGGTTTGCTTGGCAAGAATTATCCTGGCTACTACCCAGTGGGCGATGAGAGTGCACTTGCTAATCTTTTATATCGCTCGGAAAAAATGCCTGCCTTTTATGCTTCTCTACAAAAGCATATTGATTTACGAAAAGAGTTGATTAAGCCAGCGCGTGAGAAACAGTCTATTCAAGAGTTGGTAAGTTCATTAACTACTAAGTAATTTAAGGTAGCTTAAGACATTTTTTTTGCACTTGCGAAGCACACCAAAAAGTGTTTCTTCAAATCCGTCCAAGTTTGGATATCATCAAATCCTGCACGACGAAGTTTTTCTGTAAAGCCATCTTGAGTATACTTATAGCTATTTTCAGTATGTATCAAATCACCAGCCTTGAACCTAATGACATGATCTTTAGCACTGCAACCAGGGAGATTCACCTCTACATTCGACCGCGCACGAAGGTACATCTCGATTCGAGACTGAGATTCATTAAAAAAGGCGCAGTGCTCCCATTCCCTCACTTTAAAGTTGCTGCCAATGATTCGATTTACATTTAAAAGAATATTTAAATTAAATGATGAGGTAACACCTAGGGGGTCGTTATAGGCGAGACGTAAAGTTTCAAGATCTTTGACTAAATCAACACCTATTAAAAGTCCGCCATTTCCATGACATTCACGGGCGATGTTAGCAAAAAAGCGATCCGCTTCTTCGGGATCATAGTTTCCAATTGAGGATCCTGGAAAGAAAAAGATCTTCCGAAGTTCTGGAATATCAGGAAAAGCTAGGGGCAAGCTTAAGTCAATAGCCTGAGCGCTCATGACGATATGTGGAAACTGTTTTTGTAAATCAGAAACGGCAGCTTCAAGATATTCCTTTGAGATATCAAGTGCTCGGTATTGCTTTGGTTTAATGTTATTGAAAAGTCTGCTTGCCTTAGCGCAATTTCCTGCTCCAAGATCAAGCAAAACTTCGCAAGGGCCTACGGCGTCAGCAATTGCAACTTGAAAGGAATCCATGATCCACTGCTCTGTTCGCGTTGGGTAATACTCCTCGAGCAGTGTAATGACATCAAAGAGATGGGAGCCGATGCCATCGTAGAAAAACTTTGATGCTATTGATGGCGCATCGTTAGTAAGACTGAGATGTAATTCTTGGGTCAAAGTGTGTTTCACTAGATTTCGTTCCTACACAACTGATAATCCTCTACCCACTGCAAAGTGACCTATTTTTTGAGCGCTAGCAAAGCCTCCCAGATTTAAGATCGAGAGGACTTCAGTCTCTTGTTTTGGAGCACAAGAGATGAGTAGGCCGCCACTAGTCTGTGGATCGGTCAATAGCCTCTGTTGCCACAGTGCCAAGTTACTCGCTAGCCTTACTTCGCTGCCATAGCCAGACCAATTGCGAGTAGAGGCACCGGTAAAAATATCGGCCTTTACATGCTCCACTGCTTCCTGAATGACTGGAATAGCATCCCACTCTACCTGTGCCATCAATTTGGATCCCCTTGCCATTTCTAATAGGTGTCCCGCTAAGCCAAAGCCTGTGACATCCGTTAGGGCATGGACTCCTTCAAGTTGAGCTAAGGCAACACCAGGCTTATTTAATTTGGTGGTCAGTGCAATCATCTCTTGATAGCCTGCCTCGGAGAGTTGCTCTTTTTTTAGGGCTGCAGAAAGTATGCCTACACCCAACGGCTTACTCAAAATGATGCTATCGCCTGCTTGAGCACCACTATTACGTTTGAGTTTTTTGGGGTCTATTATGCCAATTGCTACCAAGCCATAAATTGGCTCGACTGTATCTATTGAATGGCCACCAGCGATCATGATGTCAGCATCATTACAGACAGATTCTCCACCGGCAGTAATTTTTTGAATTACCTCTAATGGCAAAACTTCAATGGGCATACCCAGGAGCGCTAATGCAAAAAGAGGTTGGGCACCCATGGCATAGATATCAGAAATTGCATTAGTTGCGGCAATCCGACCAAACTCAAATGGATCGTCAACGATGGGCATAAAGAAATCCGTTGTGGCAACGATCGCTTGATGATCATTAATTTGGTAGACGGCAGCATCTTCGTTGTTATCTGAACCAGCCAGTAGCGCGGCAGGTAAATTGCGTATTGGTGAGGCTTTCAGAATATCGCTTAAGACCCCCGGGGCAATCTTGCAGCCACAGCCTCCACCATGAGACAAAGAGGTCAGGCGGCCGTTATAAGGAGTAGTCATAAAGGATTTATCAAGTATTTAAAAATGGCAAATGCCATATCAGGGTTAACTTACTAAATTTAGAGTAAGCATGTGCGAAAGCCGCAAAAGTGATCTTTTCGGCTGGGGACATAAAAATTACGAAATGCACTTCGCCTCAAGCGCTCCGGAGTAAATATACTCCATCCCTTTAAGACCTGATAGTTACCATCAAACCAAGGTTGAGAGTAATCGACATAGGGATCATGCGAGAAACCAGGAAAAGGTAAAAATAGGTTGTCAGTCCACTCCCACAAATGGGAAGGTTGCCAATCATTTTGTTTTTGAGACATTAATAAACTTAGCTCATGCTCACTGGGTAGACGCAATTGACGCCATTCACAATAGCGTTTGGCATCAATATGGGAAATATGTCTAACAGGCTCAAACTCAGAAAAATCGAGCCACTGATTAAAATAGCGCTGGTACCACAATCCTCTTTCTTTTTTCCAATACATTGGTGGTGTTACGGGGTTCAAATCTGCTTGATTTGTAGGTGATTCAATAAACTCCAAATAGTCAGAATTGCTAACAGCCTGCTCGGCAATATTAAAAGCTGCTAGCGTTATCGAATGTGACCACTTTTCATTATCAAAAATGAAGCCGCTCTTACGTTTAGAACCAATCATGACATTGGTTTCTGGAAAATGAATATACGAGCACGCTTTATTGGTAACTAATTTCGCCTTAGAAAACGGCTCGAATGGTGCTGGATAGCCCAAGGTTTGCCACGTATAAGCAAAAGCCTCATTGTGCATATCCTGATGATAAATCGATAATTGAATAAAGTAGGCCTTCTCTACATCAATAGACTTTACCAGGATCTCGCGAGTCTTAAGCATAACTCGTGCATTGTATTCAAGCAGTACATCAAGTGGTGGAATAGTAATTGCCCATCTATCCTGATGAGTAATTACAGAAGAGTTAAATAGATTATCCGCATTATTCAATAATGATGGACTGGATATTTGCCCACCGCGATGTACCCAAAACTCATGAAACCAAGTGAGGTGACCGAACTCCCAATACGGGGGGTTCAAAATGGCATTGATCTCAACAGATTCATCGCCTGGCCTCATTTTTTTCAGAATGTTGCGTGTAAGGCTGTTCGAACTTACCAGCCAACAATCTAAAAGTGCAGAGTTAGGATAAGGCTCATACAGCAGGTGATCATCTAATGGTGGTTGCAGCATAATATTACAATGTTAGTACTTTCTAAATGTACTAGTCTAAATATGACATTTTAGAAATTTATTGAAAGCGTTAAAAAGATCATCTCTTCTCTACCAACACAAATTGAAATGATACAGCAATAACTATTTATTAATTTTATCTCGACTTTATAACTTGTGACTTTTTTGTAGTGCAGTGCCTGATACCATTAATGTCGACAAATATAAAACTGCATGTAGGTTGTTTGTTTACGCTTGGTGACTGTGGTTAATCAACCAGATCAAGGTTAAATTATCAGGTATTCATGATTGGGCTAGCGTGACATCAAGCGTCGAGTAGCGTAAGACAGTGTATCGACAAGAACGATCAATAAAATCATGGCGATCAAGATACTACTGGTCTCTTGCATTTGAAATAGCCCCATATGAAAAGCTAACATTTGTCCCAAGCCACCTCCACCCACAACTCCCAAAATAGCTGCCGCACGAATATTGTTCTCCCATCGATACAGGGAATAGGACATGAGTTGCGGAATAATAGTTGGTAAGGTGGCGTATAAAAATACTTGACTCTCTGAAGCGCCCTGTAAACGCAAAGCATGCGCTGCAGCTTGCGGTGCGTTCTCGATAGACTCCGAAAATAAGCGGCCAAGAACACCCGTAGTGTGAAGTGCTAATGCTAAGGCACCGGCAAATGGTCCTAAACCAGCCGATATCAGGATTAAAGCTGCCCATACTAGTTCGGGTATTGAGCGTAGACCAATGAGTGCTGATCGACATAAAAAACGCCAATGTGCAGGATCCTTGGAATGACTTTTACTTGCCGGAATCGCAAACAGTAAGCCAAAAAAAGCTGCCAAGATAGTGCCGACTGCCGACATTGCAAGAGTCTCTAAACTGGCAATCCGTAGTTTATGTAAAAAGATTGCTCGTAAGTCAGGTGACATAAGCTCACCTAAAAACCGCCCCATACGCTTGGTACTATCAACCGAAAATAATCGCTCTAACTGAAGATCAAGTGTCCAAAAACTAAGGATAGTTAACAATAATAGGCCTAGTGTGACCCAAAACACTGAGCCGTTCCAACGAAACCATGGATTTACTTGTGAATTCATCATTGCATGACCTTTCTAAGCCATGCACTTAATAGATCTGCTAAGCCAACTAACAACATAAAGACAATCAGAATGGTTGCTACTTCGCCGCCATTAAACATCCGCATAGAATTATCGAGTTGCTGCCCTAAGCCCCCTGCTCCAACAAATCCAAGAACTGCAGATGCCCGAATGGCGCACTCCCAGCGATATACGGTATAGCTAGTAAGTTCGGTTAAATTTTGTGGCAAGACTCCATAAAAGAATGACTGTAAACGGCTAGCGCCATTACGCATTAAATTACTAGCTACATGTTGCTCACCGCTCTCCAGGATCTCGTTATAGACCTTTCCAAGCATTCCTGCGTACGTTAGGCCAATTGCTAAGACCCCCGCAGCTGGTCCAAGACCTACGACTCTTACAAATACTAAGGCCCAAATTAACTCGGGGACACTACGAATAATAAGTAATATCCAACGCACTATTTGACGTACAGCAAAAGGCAGAAGATGCATTCGCCCCGATAAGGATGAAATTGATAACACACGGGTTGAGATCAAGGTCATTGGAATCGCAAGCAGCAGCGCTAAAAAAGTACCAGCAGTAGCAATGGCAATAGTTCGCCAAGCTTCCTTAGCAACTAGTAACAAAAAATCAGGCTTAGCCTCGGGAGGGAAAAAATCAGCTAAAAATCGTGAGCTTACTTTGAGATTTTCTGGTTCCAGCAAAATCCAAGGCTTAAACTCCGTTGCTATTAATGCTGGCACAAACAGAACAATGAACGCTGCAGACCAAAATAGTCGGCCCATCCAAGCCGGGTCTTTAAGCGCGGGGTTAATGGGCAGAGTTACAGATGCGGACACTGCTTTATCACCGACAATGAATTATCCTGACCCGAGCTGGCTCAGGAGGGCTATCTCGTGACACAGGTGTATTTTGATCAAGCTCGTGTTCATGTTGCCTATACAGGTCTGCCAAAAGCTCCTTACTGACTTCGCCGCTAGGCAGGTCAAAGACTAATTTTCCATCACGTAAACCAATGACACGAGGAAATTGACTAGTTGCCACATCCACTTGGTGTAAGCTCGTTATTAAAGTAACCGCGTGCTCTTTTGCATGTGCAATCAGACTTCCTATAGCCTGTTGTGCTCGGGTGGGATCTAAGGCCGAGAGTGGCTCGTCAATTAACCAGATCTTCGCAGGTGCCAGCAAAGCACGCGCCAATCCAACACGTTGGCGCTCGCCACCAGAAAGGCGGTCTACCCGCTGCCAAAGCTTATCGGCAAGATCAAATTGTGCAAGAGCCTTACTAGCTACTTTTATATCCCGAGGGTAAATCAAACTCATCAGACTAGTAAAGAAAGACTGTCTCGGTAATTTGGCTGCAAGTAATGCAGTAATAACACGTTGCCTAGGGGGCAATGGTGGAGTTTGCGGTGCATAAAAAAGATTGCCGCGCAGCTTTTGTAATCTACGAGTAGACAATTTCCAAACTGATTGGTGATTTAGAAAAACATTTCCAGACTTTACTTTTAAGGCAGCAGCGATAACCAGCAAACAGCTGGTTTTACCCGATCCTGAGGGGCCAATTATTGCTACATGCTCCCCTGGCGTAATTGATAAGGTTAGTCCTTGAATCGCTGGGGGAGCGGACACAGTTGCTGTAGGGTACTGCGCGGTAACATGACTCAGCTCAATACTAAAGTCATTGCGAGTAGCGATTTTTTTTAGCACGTAATTAATTATCGAATCAAGCCAGCACTACGCCCTGCACTCTCCAAACCTTTATAGTTTTCTGGTTTAGTGGGGATGTATTTAGTAGCGCGATTAAGGGTCAAGATTTCTTTACCCTCTGGATTGTTCATATTTAGATTAAGCAAAGCTGCAGTAATTTTCTCGCGCTGGGCAGCTGGCATGTCTGCATGTACCGACCAATTGTAGTTAAAGTACGGCGGGGTAGTAAAAAATACATCAACCTTACTTGTATCAACCTTATTTTCTGCAACGAATTTACGCCATACCGTTATATCCAACGCTGCCGCATCAACACGACCACTAATAACCGCTGCAATGGTTGCATCGTGCGCTCCAGAATAAGCCACTCGTTTAAAATCTTTGTCTGGATCGATTCCAGCCTCTAATAAAAAAGAGCGTGGCATTAAATGACCGGAGGTGCTTGATTGCGAGCCAAAGCTTACTTGTTTTCCTTTTAAATCAACAAGGTGCTTAATACCAGAATTTGTTTGAGTAATAAAAACTGACCGAAAATTAGTATCTTCTTCACGCTGAGCAATTGGAATGATTTTTCCCCCAGAACGAATTTGAGCTTGTATATATGTGAAGCCACCAAACCATACAAGCTCAACCTGCTTGTTCACAAGCGCTTCTACTGCGGCGGGGTAGTCATTAACTGGTACAAAATCAACCTTAAGGCCTACCGTACGCTCTAGATACTTGGTCAAAGGACTAAATTTACGTATCTGCTCGGTTGCAGCCTCCTCTGGAATAGTTGTTACGCGCAGGACGTTTTGCGCACTTAAGCCTAATGTGGTACCAAAGAGCCAGAAGCAGAGGATTAATTTTAAATAATGCGTCATGTTTTTTTGAGTCCCAATAAATGATTTCAAGTATATCGAGGATTTAGAAATTGAGCATGCTCTGTAAAGTATTAGGTAGATCCCAACGTTGCCTGAAGAATGTCACAATAAGGACATGCTAATTTCTTTCCAAATTGGAGCTTATTATGACCTTTATTAGAGCTAAAGGTTTGGCCGCCGAGTAGCTACTGAAGCTGGCTGTTACGGAGGGGTTCCTTGGCACGCATCGTCGCAGTTGCATTTGTGATTCTTGATTTAGCAACTCTTTAAATGTGCCTATTTTGCACACTATCTATGCTGTGGCTGGGTGCATCAAAAAAAACATATTCTGGCTGAGCTAAGTAATGCATCACATCGACAGTCTGAAGTATTCATTTACCCACTTTGCGAATGAGTCAATACAAAATTTAAGCAAGATGAGCGACCCTAAATTCCTAAATCCCATAGGGGGTCGTTAAGCTGCAAAAGCGCACTTAGTGGGTTTTATAATGTAGTTTCGTCTGAAGCACGATGATTTTTTTGAAGGCGTCCTTACGAGTCGAAGACTAAAGTCTACCTAGTATCCTCAAAAGGCAAAATAATGTCACAAAGTAATATTGCTAACCAGGCAAATTTACTCGAAGGCCTTTGTGATGCGCCATTACATTTTAACGAGGCTAATCTCACTTGCATTTAAAAAAATACGTCCCCCTATTGTTGATTAGCTTCAGTTTATATATTGGACTAGCCATGAGCTGCTCCGTATTGGCTCAACCTGTAGAAAAAAATACCGTAGTTGGCTCAAAGCGGTTTACAGAAAGCTACGTACTTGGAGAGGTAATTAATGTCACATTACGAGATGCTGGGGTGCAAGCTGTGCATCGACAAGGTCTCGGCAATACTGCCATTGTTACCCAAGCACTCACAACGGGTCAGATTGATGTTTACCCAGAATATACCGGCACTATTCTGCGCGAAATACTAAAGCGTCCAGAAATCAATGTCTCGCTGAGTGAACTCAATACGTGGCTTAAACCTAAAGGGTTAAAAGTAGCGATACCGCTTGGCTTTAACAATACCTACGCACTCGCGATGAGGGCTGAGCAAGCAAGAGCGCTAGGTCTTAGGCGAATAAGTGATATCACAAATCTAGCAGCGGAGCATCAATCGACTCTTCGGATTGCCTTATCGCCAGAATTTAAGACTAGGACTGATGGCTGGCCTGCGCTTGTGCAGATTTACGATTTGAAAATAAAACCTGGGAAAGTGCTTGAACATGGCTTAGCTTATGACGCTCTGGCACGTGGTGATGCCGATATTGTAGATGCCTACTCCACTGATGCAGCGATTGTGCGAAAAGACCTAGTTTTATTAGAGGATGATAGACAGGCATTTCCGCGCTACGATGCAGTACTTTTAATGCGCTCTGATTTTGATGAGAGACCTCTACAAAATTTAGCGGGAAAAATAAATGAAGCAACCATGGCAAAGCTCAATGGACTAGCTGAGTCTGGCCTTAGCTTTGAAAAAGTGGCGCGAGGATTTTTACATGCATCGGTTGATGATCAAAATACTCCTACGCAGCTCTCTAGGTTTTTTAAGTTACTTTTAGGTCCAGATTTTTTTACCGCTCTTCGAGATCACGTTCTGCTAGTAGTTATCTCCTCAGCCATGGCTTTTTTAGTCGGAATCCCTCTTGGTATTCTTGCTCACCGTCGATCCCGATATACGCGTTGGATTTTAGGCGGAGTAAGTATTTTGCAAACCATACCCTCACTTGCATTGCTAACAATTTTGATCGCTGTTCTAGATCAAATAGGTGCTGTCCCAGCTGTTTTGGCCTTATTTATTTATGGGCTGCTACCGATCGTTAATGCAACCCATATTAGCTTGATGGAGGTTCCATCCACTCTAAAAGAAGCGGCTTTGGCTCTTGGTTGTAAAAAATGGCAATTATTATTTTTCATTGAGCTACCATTTGCTCGACCAATCATCATGACTGGTTTAGCGTCGGCAACCGTAATTGGTGTTGGTACATGCACCCTTGCAGCACTCGTAGGCGCAGGTGGTTTTGGTGATCGAATAGTAGCTGGACTAGCCATAAACGATCAGGCTTTAATGCTTGCTGGAGCAATACCGGCTGCAATTTTGGCACTGCTCGCTCAAGTCATTCTGACACCAAAAAGTAAGCTGGCAAACGTTTAGTTAACAAGCGCTTAAGACCAAGTATTTGTAAAAGTCTGCATATTCGCGAATTGAAATTCAACACTTGTTATTTTAAAAAAATAAAAAATAAAAATGTAAACTATATGTGAGCGTAAATTTATATAACAAAACTTGCCGAATGATTTTTTTAACACCATTTTAGCAGCCACTTTCTTGGTGAAAATAGCAACTACTTGCATACCACCGCTTCCCTCAACAAACTAAACGCCTTCTCTTTTTTCAGGCAGCGTGTTTTGTACAAAAAATATCTCTCTAGACCAATTCACTCTGAGTTGCACTAAAATCTAAATTAATCGATCAAAATATTGGTTCATCAGTGGGCCTGCATTAAGCTGATAATTTAAATCAGTGACTTTATCTAAAGCTCGAGATCTCAAATCAATGCAATCGGTGGTAAGCGGTGCGCGCACGGCAGTCGCTGATGCTGCCAGCACGGAAAGACAGCGCATCGCGGCGCTGGCCAACTCACTGCTCAGCCAGTCAGCTGGTCAGCGTACACCCGCCGCCGCGCTCGCCGGAACGGGTTGCCGATCTAGCCTATAATTTATTAATATTTTTTTCGGGAGTCGTACCATGCGTCAATTCTATTGCGCCGCAGCTTTGCTATTTGCCACCACGTTTGCTCACGCACTGCAGATCGTGCCCTACACCCTCGAAAAACAAACCGCACTCCAGCAGGCCGGCCAGCCGCACGCGCTTCACTTTCATGCCGACTGGTGCGGCACCTGCATCGAACAGGGGCGCGCGCTCGACAAGCTCAAGGGAGACAAGTCACTCGCAGGATTGACGCTACTGGTGGTCGACTATGACAAAAATATGCCACTCCGCAAGCAGTTGAAGGTGGCATTGCAATCTACCTTCGTGGTCTTTAAAGGGCCCAACGAAGTTGCCCGTAATGGTGGCGAAACCCAGGCCAACGCCATCAAGTCCCTGCTCGCCAAGGCTCTCTAGGCATGGGTGAACTTGGTCTCGCGTTAATCGCCGGCGCGCTGACCACGCTCAATCCCTGCGTGTTCCCGATCCTGCCGCTGGTGGTGGGTTCGGCCGTGCAGGACAGCCGTTTCGCGCCACTGCTGATGGGCGCCGGCATGGCCACGGCCTTTGCCCTGCTCGGCTTCCTCACGGGCCTTCTGGCAGGCGCCTCCGGCTTTGATCAGGATTTGGTGCGACAGGTTTCGGCGGTGCTGATGATTGTTTTCGGTCTGGCGCTGTTGCTACCGCAGGGAAAGGCCGTGTTTGCGCGCCTGCTCTCGCCTCTGGCTGACCGTGCGTCGGCGCTCGGCAACCAGCTGGACGGCAGTCATTCGTCGGCACTGGGCAGCGCCGCGCGTTCACTGGGCATGGGCCTGTTGCTGGGCTTTGTCTGGACGCCCTGCTCCGGCCCGCTGCTGGCTTCCACGCTCACGCTGGCCGCCACTGGTGGTGCTGCCAGCGCAATGCTGACGCTGGCCGTCTTCGGTCTTGGCGCGGCGATACCGCTGATCTCGATCGGTTATCTGTCACGCACGGCGCTGGTTCGGCTACGCGGCTGGGTGCTGGCCCATGGCGAGCGCACGCAGCAGCTCATGGGCGCTCTGCTGGCAGCAATTGGCCTGATGGTGCTGCTGGGCGCAGACAAATCGCTCGAGTCGGCACTGGTCCGGCTGCTGCCCTCTTCCTGGCTCTTGCTCTCCACGCGCTTCTAAGCGCTTCTGTCCCACCGCGCGCACGTGACTTTCCCAACCGCTTCCCGCACGCCGCGCGTCGGCCTGCTGTTCGACCATGACTATGACGCCCTCGCGCATGCGCGACTGGCCGAGCAATTCCAGATCGACAAGTGCGGCCAGGACATCGGCCGGCTGGCCGGCAAGCTGCAACTTTTACGCTTTGATTTCGAGCGTTTTGCTGATGCAGTTGCCGCCCGAGCGAAACAACGCGACTGGGCTGCCGTGCTGTCGCATCAAGAATTTCAGGGCGCGCTCAGTGCGGCGATGGTGGCCGAGCGCTGCGGCCTGCCCGGCACTTCGCCAGAGTCGATCCTCGCCTGCCATAACAAACTCTATGCACGCCAGGTGCTGGAGCGCGTGTGTCCGGAAGCAAATGTCGCTTTTCGCGTGCTAGATTCACTAGCAGATAGCGTGCCGGACGACCTGCAGTTCCCCGTGCATGTGAAACCAGTGCGCGGCACGTTTTCCATCCTTGCGCGTCGGCTCGATCAGGCCCACGACTACCTGCGGCTGACGCGCTTTAGCGCACTCGAGCGCTGGTCGATGCAGCACCTGCTCGCGCCCTTTGACCGCATCGCCACCGCCCGGCTGCCGGCCGCGGACAACGCCTGCCGCTTTCTGATTGAGGAAGCGCTGCAAGGTACTCAGCACAATCTCGATGGCTGGGTCGATGAGCGCGGTGTGCACCTGCTGGGCATAGTCGATGCGCATGCCTATCCAGGCACCCAGGCCTTTCAACGCTGGCACTACCCCAGCGCACTCGACACGTCCGTGCAGCAGCAGGCACTGAATGTAGCGCGTCGCTTCCTGCACGCAGTGGGTTTTACACGCGGCTTATTCAACATGGAGTTTTTTTTCAACGCCGCCAATAACCGGCTTTCGGTGCTGGAGTTCAATCCGCGGCTGTCATCGCAATTCGGTGACTTGTATCGGCAAGTAGCGGGCGCGGATCCGCATCGGATGGCGATTGCGCTGGCACTCGGCGAGCCGGTGTGCTCAGTATTGCGCGAACAGCCTGTGGCGCAGGTCGCTGCCAGTCTGGTCTGGCGCAGCTTCGGCTCGCTAGCGCCGCCACCCCTGCCCGGCCGGTCACAGCGGTCTGCCTTTGCAGCGGCTTTTCCACAGGCAACGCTGATGACCTATCCGCGCGCAATCTCGCTGTTTGCGCGAGGCTCGCGCTGGCTCGATAGCCATCGCTACGGCGTGATCAATCTGGGCGCGTCCGATCTGCAGCAGCTGCAGGAGCGCTCGGCGGCGGCGGCGGCGTTGCTGGGCTGGCCGAATTCGCCGTATCTGATGGCGGCGAGGGCCTGGAACACCACGACATCAGCGCCAGCAGCAGCGCTGCTAGATAGGGCAGCGCCTGAAGGGACAGCATCGCCATCCACGCCAGCCGCCCGGCCCGCGCCCATGGCAATGTCTCCCAGGCGAGCGCTGCGGCTAGCAGGCACGCCATCAGCGCACCCAGCAGCAGTGCTTCCTGCCGAACCGACACCGCATGCCTGAGACCGCGTGAACGCGCCGCCGGCAGGCCGCCGGCCGCCGCCTTGCGCGTGACTTCAAACGGTGTGCGCCGACCCAGCAGACCACTAAGCACTCCGGTGGCAATCGTGTGCGACAAGGCCATGCCGGCCAGCGCCGCCACGGCCACGTCGGTCAACGCACCGCCCACCCGGCGAGCATGCAAGAGCGGGCCGACCAGCAGCCGCGACAAAAAGAATGCCGCCAGCGGCAGCATGAACAACCAGTTCGGCAAATCAAAGCGGGTGGGTGCAGCCAGCATGCCAATCGTCCACAGAACCATCGCCACGCTGAACAATAGGTGCAGGGTGTCGCCCCACCACGGCAGCCAGCCAGCCACGAAGTGATAGCGCTGCCCGGCCGACAGTGGGCCCGGGCCCAGCAGCGTGCGCGCATGTAGCCGCAAAATCTGCATCGCGCCACAGGCCCAGCGAAAGCGCTGGCGGCCATAACTGATGCTGTCATCAGGCACTAGCCCGGCACCGAACACGCGATCGACATAGACTGCGCGCGCGCCGGTGGCCAACAGGCGCAACCCGAGCTCGGTGTCTTCGCAAATGCTGCGCGTCTCCCAGCCGCAAGCCGCGCGCAGGGCGCTGGCGCGAATCAGCGTCATCGTGCCGTGCTGAATGATCGCGTTGCGTTCATGGCGGTGATGCATGCCATTGCGAAAAAAACCGTCGTACTCGGCATTCATCGTACGTGCAAGCGGACTGTGCAGCTCCCGATGCGCCTGAGGCGCCTGCACGATGGCCACCGACGGATCCTCAAAGTAGCCGCCAACCGCGCGCAGCCAGTCGGCCTGTACGCAATAGTCGGCATCCACCACCGCCACCCAGGCCGCCTGTTCGCTGGTGAGCGACAGCGCCCGGTTGAGCGCGCCGGCCTTGAATCCGGCGAGCACCGGCAAATGCGCGAACACGATGCGCCGACCGGGCGCGATCACCTGCAACAGCCCATCGTGCTGACAGCACTGCGCGTCGCTCAGGCTTGAGGCCAGCGAGGCCACATACTGCGCTACCGGCTGCCAGAGTGCCGGATCGGTGGTGTTGTTATCGACCACGCAGATTTCCAGTGCCGGCCAGTCCAGCGCGAGCAGGCTCTCCAGCGTTGCTATCACCATTGCCGGCGGTTCATTACTGCATGCCACATGCACGCTGACCAGTGGCAATGCGTATCCGCTGGCAGGCTTCACCGCCGCTACGCGCCGCAGGCCGCCCGGCCAATAGAGCTCCGCAAACTCAAAGGTCTGCGCGATCAGAATCAGTGCCATCAATAATAGTGCCGGTATCAGCCCAAGCCAGACTGCCGTCTCGACCGGGCTCAGATAATCGATCAGCGGCAGCGTGACTAGCAGCACTGAGCCGGAGGCCACCATCTGCGCCACCAGTGCAAACGTCAGCCGCGCGCGCAGCGGAAGATGCGCAAACGCCCACAAAAAAGGAAGTATTACGGCAAGACCCAGCGCACTGGCCGCGTATGCTTTGCCGCGCCAGTAAAGATCGGTCTCGACGACGCCGGCAAATACAAACTTCGGATGACGATAGGCATCGAACAGACCCCAGTGCGGACCGGCCTCGCCTTCGATTGCGACTTTCCACGGCTGATCGAAGGCCTCCATGAGGTAGTAATCCAGCCCAAGCACCGAAGCGCGCTCGAGAAAGCGGCGTATGAATTGCGCCTGGGCGGCAGGTGTGGCGTACGCCGCTCCGCGCGCGGTACCGCCGCTTGGCCAGCCGATCTCGCCAATTACGATATGCTTGTCCGGGAAGCGCTGCTGCACCTGCGCATAGCGCGCCAGCGCTACATCCACCGCCTGCTCCACCGGTACGCCTTCCCAATAGGGCAGCAAATGCAAGGTGATGAAGTCCACATGCGCGGCCAGTGACGGTTCATCCAGCCACACATGCCAGGGTTCGGCGGTGGACACCGGAAGGTTAACCGACGCTCGCAACTGGTCCAGCGATGACAACAAGGTGGCTAGCGGCACGCGCTGCTGCAGCTGGGTTTCATTGCCGGCGATGATGCGCTTGACGCTCGCATGCCGCGAGGCGAGCGCAATTGCCAGCGCCTGCTCCTCTGCATTGCGCTCGGCATCTGGTCCGAGCCAGACACCTAATGCCAGCGCGTGTCCGTGTGAATCGGCCAGCGCCGGCAGCGTCGGCATTTCCAGCGTGCTGTAACTGCGCAGGCGCGAAGTGTAGCCAGCCATCAGCGCCACATCGCGCGCGAGGCTCTCAGCAGACGGTCCGCTGTCCTGCGGCACCTGCTGCCAGCGCTCATAGGCACTTAACGCCAGACCCGCCACGCGCGGCGGCACATCAGGGGCGGCAAGTGTCGGGTGCAGCGTCTGCCAGATCTGCAGATGCAGCAGTAAGATCATTGCAGCCAGCGCAATGACTTCCACTGCGCGCTGCCACCGCGGGGGCGAGAGCTTCATGCGGCTCTCATGCACACGCCAGCGTCAACGAGTGACCGCATCCATTAGCATTCGGGCGGCAGCGCACAGGCATTAAAAAAGTCTCCTGAAATTGACGGTGATAAGATGCCGTTCATAGAGTCTAGGCATCTCATGATGGGTGCTGTCCTTGAACCACACCCCAACCCAAAGCAGCTAGTGCTGCTCTCGTCCGCATGACGCTCTTCACCTGTCCGCTTCCTGATGGTGCCCACACCTGAACATCGCCGCGTGTTAATCGTGGTCGGCCTGCTGGTGCTGGCCGCGTTGCTGTGGCTGCGTCCATCGCTGCAGCCACGTGGCGCCGCACTGCCGGAGGCCTCGTCGCTGCGGTTTCCGTGCCTATCCTATTCGCCGTTTCACACGCGCGGACTGTCACCAGTAAGCGAGGGCATAATCATACCCGCATCCGTTCTTGAGCATGACTTACGCCAGCTCGCGGGTGTGACCGATTGCGTGCGCATTTACGGCACGGCCAACGGGCTCGATCAGATACCGGCGATCGCCGGACGGCTCGGGATGCGCGTATGGCTGGGCGCGTGGATCGGCAGCAATACCGCGCGCAACCAGCAAGAGATCGCACGTGCACTCGCGCTGGCGCAGCAATACCAGCCGCAGGTAGAGCGCCTGATCATTGGCAGCGAGGTACTGCTGCGCGGCGAGCAGTCACCCGAGGCGCTGGCCTCACTGCTGGGCGAGGCGCTGAAGCGCTCGCCGGTGCCCGTCGCCTATGCCGATGTTTGGGAGGTCTGGCAGCGACACCATGCAACGCTCGCCGCGCATGTCAATGAAGCGGTGGTGCACATCCTGCCGTACTGGGAAGACCAGCCAGTGGGCATTAATCAGGCACTCGCGCATGTGATCGGCACCTATACCCGGATGCAGACCGTGCTGGCACCGCTGCCGGTGGTGATTGGTGAAACTGGCTGGCCGGCGGCTGGTCGAATGCGCGGTCCGGCACGGCCCGGCACTCAAGAACAGGCGCACTTTTTACGTGAACTGCTTAAGCATCAGCAGCACACGGCGCTACCACTCAACGTGATCGAGGCGTTTGATCAGCCATGGAAAGCCAGCCTCGAAGGCACGGCTGGCAGCGCATGGGGCGTGTTCACTGCCGAAGGGCAGCCGCGCTTTCGCGCCAGTGGCGAGGCAACCAGCGCGCTGGCGCCCGCGCAGCCTGGACTACGTGGCTTGTGTGCGCTCGCCGGCGCGCTGCTGATGTTGGTCCTCGTGTGGCGCGGGCGCCGATTATTCTCCGCGTACAGCAGCAGCGTGCTGGCAGCGCTGGCCGGCGGCGCAGCGCTGGGCCTGCTATGCGCCATGGCGCTGTTAGAACTTAGTTTGCTGTCGCCGTTCACCGCCAGCTGGAATTGGCGCGCGCTGGGCGTTTGCCTTTCCATGAGCTGGGCTGTGCTCGAACTGCGTTGGCTGTGTGCGCAACTGGCGATCAAGTCGCCGGAGTATTCCGATCGCGCTGCGACCGCCAGCGAGCCGACGATCACGTTTTGGCGCATCGCAGGTATGACCGGCGTAGCGTTGTATGCGCTGCTGCTGGTCATAGACGGTCGCTATGTGGATCTGGCCTGGTCGCTGCTGGCCGCACCCATCGTGCCGCGCGCGTTGCAACGCCTGCTGCCTACCTCACCAGAGCGCCACGTCGCAGCGATGAACTTGGGTGGGCTTACAATCGTAGTGTTGGCAGTGGCCGTGGTCTGGCGTGAAGGCAGCGCGAATACCGATGCGCTGGCCGTAGCAGCGCTACTGCTGCTGCTGGCGCTCAGTTCAGTGTGCTGGCAGTGGCGCGGGGCCGAGCGCGCGTAAGACAGTACCTGTCAGATCGTGCAAGCCACCGAGTGAGCGCCGCTGCGGCTTCATGCCGTCGGAAAAGCCCAGTGCGCGAAAGCGCGCCAGCAGCACCGGATCGCGCGAAACCACATACACCGGCACATCCCAGGACGCACCTTCGCCCGAGACATTACTTGTGGGCTGGTGGTCGCCAATCATCAAGAACACGGTGTCGCGCGGTTCGGGCTGACGAAAATAGTCGGCCAGCCAGGTGTTGGCATAGTTGATGGTCTTCAGATAGGCCGGCGTCATATTCATCCAGTCGATCTGCTCAGCCTGTGCGCGCGCGACATCGTCTGCATCAAACGGATCATTGCCTAGCAGGCGCTGCCAGTCGCGCTGGTAAGGCGGTACCGGCACGAATGGAAAGTGCGTCGAGATTGTGCCAAACACCGTCATGCGGGGACGACGTTCAGATGTGCGCGGATGCAGCTGCTCAAAACGAGCGAACGCATACTGATCGGGAATGTGCCAGTAGCCAAAGCTGGGGCCGGCATAGCCGAGATCCGGGCCGCTAAGGTAGACATCGAAACCGTAATACGCGCGCTCGGCCCATTCCCACCAGACCGAGTGATACAGCCCGAACACTTCATAACCGGCATGGCGAAACACGCCCAACAGCGTCGGGCGCTGCGTGGTCAGCAGCAGGTCGTGGCGGCGCGGATCGGACAGATCAATGCCGGAGAGCACCGACAAATGCGCGAGGTCGCTAGCGCCGCCAATCGTGGGCGACGTATAAAACGCCGACACCACACCGCGCCCGCTCTCTCGCATTGACTGCTCGAGTGCAGATCTGGTGTCAGCGGTGGCCGCCACCGCTTCTGGCCGGTCATACAACACCGCACCAAAGGACTCCAGAAACACCAGCATCAGATCGCGGTGACTAAGCGCACCCAGTACCTGATCGCTAGGAATGTTCAAGGCCTCGTCAACGACGGTGGTTGCTGGCAGCAATGCCGCGACCCGATCTGGCGAGCGCGCATCCACTAACAACTTCAGTTCGCGCGCATAGGTCGGGATAACGGGCTTGGACACATACGGCCAAGTCGCCTCCACGCCAGCCGTATTGGCAATCGCGAGGGAGGCCAGCAGAAAGTTGAGCACCCACAGCGCGGGATGGCGTACCAGCGGCGCGGCGCCCTCGGCCGCCATGCGCATCGCTTTGACCAGCAGCCGATGAAAGGCCCACACCACGAGCGCCGTCACAACGAGCACCAGCACGGTCGCCCACCACGGTGAGCCGCTGGCGGTCACCCACAGAAAGCGCGGCAGCTGCGGCACGTCCCAGTACAAGCTGATCGGCCGGCCGAACAGGCTGGGTGCCACCACATCGAGATAACGACCCAGCACCAGCAGCGCATACAGCGCCGCTGCCACGTCCAAAGCCCGTGGCGACGGCTGCCCGCGCCAGACCAGCCAGCCACTCAGCAGCAACCACGCAGCGATGGCTTCCGGCGCAATGCGTGCGTCTGGCAGTACCGCGACGGTGGGCCACCACGAGGTAAAGCTCAATACGCCGTTGAGCAGCAAGAGCGCCAGCGCCAGGCGCACGATACCCGGCCAGGGGCGCGACGAAGCGCTGTGGGACGAATGGGTGGCTTTCATCGTGGTAAGTTGATTCAGCTCAGGCGTCGGCCGCAAATAAGCCGACACATTCGCGCGCATCGGTCAACTGCCGTATCTGCGTAAAGCCCGGCCGTTGCACCGGCGCGGTGAATGTTTGTGCCGAGTATCTGACGCTGTTCTCGGTCCGCAGCGTCCCGCCGGCGGAGAAGCAGAGTGC
>Ga0315905_10001947_pt1 | contig 21900 bp, 7 predicted proteins | sample LakEriMetagenome_5_FD_203522 | JGI IMG/M metagenome (GOLD analysis project Ga0315905, IMG submission 203522) | Freshwater fungal communities from buoy surface, Lake Erie, Ohio, United States - Buoy 4 MA121 | ecosystem: Environmental > Aquatic > Freshwater > Lake | place: USA: Lake Erie, Ohio...
ACACCTGCTCCGATTGCGCCGCCGGCAAGTTCTCTGGTGCTCAGGGTGCCACTGCCGTCGACACCTGCTCCGACTGCGCCGCCGGCAAGTTTTCTGCTGCGGCCGGGGCTGGGGCTTGCGACAGCTGCGGCGCTGGCAAGTACAAGGCCACAAACGGCGTTAACCTGGCATGCGACAGCTGCGAGGCCGGCAAGTTCTCTACTACTGAGGGTGCCACTGCCGTCGACACCTGCCTCGACTGCTTGGCCGGCAAGTTTTCAGGAACCAACGCTTCGACCTGCACAAGCTGTGAGGCCGGCAAGTACAAGGCCACAAACGGCGTCAACCCGGCGTGCGACAACTGCGTCGCCGGCAAGTTCTCTACTACTGTGGGCTCCACTACCGCATCATCGTGCACCTTGTGCCGGGGGAATTCCTCGTCGCTCGGGGGGAGTGCAGAATGCGATTGCAATGCGGGGTACACTCAAGATCACGATTACAAGTGCAATCCGTGTGCTCCAGGTTATCACAAACCCGAAGTCGGGGCAGCCACCTGCACACCGTGCGCAATGTCTTCGTATCAAGAATCCAGTGCTGCAACATTTTGCCGTCCTTGCAGAGACAACTCAAACAGTAAGGTAGCGAGCGATGGTATTGACGATTGTTTGTGCGTGGCTGGATATGGATTTGTACCGGGCTTCAAAGCTGATGAACCTGAGACACACAGTGCCACATGCGTCTCCTCTGAAAAATTTGGGCCCTCTTGTACAGTTACGTTCAACAGAAGCTTCTCTCCAATCGACAAAATGGACCTCATGGTTGAAGTCGAGCAATCTGACTTTGCAAGCGCCTTAGAGTATGTCAGTGCTGTCTCAATCAACTCGCAGCCATATGGGTCGGAATACTTGGTGAATGATGGCTCAGACGACGCGTGCGGATTGTTTGTCCCGCTTTTCAGGGTGGATTTAGATTCCCAATCAGCGTTTCCTTTGGTTTCTATTTCAAAGTTGGCCTCTCAGCAAGGATACTTGGCGATCAAGGTTGACACTTCGGTAGGCGTTGGAGGACTCATATGTTCCGGAGCAAGCCTCCGAGTCAGAGCGACAATCCGCATATTTGGTTTACAACCATCATGTCAGTCATGCCGTGCTGGGGAGTTCAAACCCAGTACCGAAAACGAAAATTGCACTCTGTGCTCCAAGAACTCGTACACGGTTGAAAGGGGCTCAACACTACGTACAGAATGCCTCTGCAGTGCTGGTTATTCGGGACCGGACGGTGCAGCATGTTTCGCGTGCGTGCCGGGTATGTATAAATCGACCCTAGGAAATGCCACGTGTACTTCATGTCTTGCCGGAAAATTTTCACCTAACTCAGCGGCAGACGGAGAGGCAAGCTGTCAAAATTGCAGTGCACACAGCACGTCAAGCGCCGGAGATACCCTGTGCTTATGTAATAAGGGCTATACCGGCGTCTTTGACAGCGCCGAGGGGTGCCAAGCATGTGAGGCGGGGACATTCAAAGCTGCAAATGGGAGTGCACGATGTTCTGATTGCCCCGCGGGCAAATACTCCTCATTCACCGCAGCGTCTTCATGTGCTGCTTGCCCAGCTTCCAGCAATTCGCCAGTCGCGAGTTGGGCTGCCGACATGTGTCTGTGCAACGTAGGCTATACCCCAGGCCTTGATGTCGTCGATTTTCTTTGTCTCCCATGTCCTCCCGGAACGTACAAACACGTCAACGGCACAGGCTCATGTGTGCAATGTGTTGCCGGCAAATATTCGGAGGAAATAGCTGCGGACAGTGCGGATACTTGTCTCGACTGTAGCGCGTACAGTTACTCGGGGGAGGGTAGCACAAGGTGTCTCTGCGGCAAGGGCTATACAGGTGTTTTTGACAGCCTAGGGATTGCCGTGGGCTGTCGAGCATGTCCAGCGGGGACTTTTAAGCAAGTCAATGGCACTGCCGCTTGCCGTTTGTGTGATGCTGGCAAATTCTCGGAGCTCGTGGCGGCTGACATAAACAGCACGTGTAGAGCATGCCCAAGTTCGAATAGTCTATCGTCGCCTGGAAGTAGCAGCGTGGGCTTGTGCGTATGCAACGTTGGATATTCAGGGCCCAACGGAGGTGACTGCACAGCGTGTGCTCCAGGTACTTACAAAGATGTAAACGGATCAAGCGACTGCGTGACATGTTCTGCAGGCACATTTTCCTCAGCAACGGCCGCGGACAGCGCGGATTCTTGTCTGATCTGCAGCACGCACAGCTGGTCGGCGGTAGGTGACACAGTGTGCTTGTGCGATCCGGGACACTTCGGGGTTGCCAACAGCAAAGAGGGGTGTCAACCCTGCTCAGCCGGCATGTTTGCAGCATTCAATAGCAGCTCCGTGTGCAGCACGTGCCCTGAAAACACCTACAGCAATGGGACAGGGTCCTCTGCATGCCTCTTGTGCCATGCCACCACAGCATCTGTAGCAGGCAGCACGTGGAGGGAAGACTGTCTCTGCCCCTTGGGCTTCACGGGGGTTGACGGGGGTGAATGCTACCGCTGTCAAGCTGGCACGTTCAAAAACACGCGTGGCAGTTCAAAATGCTCCCCGTGCCTCAATTTTTCATTTTCGGAATCAGGGTCTACACATGTGAGCGACTGCAAGTGTAATGCCGGTTACTCTGGCCCCGATGGCGGCAATTGTTCTTCCTGTGTAGAGGGCACCTACAAAGTCGTTCGAGGTCCAAAGGCCTGTAATCAGTGTCGAAAGGGATATTACTCCACGGGTATAGCTCAAGTCACCTCCGATGCTTGTACAGTGTGCCCGCCAGACACTACTACGGCTTTGACGGGTGCCGGCAGCGTTGACAAGTGCGGGTGCGCTTTGGGATTCACGGGTCCTAACGCGGGGCCCTGCGAGCCATGTGCGGCAGGCAAGTACAAGGAAGTTGTCGGCACGATGCTCTGTTCCAACTGCCCCTCCCATTCCTCTTCTCCCAGTAAGACCCCCAACATATTAGACTGTAGATGCAATGCGGGCTACACCGGGATCAACGGAAAAGAGTGCCTGGCCTGCGACCCTGGGAAGTTCAAGGAAGAACCGGGAAGCCACGCTTGCTCGACGTGCGCGTATGACACCTACTCCACAGGCGGCGCCTCCGTTTGCACAGAGTGCCCGGCGAACTCGACCGCAGCACCTGCGAGTGAAGCTCTCGCCGCGTGCTTTTGCGTGGTGGGATACACAGGCGCACTCGGGATTGCAGATGATGGGGCAACTTGCGAGCCATGTCCAGCAGGCACATACAAATCTGTCAATGGCATTGTCGCATGTGAGCCATGTCCTGCTGACCAATACCAGGCAGAACCTGGCTCCAGTGGATGTACAACTTGCCCGGCTGGGACGTTATCTGCAAAGGGCAGCATGTCTCTGAGCAACTGTTCCTGTCAGAAGGGATTTACCCCTACTGACGATGTATCATGCACTCCATGTCTCCCGGGTACCTTCAAAGCTCAAGCCGGCACGGGAAGCTGCACTAGTTGTCCCCCAGGCAAGTATTCGCCAGGCAGTCAGCAAGTATCCGAACACGCGTGCCAGGAGTGCCCAGCGTTCTCATGGTCGCAGGCGGCAAGTGAAACAGTTCTGGACTGTGTCTGCAAGCTTGGGTACGTAGGACCAGACGGGGGTCTTTGCCAGGCATGCCCTAGCGGCAGCTTCGGACTTGCCTTCGGTGATACCAAAGAGTGTCAACCGTGTCCCGATCATTCGTATCACAACATGCCCGGAAGCCCGGACATTGGCGCGTGCATGTGCAACGCGGGGTACACTGGTTTCCCATCAGTTGGCCAAGCCTGTGTGCCGTGCGCATCAGGCACATTCAAGGCCGAGCCTGGGAATGCAACCTGCCAAAGCTGTGCACGAGGAACGTATAACCCCTTTGTGGCCAGTAATGACGTGTCAGCCTGCTTAGAGTGCCCCACGCACTCGTCAACGATGCTCGAGACGAGAAAAAGCATCAATGACTGCGTATGCAATGCTGGCCACACTGGCTATAATGGTGAACCCTGCGCGCCCTGTGCTGCCGGCACCTTCAAAGCCACGACAGGCTCACAATCATGCTCGCATTGCAAGGCAGGCAAATTCGGTCCTGAAGTCGCTCAGGTGTCAGAAGATGCATGCAGCTCTTGCCCGCCCAATAGCTTCTCTCCGAGCGCCAGCTCTTCAGTAGCCATGTGCATTTGTGACGCAGGATACTACGCGCGAGGAACGCAAAGTTTCAATTGTTCGGCGTGTCCAGCAGGAGCCTACAAGGAAGTTCAAGGGCCTAACGCCTGCGATCTGTGTGCACGGGGCAAGTTCTCGTTGGGTGTGGCCCAAACGTCGCAAGCCACTTGCGTTTCATGCCCGTTAAATTCATCGTCAAATATTGGTAGTTCAAGGCTTTCTATGTGCCTCTGCCTAAGCGGATTCTCAGCAGAACAGGACAGTGAGTCTGCCCGTTGTGCACCTTGCAAAGAGGGCACATACAAAACAGCCAGCAGCTCAGCTTGCATAGCGTGCGGTGCCGGAAAATACTCCTCGGAGGCTGCGCAAAAAGTGGAAGCATCTTGCCGCTACTGCCCTGCACACTCTGAATCTCCTGAAGGAAGCCGTAGCAGGACCACTTGTCTCTGCATCGCTGGTTACACAGGCGTCAACGGAGAGAAGTGCGTGGCATGTGAGGCTGGGAAGTACAAGGCCCAGAACGGATCCAGCGCTTGCCTCCCGTGTGATGCCAGCACGTATAGCAATGGCACAGGGTCCTCGACGTGCCAACAGTGCCCAGCGAATGCACAAGCTCCGCCAAAGAGCAGTGAACTCTCCGAGTGTCTGTGCGCTGCTGGACACACAGGCCCAAATGGAGGCAGCTGCCTCGAATGTAGGGCGGGCGAGTACAAAGCAGTTGTGGGCTCATCCGCCTGTATTCAATGCGAGGCTGGCTTGTATAGCAATAACACCAGGGCCTACAAATGCCAATCGTGCCCGGCCTTTGCAACTTCTAGTCTAGGCTCCTCCTCCATATTGCAGTGCAAGTGCAACCCGGGATACTCAGGACACGACGGGAAAAGCTGCTCAGCGTGCCAGAAGGGCTCGTACAAAAACACCACCGGCTCTTTTCCATGCCTGACCTGTGCAAGGGGATCATATTCAGCCGATGCTTCAGCGCTTTGCAGCATGTGCCCACGTAATTCCCAGTCTCCTACGGCAAGCATCTCCATTCAGTCCTGCGTGTGTAATGAGAGGTTTTACGGTGTCAATGGTGGCGAATGCTTTGAGTGCCCAGCAGGCTGGGTTTGCCAAGGCGGAAGTCGCATTGCGTGCGCTGCAAATTCATCAAGCTCAAAGTCCAGCTCAGAGCTTAAGGATTGCGTGTGTCAGCCAGGTTGGGAAGGCCCTCCTGGTGGCCCCTGCTGTCTGTGTAATGCTGGCACATATTGCCTGGCCGGCGTCCTTTACCAGTGCCCTCGAGGTACCACCTCTGCTGTTGGGAGCTCCGAGTCTTCTCATTGCACCTGCAGCAGCGGTTTTTATGCGCCAGACGGGGTTCTTTGCCAGGCCTGTTCTGCTGGTACCTACTGCCCGGGAGGCAGGCAGGCTACAAGATGCCCTGTTAACAGTCAGTCGCAGCCAGGGGCCACCGACGTCTATGCATGCAAATGCAACGCGGGATTCTTCGGACCAGATGGTGGCCCTTGCGTATTGTGTCCGCGCTACTACTACTGCACGGGCGGTGACCGTCAAGCAAATTGTCAAACTCGCGGAGATTCTCCACCTGGAAGCTCCGCACTAGAGCATTGCTCGTGTGAACGTGGCTTCTTTGGAGCACCTGGCGGTGATTGTGGGGAATGCCCCGAGGACCGGTATTGTCACGGTGGATCGGGCAATTTTGCATGCCCTGCTGGCACAAAGTCCTATCGTGGCAGCTGGGGGCTTGAGGACTGCACGTGTGAACGTGGGACCAAGGGCGATCCCGGAGGACCTTGCTCTCAGTGCGAAAAGAACACATTTTGCTTTGCAGGAAGGGAGTTCCCGTGTCCAGAGAGGTCCGCGTCTCCGGCTGGATCCGTGAGTTTGGAGGCCTGCGTCTGCAACGCCGGGTCGTATGGCCTTGCGACGCAAGGACCCTGCCATCCTTGTGAGGTCGGATTCTATTGCCCAGGAGGAGACATCCGGCGAGAGTGCCTTGCAAACTCAAAAGCAGTTATCACCGGTGTAACTTTGAACGACTGCCTGTGCCTACCCGGGTTCTCAGGGCCTGCAGGTGGACCTTGTATAGCGTGTGAGCCTGACTCCTTCAAACCCCACGGTGACTTCCCGTGCACTTGCAACGCGGGCTATACGGGTGCAGATGAGAGTACGTGTCGTGCGTGCTCACCTGGCAAATTCAAGGCAGATAGTGGCAGCAAGGAGTGCCAGCCCTGTCCTGCTGGCAAATATGGAACGCAAGCCGCGGGCAGAACAGAGCTTGCTTGCATATCATGCCCTTCTGGTAGTGATTCATTGCCTGCGTCGATCGTATGCCAGTGCGCCAAAGGGTTTTCGCTCCAAGACTCTCAATGCAAGGCGTGCAGTGCTGGCAAGTACAAGTCGGTCATCTCTAGTAATGCAGACTGCGCTGACTGCGCCCAGGGGACGTACAGCACGGCAACAGCTGCAGACTCTTCGCTGACTTGCATGCCATGTGCTCAAAACTCTTGGACCGCCGCCTCCGGATCCACCGACAAAGTACAGTGCTTATGTAATCCTGGCTACGCAGGAGCGGATGGAGGTCTGTGTGTAGCTTGCACTCCTGGATCTTACAAATCCACGGTCGGCTCAGCGCCGTGTGCACTTTGCCCAGCAAGCTCTTTCTCCTCGCAGGCTGGGGCTGCCAGCGCCGCCACTTGCCGTGCGTGTGCACCGAACTCGCAGTCATCTGCAGGCAGTGTCTCAAACACCGACTGTCGTTGCCTTCCCGGCTACAGCGGATCTCTTGGAGGCCCTTGCGTTGCTTGCCCTCCAGGGTCTTACAAAAAACTGGTGGGCATAGCATCTTGTACACAGTGTCCAGAGGACTTCTTCTCGCCAGATCTGGGGGCAGTTTCGGACCGCGTATGCCGTGAATGTCCTCTAAATTCGGTGTCGCCTTTGGGAAGCAGCAGAGAAACTGACTGTCGGTGCGCGAGGGGATTTTTCGGCCCCAATGGTGGACCGTGCACGCCATGCGCACCCGGATCCTTCTCATCGGCGCCTGGCTCGCTCAAATGCGACCTGTGTGCAAGTGGTAAATACTCAGAGGCAACACGTGCTACGGCAGACTCGTCGTGCAAACTTTGTGCTGCATACAGTATTTCGCCGCAAGGCAGCTCCAGCAAATCCAGTTGCCTGTGCCTAGATGACTTCGAGGGCCGAGACGGGGGCCCATGCACAGCGTGCACGCCAGGCACCTTCAAAGCTGGAAAGGGCTCCACGAGATGTTCGAGCTGTGAGGGGGGGTTGAAAAAGTACCCCTCGGCACCAAACGTTTTCCCGCCTACGTGTCTACCATGCCCTCTATATGCCACGGCCTCAGACATTAACATAGTGGCCCAAACTGCAAGGTGTGAATGCGATCCAGGGTATACGGGCAACAACGGCGATGCTTGTCGTCCGTGTGCTTCTGGCAAGTTTAAGTTGACATTAGGTTCAGCTGCATGTTCAGACTGCCCGGCCGCCACGTACAGCAGTGTCCTCGGTGCGTCCAGTTCTGACGCCTGCCAAAGTTGCCCTGCCAACAGCGAGTCGCCTCCAGGCAGTGACAATCTGGCGCAGTGTTCTTGCAAGGGCAAATCTGAGTCCACAGCGGGCTTTTTCGGGCCCGACGGTGGTCCTTGTGTTGCCTGCCCTATTGGTTCAGTAAAGACCTCCCCAGGACCGGCCCTCTGCTTGTGCGGCCAAGGGTTCTTCGGTGAAGATGGGGGGCCTTGCGCACCGTGCCCTGTGGGAACATACAAACTTAGCGCAGGCACGGGCAACTGTACTGGATGCCCGCCAGGGACTTTCTGGTCAAACGGAGAGGACGGACAAGAATGCTCGGCGTGTCCCAAGGGCTCATACAAGCAATCTGCGGGGTCTCTCGGTTGCGATCGCTGTCCGGCGGGAACATACAATCCTGTGCTCTCTGCGCACAATCTTACAGCCTGCCTAAGCTGTCCTGCAAACTCATGGTCTCCGCAGGGGAGCGTCGACGCATCAAATTGTCAGTGTAACCGCGGATTTTCGGGGCCCAACGGTGGCACCTGTACCATGTGCAGCGCAGGCAGCATAAAAACGAGCAACGGTTCCGCCTTGTGCATTGCATGCCTGCCTGGCACCTACTCTGAAGCCGCAAATGCTCCCTGCGTTGGGTGTCCCTCTGCAGATTCCTGGAGTTCTGCTGGCAGTTTTGGCATCGAAAGCTGCAAGTGCAATGTCGGTTACTCAGGAATGGATGGATCCGACGAGTGTCTAGCGTGTCCATTTGGGACATACAAGCAGACACAGGGCTCGATGAGATGTCAGGAGTGTGCAGCTAACTTTTTTGCATCTTCTAAGGCCTCCACATCGTGCACACGGTGCCCAGAAGATAGCGTCTCCGTAGCCGGGTCAACATCAATTGCCGCATGTGATTGCAAAACGGGGTTTCAGGGCTCAGAGAAACAGGCAAAGTTCCATGCGAACATCTCGACTGCTACTTTGCCGTGGTGCGTGGCTTGTACGCCTAGCACATACAAGGATGTGTTGGGGTCTCTATCCTGCTCTGCATGTCCAGCTGACTCGCACTCTCCCGCGCTCAGTGTCAATCTGGTCTCGTGTGTGTGCAACGTTGGATACACTGGTGCAGACGGCGGTAAATGCACAGGATGTGCAAAAGGCAAGTACTGGTACAAGCCACCCGCTGGATCTGCTGTCTGTCTTGGATGCGACCCCGGGACGTATTCAGTCGAGATCGCAATGCGAAACAAGACAGCATGCGTCAACTGTCCCGTAAACACCTACTCTGGTATTTTTTCTGCAGCAAGTCCGGAGGCATGTCTACTGTGCAAGCCAGGCGCGATTGCCCCAAAAGGTAGCGTTTTGCGGACGGACTGTGAATGCGCGAGCGGATTTTTTGGTCCTGCCGGTGGACCTTGCCTGGCGTGTAGGGCTGGCTCCTTTAAATCTGCTCCTGGCCCGCTCGCTTGTACCCTGTGCGAGCGCGGAAAATACTCAGTCGCCACAGGTGCAACGACTCCAGCTACATGTGTGGAATGTCAATCCAACTCATCGGCACCTCCGGGCAGCGGGGAGGCGATAGACTGTCAATGCAATCGCGGGTACAGCCCAAGAGCGGGCAAAAACAGGACATGTGCTGCATGTCCTGTTGGTTCTTTCAAAATGAGCATCGGATTTGAGCAGTGCAAATTCTGTCCGGCAGGCAAGTACATGCCAGCTGGAACAGAGGGAGCCATCTCAGAAGACAACTGCTTAAAATGCCCTGCTAACTTCTTCTGCACAGCTGATAAGGCTGTTGCATGTCCTGTCAACACGACGTCCAATCCCGGAAGCTCAGAGGCTTCCAGTTGCGTGTGTTCCCCGGGTTATGTTTCGGCGACCGGCAGAGCCCCCTGCAAAAAGCAGCCAGTTCCCACGCTCAAGTGCGGGTGGACGTGCAACACCGGCCCTTGTACCTCATTGTGCGGTGATGGAATCAGAGCTGATGGTGGCGAAGAATGCGACGACGGCAACACGAATGACGGTGATGGCTGTGACTCTCTATGCAGGATCGAACTCGGGTGGGAGTGTCTGCCATACGTTACAACGGAACTGTGTGAGATGAATCAGTGCTCAGAAACATGCGGCGATGGATATGTCGTGGGCAAAGAATCGTGCGATGACTCAAATCTGCGCTCGGGAGATGGGTGCAGCGAGGTGTGTGCATTTGAATGCTGCTTCGAAAGACTATTGCGTCCAGGAGGATCAACGTTTATGACTACACGCTGTGGTGATGGCTGCTGGGCTGGCTCAGAAGAGTGCGACGATGGGAATTCGGACGACGGCGATGGATGCTCCTCTGCATGCAAAGTGGAGCATGGTTGGATTTGCCTGAATTCGAATTGCGGCACGGACTATTGTGCCCCAAAATGCTCTGATGGCCGACTTGGAGCAAATGAGAGCTGCGACGACGGCAACGACAGGGACCACGATGGTTGTTCTCAAGATTGTCATGTTGAGCCTGGATTCCACGCTAGGGGTCAAATTGTTGCAAGTGCTTGCGGCGATGGAGTGTGGACGGGGTCTGAAATGTGCGACGATGGCAACGATAGAGATGATGACGGTTGCTCCGGTTCCTGCGTCATCGAACCCGGCTTCATATGCTTCAACACCGGGCTAGGATCAGACAGGTGTGATAGCATATGCGGCGACGGCAGGCGCGTTGGCAATGAATCGTGTGATGATGGCAACGAAGTGGAGGGTGATGGTTGCGATAGACATTGCCGAATCGAGTCTCTCTTCAGATGCCAGGGAGGGTCTGGCGTGGCGGCAGACTACTGCACTGCACTAGTGCCGACCATTGAATGCTCTAGGATGAAATTTCAGCAGGCGGCGCGGGAAAGCAATGACATGGGGTTTGTTCTTACGTCAAATTTGCTACCACCCTCAAGCAAAGCAGATTATAAAACCATCGAAATAGTTCCTGCTGCGCTTCGCTCGTGGAGCAATCCGTTCGTAGCATCGCTTTCTGCCTTGCCGGACAAATTGTATCTTCCTGTTCCTGTGTTCGCTGCCGGAACATGGGTTCGAATTCGCGTACGAGCTGAGAACTCATTCGGTGCTGGCGGGTTCTGCGAAGCGCCGAATGCTGTTCAGCTTATGGGGTTGCCTGGTCCTGTTCAAACCCTGCACCTCCAGTATTCGAATGCACAAGAATCCAGACCGCTTTGTGTTTTTTGGCTTGTTCCCGAAAACATTGGATTAGGCAAGCCCACGACGTCGAGAGCTATACCGGCACGTACAAATTCGACAACTACTTCGGCACCTTCTAGGACCTCGAGTCCGAGAAGACCTTTGGTAGCACACCAGCGAAAACGAGATGGTGTCGAAAGTTACCGAGGGCAGGTGTCGCAGGTTGCGAGCTTTGCGCACGCTTCAGAATTTGAAGTGGCTACCAATGCTCAGCTCTGCTTCCCTGCTCCTCCTGGAACCTCGTGGTATTTCCGCGTGATAGCCTGTAATCGAGCAGGTTGCTGTCCATTTGACTCGGCTCCGGTTGCCAGCTTCTCAGTGCCAGCTGATGCGCCTCCTCCTTCACCTCCTGCGGGGTCTATGCGCATTTTCAGCGTAAGTCCATCGCAGGCCCCTTGGTGAGTCAGCATATTGACAGAATTGTCATGCATTGTTTTCTTTTGTTTTCTTTCCAGCTGATTTTGACATGCTGATGACTGATAGAGTACTAAGATGTGCATGAACGATGTGCAGGGGAGTGGAAACTAGAGTCTCCATCATGCTGATCAACTTCAAAGAAGCTGACAGCCGGGCCAGGGACTTTGACGTACTCGTAGATGGCACATCTGCCACCATCCTGGAACGTTCAGCTTTCACGGATTTTGACGGGCAAAATCTTGTCATGCTGACAGTGAACGTGATTTCTCCCGATATGTACAAGGATGGACTATCGCACGGAGAGCTGTTCCCTCCATATGCACCTTCAAGGTTCAACGTAACAATCGGAGGATCGTCCCGGATATTCGACTTTGCATGGAGGCAAGCATGTCACTATCCGACGTTCTGCAGTAGATTCGGGTTGATCGTCAATCCAGATCGATCCGCTGATTTGAAGAGTCAGCCATGGAATTGTGACCAGGCTGCTTGCTCTCTTCCTGAGGATCTAGAGCTACCGAGGCTGCTCTCATCTGCGAGCATACGCGTCAGCGCTGAAGGCGGAGATGTCATAATGATCGCAATCTCAAATATCGTATCAGATAACCCTTCAGTTCGGCTGGGCAGTCAGAAAGTGACCTCGGTCACCTTTGACTGGATGTCATATACAAATATTTCCATGGTAGTCCCAAAGCTCCAAGATCCTCCCTGTAATGCGTGCGGACGTCTTTGTCAGTGCACCGTCTTGCTCCAAATATACGATTCAGCTGAATACGATTCATCTGACTCAGCTTTGCACAGGGAGGTCTCCATTGATCTGCATTACATATCTCCTATACTTGAGCCTCCCGTTATCCTGGCATACAGTTTTGGTTGCGTTGTGAAGCCGTGCGCAGGGGCCGCAATCTATTTTGGTCAGTCAGTCGACATAAAAGTCACTTTGGGGAATTTTCCTGAAATCTCGAGACCATTCGTGAAATGCCTCATATCTGGACCGCAATGTCTAGGAGTCAATGGTTATGTCAGTGATGTGTTTACGTCAGCAACCGAGGGCAGCATGAAGAGCATTTCCGTCCTTTCCAGCGACTCTCTTGAAACCAAATTGATGTTGACTTTTACAGCGCCGTCTCAAGTTCCGGTCGATGGACATGTGACCCTCTTCATTTCTCACCGCACAGGGTCAAAGACACACTTGTACCTGCCTATTCTCAGGGTCAGAGCTCCACAAATTTGGAATATTTTCCCCACTGCAATGTCCCGTTATGAAGCACTTTCTCGCTCTATCACAATAAAACTGTCGAATTGGGTTGCCGGGAAGACGAGAATATCTGACACAAGTGTGACGTGTCAAAAAAGCGAATTTGCGTCTACAGGTGCAGCCCGTGTTGTCAGCGTTGATGAAGTCAGACACTTGGCAGAGCTGCTGTTTTCATTCACCTCTCCAGACAGGTTGCCGCAATGTGAATACGAGGTAGCTCTACTCCTTACTGATGGCTCTAATACCTGGAACACACCACTTCGTATACGTGTCAACGACACGTCTGCGATAGTGTCCATCGCTCCTTCACATGCTTCGATGCTGGGTGGGAGTGGTATGCGCTTAGTCTTGAGCAATTTTCCGGCAGTGCAGTCCGCCGCTGATGTGCAGGTTGTGTTCATAGACCAACATGGTACCGCTAGACCTGCCGCAGACTTCGAACTCTTATGGTCAAATGCAGGAGACGGGAATCAGCCTTCGTCTACAGGTCTCTTGATCAGAAGCCCATCAGCTCTTCAGCCTGGGATGGAGGAGCTTAAAGTCCTTCACAGCAACGGAGATGGCTTGCGGGGGTTTGTGAAGTTTGAAAGTGAGCCTATCGAGACGCCTGATATGGTTCCAATCAAAGGCGGAGTTCCCGTTTCTCTCAATCTACTTTCATTTCCAACAGATGAGGCTGCATTTCAGGTCGAAGTCTTCCTTGGACAAGAAGGCCTGGTACAAAAGCAACGGATCGCTCACACTTTGGAACGACACAACAACAAAGTTGTCATCCAATTCACTGCACCGTCGGCGTCCAGAGCTGGGCGTAAGGATGGTGAGATTAGGTTCATCAACAAAAGCACTATGAGACTAGACGTACTTTGGCGATTTCAGGCCTTCTCGCTTCACTACTATAGTTATCCGTCCGCTTCAATTTCCCCATCCAGGGCAAACACACAGGGAGGCACCATTGCGACAATCCATGTGCAAGATGCTTTTTTCCCGGCATCGCAAGTTCGAGAGCTTCCTCTGGTCCTGTTTGGTCATGCTGCTGCTCGAGTCTCAAGCATGTCAGGGGGCGATGTAATTGAGTTGCAGATCGAGGTACCTGAGTATCCGTCTGCAAATCTGATTGACGTTTCCGTTATTTTTGGGTCCTTGATAGTAGATGGACTGGAGTATGCGGCTGCAACTGCCGTTACGAAATTCGAGTACTTTGTACCGATACCTCGGGTAATGAGCGTAGTGCCGTCAAAATGGAGGATTAAAGGCGAGACTTCAGTCAGGCTGGCGCTGCAACATTTTCCCAACGTGCAGTCTTCCGCGGACATTTCTGTTTTCGTGGGCGACACTTCGGCCTTGGTGAAAAATATCCTATTCTCAGGAGAATCAGAGACTCTTCTTACGATAGACGTGCCTGCTGTGGGTATCGAAAAACAATTTGGAACAGTGAGTTGGGCAGGTGTAACGGCTGTGTTTCCATTCAAGGTGTACGATGCTCGAGCCAGTATAACGTGCCAAAGAGAGGCTGATAATCTAGGCTGCTTAGGAGCAGTGTCTGGAGGAGACCACCTGGTCGTCTCCGTCAATTTGGGGCCTATTAGGTTTACAGGACATCTTTTCATCTCGTTTGGTGCGCTCCTAGCCCCTGATGTTCAGATTTTGGAGACCAATTCCTCTTGGACAAAATTTAAAGTGCGGGTTCCAAACGCCATCGAGCAGATATCAACTTCAACGTCTTTAGATCTCGTCGTCATCAACAATCAAATGGACGATGCGGAAGCAAAAATAGCTGCAGCCTCGATTGAGTTCAAGTATGCAGTAGCGCCGACCTTGTTAAGAGCAGTGCTCGATCCTGACGGGTCAGGCGTGCAACTGATATTTGATCAGGACACAAACCAACTTAATCTCCACTTGAACAGATGGCAATGCAACACACTCTTTGAGGCAAGCACCCTTTCCGTCTTCGGAGTCGACCCAAATTGCTCATGGATCGATCGGAAAACTCTTCAAGTCCGGTTTGGGTTGCCAGGCTCTCAACCCTGCGTCGAGGGTACCGCAATATTAGTCAAACAGGGCATCATCAAGGACGTGGACGAGTTGACGTCATTGCAGCAAGACTCGAAACGGATGGCGCTTCTCGAGTTTCATCCATTGATTCACCTCGGGCTCCAGGTCTCTGGAATCATGACAGTAGGCCCCTGCGACGAAGCCATCGTTCGGGCTTCAACTACTTTCTGGGGAGATCTCGTGTACGAGTGGAGCTGTGCTTCCTGCGACTGCGTCGGCTTGGGACCTTCACCGGCTCTGTGCTTAGAGCTGGCATCTCTCACATCTGATACGCTCCACTTGTCGTCTGGTCTATTGCCAGAAGTCGGTGAACACAAGTTTCGTGTGTCTGTCTCAAGCCCGGTGGGTGTCAAGAGTGCGCAAAGTGAGTTCTATATTTTTCGGAGCACAGTGCCTCTTCCGCTTCTGTCTCTAGTGGGGCCTACAACAACAAGTTCAGGGAAGGAAGTTCGCATATCAGCTATCGTAGGGCTCCCGAGAGGTGAGGGTTCATGGGACCTCGCATCATGCATGTCCGACACCGTATCGCAGAAACCCAGCTTCGAGTGGCGGCAAGTGGATCAGGGCACCAGCACAGATGGATTGATCCCAGAAAGTAGTCTGCTTCGGAATTCTGGCTTCCTGATTCTCAAAGCCGCTGAAGTTGTACTGATTCCCGGATCATACAAAATAGAATTGCGCCTGTCGTCTGGGACACATGTGCAGTCTGTCTCAACCGAGTTTTCATTCACTGTCTTGAGATCCAATTTCGTGGCGCACATTGAGGGTCCTAGAGACCGAGTCATCTCTCACCAAGATCCCTTCTTCTCTTTGACCGGCTTGCTTTCGTATGATCCCGATCCCAGTGCAGCAGCATCGAGCTACAAGTGGTCGTGCCGGGATGAATGGGGCTTTGAGTGTCGACACAAGGACACCCGGAAGCCCATCGTACTTGCGACAACCCCGACCATTCCTGTCCTGGCTGGAATTCTGGAAGCGGGAAAATCATTTTCATTTGCATTAGAGGTCTCAAACGATTCTCGCATGTCGACAGATACGGTGAGCGTTACCGTGGTTTCTCATTATGTCCTACGGTTAGAAATCAACTCTCCAGGTACAAAAGTCCTCAACGGCCAATTCTGGATAAATGCAGACCAACGAATCATTCTTCGTGCCAATTGCACTTGGTGCTCAAGCGTTTTATGGTCTGTAGATGGGCAGTTGATCCCAGGCGACCTAGGAGCTGCCAAAAGTTTAGCAGTTCGGGGACACGACCTGCTGCATGGCAAAACTTACGAATACTCCATCACCTCATTTGCCCCAGCACCTGTCGGATTTGTATGCATAGGAGACGGCGGGCAATGCAAGGGGTCTGCTTCCATTCATATCAGGGTCAATCCTCCACCCACCAGCGGGAAGTGCATTTTGTCTATTCCGAATGGAGCTCCGACAGAGATGGATGTATTCTTTGTTCGGTGCAGCGGGTTTTGTGACGCCCACCAACCGCTTCGGTATACATTTGGCTATCTCGTGGGATCCTCGCAGTTTCTCACGAGCAGCAGCGAGCTTAGTTCAGCATCCATATACTTGCCTGCGGCCACAAACGTATTGGTCTTTGCTATTGTCCAAGATTCTCTGGGGTCTTCGCGCAGATTTGAGATTCAAAGCGTCACTGTGTACCCCTCTATATTAGGGGCTATGTCGACCATCTCAATCATGAAAACGCTTGTGATGCTTGGGCGAAGTGAGTTTCACAGCTTTGCTACGATGTTGTCCATGAAACTTGAAAGACAAGCTCAAGAGCGCCGGCGACAATCTTCCGATGCGCAAAAAGCTGTCCGTAGTAGTACGCGCGCGAGTTTGGAAGAAGAAGACACCATGATCCGCAACAATCTCATCTTCATGCTGGCTGATGCCTTTAGCAGCAAACCACCAACCACGGAAAATGCTCTTGAGACAATTGAACCACTGGCCGCGTTGATAAAGGATAGCAATGTCGATACCGATGCTGCTCTGCTGGGTGCTTCCGTTTTCGTCTCCGCCTCTGAGATTTTAAGAAACGAGTTACGTTCCTTGACAGGCGACGGTTCAAACATGGTAAACTCGCAGCGAATGCTCACTTGCGCCGCAAGACTTACCTCCAACATCCGGCTCTTACTGCCTGGGTCTGCCACGGAGGAGTTAATTGAACGGCAAATGCGCCCAACACTTGACGTTGCTGCCGATTTGTCAATGCTTGACGCCGTCGTCGGAGAGCAGTCGATGATGTGTAGCAGCGCCACTAATAGTTGGTGCACGCAGCCCCTCTCCCACACCGCAGGCGCAATCAGGACCATAAGTGCTGCTCTCGTCGCCACCGCTCTTGCGTCATTCCATTTTCACGGCCCCGAAGGAATGATGAATACTACCTTTCCAAATGACCCTCTTTACGCTCTTGCTGACGGTACCTTGGTGGCGGAAAGCAGCAAAATGGTACTCCACAATCAACTCTGGCAGGACGTCTCCTGGGGTGTTCTTCACAATGCGCCCGGAGCGAGGTTGGAACCTTTGTCAGAATCCTAAAATGTGATCCTAAAATGTGATATCTATGCCTAACGTCTGTCTGAACCCTAAACCCTAAACCATTACAAGCACCAAGATGACTAAATTTTGTTTCTGTAAGAACAATAAAAGAATCATCATCATAAACCCTAAACCCTAAACCCTAAACCCTAAACCCTAAAATGTGATATCTATGCCTAACGTCTGTCTGAAGGAAGTTTCAAAACTGACTGTGAAAGGGATGTGACATGTACATGCTAAACGTGTTGTGTCTCTTCAGATCACACCACGCAGTGCACGTGCTCGGACTGACAATGTGCTGTTTCCGTGTGTTGATCTGCTCATGATCGACTCTACAGGACAACGAGATTGGCCTCAGCCATTCATACCATGAGACCTACTAACCCACAAAAGAGACCTACTAACACACAAAAGAGACCTACTAATACAAAAAAGAGACCAACTACTACAGGACAACGAGATTGGCCTCAGCCATTCATACCATCAGCCTTTCCCAAGACCTATCCCCTGTCACTCTGCAATCAACTGCGCATCATCCTTCACGCCTGCAGTTACAGATTTCTGTCCGCGAATCGGTGCTAGCGGGCAAGTATTGGTGGGTGTCCCTCCTTCCCTCTTGTCTTGTCTCGATCAGCCTTTTAAGCCTTCACATTGTCTGAGAGTGGTGCTACGGTGTTTACATGAGTGTTGCTACGGTGTTCAAATAAAGAGTGTTGCTACGGTGCTAAGCAAATTCACCCGCTTCCAGGTCCTCAGTCCCAGCAGCATTGACTTACTTGTAAAGGAATGTTTCTGGCGGCAGGGAGTGTGTAAGATGGCAACCTAATACAAGAAACTGGACGTCGAATGCGTGTCTGGTTGTCTGGGCGACACCAAATACTGTGAATTGTTCGTGCAGCAGTTTTGGCATATATGCCGTCTCTGTTGCCGACTTGAGTTTAGGCAGGTCTGAAATTCTGCGTCACACAAGACCACACTGTGAATTGTATGCTCTGGACAGGATGGGAACGTGCCCATCCTGTGGGCACGATGACATGGTTCCTCCTGCTCCTCCTGCTGCTGCTGCTGCTGCTGATCCTCCTCCTCTTCCTCCTCCTCCTCCTCCTCCTCCTCCTACTTATCGCTGTCTGTGGGGTGATGTCGACAGGTGCGGCGACGGACGAACAACCTGGATGCCTGCGCCTCGTGTCACAAGTGGTTCTCTCGGTGAGGAGTGTGATGATGGTGGCAATGAGGATGGTGACGGCTGCAGTGCCACATGCAAGATTGAGCCCGGGTGGTCATGCTCTCCGCCGAGCACTTTCAAGAAGAGTGTCTGCCAGATGTGGCCCACCTGCAGCGCCCGGATGATGGGCGAGTTTTGCCAGTTCTACTGCTCGGGCTCGGTGACCTTTTGCTCCCCCGTGCACCTTGCTGAGCTATAGCACTGACACAGACTTGAGAAACACTGATGTACAGGGGTGGCTGCGGGGATGACGAGCAACTGACTTTCATGTTAATACTTGGTGTGCTCAGATTGTAGATCGAGTGTGCTCCGGTCAAGTCCTTTCGCCATCCCGTGAAACCACTCGCGTACTTTCTCGCGACGTGGGAGGACTCATTTCCCTGGGCCCTTCGCTGGAGTATGTGCTGGTGCCTCCGAAAGCTCTCGACCGGAATGTGGAAGTAACCATGCGGAGCTTTGACGCCGCCGAGGGTGCCGCGCCACCCTCCTCACTTATAAGGCAGTCAGAGCAGAGGATGGGCCCCGTTGCCGACCGCCTTGCGGGATCACCGCCTCTAGAGATGATTCCGGTGGGACCCATAGTGAGTTTGTTACCCGATGGTTTGGCCTTTGTGGGGGAGACCTTACCTCTGCTGAATCTGCTCTACAACGAGGCTGCGTTGAAAGAAAATGCTGCGAAAGGTCGCATGTTGATGGTGCACGCTCTCAGTGGCAGCGGCAGATGGGATCCCGTGCCGGATGGTGTAGTTGATGCGCAGCAACGCTCTGTCAAGGTGCCCATCAGGGGCTTCTCGTTCTACGTCCTCATGAGCGTAGTGCACAGCCCTCTGGCTCAAAATGAGAGTGCAACCGTCAAAGGCCTCGGCAATGCGGGTGCGGTGTCCTCTTTCCACTTCGAGACATCTCTCGCAATTTTTCTGTCGGGGTTGGGAGCCATTGCAGTCTGTTGGACAATTTGCTGTCTTTCCATGAAACAAAGAGACCGGGCAGCGCGGCTGCGCAAACAAGCCCAAGCTGAGAAGGATGCGAGCTTAGAACCAGTTTTCAGCAAGCTTTCTGGACCAGCTTCAACGCCAGAGGGCCGCGAAGCAGAGCTCAGAGGCAAGAACAAGCAAGGGCAGGAGCTCGAGGCGCCATTGATGCATCCACGGGAAAGAAGAGATGAAATCATCCAGCTTGAACGCGTCCCAGGAGTCTTGCAAGCGTCCAGCTTTGAGCCGACTCAGTTGCATGAACACCCGTCCGCAGAGTTAGTGGTGGTCGATTACGGGGAAATGTCTGTTACATCTGTGCCAGAATCTAGGCAGCCGTTGCCCCTGTTGCGCCCTCCTCCACCTCCAGAAGCGACAGAACCGACGTCGACGCTTTGTTTGTTACTGCAGATGACTTCGCCTCACCAAGGTCTGACACGTGGGACCTAGAGAGATCGTTTGTTTTTCACGCCTAATTCAGCACTTTTACGTGTGCATTATTGTGTTCTTGCACGGATTTCAGTCGCAGATCACGTGGGATAACTTATAGTACTGACATGGGAATTGTGTATGATTCTTGCAGCAGTATGCAACACAGTAACCAACGCAGCAACAAGCATGACCAGACTGCCTCCCCTTGACGTTCAACGTACTTCTTTTTTACGTGCTCAAGATCATGTTACCTAAAAAAACGCATTGCAATGTAGCCATTTGCCTGCATCAGTGCGGGAACGCTGGATCAAGTTATCCGGCCAGCTTTCCCGGCTGCATTAGCAGTCGATGGAAAAACACGTTCCCACAATCAGTGCCAGCTTTGAATGCATGATGAAAGGAGCGTGTTGCATAGCGTATCTCCTAATAATAACAATGGCGTTGCCTTGCAAACACGGCAGGTCAAGCCAGGAGCCGTGTCATGGCGAGCGTCCTGCTTGCAATTGAAGCAGAGCGGCTGGAGAAGGCAGAAAAAGAGCGTCTTGCGCAGGAGGTCATCGTGGGCAGCGCGGCCGCCACCGCGGGCAGCGAAGCAACAGAAGGCTCGGCCCCCCGAGGGTGACCTTTTTTCGGCTCGTCACGAGCGGGCAAGGAGAGCAAGCTTCGAACAGGGTAGTGGTGTTGACCTCCGACCAGAGGTTGAAATCAGCTGTGCGCCGTATGGCTTTCAAAGTAAGAGACTGCGTCGCTCAAGAGGGCATTTAAATAACCACTTTATGGCGCGTTTTGTTTCCTCCTACTTTATTATTATCATGATAATAGTTTACCGAAATGCGGGAGGGGAGACGCCGAGAGGCGGCGGGCATGGTGGTGGGAGAAGTTTCTCTCTCTCTCATGTTCTCATCATCGCGCGCACCCTCGCTCGCTCTCTCAGTAGCAGTACAGTCAAGGGAGCAAAAGAAGCACAGTCATCGCTTGGCTGCAACATAGGGAGGGATTGAGTGAGTGAGTGAGTGAGTGAGTGATTGAGGGAGGGAGGGAGGGAGGTAAAGAGAAAGAGAACAGAGAGATAGAGGGAGAAAGAGAGAGAAAGAGAAACAGGGCGCGCGCGAGAGAGAGAGAGAGAGAGAGGACAGAGACAGTCTCTCTTTCTCTCTCTCTCTCTCTCTCTCTCTCTCTCTCTCTCTACAACCAGCAATCCACGCGCCTCCTGTGCCAGTACCGCCATAGCTCAACGCCACATCACGTGTAGTAATTCACACATTGTACATCTCTTCCATCATGGTCCCGGTGCATTGAAGCCAACGGATTTCGCTTTCTCATTCTCAGACAGACGTGATCTCAGAGGACATTCCCGCGGCGATGTACTGATGTGAGGGCACCTACGCATCAAAGGCGCCTTGCACTTTTCTAGCAGCGGCCCTGACGGGAAGGGGCTTGATGAGAGTCTTGTGTCTCCCAGGCGTTGCGGTGTCGACTGGGGCAAGGTTGACAGGGAAAATTTCCCACTCTCCCATCTTGCCGTCTCCCGCAGCACGTGCCCAAGGGCTGACCCTTCTGCAACCCCTTGCCCGCCTGCTTCTCCATAGTCATCCTGGCCAGCATGCCTTCCTGCAAAAGATTCACTGTCTCCCAATTCCGAACTGAGTTTGCCTCCATGGCATCCAGTGCTTCCTGTCATCGGGAGGGGGCTGAACCCAGCACAGAAAGCGGAGGCGAAACTTGTTAACTTTGGTTACAGGGCTATAAGCTGAGCGCGGAGAAAGCGCAAGGCCAGCTGACAGAGTATTGCGCAACAGCCGTGAAGTGCGCCGCGAGTGGTGCGGTTTGGGCTGGAGGCTCTCATCCGCGCCTCCGTATACCTGTCGACGCCCAACCTTATCGTAGAGCTACATCTTACACTGAACGCTGGAATCCGAAGACCATAGTGTTTTCGCACATGCGACGCCATTAACGCTTACAGTCTGTGAGGTGTCATAAGTTCCGTAGTTGCAACCAGAGATCTCATTCCAGCCTACCGTGGTATCCTGGATCCTCCAGCATGCTGGGTTGCCCGGC
>Ga0315905_10001949_pt1 | contig 21893 bp, 23 predicted proteins | sample LakEriMetagenome_5_FD_203522 | JGI IMG/M metagenome (GOLD analysis project Ga0315905, IMG submission 203522) | Freshwater fungal communities from buoy surface, Lake Erie, Ohio, United States - Buoy 4 MA121 | ecosystem: Environmental > Aquatic > Freshwater > Lake | place: USA: Lake Erie, Ohio...
GTTTGTAGTCGTTCTTTTACTTTGGATTTTTTGGTTTTGTCGCACTAATTCCCGAAAATATTCACGCTTGGCTGCTGTAACCTCTTTGCGCTACTTTTCTATATAATCGCCCATGGTGTCAGGTAAGGAAATATTCATACTTTTCATAATGTGACTTCTTGAATATACTTTTTTAAAGTATGGCGGTTTTTGTCATTTTCTGCCATTGGTAGAAAAAACTCTTCGTATTTGATATAATATAAAGAAATTATCACATCATGATAAAAACTATGTCACAGACTGGCTTAAATCTATTCATTCCGATGGAGTTACTAATTAACTCTTTAAACGCTCTAAGTTTATCAGAAAAACAGCAACTTTGGCGGATTCTTGATGAAGCTATTGCTGATACTGAAGAGGAAAATTGGCGAGAAGATGAAGAGACTAAAAAAGAAATTCAATTAGTCCGTGATGAATATGCAAATGGTAATTATCACAAATTTACTAATCTCAAAGAACAGTTAAAACAAGGAGCTATTCAAAGAGCAGAACGTGATTTAGAATTGGTTGACGAGTGGTTTAATTTGGAAGAAGAAGCGTGTTAAGTAAAGGAAAAATTATCTATCCCCAACGCGGTGAAATCTACTTGGTTAATTTTGATCCAACTATCGGCTCAGAAATCAAAAAAACACGACCTGCTTTAATTTTGCAAAATGATGTTTCTAATCAATATAGTCCTATAACTATTGTTGCTGCTATTACTTCTCAATTTACAGAACCTTTGTATCCTACTGAAGTGCTAATTAAAGCACCAGAAGGAGGTTTACAAATTGATTCCGTTGCGCTGCTTAATCAAATTCGTTCTATTGATAAACAAAGGTTAATTAAACGTTTGGGTGTTCTGGATACAGTAACAATGGAAGATGTAGATACAGCAATTCAGATTAGTTTGGGTTTAGTAAAACTAGAATAAGTTAATATTTATTATTTGCAGATTTTAAAATTTTAAATGTCACCGTTTTTAACGTATGGCAGATTTTGTCATTTTCTGCCATTGGTAGAAAAAACTATTCTTGATGGTTGGGTGGTTTGGGTGATGTTGGGTTTTCTTGGGTTAACCTAACTTACTACTATTTAATGAACCACGTTCGCGCAGCGTCCCGTAGGGATAGACACGAAGTACACGAAGGAAGAGAATAAGAGAGGAAGAGATTTGATTTTTATATGATTATTGTTGGGTTTCCTAGCGTCAACCCAACCTACATTTAATTGTTACCCTCATGAAGAGATGATGATAGTTGTAATATTGGTAAAGTGAGTATTTGTATTTCCTTTTGATTTTGTAGGTTTAAATTTGATTTAATTCCTGTTGTTTCTATAAATCTACTTGTTATTGCTGTTTTCAATTCTGGTAGTTCTTGTGTTAGATCACTTAACTCTAATTTGCCTTCCAGAAGTTCTTTTACAAGCGGATGAAAACGGAATAACGTATCATGTAGTTATCGATCAATATCTCTACCAGCTATTATATCAACACCTATCTCCCAGTTTCTCTTAGCAAAGAATATCGTTTCTTGACGAAGATTTTCGGCAACTCTAAAAAAGTCTCCTTTTAAATCAAAGTATACTATAGGAACTTCATATTTCATATCGTTTAATTCTGGATTTAGTAAACTTTTTACTACACTTGCTCCATTTTGACTGACTTTAACTTGAAGACCTACTCTATATCCCTGGTTACGTATTGTACCCATTTGTAATTCTTTCATAGGATCATCTTTTTTAACCCAAATAATATCTCTCTGCGTGTCACTAGGACTATATTTAGTGTGGTAGAGCTTATTATTTTTTGTACTATTTAAACCCGTTCCTATGGCAATATATTTATCTAAACTCGCAACTTCTCTACCTCTTCTAGCATAACTAGCCCACACACGATTTTTCCTAATATCTTTATTACATCGACGTACAATTAATGCTTCTGCTAATCTACTTAGTAGCTTCATTGACTCTGTATTTACATTTACGTCTTTACGTTGCCCGGGTTTAACATACTGAAGTTTTAATTTTTCATTATCTACTGTTACAATACCTAAATCATTTGTTAATAAGTCTAATAATTCTTCTCCTTCTAATAGTTTAATAATGTCTATAGATGGATTTTCACCTAATAAATCTTGATACAAGAACTCTTTCAGTGGCTGAACATACCGAGAATCAATAGTTCCATTACTATGTCTAATAGCTACTACAATATCAAAATTATTCATGACATTTTTCCTTTAAAATTGTTTTAGATTTATTTCTTGAATAAACAATAATTAATCGTGGGTTAATTAATTACTAACCCACTCTACACACTATTGATTTATTCGTGCCAGCATCGCTTGTGACCATTTATATAACGACATACAAGTTTTTCGATAGTTATGAATTTTTGGATATCATTTTGAGAATCTGAAGCATAACTAACTGAAAAACTTTGGTTGGTATTAATTTCATTAACAAACCCATTTGTAATAATCAGTGTTATTGTCGTATTAGGGTAGTGAGTAAACCTGTTAGTAAGCTAGTGAAAACTTTGTGAATTGATTTTATGACTGATGTTGTTCATAAAACAGATCACTTATAAGTTTAAATACGATTCACCCAAAAAAGTAAACAATATACACAAAGTTATACTAATTTATATAAGTAAATGTTTGGTTACAAAAGTTAACCATAACATCAGTGAAATAGTTAAATTTCTGTAAGGTGCGTTACTAGTCGCTAACACACACTACAGAAATATGATATTAATGCACCAACTCAATAGCCCGCTTAGTCAAAGCCTCCGCAGTCAACCCATTAAAAGCCATCAACTCACCCGCACTAGCCGTAGTTTCCCCACGCTTCCAGGCGAAAATATCCCGCTTAGAATTACTGCGTAACATCAGACAATTAATTGTTATTTAAACTCAGATATCGCCGCAAAATATTTTGAGATTGTTCTAATAATTCTGCTTCTAATTCTCCTAATTGTTGAGTTAAACGAATTTTGTCAAAAGTCATTGGTTCAACACATATCAAAAGACTATCTACAGAAAGTCCGTTTTGTGCTGATGCTGGTACTTCCACTACTGCTGGTGAAATACGGGGGTTATTAGGTTTTGCAGAAGTAAAAGGTAAAACTGTAACTTTACTGCGTTGGTTATTAAACAAAGTCCCAGAAATTATCACTGCTGGACGAGTTTTTTGAATTTCTGTACCTACGGATGGGTCAAATGTTACTATCCAGATGCTTCCCATTCGGTAATCGCTATATTTTGCCATTCACTTTCCCAACCTAATTCTAATTCATCAACCAAAGCGCAAGCTGCTGCTAGTGCTTCATTTTGTTTTTGTTCTTGCCATTGTTTCAAGAGACTTTCAATTAATGCACTACGGTTATCAACTTTTTGGTCAATGTAATTTAGTAGTTCATCTGGCAATGAAATTGAGATTTTAGCCATATCCTACCTATAATCATACCATTGGTAGCATAACAGATTTTGATGTTTTTAGTCTAGTAATTTTCTCAAGATTTTTCTATCAGGTAATTAATTTTATAACTTGGGAATTTGAATTATTATATTGTTGAGTTTTATAGGTATAAAATCAGCAAATGTACGCAACAAACGCCAAAACATCCGCGTTCATCTGCGTTCTAATAACTTAAAAAGCGGTTATTCAGTTTAAAAAAATTCTTACCTTGGGGTCGGGAACTCTAAATTGTGAGCAAGCCTATTCCCCGCTGTTCACGTTTTGAAGGCTGCATCAAACTTTATGCTCCAAGGAGTACCCAAGGCTCACACTATGTATATTACAAATATTTTCCAGATTTGTCAAATATGAGAATTTCTCTATTTGAATAACTCTAGCTATATTATACTGAGCCATAACAAATCCTTATGAGATAATTAAGAGGATGTCTGAAGTTTATAATGATAGTTTTTTGTTAACTTTTGATAGTGATTTTCTTGTGTATCGGCGTAATAAAAATCAAGTTATTCCGGTAATTATGCCACAGTAGGAGGATTTTCTTTAGTTAGTTTGTTAATTTTATCCTATCAAAATGCTCGACTGCTTGACGAATATCTTCCCAATCTTGTGCTGTCATTTCTGTTGCATTTCCTGAGTTTAATCCTTCTAAAAGCAGGGTTTGTAGTCGTTCTTTTACTTTGGAGTTTTTGGTTTTGTCGCACTAATTCCCGAAAATATTCACGCTTGGCTGCTGTAACCTCCTTGCGCTACTTTTCTATACAGCGGTTTCCGATCTGATGAAGTACAAAGTTGAATCATGAAACTCTTGTGGTGCGGGCATACTATGGCTAACGCCACGCTACGCGAACGACAAGCTCAGTACAAGTCTTGCCCGCTAAATATGTACCTCATAACACCGGGAAGTGCTGTATAATCGCCCATGGTGTCAGGTAAGGAAATATTCATACTTTTCATAATGTGATTTTTTGAATATACTTTTTTATATTATGGCGGTTTTTGTCATTTTCTGCCATTGGTAGAAAACACTATTCGTGATATTTCGTGATGTTGGTTTTTCTTGCTTTAACCTAACCTACTGATGTATAATGATTTTAAAAATTAATTGATTCTCAAGGACAAATCAAATGACTGTTGAAGAAATAATTATAGATAAGGTAAAAATATTACCTCCTGATAAACAACAAGAAGCCTTAGATTTTGTAGAGTTTTTATTAGCTAAAATGCAAAAACAAGGGTTATCTAATCAAACAAAAAAATCAGGTATTTCAGCTTTAGCTATGGCTCAAGAATATGTTGGTTGTGTAGAAGCAGCAGATGATTTATCTACTAATAAAGATTATATGAATGGTTACGGTGCATGATGAGAGGATGTGTTTTATTAGATATGGGTCTATTGGTAGCTATCATTAATCGTCGTGATCAGTTTCATGGTTGGGTGACAGCACAATGGGATAATATTGAGCCTCCTTTATTAACTTGTGAAGCTGTAATTTCTGAGGCTTGTTTTTTGTTGCGAAATGTTTATGGTGGTCAAGATGCTGTGATAAATTTGGTGAAGAATGGAGTTATTAAAGTACCTTTTAATTTGGATGATGAAGCTGTAATTATTGGTGAATTTCTCAAGATTTATCAATCTGTTCCGATGTCTTTTGCAGATGCTTGTCTGGTGAGGATGTCTGAACTTTATAATGATAGTTTTTTGTTAACTTTTGATAGTGATTTTCTTGTGTATCGGCGTAATAAAAATCAAGTTATTCCGGTAATTATGCCACAATAAGAGGATGTGATTTAGTTAGTTTGTTAATTTTAACCTATCAAAATGTTCGACTGCTTGACGAATATCTTCCCAATCTTGTGCTGTTATTTCTGTTGCATTTCCTGAGTTTAATCCTTCTAAAAGCAGGGTTTGTAGTTGTTCTTTTGCTTTGGAGTTTTTGGTCTTGTCGCACTAATTCCCAAAAATATTCACGCTTCGCTGCTGTAACCTCCTTGCGCTACTTTTCTATATAATCGCCCATGGTGTCAGGTAAGGAAATATTTATACTTTTCATAATGTGAGTTATTGAATATACTTTTTTATATGATGGCGGTTTTTGTCATGTTCTGTCATTGGTAGAAAAAACTATTGGTGATAGTTGGGTGGTTTGGGTAATCTTGGGTTTTCTTGGGTTAACCTAACCTACTTACTTTAGTTGTAATAAGAATAATTAACTTATCTATATAAAACTGAAAATAATTGCTATAATAAAAACATCAATTTGATTTATTAACTGTGATGACTATCAAAGAATTACTGTTACAAGAAATTGACAACACACCCAACGAACTTTTAGAAGATGTGTTTGGTTTTTTGCAATCACTCAAAACAGCACCACAAAAACCCCCAGTTTCCTATCAAGAATTGTTAGCAAGAATAGATTACTTAGAAACAATAGTAGGTATTCGTAAAGGATTAGATGAATTTGAGCGCGGTGAAGGGATTCCTGCGGATCAAGTTTTGGCAACTCTACAACAAAAATATAACATTCCTCCTCGATCATGAATTATCAAGTTATTATTCAACCTACTGCATTTCAGGAAATTGAAAACTCCTATCGTTGGATGTGTGATAATTTGAGTGCTGAAGTAGCGAACAATTGGTATTATCAATTTGAAGATGCTATTGCGTCACTAAAAAAATTTCCTAACCGATGTAGTATAGCTCCAGAATCAACAAAACTTGGTCGTGAAATTCGCCAACTATGGGTGGGAAAACAAAGAAAATATCGAGTTTTATTTGTTGTTGAAGAAGATGTTATAGCTATTATTCATGTTCGTCACAGTCGTCAATCTTATCTAGATGAAGAGTCTGAATAAGATTGAGTTTGTGAAGATTGTTTTTTTTGGGAATGGTAAGAGGTGTATTGACGAATATCTTCCCAATCTTGTGCTGTCATTTCTGTTGCATTTCCTGAGCTTAATACTTCTAAAAGCAGGATTTGTAATTGTTCCCAACCTACACCATAATTTTTATTTTCATGAAACTAATTCATCAATTTTTGCTATTTCATGATTTTTCTGATTTTGACAAAATTCTTCAAACAAGGTAAAAAATCTATCTACTGCGCTTTTTTCATCGGCTGAATGAAATAGAATAATACTTGACCATAATTGACCTGTTTCTACATTAAATTTGTGTCTTATCCATTGCAAAAAAGTTTGAAATTCTGTTTCTTCTGCTGTTAAGGGAATACCAATTTCTCGACGGGCAAAATAGTATCCATCTAAAAATGCTTGGAGGCTAAAAATAGAATTTTTACCTAAATACATTGCAGGTCTTTTTTTGATCTTTTGCAGTAAGTTGTAGAGATTATCCATGTTTAACTCTCTAAATTTCTAGGTTAAAAGTAAGTCTCTCTGATTTGAAACTCTAATCCTGCATCTAATATAGGTGAATAGAGATTCTGTATCCAGTTTAATCGGGTAATGCCTTGATGGTGAATATTGTCAAAAACAAGTTCTATGTTATTTATCTCTATTATAACACCTTCATGATGACCTGTGGTGGCAATCAATTCTCCAATACTATCATCATAAATTCTGCCATAAATTGGATCTTGAGAATTTGTGTTTATTTTAATATGTTTACCCTGAATATTTTGTCTGATTAAAAATTCTTTGATTGCTCTAGCACAGGGTATACAATCAAATATTCCGTAACTACTGGCAATTGCTATAATTTGTTGATAAATTATGTCCTCTTGATTCAATTTTGCTCCCTGTGCTAAATTTTAATAATTCTAGTATCAATTTTATTCTATTCTTGCACTGCTTGACGAATATCTTCCCAATCTTGTGCTGTTATTTCTGTTGCATTTCCTGAGTTTAATCCTTCTAAAAGCAGGGTTTGTAGTTGTTCTTTTGCTTTGGAGTTTTTGGTCTTGTCGCACTAATTCCCAAAAATATTCACGCTTGGCTGCTGTAACCTCTTTGCACTACTTTTCTATATAATCGCGCATGGTGTCAGGTAAGGAAATATTCATACTTTTCATAATGTGACTTCTTGAATATACTTTTTTATATTATGGCGGTTTTTGTCATTTTCTGCTATTGGTAGAAAAAACTATTGGTGATAGTTGGGTGGTTGGGGTCATGTTGCGCTGTGATTCATTAAATCTAATTAATAATCATGTATATCATTTATAGAATTATTTACTTGTGGATAAATTGCTATTTTCAAAAAAGTCAGTGTATTATATAAACGCTGTTGTCAGTATATCCTAATAATACTCATTCGCTGTTAAAAGTGTGGAAACTGAGTAGAAACTTAAAATATAGAGTTTCTGCAACCTCTACAGGAATTACAGATGAATTACCTTTTCAGATTCTCTAGCTACATAATTACGGAACTCATGATGTTACAAAAAGAAAGACTTACGGAAACTATAAAATTATTGCAAATTCATTACGATGCTTATTTGCAAATTAAACCCTATGCAGATAAGTATGGTCATCCTCATCCTACTGATACGCGAGCATGGTCTCAAATTCTTGTTAGTGCTTTAACAGGAATACCAGGAATGAGGAGGAAAAAGGGATCTGATCTTAATGATGGTTCAGATGTAAAAGCTGCTAATTGTTGGGATGCTATTGATACACCAAGATTTAATGGCTGCATCAAATCAGGAACAAAACAATCATTAACAAATCCCATGAGTTTTTTAGACAGTCAACCATATTTATTTTTTGTTATGTGGGATAAAACTGAAAATACGGATGAAAAGCGTTGTAGAATATGGGTTGTCAGAACACAACATGATACAGAATTTCGTGATATGGCCAAGAAATGGTATGAGAAACAAGACATAGGAGAAATTACCAGTAATAATTTTCAATTACATCCACCCCGTAATCTTGACCACAACATATTCAGAAACACTTATGGGAATCTGAAATATCCTCTATTATTTGAGGCGTGCGTAGTTGATGATAAATACCAATACAAATACCTGAATGAAGAAGTATTGAATACTGGTATATGTACTATTTAGTCCCCTTCAATTAAAGATATTCTATTCATCGCCTTCCATGATTCTTGTAATTGAGTGTTTGCTTCATTTAACTTCAAATTCGCAGTTTCAAAAGTTTTAATTATTTGATAATATTCATTCCATTTCGATGATGAATACTTAGGGCGTATTAACTGAATTGACATTAGTTCTTTAGTTTTAATTCTATTATGTGAAGAGGATGTTCCTGAAGTTAATGACTGAATTTGCTTTTGTGCATAGTCAGATAAAAGTAGTAACATAATTTCATGTGAACTATACCCTTTTTTTGGCTGCATTACCTCAAATTCAGTGGAACAAGTTAGCTCAAAAGGCAATTCAGGAACAACTAAAGCTCTAGGGATTCTAGGATTAATTTTTGAAAAAAGAATATCTCCACGATGACAAGGTTTTCCAGGTGTTTTAGGTTCATATTCTAGTAATTCTTTCACATTGAGAAAACCAAAAGCACCTAAATGAAGAACACTAATACACTTTTGTTCTTTATATACTGAAAACGCTTGTCGTTTTCTATTTGGTAAAGTTACCAGAGAACTTAATGGTAGTATTTCATAATCTTCTGTGTTTGCTAAGTTTTCAATTTTCTCCAAAGTTGATAATCTTTCAGAGGAATAATGGGAAGGAGTCCAGGTATTTTCAATAATTGTATTTTGATTAACAGCTACACATGAAGGGTCACTAGAAATTACTTCTAAATTGGTAAATTCTTCTCTTTTTTTACCTGAATCACATACGATGTCTACTAAATTTAGGAGGTCGTTTTTCCCTTCTTTTCTTTTATATGGTACACCTTTTTTAGTTGAGACTTCATACCCTAAACTCAAGGCTTTACTCATAAATATTATGTTGTTTTTATGCTGATTTTTCTCTATTTCTAAAATACAGGTTTTTGTTCTTGTTCCAGCTTGAGCAAAAGTAACTGCTGGTAACTCTGTAATAGACTTAATTGTTAGGTGCAACTGAAACTCTTCTCGTAAATAACTGGGTAAACCAAAGGAAGAAATTACAGAATCAGGTAACACTACCAATAAAAGACCTCCTGGTTTAAGAAGACTTATATATCTATCAAGAAATAGTAGTTCTGAATCAATATCTCCTCCATGATTATGAATATATTTATGAAGAAATGGGAAAAAATGTTGACTATGTTTAGATAGATATTGGGAGCTAAATTTTGCACCAAAAGGTGGATTGGTAATAATTAAATCACATTTTTCTGTATATGAATCTAAAGGAGAACCAGCTAATAATGAGTTTCCTCTATATATTTGTGAATCTGTTTTTCCAAAAAAAGCCAGATTTAAAAAACTCAATCTTGCCATTCTATCTACTTTATCTTGTCCTAATAGAATTGGCTTGATATTCTGTTTCTCTTCTAAAACCCATTGACGATAAAACTGCGTTAAAAATGATCCAACACCACAAGAGGGGTCACAAACAATAGGAGGGTTTGATTTGGTAAATTTTTTACATTTGAGATAGTTAATTCCTATATCAACCATAAAATTAACTGCCTCTACTGGTGTCATATATTGGGCATCTTCAATATTTTGCCTAAAATTATCTCTGATAAAATGGCAAAATGCTTCATTCATAAATTCAAACGACTTAGCTGTTTGAGTTGCTCTTAAATAACCATTGAATGAATTTAATACTATATGGGCTAAAGCTCTTGCTAATGGTTCTTCTGATTCTGCAATATTAAATTTAGGATTAGGACCAAGAAGAGAACTACCATCATAATTAATTAACACTGAACTTCTTGAAGCTAAAAGTAATGCTTCATTTAATGCTTTTACCAGTGTATTATTATTACTATTTTCATGAAGAATCTCATTTAAACTTGGTAGTTTAGATTGTGGATCACGAACAGAAGCAATTTCAAGACAAAGTAATTTAACGATTTCATCTAGTTTGGTATTTGAATCTTCAAGTCTTCCCGTACTGTGAAATAATTCTCTCATTTCTAGAAGACCATCATTAAACTGCATTAAAAGTTGATTATCTCTTTGCATATAGTAATAATTATTTAGTGCTGGATTCAGATTAATATCTAAAATACAGATTATAATCTTAATTGTCAATAGCTATGAAACTTTTATCCAAAAATGTTTCTAATAAATGAGATAAATTCCTAATAAATATTTTATGTTTTTTTGAACCAAAATCATGAAAACCCTTGCTATGTAGTGCTTTTGGAGAGAATTATCTTTACTCTATCTTTGTGTGGAATGTGGATTTTAATTATTATATTGTTGAGTTTCATAACGTATAAAATCAGCAAATGTACGCAACCCAACGCCAAAACATCCGCGTTAATCTGCGTACATCTGCGTTCTAATTAATGCACCAAATCAATAGCCCGCTTAGTCAAAGCCTCCGCAGTCAACCCATTAAAAGCCATCAACTCACCCGCACTGGCCGTAGTTTCCCCACGCTTCCAGGCGAAAGAATCACGCTTAGAATTACTGCGTAACATAATCGGTTCTAACATCGCCGCAGCACCACCTGTAACACCAATTAAGGCATCTCCACCAAACAATTGCTCAAAATCGGCATCACTTAAAAAACCGCCATCAGGTTCAGAACAAGTATCCCAAGCAGTATCATGAGGACGATATAAACGGCGAGGATTAATAATAGAAATAATCTTCACTCCTATACCTTCAGTTTCTAAAAATGCGGCTGCTTCAAACACGGGAATTAACGTCATATCGCCAATTACAGCAAATACAACAGTCTTCCCTCCCGCAATTTCATGTAATAAAATCGCGCCCTTTTCTAACCCTTCTTCGGTTTGTTTTAAAGTCGTTCTAATGGGTAAAGGAGACTTACTTGCAGTAATGACAATTCCCTTATTTTTTGTTTGCAAAGCCCAGTCATAACAACCTTGAATACTGTTAGCATCAGGAGGAAATAAGGGAAATACATTTCCTGTTCTCATCAATGATGCAAAATAAGCCTCTATTTCTGGTCTTTGGTGTGTCCAACCGTTGCGTCCTTGTTCTAATGCCCCGGCTGTAAATAATGTAATTGTTGACGGTGTTTTGCGTCTTAATTCTGCCATTGCTTGGGTGACAGTTTGCCAAATTGGTAATCCATTGATGGCAAAAGATTCATAAGAACACCACAAAGTTCTCGCACCCATTAAGGATAAACCAGCGGCTAAACCTGCACAAGCATCTTCGCTCAAAGGTTCGTAAACTTGACCTCCTGGGGCTTGATTATATAAATCATCTGTTGTAGGATGGTTGATTTTTAATGCTTGGTTAATGTTAGCAATTCCTGATGCTTCGTTACCATCGGCGTTTGTTACCAGGAAATTTTTATCTTTATTTCCTACTATTCCTACTAACCTTCCCATTGCGGTGGTAGAAACTTTTGGTTCTCCGCCCACTGCATATTCTTCTAATGGTAATTCGCCAATTTCTGCCAAGGGTAATTCAAATTCTGTAACTGCGGTTTTCGCTGCTGGTCCACCTCCAGCGCGTTCGGCGTTTGTACGGACTGTTTGCCATGCCTCGGCACATAAAGCCCGTTTTTGTAAGGCGGTGACAATATGGGGCGCGTCTAAGGTATCTTTAGGATATAAATTATGGGATTTTGCACCTAAAGCATGAACCCCAGCCCCTTTGAGTTGTTTGATAATAAATACCGTTAATGTGCCACTTAAAGCGGAACGGGCAGCTTTATCCATGCCTACTAGTACGGCTTTGGTAAATTCTAACCGTTTTTGGAAGGAGAAAGCGGTACTATCCACATAATCACCGGGTTGGTTTTGATCATCAAAGTCTTTAGCATTGACTAACACGACTTCGGTAAAACCGTTACCTTGCCAATAGGCGATCATTTCATCGTTGGTTTTTAAAGATACCATGCTATGATGTTCTTGGCTGTAACCATTCCACACTAAAACTGGTAAAAAGTTGGTGACAGTGGGGTAAGCTGTGTTAAAATGTGCCATGGAACTCATGATGTAGGGTTCACCTAGTCCTCCGTCTCCCACTGTAAAGGGGAAGAGTTTGTCACGGTGTAACAATGCGGCGGCCATGGCGAAATGTTGCCCTTGTCCTAAAGGTCCGGCAGGTGCTAAAATACCGGGAATATAACCGGATAAATGTCCTAATAATCCGTGTTTTTCCCGAAAGCGATCGCGCAATTGTTGTACTGTAGAAATGCCCATATCTTCTAAAGATCGGTCTAAAAACATGGCACTATAAAAACCGGGAGCATGGTGTCCCACTTCGGTAATAATGTTCTTATGTCCAAGCATGACCAAAGCTGCATAAGCTTCCGCTTGACTGGCAAAACCACCGGGGTGTCCAGAAGCTTTACTACCAGTGATTTGTAGCGTCAGGTAGCGCAGGGCATCAGCAGCCAGTAAAGTTTGATATACTGCATTGGTATCGGTAGGATTTGCTACTGCTTTTTGACCAGATGCGATCGCTGGTACTTTACCATAAGTTTGAAAATCTGGCAATACTTCCCCAAAATATTGTATCCCTTGACAAAAATTCGGAACTGCGGAAGCTGTATTTTGCGTAATTGCTGTCATGCTGAGTACCTTAATAAAATCGAAAAAACTAGAGATTCTGGTTTAATTTAATAAATATTTTACATCTTTAAGGTTCTAATAATTAATTGCTTTTTCTGAAAGTTACTATAACTAAGTAATGATTGATTTTTCCGTTATTTTGTGTTTAGTTGTAGATATTGATGAAATTAACTACATTTACCTTGGGGGAGTATTCCGTAGGGATAGGCACAAAGGAAGAAGAAAGAGGGAAGCAAAAGGGAATTAATCTCTTGTTTCTATGGTATTGAAAGATCGTTGTTGACAAGTATCTGGAGATGTAAGTTGAGAATAATTTGCTTGGTTTTTAGATTTTCTGGCTGAAAAATTATAATGACTCCAAGATGATTTATACTAAAAGTTGAGTTATTATGTATAGAATTGAATTGTTTTTTTTGATAACGACAGGAGAATATGATGCAAATGCTACCACAACCCAAGGGATTATCTATTATTCAAGTCTTAAACTGGATATTCAGACCTATGCCTTATATGGTGGAATGTGCTAAAAAATATGGAGATGTTTTTGCTCTAAAATTACAGGGTAATTTACCACCAATGTTATTTGTTCATTCTCCTGAAGCTATGCAGCAGGTGTTAAGTAATGATCAAAAAGAGTTGGAAGCACCAGGAGATTTAAATAGTATTTTTCAATATTTACTGGGCAAAAATTCTGTCATTAGTCTTAGTGGTAAAGCACATCAACGTCAACGTCAATTAATTATGCCTCCTTTTCACGGGGAAAAAATGCGAACTTATGCAGAATTAATTGAGAATATTACCATAAAAGTTTTTAATCAACAACCAAAAAATCAATCTTTTAATATTAGGAACATTACCCAAGATATCACTCTTCAGGTAATGATGGAAGCTGTTTTTGGCCTTTATGAAGGAGAACGAGCAGAAAAACTTAAACATTTACTTTGTGCAATTTTAGAACAGGGTGGCACTCCTTGGAGAGTGATTTTTCTCTATTTTCCCAAATTAAAAGAAACCTTTGGGATTTCAGAAATTTGGAAACGACAAATGAAGAAACAGGAACAAGCTGACCAACTTATTTATCAGGAAATTCGAGAAAGAAGAGAAAATTTCGATCCTAAGCGCACAGATATCCTTAATTTACTTATGTCTGCTGAAGATGAAAACGGTCAACCTATGACTGATGCAGAATTAAGAGATGAATTGATGACTTTATTAGTCGCAGGTCATGAAACTACAGCTACAGCTATTTCTTGGGCTTTTTACTGGATTCATAAATTCCCAGAAGTTAAAGAAAAGTTATTAGCAGAATTGGATAGTTTAGGAGAAAATTATGATTCTAATACTGTCTTTAAATTGCCATATTTAACTGCTGTTTGTAATGAAACATTAAGGATTTGTCCTGTGGGAATGTTAACTTTTCCTAGAAGGGTTAAAACCCCTATTTCTCTCTGTGGTTATCAACTCGAACCAGGTACAATTGTCATGGGTTCAATTTATTTAGCTCATCACCGCGAAGATACTTATCCTGAACATGAGAAATTTCGCCCAGAACGCTTTTTAGAGAAACAATTTTCACCTTATGAATTTCTACCTTTTGGTGGTGGTGCAAGACGTTGTATCGGTTTAGCATTTGCCCAAATGGAAATGAAATTGATCTTAGCAAAAGTGCTAAAAACATGGTCAATAAAATTAGTTGATACCCATGAAATCAAACCTAAAAGACGGGGTTTAGTTACAGGACCGAGTAGTCCGATAACTTTGGAAATTCAAAATGTTCGTCAACCAAAATCTGCAATTTTAGAAGCAGCAGCACTTTGATACACCAACAATCAAGAATGTCCGCGACTTATTTAAGAAGTCGCGGATTTAGGTTTATCTTTCATGTTATTTCTATTTCCACGATTGATCATGTCCTAATTACCCTGGCTACAATAATTACGAAAAAAATGCGATCGCACTAGCATTACACACAAATGGTATAATTTTAAACGATTATCTAGACAAACCAATTTTTTAAACTATTCAATCCTCATCATAAGATATATTTAACTAAATATTTTCTTATACCTAACTTGGGTAAAAACTTATAAAGAAATTGTTAAAAAGTTTAGTACAATAATCTGATTAGACAAATAAGTATTTTTTCCTATTGACATGATAGCGGATCAATTTCCTTGGCTTACCGCAATTGTCCTATTTCCACTCCTGGCCTCCTTTCTTATCCCCCTATTCCCTGATAAGGACGGTAAGGTTGTACGTTGGTACGCGCTAGGTGTAGGTATAGCAGACTTCGTTTTGATGTGTTTAGCTTTTTGGCAGCATTATGATGCCAGTAGTGCTAGTTTTCAACTCGTAGAAAATTATGTTTGGATGCCTCAATTAGGCTTAAATTGGACCGTTTCTGTTGATGGTATTTCCGCTCCCTTGGTGCTTTTAGCAGGTTTTGTTACCACCCTTGCCATTTTTTCCGCTTGGCAAGTTGATCGCAGACCCAAGCTCTTTTACTTTCTCATGCTTGTGTTATATTCTGCACAAGTTGGAGTATTTGTCGCCCAAGACTTGCTATTATTTTTCATCATGTGGGAAGTGGAACTCATTCCCGTATATCTACTAGTCTGTATTTGGGGTGGACAAAGACGACGCTACGCAGCTACTAAATTTCTCATTTACACCGCAGCAGCCTCTATATTTATCTTGGTAGCAGCGCTCGCACTGGGTTTATATGGCGGTGGAGATGTCACATTTGATATCGCTCAACTCGCACATAAAGAATATCCCCTCACCTTCCAACTACTACTATACGCTGGTTTATTAATTGCCTTTGGCGTAAAATTGGCAATTTTTCCCCTACATACTTGGCTACCTGATGCTCACGGTGAAGCTTCTTCCCCAGTATCTATGATTTTAGCCGGTGTACTCCTAAAAATGGGCGGATATGGACTAATTCGCCTGAATCTTGACCTACTTTCCGACGCTCATGTTTACTTTGCTCCTATTCTCGTTATTCTCGGTGTTGTCAATATTATCTATGGTGCTTTAAATTCCTTCGCTCAAACGAACATGAAACGTCGTTTGGCCTATTCCTCAATCTCTCACATGGGTTTTGTCCTCATAGGAATTGCATCTTTTACCGATTTGGGTATCAATGGCGCAATGTTACAAATGATATCCCATGGTTTAATTGCTTCTGTTTTATTCTTCCTCGCAGGTGTCACCTACGATCGCTCTCATACTATGATGATGGCAGAAATGGGTGGTATTGGTCAAGCAATGCCAAAGGTATTTGCTTTATTTACAATGGGAGCTATGGCTTCTTTAGCTTTACCAGGAATGAGTGGTTTTGTCGGTGAACTTTCCGTATTTGTGGGTATCACTACTAGTGATGTTTACACTACCACTTTTTGCACTGTTACGGTTTTTCTCGCTGCTGTAGGGGTTATCCTCACACCCATTTATCTCCTTTCCATGCTACGTCAAGTATTTTACGGTTCTGGTGCAGACCTGATCTGTGATATTAACAATGCAGGTATTCAAAATCAAGAAGATGAAGGAACTGCTTGTTTTGGTACAGATTGTCTTTTACCAACGGAAACCATCTATACTGATGCTAGGCCACGAGAAATTTTCATTGCTGCTTCTTTTCTAGTGTTAATTATTGGCATTGGTTTTTATCCTAAAATTGCCATGCAAATGTATGATGCAACAACTGTGGCTGTGAATAGTCATGTTCGCCAATCTTATACTATCATCTCCCAAACTAATCCTCGTGTTTATGCTGGTGGTTTGTTGAATCCCCAAGTTAATCATACTGAGTTAACTCCTGTTTTGGGAATTTTACAAAAATCTTAGGCTACATCAGGACTTTTTTTCTCACGCAAAGACGCTTTAGAAGCAGAGAGTTTTATGTTGATGGTTTTGTCAAATTTTGGTGGTTTTATCGTTACGATAAATATATCGTTAATGATTGTAACACCATGACGGCTAATTTAACTAATGGTTTGACCTCTGTTTTTCGTCTTTCTCCTCTGATTCGGATCACTTTGTTAAGTTTATATTTAGCGTTGACAGTTCCTTTACCGTTTTTAGCTCAGTTAACAGCCGCAACTATTCCTCCCTGGTTATTATGGATAGGAATTGGTTGCGGTTTTATTTTGTTGTATGCTGTTTTGACTGAAAGGGTGATTTTAGATGAGGAAGGGATTAAGGTTACTTACTTAGGTTGGTTTTCTCAGTTTTTTCGTCGCGGTTGGAGTTTATCATGGTCGGAAGTGAAAGAGTTAAAGCCACGAACGACTGGACAAGGTGGTTTAGTATATTATTTTATTACTCAGGATGGTAAGGCTTATTTATTACCTATGCGAATGTCTGGATTTTCTAAGTTTATCAATATTGTCGCCGCAAAAACTGGTATTGATACTCAAGATGTTCGTCCTTTATCACAGCCTTGGATGTATTTAATTTTGTTAGGTTTGACTTTATTATTGCTATTAGTAGATATTTGGACTATTCAAGCTGCATTAGTTATGGGTCATGGGTAATAAGTATTTGGGTGATTAAATTTCGATAAATTATTTGGCATTGCATATCTGATTTGATGCTTTAATTTAGCAATGCCAATAATTTAACTCTGTAATCATCTCCATTTAACCAAGAAAGGTTACAACATAAATTGTAACTTTTTACATTAAGAATGTATTGGCTTACATTAAGAATGTATTAAGTTACAATAAGATTTTAATAGTTTACATTAAAAATGTAGTTTATTACTATGCTTGTATTAGAATCCGTGAGTTTATGTGGACGTTTACAGAATCAACATCAATATCCAATTTTACAGAATATTTCTTTTAGAGTATCACCAGGCGATCGCTTTGCTATTGTAGGTGTATCTGGTGCTGGTAAAACTTCCCTATTACGTCTGATTAATCGGCTAAATGAACCTACTAGCGGGAAAATATATTTTAAAAATCAGGAATATCACAAAATTCCTGTAATTCAATTACGTCAACAGATAATGCTTGTGCAACAAGAATCTAAACTGTTGGGGATGACAGTAGGAGAAAATTTAGCTTATCCTTTAACTTTGCGTGGTTTACCTAAACCAACTATTCAGGAAAAAGTCAGTTATTGGCGGGAAAAACTGCAAATTCCTGAACAATGGTTAGGACGGACAGAAGTACAACTTTCTGGAGGACAAAAACAGTTAATTGCGATCGCTCGTGCTTTAGTTACCGAACCGCAAATTTTACTATTAGATGAGCCTACGTCGGCGTTAGATACCCCTGCAATTACTAATTTAATCAATATCCTCACTCAATCAAATCAAGCCCATTCTTCGGCGATTTTGATGGTAAATCGGCAAAGGGATTTAGTGCAGGAGTTTTGTACCCATGTTTTACATCTTCACCAAGGTCAATTAGTGGTTAATCAACCTGCGGCTGAAGTAGACTGGGAAAACTTAGCAGTCACCCTGACAGCAGCAGAAAACCAAGAATTAGAAGAATGGACAATTAGTTATTAGTTAGTGGTCATTTTATCTGTTAAGAGTTTCCTGAAATCAAGAACTTTGAGCGGTTAATACGGGAAGTTGATTAGTAAATCTTTCTCTTGGTAATTTCCCTTGTTGTTGAGCGATATTAGCATTCAAAATTTCCATGTTAAATCGGTATCCAACATTGCGAATAGTTTGGATTAAACTGGGTTGACGAGGATCAAGTTCCACCTTCTTCCGCAGCGATAAAACATGAGTATCAATGGTGCGCGGGTTATCAATAGCGTCAGGCCAAGCACGACGCAATAATTCCGATCTACTTAAAGGCACTCCTCCAGCTTGTGCTAAGACATACAATAAACTAAATTCCTGGGGAGTCAAATCAATAAATTCCCCTTGGAAACGAACCCGACGCTGGACTAAATCAATTTGCAAACTGCCATAATCTAAATAAGCTGGTGCATTAGGTGTGCGGTGACGACGAAGAATGGCCTCCACCCTAGCCAAAAATTCCTGCATTCCAAAGGGTTTGCTTAAATAATCATCTGCTCCTGCTTTTAAACCCGCAACAATATCGGCTTCATTGGTACGAGCAGATAACATCAAAATTAAAGGCTGTTGTTGACGATGTAACCAGCGGCACAAATCCATACCATCGCCATCGGATAAATCCGCATCTAAAATAATTAGAGTTGGTTGATGGCTTTGAAATACTTCTTTTGCTTGATAAATACTGGCAGCTTGATGAACTCGGTATTCTAGTTGTTGCAAGTGCCAACCCAATAACGATCTCAGATGGGGATTCCCCTCAACAATTTCAATACAAACCGAACCCACAGTGGCAAAACCCCTTAGCGTTGATGAATCTCAAATTAACAATCTCGTGGTCAAGGTTTTGTAGTTTTTGTTACCTGAATGAAGATATTCTTCACATTTCCCTCAAGAAAACCTTGCAAAAAATTTATTTTTCACTTTATTTGCAATCAAGCAGGTGACTTTATTAAATTAATATTACATTCTCTAAACTCAAATTGCTATTTGTCTAGGGTGGTTTAGTAATTTCTGATAATTGGTATAAAATTGTTTACTTGCCAAGCCCTACCTATGATTAAACTTTAATTTGAATCATTTGTCCTACTCCTAAAGAGATATGATAAACTCAGATAACAATCATTTATCAAAGGGAGTAGGATACAATTCACACCTGATTATGACTCTTAGTTAAACAAGACTTGTTTTCTATCCATGAGGTGGCTAAGAAGTTATAAAACTTGATTATACAGGTTTGGACTATGGCTAAATTTGTATTCCTCAAGAAAACCGGACAAAAATTGGATCAATATCAATTAGCACCTGTGATGATCAACACCAAGTTAACACCATGCTAGATTGCTAAATCTAACTTTTGACAAAGAATCGTAAAAATACACTACAAAATCACCTTATGTCCAGTTTTTTGGCCTAGGATTTAATTAAGTTTTTAGCTGCTGAGGGGTCTCATCTAAAGTCCAAATATTACTTATGAGTTCATACATAAGCAGGAAGTGATACTTCATTGAGCGTGAATCATCATCTACAATTCTCATTCCCAAGAGACTAATACAGCAGTTATGCTCCAAGACACACAAACCATCCGCTACTACCAAAGACTTACCGACGCCTTCGTCGAATTATGGAATCGCGGTTATCGTATGGATGATATGCGGATGTATTTGGATGGATACCTAGCCGCACTCAGACATAGTAATATCATTGAACCCTACTGGATTCATCGCTTAGAAGAGGAAGCCAGCCGCTATTTGCATGATGTATCGAATTTTACAATGGTTCAACCAGAACCCGAAAGACAACATCGCTACTACTAAAGGTAGATTTTGATTTATCGAGTAGCTACCATCTGACGATAGCGACTGTAGTACAATTTTTGACACTCCCCTCAGTTTGATGCTGCTGAGGGGAATTTTGCTGTTGTTGGTTATAAGTGATTGTATTTTATATATAAATGGCAATTAATTGGGATATTGACATACAGCACTTCCCGGTGTTATGAGGTACATATTTAGCGGGCAAGATGCCCGCACCACAAGAGTTTCATGATTCAACTTTGTACTTCATCAGATCGGAAACCGCTGTAAGTAGGTGAACGGAAAAAAACCAACATAAGTAACGAAAAGTAAAGTTGTCCAAAACCTGTTCCCTGTTCCCTGTTCCCTGTTCCCTGTTCCCTGTTCCCTGTTCCCTGTTCCCTGTTCCCTGTTCCCTGTTCCCTTGTCATAACGACAATTTTTCACCCCAACCTACTTAATTCCTCTAGAGATATTTTTTCTTGATCATATAGTTCTTGAATCTTTTTTGTCGCAGGTTCTAAAATCTCCTTTCCCCTTCTGATTTGAATATCTAATTTATTTTGATTTTGATCAAAAATCACAAATAGTGATATATTTCTGGCAATAGTTTGTTTACTACCTCGCAATTTAAAATCAGTGATAAATTTACCTGCTGTGGGGACGTGAAGACCTAAATCGGAAGATTGAATAATTTCCTGAATATCCGCAAGTTGTAAACTAGAAAGTGCTGGAGTTTCTTGTTGAATATTGATCAACTTAATTAAATCTAATTGGTTTTGGTTAATTATTATATGATCTAATTGTTCATATTGAAATGTAATTGTTCCTAGTAAATTATCAGTAATAGCATAAATTTGGACAGAATATGGAGGTTTAGGAACAGAACCTTGTTTATAGAATAAACTTCCTTCTGGGGTGACAGTAATTTGCGGTGTATTTGCTAGAGTTTGTAAAGATTGAAGATTAGCAATGGTACTTTTCACAAATACAGAATCAAGTCCTAAAATAGATGCTAATTCATTAGCTGTAGGGGGGGGATTAAATTCCATACCAGCGCGAATAATAAACTCTTCTAAAACATTAAATTTCCGAGGTTCTTTAATAGTTAATTCTAAGAAATTTTGCGTTACATGATAATAAAATTGACGTGCTAATAAAACCGATGAATAATCATTTTCCGATTCAATTTTATCAACTAAATATTTCAAATTATTATCAATTATTTTAACTACAGAAGCAGGAAACATCAATAAAACCTCCATGATGATTAACAGTGTTCGCAACCTCAGAATACATATTACCCACTGTACCAGATTTACCTGTAAATAAATCGTGACAACCGACAATAATTAACAATTCTTGAGCGCGAGAAAAAGCCACATTTACCCGTTCTGGTTTATTTGCAAATCCCACATCTCCTTGATGATTATTTCGCACCATACTGACAATTA
>Ga0315905_10001950_pt1 | contig 21890 bp, 19 predicted proteins | sample LakEriMetagenome_5_FD_203522 | JGI IMG/M metagenome (GOLD analysis project Ga0315905, IMG submission 203522) | Freshwater fungal communities from buoy surface, Lake Erie, Ohio, United States - Buoy 4 MA121 | ecosystem: Environmental > Aquatic > Freshwater > Lake | place: USA: Lake Erie, Ohio...
ATCTCTTGCTAATTCATTGGTTGGGTAAAGTCCAATGGCACAAAATTCACCTTGGAGAACTTGTAAATAAGCAGCTAAACTCTTACCATCTCCTGTCATCGCAGTGTTAAAAACTACGTCAATATTTGGATCTTCTAATGCTTTTAATGTTTCTAATTGATGCCAAGATAAAGACCAATTTTCAGGTAATTTTACCCCATCTGGTGTGGGGACTGTTTGCGAATAAACAGGTTTGAGTTGAATACTATAATTTTCTGACATATCCTTAATTAATAACTCTTGTGAATTGATGGTTGCTTGATATTCTGTGATCGTGAATGTCCGTAACTCATTGCTAAAATCTATAATAACAGCCATAATAAAAATTGACAAGCGAAAACAAGTATAAAGTATACGGACACTTTCCATGAGTCGAAAAGGTCAATCTATTACACTGTCGGTATCAGAGGGTGATAAAACGCAACTAGAAGCGATCGCTCTTCAATTTGGGATGAAGTGGGGAGATGATCCCAATATCTCCAAACTGATCAAGGCCATAGCCCAACATGATTTAATAGTTAGTAAAAATAATGACTGGCAAGATTCACGTATCCGTGCCTTACATCTTTGTATAGGTGCATTAACGGATATCGGACAAAATGAACAGGCGGAAATTATCGCTAATTTACTACTAGAACGCAGTGAATTATCCATACCTTTACGGAAAGAAATAGAACGGTTTTTAAATAACTCCTGTCCATCTTGGCGGTTACAAATAGATCACTATATCTTACGTCAACAACCCTTTCAACTTGCTTATCAAGATGCGTCCGAACGAGTATTTAATTTTACTGTACATTATGCCAAAATCAGACCCCATGAAAAACGCCTATATCTTGACTGCTGGTGCGAAGAGACAGAAGGAAACTCTGACATACCAGAACTACAACATAATTGGTGTTTTCGTTTAGACAGAATTAACGAAGCAGCAGTTACCGAAATTACTGGTAAATGGTATTCTAATTTAGATCAAATAGATGTGGAAATGCACTTATATAAAGGTTTAGCGTTTGCCTATCAACCTAAACCAGAGGATAAAATAGTGGAATGGATACCAGATCAACCACAGGTCAAAAAAGTAATTAGAAGAATATCAAATACATTCTGGTTTATTCGAGAAATTATGCAGTATTCCTCTGATTGTATTGTAGTTTCACCGGAGGATGTGCGATCGCGCATTAAAGAAAGTCTCGTCAAGCTATGTCAAAATTATGACCTAACTGCATCACTCACAAGTTAAGATCATTATAGGTAATAGCCGAGGATTTACAAATACCTTGCACCACGGCGAAAATCTATGTTAGATTAGCACATTGGATGGTTAAAGATACGCAATCCTATGATCAGTTTTCATGATGATTGATTGTTAACTCATTCATAGGAAGTGATAACAGAAACAATAAACTCAAAACCGTTCGTGCTAAACTGAACAAATCTCTATCTGTTCAAAATGACACTTTATAAAGGCATAACCTTTATTGGTGTAACGGCAACACTCGCTATCCCATTTGCAAAAGCATTTGGGAATACTTTTCTGACAATATTAGCTGACCCATTGCAATCTGCATTCAGGAGGATTCCTTGAGCAGATTTGAATAAACCACGCTTCACTCTCTTCCCCAAGTAGATAGAGTGTTTTTGTATTGGTTCTAAGTCCAAAGCGCTGCACTTTGAGGTATAAGATTCTTCAGTTACTACAACTTTGATTCCTGCTAATTGACATTTATAAGTTAGTTGGTCAATTAATCTTGCATGGGGAATCTGTGTAAATGACTGATTATTCTTTTTACCTATATTGATATTCTGTTTCCAGTTATCATTCTTACCAATAACTAACATACCAATATCACAAGCCTGAAGTAGATTAACAATCGTTCTACTTGTATTGTGTAGATAATTGTCAACGTAGTTGTTTCTATAAGCAGTCATCAATTGAATCCGCTTACTAGTCTTGCGTTGATCACCTAATTGAGCTTGTAACTTAGCTTTGGTTTTGTTATATAACTGGTTTACTGATTTAAGTGGTAGTCCATTAACCAACAAAGGTTTAAAACCTGGTTGATTTGAAGTTAACGCTACTAAATTAGTTAAACCAATGTCAATACCCGCTACATAATTGCTAGTACATTGTTCTTGTTCCTCTTTTTCATACACAATTTCAACTACATAGCAAGTGGGACGTGGTACTAAACGCACTTCAACCACATTATTTACCTTAGTTGGAATCTTAATATCACTCATTGATAAGTGACAGATTCCCTTGTTCAATTCAGCCTTGTAAACTGACTCATGATAGTAGATAACTACATTACGTCCCTTAGCTTGATCTTTGTAACCAGGTATTCTAGGTTCTCCTAAGAACTGAGAAGGATTCTTCTGCCATTCTTTATGAGCCTCAAAATACCCAGTCCAAGTAGATACTAGTCGTTTGATAATTTGCTTACTGACTTTAGTAGGTAAAGCACGGTAGTCTACACAATCTTTAGTCAAATGATAAAGGTCAGGGAGACTATATTTCTTACCAGTGACAAAGAAGTGTTGACGACAAATGTAATTAGCTACATTGTATAAATTTTTTGAGAGGAAAGATAGTTTATCAATCTCTTGCCAATGTTGGTGAGATTGTTTAATGATATGTCTTTCAACTAAAATCATTTCTTCTTCCTTCGTTGTGCTGAACGTTTCCCGTAAATCCTAGCTGCAAGAAAGATTTTAATTGTGACGTTAAGCTGTTTGGCAACTTGTCCTATTGTCAGAAGTTTCTCCATTAGTTAAATCCTCGAATATGGAAAACCAATGATTGATCATAGAACTAGAACTTCTGGAACTCTTCAGGACTAGGTACATCTTCCAACTCAACCGCGTGAGGAAAGATAGACCCATCCTCAAGTTCAAACTCTGTGGAACTAACACGAATAACTTTCTTCCTTAACATAATCTCGACCTTAATACTATAATCTTAGCATCTCATCAGGAGATTTATAAAGGTTTTACTAGAAATGTTTAGATATTTGCTTTACGGCACGAACCCCGGAAAAATTTATTTTTTGGTATTGACAAAGAAATTTGAATATGTTATCTTTATTTTGATAAGGAAGAACTATTCTACTGTTATTCAATTAATAAAACACAGAGTCCCCGACTTGTTCAAAAAATCGGGGATATTTGTATTGAGAGTTAGACTTTTAAGAGGGTGTCAGTTGGTCCGTCCTTCTTCAAAGCTAACCGGGCTAGTCCATAACAAAGTAGGGCATTGACAAGAAGGAAGATTCGTGATAGATGAATATTTGCTAAACCCCAAACAGTAGGACTATAAATAGCGGTAACTGTTAAACAAGCTGCTATACCTAAACTCGAACCAATAGCAAACCATTTCCCAGTAGGATGTCCTAAAAATAAGGCTATCAACACAAAGGGAATTAAGACACTGGCAAAAAGAGGATTTAATGAGTCTGTTCCCTGTAAAGTGTTTCCTAGTTCGGGAATGGAACTACCTAAAAGCCGGAAAGGCCATTGGGGAAGGTCAAAGATATAAATTCCTTTGAGGAAAAATAAGCCAGAACTACCAAAAATCAAACCACTGGATAAAGACCAACTCCAAGCGAAGGGAAAATAAACCCGTAAAAACCAAGCCAGGAGATAAGAACCTATCACCATGAGTATTTTAGGCAATAAAGCGATCGCACCGCCATCTATCCAAAAACCAGGATTTAGATAGCCGTTTTCTCGCAACCACCGGAAAAAGTCAGGAACGCTAATTATACCATCACTAGCTAATTTAACCGCTGCTTCGGCGTTAAGTTGTCCAGCCCCATAATAGTTTAAACCATCATCTTGAATAACTCTGGCTGACTGCTGGAGAACCTGTAAAATTTCATTGGGTTCTTTAATTCCCAAAGCTTTAATTAATGCAGCTACACCCGCAACGTGGGGAGAAGCCATACTTGTTCCTTGCAGTCCGAGAAATAGACCCTCACCTTCTTCGTTAATGGTTTCTTGGAGAATTGTCCCAGTTTCACTACCACCAGGGGCGGAAATGTCCACACCTGCACCATAATTAGAATAAGATGCTCTTTCACCGTCAGGACCAAAGGCCGCAACACCGATAACATGAGGATAACGGGCAGGATAACTAACGCCATTAGTGTTTTCATTCCCAGCGGCGGCTATAATAGTTACACCTTTATTATAAGCGTAATTAATCGCCTCCGCCATAAGTTGGCTTTCTCCACCACCACCTAAGCTCATATTAATTACATCTGCACCATTATCAGCGGCAAATTTGATAGCTTCAGCAATATCAGCTACTGTTCCTGCACCGTCAGCATTTAATACTTTTAGGGGCATAAGATTGGCTTCGTAGGCTACTCCCGCTACACCATAACTGTTATTAGTAGACTGGGCAACTGTACCAGCGACATGAGTTCCATGTCCATTGTCGTCTTGGGCTGGTTCTGTATCATTGACAAAATCATAGCCTTTGACAAATTTGGTTTCATGTAAATCACGGACTTTAGTAATACCAGTATCAATGACAGCAACAGTGATACCACTACCTTTAGTGCGTGTCCAAGCAGATTCTATACCGATTTTGTGTAAATTCCACTGTTTGCTATAATATTGATCATTGGGACCAATTAAAGAGGAATTTGGTTCTTGGTCGTTTTCTGGTGGTAGAATTTCCCCTAAGCGGGTGGTTTTATCTGTAGGTACAGTTTTGTAAATGTAATTGGGTTCAATAAATTCCGTAACTTTGACCAATGGGGATTTTTTTAAATCTGTGATTCTTTGGCGATCGCCTTTGATAATATATACATGATCCGCTGCTGAATATTTATTATCCAATTGGGGTGTAACATGATATTGTTGAGCGATCGCTTGTAAATCCTTTTGAATGAGATTTTCTGCTATATCTTCCCGAAAATCCAGTAAAATTGTCTCAAATTCGCCTTTAACTGCGAGTCCCTGAAAATGTAGAAATCCAAACACCGCAGTAGTCAGTCCCACAAAGAACAAGCAGAATAATATAAGTTTTTTCATATCCGCTGATCACCGCTTTTTGTCAGTTTGTTCACTACGATAACTCATATTATGGTATTTTTGGGAAAATTTAGGCTATAGTTGCTGACAGGTAACGGGGTGAAATGTTTCTGGTTTTGGTGCATAGGGTGGTGAAAACTAATCGTTTGACATCAATTCCATGAATAATAGTCTAGACTAAATAATAAGAAAAATCACACAAATCACAGAAATCAAAGTATGGAACGTGGTCTTTTATGGTTGCCTTTGTTAGTAGTATTTTTCTGGTTAGCGTGGCAAGGTTCACAGGAATATCAGAAACTTGAAGCTTATCGGATTTGGGCTGAAGAATTTGAACGAGCTAAATATGATATTTATGCTGTATTAGCTCAAAAAGGTAATGATATTACTTGGGGAAAACCAACAACTAAAGGACCAATTGCATTAGAAACTTTTTCTTTATTAGATGTTAAGGAAATTCGTTTTTTAGTGAATGGTAATGTGGTAGATATAGAAAATCCTCCGCAAAAAGGTAGAAAAATTGAATTGCAGTTTTTATTAACTAGTGATAAATCAATTTGTGTTCCTTTTACAGAAGTTCCTCTGGCCGCAAAATGGGGTAAATTTTTGCAAATAAAATTAGATACAGCAAGTTTAGCTTGAGTGAGGTACAATTTATGCGGGCAAGATGCCCGCACCACAAGAGTTTTATCATTAATATTTGTACTTCATAATACCGGGAACTGCTGTATCTGTTGAAAATTAAATAATGTTATACTATCTTCAAACAATACTTGTTTATATTTGTCAAATGGCATATACCTATTCAGATTTAGATAATAAAAATTCTAAGTGGTTTATTAACGATACCACTCGTGCAACTCTACTCTCGATAGAACTTAGAAAAGGTCAAATACGAGGTCTTGAAAATGTAACAATTGATTTCCATTATCCAATTACAGCAATAGCCGGTCGAAATGGTTCTGGAAAAACCACAGTTCTAGCTTTAGCAGCCTGTGCATTTCATAATAATGATAAGGGCTTTAAACTTCCTGGAAGAACAAATTCTTACTATACTTTTCCAGATTTTTTTATCCAAATAGAAGAAGAAGAAGAAGAACTTAGTGATATAAAAATTTATTACAAAATTCTTTGTAATAACTGGAAACCTACAAAGGATAATCCAGAAACAGCTAGAGCAGGTTGGCAATTACGCTCTAAAAAAGCTGGCGGTAAGTGGAATAATTATAGTTCACGAGTTCATCGTACTGTAATTTTTCTTGGTATTGAGCGTATGGTTCCACACGCTGAAAGAAAAGTATCTAAAAATTATCGAGGAAAATTCAAACCAATAACAGAACATGGATGGGAAAATCAAGTTCGTGACATTGTAGGCAGAATTTTAGGTAATCAGTATACTAATTTTAGTTACAAAGAACATACTACATACCGTTTACCCTTAGTAGCAAAAGGAAAACAGAATATCTATTCTGGTTTTAATATGGGAGCAGGTGAACACTCTTTATTTGAGTTATTTTCAACTCTCAATCAATGCCCTAAAGGTTCTCTTATCTTAATTGACGAAATAGAATTAGGTCTTCATGGAAAAGCACAAGAAAGTTTAATTAAAGAGTTGAAGAATATCTGTGAAGAACGCAAGGTTCAAATTATTTGTACAACTCATTCTTCCTCTATTCTTGAATGTTTACCGCCAGAAGGCAGGATTTTTATAGAAAGGATGGGCAGCAAGACTATTATCACATCAGGAATTTCATCAGTTTATGCAACTGGAAAACTATCGGAGCGTCTAAATAGTGAATTAGATATTTTAGTTGAAGATCAAGCTGCTAAATTAATCTTGGAAACAGTCTTAAATAAAGAACTGCGGTCACGTACTGAAATTTTACCTATTGGTTCTTCAGCAGCAGTTATGAAACATCTTGCTGCTAGATATAAAGAAACGTTACATAAAACAAATAAGGTGGCAGAAATTGTAGTTTTTCTTGATGGTGACAGATCATCAGAAGGACACAAGAATCATCATATAAAAATATTTCTTGATGCTCTTGAAGAGAAGACCTTGAAAGAAAATGCAAAAATTTGGGTAGAAAACCGTTTAATGTTTATACCAGGTAAGGAATGGCCTGAGTTATGGATCACTAAACCCACAAATAAAACCCCATATTATGAAAGGTTTTTGAGAGAATTAGAGATGTCAAATGAAGAAGTAGATCATTTATTAGATTTAGCCGTCATGGCAGGTAAACATAAGGAATTATATACAGCAGCAAAATATTTAAGTCTTGATGAAAAAGTTGTAAGCAGTTACTTAATTAAAAGCGCATTTGAATCAAATATTGAAGAAGCAACAAAAATTATTAATTTTATTAAAGGGTTTTTATAATAAAATTTCAATGGTTTCCCTTGTCACAAATTACCAATAACAAAATCAAACAAATAATGCGCCATTTCCAACTTAGAACAAGTGGGAATTTCTACCTCTCTTCCTGACTTATCTAAAAACACCGCTTGGTTATTATCACTCCCAAAACCACTATCAACTTGATCAATAGGGTTCGCTACAATTGCATCTAATTTCTTTTTTTGCAATTTTTCCCGCGCTGGCTTGACAATATCCCCGGTTTGTGCTGCAAAACCAATTAAGTATTGATGGGGTTGTTTACGGTTGCCGATTTCCGCCACAATATCCGGTACTGGTATCAATGGTAAATTTTCTGGCAGCGATCGCTTCGGCAATTTTTCGATACTATAATCTCTAGGTTTGACATCTGCAACGGCCGCTGACATAATAATTATATCTGCATTAGGCAACTGATTTAACATGACTTGCTGCATCTCTTCTGAGGTAATTACGGGAATTGCTTCTACTCCTAAAGGGACTTCCCAACTCGCTGGACAATGTACCAATATTACTTTTGCACCTCGGTGTAGTGCGGCCTGTGCCAATGCTAAACCCATTTTACCAGTCGAAGGATTGCCAATAAATCGCACCGGATCTAAATATTCTCGCGTTCCCCCAGCACTGATTAAAACCTCTTTCCCCACTAAATCTCTTTTTCCTTGGGTGTATAATAAAGATTGAATATAAATAAATATTTCCGCAGCTTCTGCCATTCTACCAGCACCAATGCGATCGCAAGCCAACAACCCAGAACCAGTTTCCATACCATAAAATCTGCTATCTGTCAATAGCTGCTGCCAATTTCTTTGTACTGCTACCTGTTCCCACATATCTGTATTCATCGCTGGTGCTAACAACACGGGACAAGTAGAAGCGAGAACAGTATTTGTTAATAAATTATCCGCCATACCATAAGCTAACTTAGCCAAAGTATTAGCAGTTAAAGGCGCGATAACAATTAAATCAGCCCATTCCCCCAACTCAATATGTAATGGACGAGAATAAATTGGTTGCCAAAAATTCTCATCTGTATAAGCTTGATAACGGGATAAAGTAGATAAAGTTAAAGGAGTAATAAATTTTTGGGCAGATTTAGTGAGAATAATTCGCACCTCTACCCCAGATTTAAACAAGGTAGAAACTAATTCACACACTTTGTAAGCTGCAATACCACCGCCTACAGCAACAATAACTTTTTTGGATTTTAGATTTACAAATGATGGCATTATATCTTTCTTCTATTTAATACTTCTTTAGGGACTGGAGGATCTTTAACTTCATTTTCAGGAATGGGAAATCCATGATAGGTAGGATAACCCTGTTCATCAAAAGCATCATCTGAATGAAATACATAGAATTGATCTTTTTCCTTGTGATATCCATAACGTTTTTTACTATTTTTATTACTACTACATACAGAACTATTTAAAACTTTTTGAGCTTCTTTATCTTTTAAATCCATAGGAGTAACTTCTTCCCCTTTTTTCCCTTTTTTCCAATGCTTCACAAGATCATGTTTGTCAGAAGAAACTTTATAACGAGGACATATTTTTCTAGCCTGTTTAATTTCAGTTAAATTATTGATTATTCGAGTTTCTTTGGAATTTGTACCTTCTTGAAATTCAACTTGGATGTTTTCTTTACTAAAATCAGGATTATTTTGTAAACTAATTAATATTCCTGGAAGTTTAGCAGCACCGGCTAATGAACTTGATGAAACATCTTGTTTTTGATAGTTACATTTACAATCATTTAATAAATCTTGTAAATCCACAAACGGTCCGTTCCTTAAAAGTCTAATTAAAATCTTTGCTATTGTTTGTTGATTCGTTTTTTGCGATTTAATTCTAGCAGAAAACCATTCCTGTAATGTTAAATTTGCAGATAATTTCTGAGAATAAAAACTACTATGAGTTTGGATAGGATCACCATTTTGAATATGTTCTATTTCTTTAATGATTTCAAAAATATTTTTCATTAATTCATCAGCTTCATAATCATTTGCAGCTTGTCCAATAAAAGAAAGTTCGTTAATTAAAAAGTGCATTTATAGTAACTCCATTAAATCCTTTTCTGCTTGATCAAAAAAGCCATCCGGCCATTTATCAATTCCTCCGTCGGGATAAATTCGAGGAGTAATAATTTCTGTGGTTGGTTGTCCTTTTTTTAAATATCTTTCAAAGTAGTTAATTTGTACTTTATCAGCCTCAAGTTTATTATGTCTTACTGCTTTACGAATACCATTTAAAACATGATCGCTATGAGTTTCTAATATTATTTGAATACCACAACTTGCTGCTAATGCAATTAATTCTCCCATTTTAGATTGTCCTCTAGGATGAAGATGAGCTTCTGGGTTTTCTAGCAAAATCAATGTATCTGAAGTAGCAGATAATATAGCGACAATAATCGGTAAAGTATAGGTAATTCCAAAACCTACATTAGTTGAACGATAGAAATTATTATCTTCATAGGAATATTGTAAATTTACTACATCCATTCCTGGATGTAATTCTATATCAACTCTTGTTCCTGGGCTAATTTCTCCTAACCATGCTTCAACTTGACTTTTTAAAATATCAGACTGTGCTGATGGATGCGATAGTTGAGTATGTGGAATTTTTTTATATTCATTTATGGATAGGAAATGGGGAGTAAATTCACCTTGACTGCCAATTTGTTGATGTTGTCTAACTTTAAAATCGGACATTTGGAAATAATTTCTAGGTGCTATTCTTTCAGCTTTTAAGTAATGAAAATTATCATTAAAAAGTCCTGAATTATAAATTTCTCTATGAATTGCTAAATCAGGAGATAGTTTCATTAGGGGAGATAGTCGCATTATATCTGATTGACGATCACAATCAAAAATCCAAGTACCTTTAATATTATTATCATTATTCATGACAATTTCTAAAGTTATCAAATCCTCTTTAGCTCTCTTGAAAAGTGCATCTTGTCCAGTACCTATAGATACTAAATCACCGTTTAATACTAAACCTACCCTATCTAATAACTCATCCTGTAAACAAGATTGACGTAATAGTAATAGAGATTGCAATACAGACGATTTACCTGTGCTATTTAAACCTGCTAGTAGAGTTAATGGCTTTAAAGAAAAAGACTGATTTTCAAATGGTTTAAAATTTTTTAAAGTTAAAGAACTTAACATGATAAAACCTCTTGAACTATTTGATTAATTTGCTTAAAACGATATTTAACTTTATTAGCTGCTTGAGAAATAGATCTATTAAAATCATTATCTGTTCTCATGTTTTCGATAAATCTTTCTCTTAATAATTCTTTACGATTAATCAACATATCAATTTGTTGTGAGTTTAATTGACTTAAAATAACAGACCATGATTCAAAAAGAGATTTATTAATAGGTGATTTTTGAGATTTACGGAAAGCAGTATTTCCAAAAATATTATAAGCTGCCATCATTGCTGTTATAAACTTATTTTCAAGCTCTTTTATCAAAAAATTATCTATTTTATTTAATTTTTCCATTGATTGATTTAAAAAATAATTGCGACCTTTGTCTATTGGATAATTTTCATAAGTAGTTAAAGAAAAAGCTAGAAAACCAAGTATAAATTCATGATCATCCATACGTTCTTTTTTCTTTGGGCTTAAATTTGTTACTCTTTTAAATTCTGGTAACTTGGCTAGGTTTTTCAAAATTTTTATTGCTTGACCAGGGTTAATGGCTTGACGAAGTTCTTGAGGATTAAGAGGTAATCCTCCAGTGTTAACTCTTTCAAAAATATTGTATTTTACTTCAGAAGGAGTTCCTGGTTCAATTAAATAAACTGTCAATTCTGTTTCGTCTATTCTTCTTTGATAATGACGAGGTAAATCACTATATCTTTTGTCTTCTAAATCTTTGAGAAATTGCAATTCAGTTAATGTGAAATCATCGTCAAGAATAAATTTTTTAAATGTACTAATTCTTTGTAAACCATCTATTACTAACCATTGATCATCATTAGTAGCATCTATATAAAATGCAGGAAGTGGAATTCTAATTAAAAGAGACTCAATTAAACGACTTTTATTTTTAGGTGTCCAAATACCAGCATGACGCTGAAATTCAGGTGCTAAATCAATCTCATCATATTCAATTCTTTTAAGTAGTAGATCCATTGTCATCGGTTTGGTTTTAACCCTAATCTGTGTTGGATCAAATGGTTCTAAATTTTCATCACCATCATCTTGTTCAAAATTAGAATCATCATCTAAATCATCTTCTTGATCTAGTAATTCCATTTGCTGATTATTGAGTTTATTTGTTTCCATTATAACAAATACTCCTAAAAATTTAGAATGGGAGAATTAGATATCATTAAATCATAATACCAAACAAATCATCTGGGCGTTGATTGAATAGAATTTTCAACGACTTATGAACACTAATCTCACTGAGTAGTAAAAGTTTTATTAAAGTGGCTATTGAAGCAAAACGCATCTAAATTAGATTATGAGAGCAAAATCAGGATTTAGTATGGCTAAACCCTGAGCGACTTCCGAATTTTTACCTAAAATTCTTAGCCTTCGTCGTAGGGTTCTAAATCTAAGAGGTGAATATAGGCTTCAACCAATTCTGGACGCTGGAAAGCAATTGCTCGCAGTAGATGCCAATCATTTAAACCCTCAAAAGCATTACTATAATTATCTAATTCCAGACGTGTAGCTAAATCTTGTACCTCTGTCGCTGTCATAGCAGAAATTTCTGTTTTGGAAATGCTTAGAGTCTTCATAATGCTTGCCCCTCCCTTTTGCAGCACTTACATTCAGCTTAGGGTGGAGTTGCTTCCACCTGATCTATCTTACTCATTAACGAGCATTAAATTTGTAAAAATTTTTCTGATTTTTTCAGAATTTGCAAAATTTTTGTAACTAGAGTTAACCAATTGTCTTGACAACAAAGGTTCTTAGCGCTTCTAACATTGGTAAATTAATTTCATGTCCCATTTCAAATTCATGGTACTCTACTGCTACTCCTAGAGATATTGCCATGTCCCTGGACTTAATGGCCGCTTGTAGGGGAACTACTTCATCCTTTGTTCCGTGCATAATTAACGTAGGTGGAAAATTGCCTGGATTAAGCGTTGCTACGCTAGGATGCGGATATCCACTCATCACAACTAAACCAGCCAATGGTAGGCTTAATCCTACATCTAAGGTCATTGCCCCACCTTGAGAAAATCCACTCAAAATTGTGCGTGATAAAGGTATGCCTGTATTAGTTTCTAAGGATTGCAACCAATCTATGAGTAGTTGTTTGCTTTCTACTAATCCAGCATACATATTTTCTGTCCGCAAGTCATACCATGCCCTACCTGTGTCAGCATGAGGATAGGGATAGGGAGCATTTGGTAGTAAAAATTCGTAATCTGGTAAATTGATATAAGGAATCAAAGATGCCACATCTTGAGCATTTGCACCCCAACCATGTAAAGTAACGATTAAGGCTTTTGGTGTTTGTTTCCCTGGTGGAGAAACCCTAATAAAATCTAATACTGGAGTCATAGATAATTGAGTCAAGAATCAACGCCTATCCAGTATACTGCTGATCTAGGCCGCATTTCTGACCACTCTTTAGGTAAAATACTCTTCTGTTTGTAATTTAGTCCAAAGGAATCTGGGGAATTATGGCGCGTTTAGCCCTGCTGAGTGTATCTAATAAAACTGGTATTGGCGATTTAGCCCGGAGTTTGGTTGAAGAATTTGGCTTTGATATCATCAGTAGTGGGGGAACAGCCAAAACCCTCAAAGATGCAGGAATACCAGTTACTAAGGTTTCTGATTATACAGGTTCACCAGAAATTTTAGGCGGTCGGGTGAAAACTCTTCATCCTCGCATTCATGGCGGTATTTTAGCACGGCGGGATATGGAAGAGCATATCATAGACCTGGAAAATAACCAAATTCGTCCCATTGATTTGGTGGTGGTTAATCTTTATCCATTTACGGAAACCATTGCTAAACCGGGTGTTACCTTAGCTGACGCTGTGGAACAAATTGATATTGGGGGTCCGGCAATGTTAAGGGCTGCTGCTAAAAATTACGCCCATTTAACGGTATTATGTGATCCTGCCCAATATGGCGAGTATTTACAAGAATTACGCCAAAATGAAGTGGTTTCTTTAGAGTTTCGCCAAAAATGCGCTTTAAAGGGATTTTTGCACACTGCTAGTTATGATCATGCCATAGCATCTTATTTAGCTGGTACGGAAACACAAGAATTTACTCTTGCTGGGACACAAATTCAATCTTTACGCTATGGGGAAAATCCCCACCAACCGGCAGCCTGGTATAAAACTGGCAGTGAAGCTACTGGTTGGGCAGCGGCCACCAAACTGCAAGGGAAGGAACTCAGCTATAATAATTTGGTAGATTTGGAAGCCGCACGGCAGATAATTGCCGAATTTACCGACAGTCCCGCAGCGACAATTATTAAACATACTAACCCCTGTGGAACTGCGGAAGCAACCAACATTTTCGACGCTTATCAAAAGGCTTTTAATGCCGATTCTACCTCAGCTTTTGGGGGAATTGTGGCTTTAAATCGTCCTCTTGATGCTGCCACGGCAACGGAGTTAACAAAGACATTCTTGGAATGCGTAGTTGTTCCCGGTTGTGACGCAGCAGCCCAAGAGATTTTAACTAAAAAGGGCAATGTCCGTCTTTTGATTTTACCAGACTTGTTGACTGGACCGAAAGAAACTGTAAAAGCGATCGCGGGTGGGTTTTTAGTCCAATCTGCTGATGATATCATTGCTGACCCTACTCAATGGCAAGTTGTCACTGAACGTCAACCTACTCCCCAGGAGTTGGGTGAATTATTATTTGCTTGGAAGGTGTGCAAGCACGTCAAGTCAAATGCTATTGTGATTGCAAGCGATCGCACTACATTAGGTATTGGTGCTGGACAAATGAACCGCGTCGGTTCAACAAAAATCGCTATTGCCCAAGCCGGAGAAAAAGCCCAAGGTGCATTTTTAGCCAGTGACGGTTTCTTCCCCTTCGATGATACCATTCGCGCTGCTGCTGCTGCTGGCATTACTGCCATTGTCCAGCCGGGGGGAAGTCTTCGAGATAAAGATTCTATCAAGTCCGCTAATGAACTAGGCTTACTCATGGTTACAACTGGTGTCCGGCACTTTTTACATTAAGTAGGTTGGGGTTAAAAATTGTCGTTATGACAAGGGAACAGGGAACGGGTTTTGGGCAACTTTACTTTTCGTTACTTATGTCGGGTTTTTTCCGTTCACCTACTTATTCTTGCCTTGGAAAAACAATTTCTAAAATTGTTGTCTAAGGTACTTGCCATTTAATTGAAATAGTGATAACTTATATTTGTGTGTGAGGAGAAAACTCAAAAAGCGTCTGGGGTGGAAACACGGCAACACTCCCGGACGCTTTTTGATTTCAATTTCATTTCAGTTGCAAAATCTTCTTGTAGCAAATAATCACCTGCACACCTAAAAATAGATAGTCGGACAGGTCTTGGGTTTGCGCTTTTGTGCCTTTATGCGAAACCTAATCCATACCGCCATGATCCAAGACCTAAAAAACTAAAAAAATATATTTCCCCGTCAAGAAAATGCTCGCTTCATCTGCAAAACCTATAATTCCAGAAATGTTGCATTCATGATCTAAAGTTTTGGCAATTTGGCAGACAATAATTTTAGTTTCGGGTTTTAATGGAATATCAACAGGGTGAGTGGGAAAGTTGAGAAGTTTTGATGTAGGGATTTATCCCAAGACTGAAGACCTCTAAACTTAATCACAATTGATAGATAAGCTGCTGTCAAACACTCTAAAAACATTGCTAGATTAAAATCACAGCTATGAGTCATGCCTTAACAGCAACTAACTAAGAATTGCACAGAGAAGACAGAGAATATATAGTATTTTACCGATTGCCTAGTAAACAAACGGAATTGTTCAGTCCGAGATTGAACTGTATGAGTACAAAATAACTTAAAAATGGTTGGATTGTGAAAAAAGTAACAAAAGTTAATCAAAAGTTAATAATTTAGTTCTTAATCACGAAGCATTTGAGAAATAATTGCATCTGCTTGTAATCTTTTGTAAGTCAAGTGAACTAAATTAGCTTCATCTAATTGCCCACAAAGGTAGCAAGCTAAACTAAGAGCATCTAATAGCATCAAGGTGGTAATACCTTCCGCTGCTAAAGATGATATATATTGAGAAACGCCTTTAGCACAGGTTGGTGCTGGCATTAGCACTAATAGCAAACGTAAACAGTCTGTTGATGCCATCATGCCATCTAATTCATGGGTTTGAGTGGCTAACTGAACAATACCAAGAACGATTTGATTTGGGGAAATACCTTCTTTCATGAGTAAAGCAAAGAAGGAAGTTAAATGACATGGGGTGCTGTGATCAAGCTTGATATTCATAGTGTTTATTAAAATCAGTGTAACAATAATCAGAGATTTTTTGGCTAATCCGGAAAAATCTCTTAAAAGTTTTCGGTTTTTTTCCGTGAGATTTCAGAATTTTTTAACAGATGTCACCCCAAGTTGTCAACTCGAGTTTTTAGAGAACTCCATACAACAGTGCAGAATTTAACTCATATTTCCGTATCTCCTGATACTATAAATCAATAAACTACTCCTTTTTTATTATTCTTACATTTTGTAACACTAAGTAAGTCTGGTAATTTTTGGGCTGTACCAAATAAACTGTTTTTAATTAATTTAATTGAATTTATCAACCAAATTAGTAGTTTGTAGTTTACGTAACAGACAAAAGGCATTTTTGGCAATTAAAGTAAGATAGGCAGTTTTGTGTGTAATTAATCAGACGCAGTAAGCAATAAATTGGAGAGTCTTTCCTCATGTTGACATCCAATGGTAATAAAGACGAATTACATCTAATATTTCTGGATGTAAACGTCTGAAACCGGGAAAAAATAATTGTCAGATTGACAGAATTTTGCATAAGCTATTATGTACCTATGACTTTATTTATATTTATCGAAAAAGATTAAAGTAAATTAAATATATATCTAAGAGGATGTTTTAAAACTATTGGGGGAATATAATTCGCTACTATACAACCAAGGTAGATACTGGCATTTCTGGTAGCAGAATAATAGATTACACTAGAAACTATATTTTTGGAAAAAAATCTGTATGGCAAGCTACCTAGAAACCCAATCTCCAGAAGAGTTGCTTGATCAAGTTATGCAAGAAACCACACCGCTAAATCATGTAGAAGTTATTGAAAATGTGATTAATACTCTAGCGGAAGATCAAAGTGCAATGGTAAGCCATTCGGCCGAGGGTGGGTATTTGTGGAAATTCCAGTATGGCAGTGTAGAAGTATTTGTACAGTTGACGGGAACTACTGATGAGGATACAATTACGGTTTGGTCTGCTGTGCTAACGCTACCAGTTCAAGATGAGGCCAGATTAACACGCTATTTATTAGAATTGAACTGTGTGAGTACCTTTGAAGCCCGTTTTGGGATTATTGACAATCAGGTAGTGGTGATTTCTACACGCACTTTAGCAGAGTTGTCTCCGGGGGAAGTTTCTCGGATCATTACTATCGTTGCAACTATCGCTGATGATAATGATGAATATCTGCAATCTGAGTTTTGTAAAGTGTAGGTATTGCACTATTGCGGTATAAATTATGTTTATTATGTTTCGCGCTAAGACGCAAAGGAGCAAAGCCGCAAAGGAATAGGTTGATTTTGTGGTTTAAATACATGAAAACTGCTGTAACTATTGCTGTCACTATTTTAGTATTTTAGCCTGGGGGTTGACTTTTAATGCCTGAGCAGTGGCGACTGATTCCGATTGTAGCAGCTTCTGGTTCTGTCCAGATGGCTATAGACCGTTGGTTATTAGTACAGCATGAGTTGGGAAAATGTCCACCGATTCTGCGCTTTTATACTTGGTCTCCCCCAGCAATTTCTCTGGGTTATCATCAACGTCAATATCCTGAATTTTGGCAAAATTTAATCTGGAAAGGCCAAAAATTGGATTTGGTACGTCGTCCTACTGGTGGGAGAGCGGTTTTACATCAAGGTGATTTAACTTACTCTGTTGTCACTTCTGGTCTCAGGGGAAATACTCTAGAAATATATGCAAAGATTTGTGAATTTTTAATCCAAGGATGGCGATCGCTTGGTATAGAGTTGTACTATGGCCAGGCTGGACGCGGTTATATTCATAATCCTAATTGTTTTGGAACGGCTACCGGTGCAGATTTGGTTTTAGCAGATGGTTCTAAACTCATTGGTAGCGCCCAATTACGGAAAGGTGACGCAGTTCTGCAACATGGTTCTATACGATTAAATCCAGATGGGGATTTGTTTATAAAAGTATTTAATCAGGAGTTTTTTCATCCTTTTCAATTTCCTGAAAGTATTAATCAAGACACAATTATTAAGGCTTTAATAGCCGCAGCTTGTGATTGTTTTGCTATGGAAATAGAGGTGATACCTTTGTCTGAAGATGAGTGGAATTTGATTTTAGCAGATTGTTGATTAGGGTCAGTTTTTGGACTACCCTAAGTTTTTTTCCTCTCGCAGAAGCGCGGAGAGAAGTCAGCTTTATTTTGTCTTTGGTATGATGTCTATTTTTTAAATTGTTATGTTTTATTTGCAGTTCGTACCATTCATTTAAACAGTATTCTGACCAACAAAAACAATATTCCTTCTGTATAAAATATTTTTAGAAAAATATACTTTTTCATCCTCATACCTACGTATGAATGAGGAATTTAAGGATACAGAGGAATGAAGAAAGTAGGAGTTTGGGGGAGTTTTTTGGTGTAAGTCTTAATTGCGCGTTAGTTGCGAAGGTAGACTTCTCTTCAGGAAGTAATAAAAATTTGCAACATATAACCTATGAAAATCATACACATTGAGTTACTATGGGAGAGGTGTCAAATACAGCAAGATTACCCGCATGGATACAAATCAGTTAAAGTTTCTATTAATGCTGTTAGGATGTGCTAATTATCGTACTGGCTTGAGTTCTAACATTCTTGATGGTTTTAAAAGTGAAAAAAACAAAATTTGTCGAGATTTGGGGGAATTGGAATATGTGGACTATTCCCGTGAAGTTGCTACGGTGAAGATTTTACCTGCTGGTCAAGCACTATTGAAACTTGACTCTACACAGTTACCTATTGATAATCAAGAACTCAAGGTACTGGAGAAGATAAGTAAAAGTTCTGGAAAAATAGCCCCCAGTGAAATCAAAGTTTCAGGACTAAAATCTGATGAAAGAGATGTAATCTTAAAAACCTTGAGTGAACGGGGTTTGATTACTGCTGAAATTAAGATGAAAAGGGCTAAGGCTGATGTTTGGTTAACAGAAAGAGGAATTGAGTTTTTGCGGGATGAATATGTTCCCAATAAAGGTAATAAGCCTGTTATTAGTTTAGATTTGCTGGGTAATTATGTGCAGTTTTTACGGGTTAAAGAACATATTAAGATCATTAGTGATGAAGAAATTTTAGAGACTATCAAGAAATTAGATCGGGAATTGGGGACAGAGAATTATTTACCAATTTTCCATTTACGACAAAAGTTACAACCACCTTTATTACGAGATGATTTAGATCAGGCTTTGTATAGGTTGCAAAAAAGTGACAAAATTGAGCTAAGAGGGCTTATTCACGCTGACGTATATACCCCAGATCAAGTTAACGCCGGAATTAGCCAGCGTTCAGGAAGTCCATTATTTTTCATTCAACTTACAGAGAATTAAAGAGCAAGCTTATGACATCTATTGATGAGATTATTCTCAGGAGTATTAACCCCTTTGGTAATATTAGGTCAGTCAACTTTTGGCATAAACAACAACCAGAACCTACGGTTGATTATATCCATCAAGAAGCGATCACTAAAATTGAAACAACACTTGATCAAGTTGTTCAAGATCATAATACACGCACTATAATACTTGATGGTGATGCTGGTTGTGGCAAGACTTATTTATTGGGTAGACTCAAAAAGAAATTCAATCATAAGGCATTTTTTGTCTATATTCCGCCATTTACTGAAACTGATAGAATTTGGCGGCATATTTTGCGATATACGGTTGATAGTTTGGTACAAGTTCCAGAGGGACAAAAAGATTCTCAATTATTACTTTGGGTAGAAAATGTATTAACCTCTATCAAGGAACGCAGTGTTAAAGACAGTATTTTCACAGATGATGTACTTGATTTGCTGCGAAATGAGCGGGGAAAATTTATTAATAAACTCAGGGCTATCTACAAAAAAGCAGATATCTCTATCTACAATGCGGATGTTTTTTTTGGTGTCCTGCATGATTTGACTGATACGGAACTCTATCCATTAGCTTGCGAGTGGTTACGAGGTGATGACTTAAGTGAAGATTCTCTAAAAACTTTAGGGATTAAAAAATCAATTGATACAGAAGAAGCTGCAAGAGAAAATCTAAGAAATTTTAGCAGAATTGCTGGTGATACTCAACCAATTGTCCTGTGTTTCGACCAATTAGAAAGTATTGCTCTTTTACCTGACGGAAGACAAAATTTACAAGCGTTATTCAACGTCAATACTATAATTAGTGGCGAAAATGGTAACTTTCTGATCATTATCAGCATAGGAACTAATACTTGGGAACAAAATAAATCTCGAATTGATCAAAGTCACAAAGATCGTATTGATGAAAGAATTTATTTAAAAAGTATTAGTTTGACCCAAGCTGAATCACTTTTATCATCTCGTCTTTATTCTCTACACCTTCAAGCACATTCTCAACCATCATCTCCTATTTACCCTTTAACTCGCCAATATCTAGAGGAAGAATTTCCAGGAGGAAAAACTAAACCTAGAGAGATAATAATATTTGGGAAAGATGTAATTCAACAATATAAGGAATGGTTGGTTGGTGGTAGTAAAGGTGAGTTTAAACCTGACTTAAGTGTAAAAAAAGATGACCCTTCAGAATTACTTGCAGCTTTTAAATTGAAATGGCTCAATGAATTTAATAAAGTTCAGCACCAAATTACTAAAATTCGCCATTTTTCTGCACCGGATTTAATTAAGATGCTGCAAGATGTTTTAGAAACTTTGCACGTAGAGGGAGTTAAATATCCACTGTTTACAGGTACAAGGTATGCTAGTTATTCACTAGAATATAAATTGTCAGATAAATCTAGACCTTTAGGAGTTGTCTGGACAGAAGATGGTAATATGAATACTTTTTTTCATGTTATGGAAGCGTGCAAAAAAGCAGCTAAAAAAGATTCAACCTTAACCCTATACCTCATTCGTGCAGAAGTATTAGGTAATACCAAGAACAAAGGCTATCAAAACTATACAAAGTTTTTTACAGGTTCTCCCCATCGTCACATCACCCCACATATTAATTCTGTTCATTACTTGGTTACATATCACAACTTAGTAAAAGATGCTCGTGAGGGAGACTTGGTAATAGGAAGTGAAAACCTCAACTTCAAGAGTTTACAAGAACTAATTCGTGAGTCTAAAATCTTAGAAGGTTGTTCTCTATTACAAGATTTGGGAATCTTTAAAAAGATTGAACCTGTAATAATCACACCCCCACTAGAATTAACAGAATGTAAAGATTTCTTATTCAATCTAGTTACAACTCATCATTTTTTAGGGAGACAAACTTTAATTGACAATGCTATTAGCAACTTTCCTACAGTTAACGAAGATCAAATTAATGTATTGATTAAACAACTATGTGAGGAAAATAAAATTCAAATTCTTGACCCCAAAGCCAAGCCAGAAGCTCAATTAATTTGCTTAGTTCCTCACAAGTAATCTATCCAGCACATTTTTTATATCAGCCAATGCACTACCTGACAGAAGCTTCTGAAATTTACCAGCAAATTTCCCAACTGTCCCTATCTAAAACCCTATGGATAGATACGGAAATCGCTGATTGGTATACCGATAAACCAAAATTAGCACTAATTCAGGTATTGGCTGATTATACAGATTTAACTGGTGAATCTGCTTACATTTTTGATGTTTTAGATAAACCTGATTTGGCTGTATATTTCATTAACCAAATCATGGTTAATCCGCAAATTGAGAAAGTTTTTCATAATGCTGGTTTTGATTTAAAATATTTAGGTAAGGAACTAGCCCAAAATGTCACTTGTACTTTAAAAATAGCGAGAAAAATCACCAAAGAAGTTTTAGAAACTACCAACTTAAAACTAAAAACTCTAGCTGCTGAACTCTGTCAATTTTCTCATGTAGACGCAGAAGAGGGAAGCAGTGATTGGGGAAAACGTCCCCTGACTCAAAAACAGTTAAACTATGCAGCTATGGATACTGTTTATCTCGCTGCTGTTCATTATCGCTTGCTTGAAATATCCAATCCTGATGTTATCAGTCGTGTAT